>OCPX01000133.1_pt1 | contig 79793 bp, 52 predicted proteins | sample 1538771 | NCBI WGS metagenome assembly OCPX01 (sample SAMN04571725, study PRJEB22368) | human gut metagenome | biome: human gut; material: stool | host: Homo sapiens | place: Luxembourg | collected 2012-11-01 | reverse complement strand
GGTAGCCGCCCCCTTACGAAGCGCCCCTTGGAGCAATCCGAGGGGCGCTTTCTTTGTATCGGCATTGCCGGTGTCACGGCGCGGGCAACCGCCGAAGAGCGGTTGTATAAATCAAGGGAAATATCTTAGCAAGTTGAGTCAGCCGTCCCGCCATAGGTAGTGGCGTACCTCCGGCACGCGAGATGGGAAGGATGCGCAGAATCCCGGCACGCATCCGCTTCGCTCCGCGTACCGGGTTACGGAAAAGTGCCGTCGCTCCGCGACGATGCCGATGTGGCGATGGTATTTCTACAACCGCTCTTCGGCGGTTTTGGGCGATGCACCGCACGTTGGCGCATGCTAATGGAGAATGGTTTTTTGCGATGCACCGCACCGTTGGCGCATGCTAATGGAGGATGGCTTTTTGCGATGCACCGCGCCGTTGGCAAATACCAAAAGATGGCGGTTTTATCAATGGGGATAGCAATCCGATGACGAAGGCAACCGCCGAAGGACGGTTGTATAATCATAGCCCCAGGTTGGCTTGCCTACCTGGGGTCAGAGCCGAGAGAATTAATCTACCGCCGAAAAGCGGTTGTAGAAATCACGGAAAATAATTTTAGCAAGTTGAGTCAGCCGTCCCGCCATAGGTAGTGGCGTACCTCCGGCACGCGAGATGGGAAGGATGCGCAGAATCCCGGCACGCATCCGCTTCGCTCCGCGTACCGGGTTACGGAAAAATGCCGTCGCTCCGCGACGATGTATGTGGCGATGGTATTTCTACAACCGCTCTTCGGCGGTAGATGCGTGCGCATCGGTGTCACGGGGTAGGCAAGCCAACCCCGTGCTAACGTATGAAACCGCTCTTCGGCGGTTTTCTCCACGCAACATCTTTCTACAACCGCACTTCGGCGGTAGTTGCGTGTGCCACTGGTGTCACGGGGTAGGCGGGCCAACCCAGTGCTAACGTATTAAACCGCTCTTCGGCGGTTTTCCTTGGGGATAGCTTGTTTCGTTGGGAAAAATACTTATCTTTGCCTTGAAAAGAAGCTAAAAGATGAACTATGAATTAACACCTTCACTACAGGCGACAGGAGGAGCCGAAAAATGGCGCTAATGCAATTTGTGTTAGGCAGTGCTTCGTGTGCGTTTGCCTTATGTGCTTTTATTCTATGGATGCGCCGGTGCGATGGCGACCGGTCGCGGCTTACCCTCAGTTTTGTATGGATGTTTTTGGCGTTGTTGTTCTCCAGCCGCGCCTTTGTGGACGGGCAGTTGGTGCCGTCGGGAGTACTTCCGCCTGTGAATTTGGTTGGTGGATTGCTTATGGTGACGCTGCTTTGTTTATATCCTATAGAGGTGATTCGTCCGGGATGGCTCAATGCACGGCGTTTGTTCATGCTGTTGTTGCCAGCCATATTAATTGGAGTCATTTTTTATCTGTCAGGAATTAAGCTCCGTCAGTTGCAGACGTTTGGCGATATGCTTGCCCACATCGGCGAGCCGAATGTCTATTGGCGTCTTATACTTCTTTTCGGAATCATTCTTCCATCCGCCCTGTTGCTCCACGTCATCCCCTATAACTGGATGAAGAGCCGCGTCCGTTTGCGTTGGATAAGGCATTATACGTACACCATTCTGCTGATTTCCGCTCTCTATGCCGTGTTTATGCTGACTCGCAGTGCGTCGGTCAGTGTGGTGCATCTGTTTGTTTGCCTCACGCTGGCTATGATAGTGACTTATGAGGAACTGTTCGCCCGCTTTTGCATCCCATCGGATTGTCCCACCGAATTGCCAGTAGAACCTGTAAAGTCAAGCTCGCTGTCGGAGGAAGAAGAAAATCCTCTTGTCATTCGGCTAAACCATTTGCTTGAAGAGGAGAAAGTGTGGAAAAACCCAGACCTCACCGTTGCCAGTCTGGCTCAGATGTTGGGCACCAACCGCAGTTATCTTGCCCAAGCCATACAGGAGGCAGGCTACGTCAACTTTGCCGATCTGATTAACCGCCACAGAGTGCAGGCTTTCTGTTGCATTGCGGAAGATGGCAAGGTGAAGAGTGTGCAGGACGCTTTCTTCCTCGTTGGCTTCCGGTCGAAAGAAACTGCATTGAGAAGCTTCAAGAAATACACAGGCTCTTTGCCCAGCGAATACTTGATGAAGGTAGCCGCAAACCGTTCGAAAACGTCTGAATTGTAGAATTGACACCTGATTTTGTGGTTTTAGCACGTCTCCGATGCTTTTTTTATATACTTTCACGAACTATTTATCAATACTAAAAAACAAAATTATGCGAATAAAGTATCTGAAAAATTCGGTGGCATCGCTGTCGATTCTAAGTGGACTATTTTGCTTGACTGGATGCCAGGATGATGGAGTCCTGAAAGGAGAGGTAGGAATCGAAGAATATGTGCCGCAAGGGACAAATGATGTGGCCGGCAGTGTGCTTATACATATAATAGAAGAGGGTGACGAGGACAGTCGAGCCTTGCCGTTGAGCGTTTTGCGCATGGTGGACATAGAGACAGCGCAGAACGAGTACGTTAAATTCAACTGCGAGCAACGCAAAGACGGCAAGTGGTGTGCCGTTGCCCAAATGCAGAAAGCACTCGACAAGCCATTTGTGGTCATTCCGGTAAAGATTATACCCAAAGAGTTTCCAGAGGAGGCGCGTACTGTGTTGATGGTGCTCCGACAGAAAGGCGCCACGACAAAATCCGGAGATGCCATCACCTCCGTTTACAGCGAAGTGTTGGGCAAGGGAACCCGCTGCTACGGTCCGGTAGGCAACACGCTTGGCAGCGTGCTCCTTTATGACCAAATCAGCAAGCTTGGCGAGGAGTATCTGACCGCTAACACCACGCAAAAACAGTTCTCGATGCTTGAATTCTCAGGCGACAGCTACGAGAAGACGATGGAGGACTGGTCTGTCAATGTGGGAGCATCGTTTAAGAAGACACGAAAGAAAGGTCTGACATCTTCAGAGAAAGGCTTATTGAATGATGTTAAGGATTTTCTGGGAAACGCGGAATATGAAAGACAATTGACCTCCATGCTGAAAAAGAAGCCCTCCTATGTCTGGACAGGCTCGTTTGACCTTGGCGTGAGCGGAAGCCTCTCCACAAGCGAGTCTTACGAATACTATCTGAATCTGTATCGCGTGAAGATGTCGGAGGTGCGTATGAATATGTCGGCCTTCGAGCAGGAGAAGAAAGACCCAGCCTTGCTGGCACTGCTTTCGCCCACCTTTGTCAGAGCTTTGAACGTAGACAACATCAATACGACCGCATTCTACGACGACTGGGGCACCGACATTATCACGCAAGGCTCGTTTGGCGGCTACAACATCTATATCTACGGCCGTCAGGAGAACGTTTATGAATATAGCGTTGGCTTTGACGCGCAGGGCAGCCTCTCGCGCAGCAAACCAACAAGCACCGGCAAGACGTGGAAAGATATCTATGCGAATGCCCATAGCGACTATGCGGAGGGACATTTCGACGTGGCTTACCAAAACGAGAACTATGAGAAAGCCAGCAAGGCAGTGTCCCTGCAAACCTCTACCGGAGGAGACCTTGCCATCGACGATCCGCAGAAGTGGCTCGACGGCTTCAATACCGACGGTTCCGACAGTAAGTGGGCGCTCATTGGCTACAACGTGAGCAGCGATGATAAAGACAACACCCTCTGCCGTCTGTATCCTATCGAAGAGTTGGTTGGCCAGATAGCGTTTACCTACGACCAAGTGGTTACGGATAAAACAGAAGCCGACATTGAGGCAGTCACCCGTCTGCTGAACAACTACAGCGAGTTGCTAAATGCCAAAGACGACTACCTCAACTCTAAACAGGTGGTGCAGCGGGCAAAGTCGAGATTGGTGTTGGCAGACATCTTGATCAAGAGCGGCGCGAACGGGCATAAGAATGGAGAACCAACACCCTTTGTTGCGCAAGACCCGAACGATCAGAACAACTACTTGACTTACTATCCAGTCATGGCAAACGCCAATGCTCCGTGTGAAAATGGATATGCATTCGAGCCGACTTGCCACCATTATATAGACGCTACAGACAATGACGACAAGTATATCTATTATGCGTTGGCGCCAAGCGACAAATGCTTAGGCATCGTGGATGCCGTGTTCTGTCAAGAGGGAACAGCCAAAGACTTCAATGGTGGAAAATACTACATTCCGCGAGGCGTGCATGCTGATCATGATATGGATGGAGCGCTCGACAACAACTATCTTTTTGTGAAGTACTATGACGAGGGCGTAGACATCGACCCGTCGAAGAAAATAACCGCCATAGGTTTCGCCAATATCGACAACCACGACGTGATTATCTCATCGACTGGCGGAAGTGAGCTGCGCATGAATGCCACAGAAACGGAAGAAAACAAGTTCAACCAGTTTTGGGATAAGAAGAATTGGAACTGGTATGCCGGCGACCGGTCAGGCAAAAGCTGGGTTTTCTACGAGGGTGGATTGGTAAGGCATAATCGCTTCTATGTGGTTTACACCACTCAAGACCTACCCATCCAGCACTTCCGCGAAGGTTCCGTATGGCAACCGAAAAGGTGGGGAGAGTAACGCATCCACGAAACATATTGCGAGGGGGCATGTCGGTAACCACATGCTCCCTCGCAATGTTTGTTGTGCGTAAGGAATCGCTCTTCGATAGCGGTTTGCTTGATTCTGTAATTGTTTTTTTATATCATAGTCATTGCGTTGTGTCTCAGTGAGATATAAAGAATAGAAAAGTATGTTTAAAAACATATTTAATGAATTTTAACCAACAAAACATTTGTAAAAGGAGGTTTGTGACTATAAATTTGTAAACGTAGTGGATATTTTGCTTAGACATAATAATCTTTTAAGGATTTCATTTAACACATAGTACAAGTAATTATGATTACCAGTAAGTACCACAGAAGAAGACTATTGCCGGCAATGCTGTTGGCGATGCTGATGTTGTCTTGTTATATGGAGGCAGCAGCTGTAAATCCGAACTCAAAAGAACAAGCAAGTGACTGTGCAGTCGGGAGAATGCAAAAACCGGACGACATGCTGGCTGCGCTTTGTGATAGAGAAGGAAATCAGACAAATGTTGAAGTCACTGGCACAGGAGGCTTGGATGATCAGGTCGATGATGGAGTAATATGTGTTGACGGGATATATTACGTTCTCGACCCTGGAGCCATGGCAGCAAGGGTAGTTGCCAAAAACGAACTTAATTCTACATACCAAGGACGTATAATCATACCGTCGTCTATAAAAGTGGACGGAAGAGAATATACAGTCAAGTCGATAGGAAGGAGAGCGTTTGCCGCCTGCATGGAATTGGACAAGGTGTTTATACCCAAAACTGTTGAAGTGGTAGAAAAAAGAGCATTCGAATCGGCAGTAATTGACGATATTGAGATAGAAGAAGACTCACAATTGAAAGTGATAGAGGATTATGGGTTTATGTTCTTCTGCAAAAATAGAGGACAGGTAGTCCCGGATCATTTCCGGCTGCCTGAAGGTTTGCAGGAAATCGGAGTGAGGGCATTTTGTGGAGCATTTGCAGATCTTGTGATACCGTCGACAGTGTGGCGTATGGGAGATTTGTCACTTGCAACGAATATCAAGGATTTGTTTTTGAAGTGGGAAAGACCAGTCAATACTCCGTTGAATATCTTGGAGTTGTCGGGTTATAACGATGTGGATTATAAAGGCTCCATGTGTCCGACACCTGTAGAGATACACGTGCCGTCAGGCTCCCTCCCCACCTATAGATTGACAAAGCCGTGGTGTTTTTTCTCATTGGATGAGATGCCGGTTGAAGAGGCAACCATTTATGCCGATATTGCAGGACTGCGGTATCGATTGCGCGGCAACAAAGCCGTTCTGCTACCACCAAGCGAGGGACAATATTCAGGAGATATAGTATTGCCTGAAACGGTTAGTTATAATGGGAAAGAATATAAGTTGGTCAGAACTGAAGGCGCGTTTAACAATTCGAAAGTTGTTTCGGTAGCCTTCCCATCCTCAGTAAAATATGTGGTTGATGATTTTAAATATTGCATGGAACTGCAGACAGTGACATTCCCTGAAAATTCGCGATTGAGATTTTTCAGCGCGATGGAAGGGTGTCCGAAATTGACTGAATTCGTTTTTCCGCCGTCATTGCAAGTGCTTTACGGAAATTCCATGATGTATCTTGACGGACTCAAGACCATCGATATCCCAGGTTCGGTTTCTTATATTGGAGCATATACATTTGTGAACGGAGCACTGACAGAAGTGACCGCACATTGGATTTGTCCGCCAAAAATGCTGCCGAATGATGTGTTTATTACAAAGAGCAATCCGCGAATCCGTGTGCCGGTTGGCGCCAAGAAGTATTATGAAGCGTCGGAAGCTTGGAATAAATTTGAGATTGTCGAGGATGAGACAGTGGAGGCTTTTGTGAAAGTGTATACAGAGGGCCGCGAACGAGTGCTTACGCTTCCAGTGGATGAGAGTGCCGACTACTATGAGTTTGAGGCTTTTAAAAATGGAGAAGTAGTTAAGTCGCAGACTCTTTCACTCATAAAGAGTATAAGAACAGCCAGTGCAAATAGAGAGGCAGCAACCAAACGCATAGGTTTTGATGTCTCATCGCTGGATGATGGCAGTTACCGCTATAGAATCCGAGCGGCATCGGATACGGAAGGCTTGATTTCGTTGTTTGAGGGAACGTTTGTTGTCGGTGATGACAGTGGTGTGGAAGATGTCGTTTCCGATGGCGACACAAATTATGATGTCTTTGATATTATGGGTGTCTGCATACGGACGAATATGCAAGAAGCGGAAATCTCTGGTTTGACGCCTGGAATATATATTTTGCGCCCTGTTCTGAACGCTAATCCGTCAAACGTTCGGAAAATCATAGTGGAATAAGGTTAATGCATAGATGAAGAAGGTTGCAGTGCGCCTCTGCCACACAAGCTGGGAATAGGCGCACTGTCAATGAATTTTTCTTGAAAAATTTGGTTTATAATATAAACCAAATTAAATTTGCACTCGACTCAAGGGCGGACAGGCGAGACCGCTCTTTTTTCAAAGCCAAATGGTTTATTTTATAAACCAAGTATTAACCATCAAATTTTTCATAAAATGGAAGACAGAAAACTCACCGAAAAAGAAAGTCTCGAAGTGATAACTTCGATGATAGCACTCACTAAGCAACGCTATATTGGCGATGGACGCATTTTGCTGCTGTTTGGCTACCTGACAGTTGCTGTTTCTGCGTTGATATGGATACTCCTCGTGATTACACAAAATCCTGTGTGGAACTGGCTATGGTTTCTTGTTTGGATTATTGGAGGCATCGTTGCTCCGATAAAGGCAAAGAAACAACAGATTGAAAAAGGGGTAAAAAATTATTCCGACACACTCACATCCCGCATTTGGTCTACAGTCGGCTTCAGTGTAATCGCCGCCACAGCCATCTGCCTCGCATTTCTGCTTGTCAAAGGGATTGACGCATGGGCGATGATGTTGACACTCGCATTGATAATCGTTCCCTTCGCCGAGATTGCCCAAGGAATTATTTTCAAGGAGACATCGCTTGTTGTCGGAGGCGCGGTAGGGATGTTTGCAGGTTTGGTTACAATGGCGTGCATCGCCGGACATGTGGCGCTTCATGCATCATGGTATATGCCATTGTTTATAATCGCGTTTGTGGCGATGATGATAATTCCCGGCCATATTCTCAACCATAAGGCACGAAAAGAAAAATGAAAGAACTGAATCCGCTTCTGCACTCGCAACTCCGTCTTGCTGTAATTTCCATACTGATGAATGTTGAAGAGGCAGATTTCGTTTATCTAAAGGAGAAAACAGAATCTACAGCCGGCAATCTCAGCGTTCAGCTTGAAAAGCTGTCTACCGCGGGATATATTTCTATTGAAAAGGGAATGTCGGGCAAGCGTCCCAGGACGACATGCTCAATTACTTACGATGGAAAAAAGGCTTTTGAAGAATATGTCGAGGCGTTGAAAACATACCTTGGCTTATGATGAAAACAGCCAGACCTTACGGATAGGGCATCATGTGTGCATAAGTGTGCGTTAGACAACAAAGCAGGGACTGCCGCTGTGGCTGTCCCTGCTTTGTTGTTTTGTTTTGAGGATATTTTGATGTTCTTCTGAACCTTATTTCTTGAGACGGTTTCCGTAGCGGCTCATGAACTTGTCTACGCGGCCAGCTGTGTCGACCAATTTCTGCTTACCAGTGAAGAAAGGGTGAGAAGAACTCGTGATTTCGAGTTTTACGAGCGGGTAAGTAACGCCGTCGATTTCGATTGTCTCCTTAGCAGCGACAGTCGAGCGAGTGATGAAAGTTTCGCCGTTCGACATATCTTTGAAAACAACCTCGCGATAGTTTGATGGATGAATGTCTTTTTTCATTTCTATATCTTTTTTATTATTACAAAGTTACGCGCCGCTGGTAAAGGCGACTTCTGTAATGGCGTGCAAATGTACGCATATTTTTCCATACGGCAAACATTTACGGAGTTTTTTTGTCGCAACGTTCGCAATATTAAAGGATAAGCGGATGCGAGAGGTGTCGCATCCGCTTGTCTTAGTCAAGCCGTGTTAGGGCTTATTTTTTTGCGTCGAGTTCGCGAAGGAGTTCGTCGACCGCAGCTTTCAGTTGTGCGTCCAAACCATTGGCAGCGTCCTCAGGAGAGTTCAGCACATAGATGTCGGGCTCCAGTTGCGAGTTCTCAAGGTAATTTCCTTCCGCGGTGCGGTATCCGATGACCGGAGTGCCGAAAATCAGCGAAGAGTCCTGCAGACGTTCCCACCAAACGCTTGTCATGGTGCCAGGCACCGGAGCGCCGACAAGTTTGCCGAGACGCATGTGTTTGTATACCCAAGGCGTTCCGTGAGCGTTGGAATAGTTGGCCTCGCCCTGCACCATGATTGAAGGTTTGTTCCATCGGCGGCTCGGCATGTCGCACGCTTCTCTTCCGCGGTACACCTGAGTGAGATATTTTGTTCCGCTGAACAGAATTTCGATATCTTCGTGGAGGCGTCCGCCACCATTGAAACGGGTGTCGATCACGATGCCCTCCTTCTTGTTGTATTTACCAAGCACGTCAGAGTACACTGTACGGAAACTGTTGTCGTCCATTGATTCGATATGTACGTATCCCAAGCGGCCGTTTGACCAGCGGTCCACGTCGGCGGCGCGTTGTTTGATCCATCGGCGGTAGAGCAAAGCACCGCAAGCGCCGTCAGAGATAGGTTTCACCACCTCGTCCCACTGCTTGCCGCCATCGGAAAGCGAAATCAGCACCTTCTCTCCGGTCAGCCCGGCGAGCAGCGCATAGAAGTCGGTGTCGGCAGAAATTTCCTGTCCGTTGATTTTCTCGATAATGCATCCCTTCTTCACCTTTGAAGACGCGTTGTCGAAAGGACCTCCGGCAATCACCTCGTCGATTTTCACGCCCTTTCCTTCATACGAAAGGTCGTAGAACAGACCTAAGTTGGCAGTGGCTTCTCCACGGGCACCGGCACGGTATCTGCCACCCGTGTGCGACACGTTTAGCTCACCGAGCATTTCGCTGAGCAGCTCGGCAAAGTCGGCGTTGTTGTTGATGTGAGGCAGAAACTTGCGGTATGCAGCTGTCATCATCGGCCAGTCCACACCGTGCATGTCAGTGCGGTAGAAATGGCGGGCCTCCTGGCGGCAAACGTGGTCAAACATATATTCGCGTTCCTTTGCCAAATCCATCTTCATCTCAGCCTTGTAGCTGATGCGTTCCATCTTGTCGGAAGCCACGGTGAGTTTCTGCATTATGCGTGAGCCGAGAATGAAAATGCACTTGCCGTCTTTCTGCACGTCGAACTGAGCCGACGACGTGTCGAGTTTCTTCAGGCATTCCGTGCTCTTTTTGCGCAAGTCGAGTTTCCAAAGATCGTAACCCTCCTCGAAAGCCGACAGGTAGTACAGGCTTTCTCCATCGGCATCGACGATGGCATCGGCAATTTCGGAAGAGTTTGGCGTGATGCGCACAATACGGTCCTCGATGCCGTCAAGTTGCACGTCAATGTCTTTTTTCTCTTCTTTCTTGTCAGCCTTCTTGTCGTCTTTCTTTTTGCCTTTTTTCTTGTCGGCGTCAGCCTTTTCAGCATTTTTCTTCTGCTCCTTTTCCAATTCCTTCTGCAATTCGTAATCCTCCTTGCTAAGTCGGAATTTGTCGTAGGCGTCCTTGTTCATAAACACAAGCATCACGTCGTTGAGCGAACCCCACGAAGCATGGCTGCGCATGCCGTAGCGGTCTGTGAGGAAAAGCACAGCGTTTCCGTCGAGCACCCATCTTGGCTGCGAGCTGAAGTATCCGCTGCCAGTCAGGTTTACCGGCTTCTCCGATCCGTCAGCCTTTACGATAGCCACGTCGGAATAAGGGTCGTGTCCGTTGCCGATGATTTCAAGCGAGAACCATTTTCCATCTGGCGACCAAGCATAGTTGAAGCCACCCATAAACCATTCCGAACCGTCGGTCACCTGCCTCACAGCTTTAGTGGCCACGTTGACCACCATAAGCCGGCATTCATCCTCGATGAAAGCCACCTCTTTTCCGTCGGGCGAGAATTTCGGATTCTGGCGGTCGGCGAGAGAGTCGGCGAGCAGCGGCTGCTCGTCGATTAGAGTTGCATTAGGGAAGTTGAGGTCGTCGGAGCGTTTTATGCGAGCCGTGTAAAGCCCCCAATGCCCGTTGCGTTCGCTGGCATATACGAGCGACCGGTTGTCGGCACCGAAGTCAACGTCGGCCTCGCCTTCCACGGTGTTGGTTATTTGTTTTGTTGTGCCATATTCCACCGATGTCACAAACACATTGCCGCGCACGGTGAAAGCCACCTGCTTGCCATCGGGCGACACGCTTGCCGAAGTAGCGCCGTTTGTGAACGACAGGCTTGACGGCAGGTCAACGTCGTCGCGCACAATGTCGATGTCGACGAGCGCCGGTTTCTCACCGTTTAGCTGAGTGTAGATGGCTCCGTCGTAGGTGTAGCACATCGTGCCGTTGTCGGCAACGCTGAGGAAGCGCACCGGGTGAGTGCTGAAGTTGGAAATCTTTGTCAATGCCGCCGGGTTTGCGAGCGGCATAGAGTATACGTTCATCGAGCCCCCATTGCGCTCACTGAGGAAATACACCGTGCTGCCGTCGGCCGACAAAGCCGGGCACAAATCCTCTCCGGCATGAGCCGTCAGATTGGTGTGCTTGCCGGTTTTGGTGTTGTATGCCCAGATGTCGCGTGTCACAGACGACGTGTGATGTTTGCGCCATACATCTTCATAACCCTTGCGGTCCTGATATACAAACATGCTGCCGTCTTTGGCAAACGACAGGCATTCGGCAGGAGTAGGGAGAGCCTGCTCCTGGCGTCCGCCAGTGGCTGGCACTTTGTACAGCTCAAGCAACACGTCGGGGAACAGCGCACTTGCCGCAGGTTTCTGATTGTTGGCTGAGAAATAGACATATTTTCCATCGGGTGAGAAAGCCTCTGGCACCTCGCCTCCCGACTTTGTGGTCAGACGCACTGCCGAACCACCGTCGGCATTCATAATAAACACATCGTTGTTGCCGTATCGGTCGCTGGCAAAAGCAATCTGCTTTCCGTCGGGCGACCATACAGGCACCGACTCGTATGAGTCGTGCGATGTTAGCCGCACGGCAGAGCCTCCAGTAGAGGCAACTTTGTAGATGTCGCCCTTGTAGCAGAATGCAATCTGCTTTCCGTCGGGCGAGATTTTTACATCGCGCATCCACAACGGAGTGGCGGCAAAGCCCACCGCAGCCGTTGACGCAACGATGATTGTTGCAAAAAGTTTTTTCATTTCTATTATTTTATTGTTTTGTTTGAATTTTCGCTCTTTCCCAGATGCAGTCGGGGATCATTCTCCATACCGCCACGAGCAAGCGGTATCGCCAGTCGATTGTTGCCACACGTTTTTTGCGGCGCAAGGCGTCGACAATCATCCGTGCGGTCTTTTCCGGGCGCATAAGCATCGGGTAGTTGCCCGACCGCAGCAGGTCGGTGTCGACAAATCCCGGACGGATGTCGGTGAACGTGATGTTGGCGCGAGTCATTGCCGACAGTTGCGCCAAGCATTGTATGTAGGTGTTTTGAAAGCGTTTTGTGGCAGAGTATGCCGGGGCGATGCCCAGCCCTTTAGTCCCGGCAATCGAGCTTACGGCGCCGATGTGTCCGCCACCATGGCTTTTCAGATAGTTGAATGCCGCATCGATCATACGGGTGAATCCCACAACGTTTGTTTCTGTCGTTGCGATTTCTATGCCCGGGTCGAGGTCGCGGTTCTGGCTTCCTATCCCAGAAACGAGCAGGATGGTGTCGACGCCGCCCATGCGCTCCGCCAAATCAACGAGCAGCCCGCCTGCGTTTTCGTCGGTCACGTCGATGCGTTGCCACACAACGTTGCCGCCTTCTTCGGCAAACTTGTGCAGCCTGTCCTCTCTGCGGCCAGCCACCCCTATGTTGACGCCCTCGCTCCGCATTATGCGTGCCACCTCAAGACCGATACCCGAAGTGGCGCCTACGATTATAGCATTTTTCATATTCATAAGCATTTTAAATAGTAAAATTACAACGTTTCCGGCATAGACCAAGACGCGTGATGTGTAATTAACAATCTTTAATCAGAAGGCGTGGCGAGGTGATGAAACCATTGGGTAAAAGAGTGTTGGATTAGGTAATTTTAACAAAAAAGCACGCTGTAATTGTTGCGTGAAATAGATTTGAATTAATATATTTGCAATGTACGATAAATCTAACTCTAATAAATCCGATAATGAAAAATACTTATAAATCTATTTTGCAGGAAATGAGTGAGCGCACGCTGAAGGCTGACACGCTTGAAGGCGACGCGCAATTGTTTGCTCTTCTTCGACAGACGGCATGTGCTTCGGGCGACCTGCCCGCAATGGCGGATGTGGACAACGCCGTGCTTATGGCGGTGGAAAAATGTCGTGTTGAAAGAGGCGACGATGCCGCCTGCCGCTTATGGACGCTTTATGAGTACAGCAATGCCGGAGCCTCTCTTGGCTGCGACTTTGCAACGGCGATGAGCAACGGTGATACGAGTTTTGCCGAGGCGATTTATTCGAAGGCGAAGCAACTGAGCGAGCAGCTGGCGGAAAAACGCGAGTTGCGCGATGCTTTCGGTGCATTGTTCCGCCAGTTCTCCGCCGTGTCGTAGGATTTCAGTCCTTCAAGCAGGCGGTATGATTTTGACGCCGGTATGTAAGCAATAATATAGTGAATATTAATGCTATGAATTGATTTGTATTGCAGCTAACTTTTGTGGTGGCCTGCAACTAATTTTTGCGGTGTTTTGTTTGGCGTTTTTGCGGTGATGGGCAATAATCTGGCTCGGATTTATTCGGAGGAGGTCAAGTGATCAAAAGATAGGCTGCGGTTCGGGAAAGAAAATTGAGCAAGCTCTTTTCTTTCCACTCACTTTGTACTATCTTTGCGCAATAATTCACAATGATATAAAACAAAAGATTTTGATGAAGCGGATTCTTGTTGCCGTGTTGTTACTGGCGGCATTTGTCGGGATAGGTAATTCCAAAAATTTCAGTGTTGTAGGAGTGGTTGTCGACTCGTTGGAAAATGAGCCGGTGCCGTATGCCACGCTTCGTGTAGACAAGCGCGGAGGAACAGAACCGACGCTCGGCATAAGCGGAGTCGACGGCGCGTTTGACGAGAAACTGGCTGAGCCGGGAGTCTATACGCTGACGGTAAGCGGCACAGGTATGCGTCAACGTTCCATTGAATTTGCGGTGGGCGACTCGGCGCGTGTGTGCAACCTCGGACGCGTGGCGCTTGTTTCCGGTGTTGAGCTTGAAGAGGTCAGCGTGGTGGCGCAGAAGCCTTTGGTGAAGGCGGATATCGACAAAGTCACATATCGCGTTGAAGACGATCCCGAGGCGTTGTCGAAAACGGCTATCCAGATGCTTCGCAAGGTGCCTATGGTGACGGTCGACGGTCAGGACAATATAACGGTGAAAGGTTCGTCGAATTTCAAGGTCTATGTCAACGGCAAACCAAACACGATGATGAGCAACAACCCGAAGGAGGTGCTCCGCAGCCTGCCGGCAAGTTCGGTGAAGTCGATAGAGGTGATAACCGACCCCGGTGCCAAATATGACGCGGAGGGAGTGGGCGGAATCATAAACATCGTCACGCAGGGCTCAAGGATGCAGGGGTATAACCTTTCGGCCGGACTGACCGGCAGCAACAAAGGTCCGTCGGCCTATGCCTATGGTTCGGTCCAAGTTGGGAAATTCACGATGAGCGGCAACTATTCGTATAGTTATGAAAGCCGCAACAATAGTTCTTCGTCTGACTATGAGCGTGATGACTATGACTCCGACGGAAGAGTGAAACAGACATTACGCAGTGTCAGCCGCGCTGACGGCAGCCGCTCGCAGATGCACTATGGATCGCTGTCGGGCAGTTACGAGGCAGACTCGCTCAATCTTGTGACGTTCAGTTATGATTTCTACACATGGCGCGACAATAGCCACGGCACGTCATCGTTCGTAATGCTTGATGCGGCACAGGTGCCGGTCTATTCCTACAATACGTTGGACAAAAGCTTGTCGAAATATGGCAGCCATTCGGTAGGCGTCGACTATCAGCATTCGTTCAAGAAGAAAGACGAGTTGCTGACAGTGTCGTATAAGTTTGACAAATCACCGAAGCGGACACAGACAGAAACAACGTATTCCGATGTGGTATCGGTGCCGTTTCTCACGTATGCTCAGGGACAGGACAACAAATCGCACATTGCTGAGCACACCGTGCAGGTAGACTATGTGAATCCCATCAATGAACACCATTATGTGGATGCGGGAATGAAGTTCATTGCGCGCAAAAATGCCAGCGACAGCCAGACGCTGCTGCTGGAGCAGGTTGACGGCTCTTTGCCTGGCGACGAAGACAGTTCGGTTGACTACAGCCAGCGTCAGAACATTGTGGCGGCATATGCGGATTATAATCTGAAAATACAGAAATTCGGGTTCAAGACGGGAGTGCGCTATGAGCATACGTTTATGAACGTGGAATATGAACGTCATCCCGACCGCAACTTCAGCAAGAATTTTGACGATGTGGTGCCGTCGGCGGCCATAAGCTACGGGCTTTCGGAGATGTCAAATATCCGCGTCGGCTACAATATGCGCTTGAACCGTCCGGGCATCTGGTTCCTTAATCCGTTCCGCATTTCGGCGACGCCCAACGATGTAAGCTACGGCAATCCGGACTTGTCGACGGAGAAGAGCCATAGCATCAGTTTGAGTTACAATATTTTCACTTCGAAGGTAAATCTCAATGCCGACGCGCGCTATAGTTTTGTCAACAATGGCGTGACGGGCTATTCGTTTGTCGACGGAGATGGCGTGCGCAATTCAACTTATGGAAACTACGTGCGCGAGCAACGCACATCGTTGTCGGTATGGATGAGTTGGAACATCGCTGATAAAACAAGCTTTATGTTGTCGGCAAGTGGCAGCTATGTTGATTTACGGAGCAAAGAACTCGGTTCAAGCAACTGTGGTTTCGGTGGCAATCTTTATGCACAACTGCGGCAACGTTTGCCGTGGAAGCTGGATTTTACGGCTTACGGCGGATACGGCGCGCCCTACATCTCGTTGCAAGGCCGTTCGGGCTCATATAATTTCTACGGACTTTCGCTCAACCGCTCATTCCTTAAGGAAGACCGTATGGAGGTATCTCTCTTTGCGAGCGACTTCTTTTCGGCATGGAAAAAATATTCAAGCACAACTGTCACCGACACTTATCGGCAGACGTCGCATTACAAGGATTATGCATGCCGCTTCGGAGTCAGCCTGTCATGGAGGCTTGGCAGTATGAATGTAAACGTGAAACGCACGGAACGCTCAATCAGCAACGACGACGTGATGAAGGGTGGCGGCAATGGCTCTGGTGGGCAACAAAAGAATTAAAAAATGCGTGTTGGTGCCATTTTTTACTGATTATTGCTAATTTTGCCTTGAAAAAACAACTTAGACAACAATGAACAGAATAGCATTGATAACGGGGGCTACGAGCGGAATCGGAGAGGCTTGTGCCCGTAAATTCGCCGGCAGCGGCTACGATTTGGTGCTGACCGGGCGCAACAAGGAAAAGTTGGAGGCTATGAAGGCTGAATTGGAAGGAGTGGAGGTGACTACGCTTGCTTTCGACGTGCGCGACCGCAAGGCGGCGCAGGAGGCTCTCGACAGTCTTACTGGACGTTGGCGCGACATTGACGTGCTGGTCAACAACGCCGGGCTTGCTCTCGGCCTTGACAAAGAATTTGAGGGCGACATCGATGAATGGTCAACAATGATCGACACCAATATCAAGGGATTGCTTACGATGACGCGCCTCGTTGTGCCACACATGGTGGAGCGCAACCACGGGCACGTAATCAATATAGGCAGCGTTGCGGGCGACCAGGCTTATGCCGGAGGCAATGTGTATTGTGCCACGAAGGCGGCTGTGAAGGCTCTTTCCGACGGCTTGCGCATCGACCTTGTCGACACCTGTGTGCGCGTCACCAACGTGAAGCCTGGACTTGTGGAAACCAATTTCAGCGTCACGCGTTTCCGTGGCGACAAGTCGAAAGCCGACAGCGTCTATGCCGGCATCCATCCGCTCAACGGCGACGACATAGCCGACGTGGTGCTGTATGCCGCCAACGCGCCGGAGCATGTGCAGATTGCCGAAGTGCTTGTGCTTGCCACACATCAGGCAAACGGCTATACGTTCAGCAAGGACACGTCGCGCGTGGAGCATTTGTCGTGAGAATGAAAACCGAATATCAGAAAATGCTTGACGGCGAGGTGTATTCAGCCGTCGACAAGGAGCTGTTGGAGATGCTGAACCGCGTGAAGGATCTCTGCTGGGAATATAATCAGATACGACCAACGTTGATTAAGGAACGGAATCTGAAGCTCAGAGAAATATTGGGAAAGATGGACGGCGACACATTTATCAACCAGCCTTTCTATTGCGACTATGGCAAGCACATCCGTGTGGGCAAGCGCTTCTTCGCAAATTTCGGGCTGACGGTGCTTGACGAGGCTTATGTGACCATCGGCGACGATTGCTTTATCGGACCGAATGTCGGGATATACACGGCTTGCCATGATGTCGACCCTGGAAAACGGAACTCCCGCGACGAGTGGGCGCGGCCGGTCAACATCGGCGACAACTGCTGGATTGGCGGTGGCGCAACTATCCTGCCTGGAGTGAGCATAGGGTCGGGATGCACCATAGGTGCCGGCAGCGTCGTGGTCCACGACATTCCTGACAACAGTGTCGCTGTCGGAAATCCGGCAAAGGTGGTGAAGAAATTGTAATTTAAAATATGAAAAATAGAAAAGGCGCCGTTTGGGCGCCTTTTCATTTTGGTGGGATTGCGAAGAAATATTGATTATTTCTTCTTCTTAGTTTCTTTCTTGATGCCGTCGCGAATCAGCAGAGCGTCGATTGTAGGCTCCTGACCGCGGAAACGCTTGTAGAGCACCATAGGGGCTTCTGTGCCGCCGCGGCTAAGCACGTTGTCCTTCCATGACTTGGCAATTTCAGGATTGAAGATTCCGTTGTCCTTGAAATATTGGAAAGCGTCGGCTTCGATGACCTCTGCCCACTTGTAGCTGTAGTAGCCTGCGGCATAACCGCCAGAGAAGATGTGGTTGAACTGCGGTGCCATGATGCATCCGTCAACGGCCGGGAACATCTGCACTTGCTTCATCGCCTCGTGTTCGAACGCGATAGGGTCGGTCACAGGCGCTGTCGTTGTGTGGTATGCCATGTCGAGGTAGCCGAAGCTGAGCTGGCGCAGGCAGGCATACGCCGCGCCGAATTGTGATGACTTGATCACCTTGTCGACAAGTTCCTGAGGAATAGCCTCGCCTGTCTGGTAGTGGCGTGCGAAACTGTCGAGGAATTCTTTTTGTGTCAAGAAGTTCTCGTTGAATTGCGACGGCACTTCCACAAAGTCGCGGTACACGTTGGTTCCCGACATTGATTGATATTTAGTCTGAGCGAGCAGGCTGTGCAGGCCGTGTCCGAACTCATGGATGAACGTTTCCACCTCATAGAACGTAAGCAGGGAAGGCTTTGTTTCTGTAGGCTTTGTGAAATTCATTGTCAGAGTTACGTGCGGACGCTGGCTGACGCCGTCGACGATGCGCTCCGGGCGGAATTCAGTCATCCATGCGCCTGAACGCTTGGTGTCGCGTGGGAAGAAATCGGTGTAGAGCACACCGACGAAGTTGCCGTCGGCGTCGGTCACGTCAAACGACTTCACTTCCGGATGGTATACCGAATAGTTCTGGTTTTCGGTGAAGTGCAAGCCGTAGAGACGCGTTGCAAGACCGAACACACCTTTGATTACGTTGTTGAGCTCAAAGTAAGGACGGAGTTCCTCGTCATTGTAAGAGTACTTCTCGTTTTTCAGCTTGTTGGCATAGTATGAGTAGTCCCAGTTCTGGAGCTGGATTTTCTTGCCTTCGAGTTTCTGAGCATAGTCGGTCAGCTCTTTCAGCTCCTTTTTCCATGCCGGCTTGTAGGCGTCGCGCAGTTGATTGAGCAATTTGTAGACGTTGGCAGGAGTTTGCGCCATGGTGTCCTCAAGGCTGTAGTCGGCATACGTGTTGTAGCCAAGCAGTTTGGCGATCTCGTAGCGCACTTCGGCGATGCGGCTCAGGATTTTTGTGTTGTCAAATTCTCCGCCGACGCATTGCGTGTTGTATGCCTTGTACAGCTTCTCGCGCAGGTCGCGGCGTGAGGAGTATTTCATGAACGCCATATAAGTGGGCTGTTGCAGCGTGATAAGATACTGACCCTCTTTGCCTTTTTCCTTGGCGGCAAGAGCGGCAGCCTCCACCGTGCTTTCCGGCAGACCCGCAAGGTCGTCTTTTGTGAGCCACAATTCATACGCGGCAGTGCATTTCACCGTGTTCTGCTCGAATTTGAGCGTCAGTTCCGACAATTCCGCCTGAAGCTTGCGATAAGCGTCGCGGTCGGCGCCCTCAAGGTTTGCACCGCTGCGGGCAAACGAGTCGTAGGTGTTTTTGAGCAGCGTTTTCTGCTCAGTGTTGAGGTCGAGTTTGTCGCGGTTTTCGTAGACCTCCTTTACGCGTTGCCACAACTTCTCGTTGAGAGAGATGTTTGCGCTGTGCTCAGCCAGTTTCGGGGCGATGCGCAGCGAAATCTGGTTCATTTCCTCGTCGCCGTCGGCCGACAGGATTGGATAGAATGTGAGCAGCGTGCGGTTGAGCATCTCTCCGGCATTCTCAAGCGCCTCGATAGTGTTTTCAAACGTAGGGCGCGAGCGCTGGTTGACGATAACCTCGATTTCGCGGTCTGCTTGTTTGATACCTGAATCGACTGCTTCCTCATAGAAACTCTTCTCGATTCTGTCGAACGGCACAACGTTGTGTGTCGTTTTGAATTCCTCAAAGAATATATTTTCAGCGTTTGTCATTATTGGTGCTGTAAATAATAATGGAATGATTAATGATTTGAAATTCATATTTTTATAATAACTGATGTTTTTGCAAATTTACTACATATTTTCCGAAGTGCCCAAACCTTTGTATCGGATTTTGTCGAATATCAGCGCGATGGTGAGTTTGTCCACACCGGCGTCGAGCAGGTAGTGGCGGTCGTCGTCAAGGGTTTTCAGCACCTCGCTGCCGCCTGATTTGTCAACGGCGTCCATATAGCTTGCCACGGCGTCTTTCACCTGTCCGCTGCACAGCAGGGCATGTCCGCGGTTGATGTAGTCGTTTGCGCCGGGCTGCTTGGCGATGATGCGGTTGTAGTAGTCCACACTTTGGCTGTAGTTTCCAATCAGGAACGAACACCAGGCGATGGGGCGCATTGTCCGTTCGCCTTTTGATGCCAGATAGTCCACTTTGAAGAAGTATTTCAACGCCTCCTCAATCCGTCCGCCTTCAAGCAGGCAGTTGGCAATATTGTTGGCAAGCGCCACATTGTCGGGCTGCAGCGTTTCCGCGCGTTTGTAGTTGGCGATGGCTTTCTCCGTGTCGTTTACGGCCCTGTAGCAAAGAGCCAGATGCTTGAGGGTCCACACATCGTTGGGCTTGAGCAGCTCGACTTTCTCATAGTCGGCGGTGGCAAGCACGTATTGTTTCAGTTGCTCGTGGCAGTAGCCAGTCTTCTGATAGTCGGAGGCAGTAGGCGAGTCTTGTTTCAACACTTTGCCGAATGTCGACAGCGCATCGGTGTAGCATTGCATGCTGAAATAAAACTCGGCAATCAGCCGCAGGCTTTTTGTGTCGGAAAGGGCGTCGCTGACAAACGGCACGTCAATAAGGTTGAGCCTTGTCGAGAACGGGTTGTAGAAATCGTTGCGGCTGCGAAACAGGTTGAAGAAGCGGTACAGGCTTTGCACATATTTGTTGGCTATGTTCTCCCGCTGTTTGTCGGGGTTGGGGAGACTGCCTGCCATTTCGTTGATGACCTGCTCCTGCTGCTCGTCGAATTGTGCCATCATCATCGAGCGATGCTGGTCGGGCATCGTGGCTACCGACAGGGCGAATGAGAATTTGTCGCTGTCGCAGAATGCACCTGTGCGGTCAACCATCGACAGCAACATGCTGCCGCTGTTGCCGGCAAACACGCGGAATATGCTCGAGTGGCGTGGCGTGAACGGAACAAACCAATTCGCCACGTCGTTGAAGAATGGAAAACTCTTCAGCCTGGCGAACGAGCTGAGAAACACGTCGCTGCCTTCAGCCTGCATGCGGCTCAGCTCCTGCATCTTGTCGGTGATGCCCGACTCGTTGAGCATTTCCTGCCAGTCGGGGTTTTTTGCCATTTCTTCGATGTCGTCTGAAAACCCGTCGCGCATCTTGCGCCGCATCTCCGGACTTAGTTTCATCAGTTTAGGCACCAATTCGTCGCGCACCTTCTGACTGATTCTCTCAGTGGAGCGGCTGCGGATGAATTGCAGAAACACGGTCATGATGTCGCGGCGTCCGCGCTCGCTGTCGGCAATGTTGGCAATACGCAGTGAGATGGCGCTTGAGTGCTGTATGGTTTCGCGGTGGCAGTGCATGGCAATCAGCGCGCAGCACAGCGCTTTCATTGACAGCGATGCGTCGTTGAAAGCGTTTGCGGCATAGAGGTCGAGCAGCGACAGCAGAAGGTGCTCGCTGTAGTGCTCGAGCAGACTGAGCATTGTCGCCGCCATCGCCAATTCCTTTATTTCTGCCGTGGCGTCTGCGTCGGCAAACAGCTTGTCGAGCGTGCCGGCTTCGTTGGCGGTCACGGGAAAAGTGACCCATATATGCTTGAAAACAGCGTTGGCGGCTTTTTCCTTCTCCATTAGCAGTGTCCTCTCCTGGTCACTGTCGCGTTTGTCTGCCGGCAGCTCGTAGAACAATGCTGTCTTGTCGGCGCATTCGCGGTATGCTTCGAGCAGCGCCTCCAGACTTCTGGGGTACTTGCGCTCCATGCGCAGCGTCTCGTAGTATAGTTTAGGCGAGTTCTGCACTGTCAGCTCTTGTTCGGTAATGTCGGCAAGCTCCATCAGTTTTGCGGTGATGCCGTTGTGGATTTCCTCGCGTTGAGGGTCGTTGCATCCGTCTGCAACATAGCGGATCATATATTTGTATGACTCCTCCAGCTCGTCGAGCCGGTTGTTCAATTGCCAGTTCTGCAGCGTCTGTGCCGTCTGTCGCAATTCGGCGAACGCCTCAGCAAGGCGTTTCTCTGAAAGCAGCGATTGAATGCTTTTTTTGTGGAAGTCGGTCATTGTCGTATATTGAATTTATTTGCGAATATACAAATAAAGAGCAAAAATCTTGCCATAAGTCATTGCAAAAGTTGGCGAGGTGTTGTCAGGATTTGGAGGAAATAGTAAATTTGCAGAAAAAATAGAATATGGTACTACAACGTTGGCAGACGGTTTATCTGCTTATTTCAGTGATAGCGATGGCTTTGGCGGCGGCATTCCCGGCGGTCGAGCCGTTGCGTGTTGCGCAGCCGGTGGTTGAATTGGGCGGCGCTGTCTTGGTGGCACGTGTGCTTGCTGCCGCAATTGCAGTGTTTTTGCTTGTCACAATCACTAAGTTTAAAAACCTGAAAATGCAGCAAATGCTGTGTTCTGTAGGCGTTCTGCTCATGTTGGCGGAAATTGCCGTTGTGGCTGGCGGATATTTTATGGCGGTTGTTGAGCCGAGATTCACGATGACAGCTCCGCTGCCTGTGCTTGCGCTTGCCTGCACGCTGATGGCGAAGAGCCGTATCCAAAAAGACTATAAAATCATCCACGATTGCGACCGTTTGCGCTAATGTATCGGTTTGAAAATCAGAAGAATGTGAAAATATTTCTGAAATATTTGGACTGATTGCTTTGTTTTTAGGAAATTAATGGTTACTTTTGCAGTCCGAAATACTGAATAATAACGAAATAAGATACAAAAATGAAAAGAACATTCCAACCTTCGAACAGAAAGAGAGTGAACAAACACGGTTTCCGTTTAAGAATGTCGACTGCCGACGGACGCAAGGTGCTTGCTCGCCGTCGTGCTAAAGGTCGTGCACGTCTGTCGGTTTCTCACTCTATCAATAAGTAATACTTTAATAGGGTTACGCAGAACGAATAGTTCCGTTGTCGTATTCTTGCGATGACGGTTCTTTTTGTGTGTATACACGTCTGGTCTTTTGCGCCTCTTTGCTTGCCGGCACTCCGGATTTCTCTGATTTTGAAATCTAAAAAAACGAATCCAAATCTTTAAAAATGGAAAAAGACAATCTTTTGTCGATAAAATGTGACATTTTGTTGGATTTATTTGGAATTGTGTTTACAAAGTGATAAATTTGCCGTCGAAAAGAGGTAGGATATATAGATTTTGAAAAAGGAGGTTTGAAAAATAGATGCAATGTCCAGGCAAAGCTTCTCTGGCAAATTCCAGATGTTTTGTCGGCAATTGGCATGGTTTGATAAGCGAATAGATTAAAAGAATTTTATTTCATATTGATTTGTTTTATGTGTGATGATCCCCGGGAGGCTGCGAAGTTTTTCGGGGTTTTTCGTGCAAAACTGTCAATTTGTCGGTAAAAACGCAGTTAAAATATCAAAAGTATTGTTTTTGCAAGGTGTGTGTTACTTTTGTGGTGATACAATGGTTTTAGGTTTGGATTTTTAAGTTTTGATTATGAAAAGGATGTTTGTTGTTCCAGCATTGTTGCTGGCAATGTCGGTGTCGTCGCAGGCGGAAACTTCGCTTGTGATGACTCGTGTTGATGGCGGAATGCAGGAGTTGCGTAATCTCTGTTTGGAAAGTGAACATTTCGACATACGTAAATGTTTTTTTACAATGGATGGCGATACGTTATATTGTATGGCAGTGTCGGTATAGTAGGCACTGCATTTGGCGGAGGCCGTCCTTGACAATGGCATTACAAGTGCAAGAAAATAAGATTTGTTTCATGTGTGAATTTTGGCATCTCGGAGGCTGTGAAGTTTCCGGGATGTTTTTTTATTGTGAAATTTTCAAAAGGCATATTTTGTTTGTAGTCGGCATTGGACTACCTTTGTATTGCTTATTTTTTAATCAGTGAAAAAATATAATCGATGAGAACAAGGATATTTATGCTGTTGCTGGCAGTGCTCGTGCTGGCAGGATGCGGTAGAGAGAAAAAAATCGAGTCGGAGCTGCTCGGCATAGAGGAGAAAGACGGATATACGCTGGTGACCGTACGCGATCCGTGGAAGGCTGGACAGACACTTCACCGCTATGCGCTTGTGCCACGCGACAAGCCGCTTCCCGACGGGCTTCCCGATGCGACGGTGATAAAAGTGCCGTTGCGCTCGGCGGTGGTCTACAGTGATGTGTATGCCCGTCCGATTGTGGAGCTGGGCTGCGGAAATGCCATCGTCGGAGTGCTCGATGCACAGTATTTCAAGACACCCGAAGTGGTTGCCGGTTTGAAATCCGGAAAGATATCCGACTGCGGTTCGTCGATGTCGCCATCCACTGAACGTATCGTCAGTGCCGCGCCGGAGGCCATATTCCTGTCGCCGATGCAGAACAGCGGTTATGGAGCGATAGGCAATATGGGAATACCTATTGTTGAGATGGCAGACTATATGGAGTCCACGCCCCTTAACCGCGCACGCTGGATTGAGTTTATCGGACTGCTCTTTGGCAAGAGCGGCCAGGCAGCGAAGGTCTATACGCAGGTGGCTAAGGATTATGCCGCGGTGAAGGCTGTTGCTCAGAAAGCCGACAAGCATCCCATGGTGATTTCAGAATATGCCATCAACGGGGTATGGTATGTGCCAGGAGGCAAAAGCTACAAGGCTTCGCTTTATGCCGATGCCGGCGCAGCATATCCATGGGCTGCCGACCAGTCGACTGGATCGTTGTCGCTCGACTTTCCGCAGGTGCTCGACAAGGCTCAGAAAGCCGACTTCTGGCTTGTCACCGTCTACGGACAGACGCTTGACCGCAAGTCAATGCTTGCGCTTTATCCGCACAACGACCGTTTCAGCGCGTTTTCCAATCATGGAGTCTATTATGTCGATTCCGCCACAAGCGGGATTTTTGAGGAAACGCCGTTCCACCCCGAGCGTCTGCTTCGCGAATACGTGAAACTGTTTCATCCCGACTTGTTGCCTGACTACTCGTTGCAATATTATAAACCGATGGGGGATTGATAGATGGCACGTTTCCGTATAGTGACGGCTTTGCTCGTTTTTGCGATAGTCGCTCTCGCTTTGTCGCTTCTGCTTGTGGGCACAGTCGATGTGCCGGCTGTTGAGGTGTGGCGCATTCTGACCGGTCGTCCGTCAGACTATGAGCCGTGGAATTTTATAATATTCGAAAGTCGGCTGCCGCTTGTCGTCACGGCTGCGCTTGCCGGAGGTGCGCTCGCCGTGTCGGGACTGCTGTTGCAGACCCTGTTTGGCAACACGCTCGCCGACCCCTCGATTCTTGGTATCTCCACGGGGGCAAGTCTGGGTGCCGGATGCACTATGCTTGCGTTCGGCAGCTCGTTTGCCACTGTACTTGGTGTCGCCGCTGGCGGATATGTAGCCACGCTTACCGGCGCATTTGTGGGAGCGATGGTTGTGATGGCTTTGCTGCTCGTGATGTCGAACGTTGTGAAGAGCAGCACGATGTTGCTGATTGTTGGTATCTTGATAGGTTATATCGCCTCGTCGGCAATCTCGTTGCTTAATTTCTTTGCCACAGAAGAGGGGGTGCATTCGTTTGTGATATGGGGGCTTGGCAATTTCTCCGGAGTCACGCTCCGTCAATTGCCGGTTTTTGCCGCTGTTGTGGTTTTAGGGCTTGCCGCCTCGTTGCTGCTGATAAAGCCGCTCAACGCCTTGCTGCTGGGCAGACGTTATGCTGAAAACCTTGGCGTCAACCTTCGCTCCACGCGCAATGTGCTGCTTGTGGTCACCGGACTGCTTACAGCCGTTGTCACGGCATTCTGCGGTCCTATAGGATTTATCGGACTTGTGGTGCCCCACGTGTCGCGTCTGCTGCTCCGCACGTCCGACCACTACCGGTTGATTCCAGTGGCTATCCTTGCCGGTGCGGTTGTGGCGATGGCGTGCACGCTGGTGAGTGTGTTGCCGATGGACAATGGTATGATTCCTATAAATGCAATCACGCCGATTGTCGGTGTGCCGGTGATACTTTACGTGATAATCAACCGCCGTAAGATATTCTATTTCAACTGACAGAGATGAAACGCTTGCTCGAAATTAAAAATGTGTCTGCCGGATATGTTGTGGACAAGAAGACAAATGTTGTGGTGGCTGACGCATGCCTGTCGCTTTGCGGCGGACAGCTTGTGAGTCTGCTTGGCGCAAACGGTGCCGGCAAGTCAACCTTGCTGCGCACCATTGCCGGGACGCAGATGCCGCTGCTGGGAGAGGTGTTTGTCGATGGAAAATCGTTGAAATCAATGAGCCGCAAGGAGTTGGCCAAGATGGTGAGCGTCGTGTCGACCGACCGCACTCAAGCCGGCGGATTGACTGTTGAGGAACTTGTGGGACTCGGGCGTCAGCCTCACACGGGATTTCTCGGGCGTCTTGACAGCAGCGACCGTGAGATTGTGGCAGAGGCGATGGAGGCGGTGGGAATAAGCCATAAGGCTGAAAAATTTGTCGCCGAACTTTCCGACGGCGAGCGCCAGAAAGCGATGATTGCGCGCGCTGTGGCGCAGCAGACACCCGTAATCCTGCTCGATGAGCCTACCTCGTTTCTCGATGTGGCGAGCCGTGTCGACGTGTTGCAGCTGCTTCACCGTCTGGCTTACAACGAAGGCAAGGCCATACTGCTGTCGTCGCACGACGTCTCGTTGTCGTTGTCGCTCAGCGACCGCTTGTGGCTGCTTTTGCCAGGGGGCGTAATCGTTGACGGGCAGACGGAGGATTTGGTGCTTTCTGGACGGTTGGATGAACTGTTTCTGTCGCGCTCGGTGACCTTCGATATGCTGACAGGAGAGTTTGCCGCGGTGCTGCCTGCCGGACATAGGTCGGTGGCATTGCGTTGCGGCGACCCGTCGTTGAGTCATTGGGCAACAAATGCGTTGCTCCGCAGCGGTTATGCTGTGGGTGACGACGGCAAGGTGGAGGTGTCTGTTGTGTCAGCCACCGACATCAGCGTCGGCGGCAGGCGCTGCAGCTCATTTGCCGGGATGCTCGGCGCGCTTGAAGTGGAATCCTAAGCACACGTTGTCGTATTGTCGTGTCAGCCGCATAGCCATTTTAAACGTGGCGTTGTCGGCGTTGTCGGCAACCGCCGACACCAATCCGATAAGTTGTTTGACGTCGACGGTGAGCGTCATGCGGTTGCCGTCTTTCTGCAGATAAGCCTTCTGGTTGCTGTAGGCAGCCGGAATGCGTACCTGCGATGAGTGGAGCGAAAGGTTGTAACTGTTGCCTGAAATCCTGTCAAGGCGTCCTTCCACGGGCACGTCGCGCACGAAGATGACAAAGGTGTTTTCGTCGGAAAACTCAATATGAGTGTCATCGAGCTGCAGTTGCTCATAGTAGGGTGTCAGTCGGTTTTCGGCTATGGCGGCCACGGCTTCCCCGCTGAGGTTGCCCACGGCATTGCCCGACTTTAGGTAGACCGCAGGTCCGGTCGCAAACCAGTTGGCTGCAATTGTGGCAGTGTCGGCAGTCGCTGGCTTGTCGGTCAGTGCCGACAGGTGATCTTTGGCCTTCATCACATTCTCTTCGCCAATGTAGTCGTTCAGCACCTCGCCGTCGGAAATCCATATTTTATAGCCTCCGTAAGCGGCGGCGGCAAGCACGATGAGCAGTATCAGTTTTTTCATATCCGTCAGTTTGTATGTGCGAAGATAGGCAAAAAAAAGAAAAAAGAGTCTCCGTTGGGAAACTCTTTTCATAGAAGCTTGTGTGGGAGCTATTTTTTCATGCGGAAGCCGATGCAGATGTGGTCGTAGTTCGACAGCATCGACGTTACGGTGTTGATTGTCTTCAGGTCGCCTTTCTTTGCCACCGCCTGCACAATCGTCATCAGTTTCTTAACATCCATGGAAATCGACATCTCGTTGCCCACTTTCTGAACGTAGACCGTCATAGAGTGCTCGTCGTTGGTGAGTCCGGCGATGGTTGAGAGCCGTTGCATTTTAAACGTGCCGTCGCTGTTGGCTGTGAGTTTGCCCTTGATGGGTGCCTTCTTCACAGTGAGCGTGAAATTTCCTTCGGAGTCGAAAACACAGGAAGTGTTGAGCAGTCCCAACTTTTTGTAGTAGGGCTTGAGTTTGGCTTCGGCTGCAGTGGTCATAGCCGAACCGCCAGCCTGCTGGGCAATGTTGCCTGATTTCAGCACCAATGCCGGCCCGGTTGTCTTCCATGTGCCTTTGAGCTCGGCTACGGTCACTGTTTTGTTTTGTGCCACGGTCTCTTTTACCACATCTCCAAGACCGTTTAATAAATCTTTCAAATCCTGGGCTTCGGCAGATGCCATGCAAACTGCTGTCATTGCCAAGCCGCAAACAAAAATCTTTGCTACTTTTTTCATCATAAATATGTTTTGTTCATACAAAGTTAGTCATGGGATGACAAAACCGGACAAAAAAATCGAAATAATGACAATCTTTATCGAAATTTTCAGTGAAGATGAGTAACTTTGCACATCTTATATAGAAATTGAAAATTATTGACAATATGAACGAATTAGCGTCGAAGTACAGCCCTGAGGAAGTAGAGGGAAAATGGTACGAATATTGGCTGAAACACGACTTGTTTAAGTCGACTCCCGACAGCCGGGAGCCGTATACAATCGTTATCCCGCCGCCAAATGTCACTGGTGTGCTCCATATGGGACACATGCTCAACAATACAATCCAAGACATCCTTATCCGCCGCGCGCGGATGGAGGGCAAGAACGCTCTCTGGGTGCCGGGAACCGACCATGCGTCGATTGCAACGGAGGCGAAGGTGGTGGCGCGTCTTGCTTCGAAAGGTATAAAGAAGACCGACCTTACACGCGATGAGTTTCTTAAACATGCGTGGGAATGGAAAGAGGAGCATGGCGGCATCATCCTTGAGCAGCTGAAGAAACTCGGCGCTTCGTGCGACTGGAGCCGCACGGCGTTTACGATGGACGAGGTGCGCTCGAAGAGTGTGCTCCACGTGTTTGTCGACCTTTTCAACAAAGGCTTGATTTACCGTGGCGTGCGTATGGTCAATTGGGATCCTGCGGCGCAGACAGCTCTCAGCGACGAGGAGGTGGTCTACAAGGAAGAGCATGGCAAGCTCTACTACCTGCGTTATAAAATCGTGGGTGAGGACGGCTATGCAATTGTTGCCACAACACGTCCGGAAACGATTATGGGCGACACGGCGATGTGTATCAATCCAAACGACCCGAAAAACGCCCATCTGAAGGGCAAACGTGTGATTGTGCCTCTCGTTGGCCGTGAAATCCCTGTGATTGAGGATGACTATGTCGATGTTGAGTTCGGTACGGGTTGCTTGAAAGTGACTCCTGCTCACGATGTCAACGACTATATGCTCGGCGAGAAACACAACTTGAAGAGCATCGACATCTTCAACGACAACGGAACAATCAGCGAGGCTGCCGGACTTTATGTGGGTATGGACCGCTTTGCGGTGCGCGAGCAGATTGAGAAAGATCTCGCCGAGGCAGGGCTGCTCGAGAAGGTTGAGGCTTACACCAATAAGGTGGGCCACTCAGAACGCACAAACTCTGTGATCGAGCCGAAACTGTCGATGCAGTGGTTCCTTAAGATGGACGCGCTTGCAAAGCCGGCTCTTGATGCTGTGATGCAGGACGACATCAAGTTCCATCCGTCAAAGTTCAAGAACGTTTACCGTCATTGGATGACCAATATCAAGGATTGGTGTATCTCCCGCCAATTGTGGTGGGGACACCGCATCCCGGCATATTTCTTGCCGGAGGGCGGATATGTGGTTGCCGAGACAGTCGAGGAGGCTTTGCGCCTTGCTCAGGAAAAGACAGGCAACAAAGAGCTTAAGATTGAAGACCTGCGTCAGGATGAGGACGTGCTCGACACTTGGTTCTCGTCTTGGTTGTGGCCGATTTCTTTGTTCAACGGAATCCTTGATCCTGACAATGAGGAAATAAAATACTATTATCCAACAGCCGACCTCGTTACCGGTCCGGATATCATCTTCTTCTGGGTGGCACGTATGATTATGGCTGGCTACGAATACAAGAACGATATGCCGTTCCGCAATGTGTATTTCACAGGTATCGTGCGCGACAAGCTGGGACGTAAGATGTCGAAATCGCTTGGCAACTCGCCTGACCCGTTGATGCTTATCGAGAAGTTCGGCGCCGACGGAGTGCGTATGGGCTTGATGCTTGCAGCGCCTGCCGGAAACGACATTCTGTATGATGACTCTCTTTGTGAGCAGGGACGCAACTTCAACAATAAGATTTGGAATGCTTTCCGCCTTGTGAAAGGATGGGAGGTTGCCGACATCGAGCAGCCGGAGTATGCCAAAACTGCTGTGAAATGGTTTGAGGCAGTGCTCAACAAAACGCTTGCCGAGGTCGACGATTTGTTTGGCAAGTTCCGCTTGTCGGAAGCGTTGATGGCTGTCTACAAACTGTTCTGGGACGAATTCTCTTCGTGGTATCTTGAAATGGTGAAGCCTGCCTATGGAAAGCCTGTCGACCGTGCTACTTATGAGGCGACTCTCGGATTTTTCGATGCGTTGCTCCGTCTGCTGCATCCGTTCATGCCGTTTATCACCGAAGAACTTTGGCAACACATCGCCGAGCGCAAAGACGGCGAGAGCGTAATGACAGCATTGCTGCCTAAGGCAGGCGCGTTCAGCGAGCAGACGATCGCTGATATGGACGTTGCAAAGGACATCATCGCCGGTATCCGCACTGTGCGCTTGCAGAAAAACATTCCCAACAAGGAAGAACTTGAGTTGCAGGTGATGGGTGAGGGCAATGTGCCGGTAGAATCGATCATCAAGAAGCTTGCAAATCTGTCGGCAGTCGCAAATGTGTCGGAAAAAGATGCCACTGCAGCGGCGTTTATGGTAGGCACAACGGAATATGCCGTGCCTCTTGGCAACAACATCAACGTTGAGGAAGAACTGAAGAAGCTTGAGGCTGACCTTAAGTATCAGGAAGGATTCCTCCAGAGCGTGTTGAAGAAACTCAGCAACGAGAAATTCGTGAACAACGCTCCTGCCAAGGTTATTGAAATGGAACGTAAAAAGCAAGCCGACGCTGAGGCGAAGATTGCAACCCTCAAGGAAAGCATCGCCGCCCTGCAAGGCAAGTAAGAAAATATACTTATAAATAAAAAGAAGGCGCATTCTGTTGAAGAATGCGCCTTCTCTGCATATAGGCTGTACTGAAGGGTTTTAAATTTGCCGTTGAAAATGAATGACAACTTCCAAATTGGCATACGAAACGGCGTTTCCTGACGGCTTTGTGACGTCGGTCAATTATGTCGTTCCAAAAGAGCTGAGCGACATTGCCGAGAAACTGGAGGCTTTTGATGTGGAAGATGAGGATGCAGTGGCAGAGGTTCGGGCAGAAATTAAGGGAATAGAAGCTGGCGATTACGCGTTTCGGTTTACCGTGGAGGACGGTTGTGAAAATTGCCCTACTGACGAGGCGGAGGAACCCTTGCCGTTGACGGCGGCGGAGGCGCAGGCAATTCTTTATGGCGAATATCCAATCGAAGAAGTGTTTTCCGACTTATGCAATGAGCCGCTTGGCGAAGATTTTATCAATGACCTGGCAGAAAAGAAAGATTTTTGCGATGAATATGTCAATTATAGTTGCGGAGGCAGTTGCGACGAACTCGACTATTATCTTGATGCATGGAAATATATCATTGACCACATTATTTCAGGTCAGATAACAGAGTCCACGCTCGATTCATGGCTTGAATATTTTGACGAGTGCTATTATCAAGAGGAAACAACCGTCGCTGAATAGCACAAAGCTAATTGAAAATGGAGAATTTTCCATAAAATGCACAGACCATTTGCAGACATGCTGGACCACAGTCTGTGCTTTCCATTTGCCAACAAAGTTTAATCTTTCCCAAAATAAAAATTTAATAATTGATATCTACCCCTCTTTCCACTCCGTCATTATTCAATGTGCGATTCACCTTCTTCTGCCTCTTGCCAAAGTCAAATCTGTAGGTTACTCCCAGCAATACCATATTTGCGTTATTTCTGATATTCTGAATGTATTTTTCGGGATGAACTTCTGAAATGGTAATTTTTTCAATTGTACTTCCTCGTTCTGTAAACAAGTTTACTCCCGTCGCAGAGAAATACCAGTTCTTATAATTGTACTGAAGTGTTATTGTATTCCAACGCTCAGCTGTGCTAAATATATTCCCAGATAAGTTATATCGTGGCTTGGTTTATAAAATTGCTGATAATCAGTCACTTAATCAAATTTTATTAGTTATATTATGTTAATTAACTCTCTTGTTTTCAAACGATTACATTAGAATTAACAGAGTATTGTTAAAAAAAAGGAAATAAAAATATGGGCATGGCCAACCATCACGGTTGTTCATACCCATTAATGTCGATTATGATTTATTCAATACAATAATTAATCCAGTCTATTTCAGTTTTCTGTAACCGTAAGCCGCGTTATTTCCCAACTGCTCTTCGATACGGATAAGCTGGTTATACTTAGCCATACGGTCGGTGCGGCTCATCGAACCGGTCTTGATTTGACCAGAGTTTGTAGCCACAGCGATATCAGCGATGGTGGTGTCCTCTGTTTCACCAGAACGGTGTGATGTAACAGTTGTGTAGCCATGACGATGAGCCATCTCTATAGCATCCAAAGTCTCAGTAAGCGAGCCAATCTGGTTCACCTTGATAAGTATGGAGTTAGCAGCACCCATTCTGATGCCCTTCTCCAAGAACTTCACGTTGGTAACAAAGAGGTCGTCGCCGACCAACTGGCAACGGTCACCGATGGCAGACGTAAGCTTCACCCAGTTGTCCCAATCGTTCTCGTCAAGACCGTCCTCGATGGAATCGATAGGATATTTGGTAATCAGTTCTTCCAAGTACTTTATCTGCTCTGCAGCCGTGAGCTTCTTGCCGTTAGGATCCTTTTTCTTACCGTCCTTCAGCTGTCGATAATCATAATACCACTCACCGTTCTCCTGAACAGCAAACTCGCTGGCAGCGCAGTCCATGGCTATCTTGACATCCTTTCCCGGCTCATAACCGGCATCCTTGATTGCCTGGCAGATGCTCTCAAGCGCATCCTCTATGCCATTAAGCGCAGGAGCGAAACCGCCCTCGTCGCCGACGGCAGTAGAAAGGCCGCGACTCTTCAGGAGCTTTGCCAAGGCATGGAACACCTCTGCACCCATACGGATGGCCTCCTTCTCATTAGGAGCGCCCACAGGACGAATCATAAACTCCTGGAAAGCGATGGGCGCATCAGAGTGAGCACCACCGTTGATGATGTTCATCATAGGAACGGGGAGGGTGTAAGTGTTGCAGCCACCGATATAGCGATACAACGGGATATGGAGATACTCGGCTGCTGCATGAGCCACAGCAAGCGATACGCCAAGAATAGCATTGGCACCCAAGTTTGACTTGGTCTTAGTGCCATCCAGCTCCAACATCTTATTGTCGACAGCACGCTGCTCCAAGGCTGAGAAACCGACCAAAGCCGGTGCAATCACGTTATTCACATTCTCTACTGCCTTTAATACACCCTTGCCACAATAGCGGCTCTTGTCGCCATCACGAAGCTCCAAAGCCTCATTCTCACCTGTTGAGGCACCAGACGGAACTGATGCACGGCCAGCAACGCCAGACTTTAATGAAACCTCAACCTCTACTGTAGGATTGCCACGAGAATCCAAGATTTCTCTTGCATGAACTTTTTCGATAATCATAATACAATAATATATTTAACTTTATAAAACTTTATATAAACCGCATGAACACAACACGGGGCGCATAAATACGATTTATTTACGGGTGTAAAAATAGTAATCATAAGAGAAACCACCAAATTCAGAGCATCCTCAAAAATAGGTATTTAGCAGAAAATACCTATATGTAAGTATGATATTGCATAACGATGAATATAGTTTTCTTACGGGATTAAACTTTCAGGCATGATCTGCGTCTAACACATAGATGATGTTTAGAACATCTATCATAACTTAGATATTGTTTGTTTCTAGAAATATTTTGCTTATATGGTTGCTCGGGATGGAGACGCAAGAGCATGAATACTAAACACTTTGGCGAAGACATCACTTTTAGGTATTGCCCGACTCACAACGAAATTGTATCTTTACATCGTAACTAACAGATAAAAGATTATGACAGGAATGGCAACAACAATAATCATTGGACTTCTGATTCCGCTATTGGGAACGATGCTTGGTTCGGCTTTCGTCTTCATGATGAAAGACGAGATGTCTGCGCGATTGCAAAAGTCGTTATTGGGCTTTGCCTCTGGAGTGATGGTAGCAGCGTCCGTATGGTCGTTGCTCATTCCCGCTATGGAGATGAAGGCTGACAGTGGCGCATGGTCGGTAGTGCCGGCAGCTGTGGGATTCATGATGGGCATAGGTTTCCTGCTGCTTATTGACGAGCTGACACCCCACCTCCATATCGGAACCGACGAGCCTGAGGGCATGCGCTCACACCTGTCAAAGACAGCTATGCTTGCACTTGCCGTAACCATCCACAATCTACCCGAAGGAATGGCTGTAGGCGTGGTGTTTGCAGGAGCCGAAAACGGCGCTTCGCATATCTCGTTAGCCGGAGCCATTTCTGTGTCATTGGGCATTGCCATTCAGAACATTCCCGAAGGCGCTATCATCTCAATGCCCATGCGTGCGGCAGGCAACAGCCGATGGAAGTCCTTCGTGTTAGGATCGCTGAGCGGAGTGGTAGAGCCTATAGGAGCCATAGCCGTTCTGCTGCTTGCCTCACTCATTATGCCCGCCCTCCCCTACATGCTCGCCTTTGCAGCAGGAGCCATGTTCTACGTAGTGGTGGAAGAACTGATACCAGAAGCCTCAGGCGGCCAACACAGCAATCTCAGCACCATCGGCTTCGCCATAGGTTTCGTGCTGATGATGGTGCTGGATGTTGTGATGGGGTAATCTCTACATTTAGTTTATGCTTCTCTGTGAATGACATTTCCGTTGGCTTGGTGTGTGGCAATACCAGCACCTCGGCTATCTGGACGTCCTTCGGAGCTGAAGCGGCTGACAAGATGGGACCCGTACTCTTTGATTCCATCCACAAACGGAAGGATAGATAGAGAAGAAAGCACCAGCGACAACGATATCGGTGACCTTCAACAAATCCTTCTTGTAACGCTTGATGACCGCTATGTAATGTTGCACGAGAGTCATGTTGCGCTGTTTCAACTCTCCTGTAGATGGAGTCTGATGGGCGCGCAGCATCATGCAACTGTTGGCATAGACATCGACAAGAGCCAGTCCCATGATTTCAAGTCCATGCTTCATGGATCTTGCACAACCTGACCAGAAAGTACCGATATGCGGAGTCTTCTTGCCCGACTTGCTGATGTAGCTCGGATCGATAGCTATAGCCAATAGACCATCCATATTCAAGAAACGTCGGCATAGGGCAAGGTTGAATTCCAACCAGTCTATGCATTTCCATCGGAAGGCGGACTATTCGTATAGTAGTGACAACTGGTCGACGGTCAGTTCCGCGCCGGTCGACACTGCAGTTTCCAGATAGTCGGAAGTCTTGATGTTGCGCGACTCCTTTTCGATTGAATAGGATGCGTGGTTTGACGATGCCACCATCAGTTTCAGGCGCGTTGCGCGCTTGTTGCGTATTGAGTAGACCACAGGCACGTTGAAGCGCGTGAACGATGTTGATGGTTTCAGATAGCCCACACCACGGCCAATTTCCACTTCTTTCCCGTCCTCGTCGTTGACAAGCGAGATGACCACAAGCCCTGTTTCCGAGGTGTCGTGATAGTCCTGCACGAATGTGTATATGCCGCTGACGGCGGTTGGACGGGAACGGAAGGCTATACCTTCATTATATGTCTCCAAGCCGGATTTGTCGACCGAGTAACTGCCGAGAAACAGTTTGCCGGCAGAGCGGTTTGCCAGGGTGGGAGCATAGGAGCTGTAGTACTGCCGGTCGGTGCGTGCGTCGCGCGCCGGTTCCACTCCGTACCAGCTCCATGCGGCGTTGCGCAGCCGCACGGCCCATTGCCCTGAGCCAGTTGACGGAATGATTTCTGTTGTAGGCACTTGGAACCATGTGTTTGAGGTTGAGGCAAACTTCGCGCACGTTTTTTTGTTTACGCTTGCCCACTTCTTCGGTTCGCTGACGATGATGTCGGCTTTGTTGTAGATTGGCATCCAGCTCGACAGGTTGGAATATTTGCCGCCACAGTTCACGTGCTTCATCCTGATGGTTTCGTCAATGTCTTCAAAGTCGGCGTTGGGCAGTTCGAGAGCCGACTCTGTCGTCACTCCGAACCCATGGGAGTCGTTGCTGCCTGAGATTACGGCGATTTCGTAGGAAGTAGACGGGGTGAGCGTTTTTACCGTGACGCGGCGGTCGGCCACGTTGCGTTCGGTCACGGCAGGATGCCATCCGCCTCCGTTTGGTTTCACAAGGACGCTGATATAAGGAACAACTTCGCTAAGGTCGTCGCCCTCGAACATCAGGTCGACTTGCGACGACCAGATGTTTTCTTGGCTGCACATCACTTTATATTCGGGCACGTCGCGCTCCACGGCGACAGGCTCCGTATATTTCATGCCGTCGTTGTAAGAGGCTCTCACGAGAGTGGCACTTATGCCAGGAGCGAGAGGCAGGGTGGCGGTGTATCTGCCCACAGCCACGCGTTTGACGTTTGCGGCTGTCACTTCTTGCCATTGGTCAAGGCTTGACGGACCTTTCGTTTCAAAAGTTAGTTTGTCGGCAGGCAGGTCGCCGCTGCATTCAATCTCCAGTGCGACTTTGTCGGCGGAAGGGCGTATGGCGGCGGGCTGTATCAATGCAATTTTTACTGGTCGTATCTCCACTGTCAGCACCATTGGCGACAGCGCTACGCGTCCAGCCTCGTCGCGTGCCTGCAGAATGATTTTGTGCACGGTGGCAGCCCCGCTTTCGGAAGCGTGCATCCGGGCTACGATTGCCGACAGGTCGAGCGATGCGTTTGTCGCCCCCTTTTCGAGCCCTGTGGCAGTGATGCCTTGCGACGCAAGGGTGGCGGCGTCGGTGGCGGCAATGTCGGTCTCGGCAGTCCAGTAGTTGTCATCCATATTGTTGGATATGACTGTAAGATACAAATTTCTCAATCCTCCAGCCACGTCTATGTCAACACCGAGCCGTTTGTCCGGACTGTTGTATTCAAGCATGCTGTAGCTGTTGTCGTTGTCGAAGCCAACGGCAGTGATAGTAGGCGACTGGGTGGAGAACAGAGCGTCGTCGATCGTCAGCCGGTAAGGCGTAGATGCCGTGTGTTCATCGTACACGCATGTCAGGATGTTGCCGTCGGCATCGAAGCGGAATTGATGGTGGGTCGCGGCATCGGCGGCGAAAGCATCGAATGGCTGCAGAGCCACTTTGCGCCCCGAAGCGTCGGCGATGGCAAGCTCGCAGCGCATGTTGCCGGGACGCAGACAGGCTGTCCGCTTTTCGCTGGTCGTGAAGTCCACATATTCTCCGGATGCAGTCTTTGCGCGCATCGTGATGTTGTCCGCCAAATTTTTAGCCGCATCGGTAAACGAAACCGACACAAGAGTCTGAGCCACACCGCATTTTATGTCGACCGTGGTTTCTTCATCCTCTTTCACACAGTTTGGTTGCTCGGCAAAAAATGTCGGGGCAATGAATCCCTCTTGACCCTTGTCGCCGTAGCTGGCGGAAAAGATATATTCACCCACAGGCAATTTCTGCGATCCGCTCTCGAATTTGGCAAGAGAAGCCCACGACTTCACCGTCGCCGTGCGGCAATTCATGGCAGAGAGAGCCAAAGCGTCGGCAGAAGGGACGTCGACGTCGATGCCCGCTGCTCCCGCCACAGGAGTGACGGAGGGGTCGACCGACAGCAGAAACCGCACGTCGCCGTATCCGGTCACCAATGGGTTTGGGTCGTTGCTGCATGCCGCAAGCAGCAGGCATAATGTCGCTTGTAAAAAAACTTTCTTAATCATAGACGCAAATTTAATGTTTTCTTTCTATTGCCGAAAGCGAATGTGGGGTTACGGAACAATTTATGGAGCGTTTAGACTAAAATTTGCATATTCCGGCGATGCGTTGTAACTTCGTGGGCAAATCAACAAACAAACATATCTTATTCGAATGAAGAAACAAATTTTGACGGCTTTGTGCGCGGCGGTGTTGACGCTGCCGATGGCGCATGCCGAAAATCCGAAACAAGAATTCCGTGGAGCATGGATCCACACAGTGCATCAGAGCCAATATGCCAAAATGACAACAGATGAGACAAAGGCATACCTCTGCGACCAACTCGACAAACTTAAAGCCGCAGGCTGCAACGCCGTGCTTTTCCAGGTGCGTCCGAGCGCCGACGCCTTCTATCCGTCGGAACTGGAGCCGTGGAGCCGTTTCCTGACTGGCACTGCCGGCAAGGCCCCGTCGCCTTATTGGGACCCGCTGCAGTTTATGATTGAGGAATCTCATGCGCGCGGCATGGAGCTTCACGCATGGCTTAACCCGTATCGTGTGACAACATCGAAAAATGAGAAACTTCCGAAAAATCATATCTATTACAAGCATCCCGAGCGTTTCGTCGCTTACGACGGCAAACTTTATTTCGATCCAGGCTTGCCTGAAAACCGCAGTTTTATTGAGAGTGTGGTCAAAGACTTGATTACGCGCTACGACTTTGACGCCATCCATATGGATGACTATTTCTATCCTTATCCTGTGGATGGATTGGATTTCCCCGACAGCAAGTCGTATAAGAAATATGGAGAGGGGATGGACCGCGGCGACTGGCGCCGTCATAATGTCGACTTGCTCATCGAGGGATTGCACGAGGTGATTGAGGCGCAGAAGCCGTGGGTGCGTTTGGGCATAAGTCCGTTCGGAATCTGGCGCAACAAGTCGAGCGACCCGCGTGGCAGCGATACAAACGGATTTCAGAACTACGACGGCCTCTATGCCGACGTGTTGCTTTGGACGAAAAAAGGATGGGTGGACTATATGCTTCCCCAGCTTTACTGGACGCTTGAGAAGAAGGTGGCCTCATCGGAGAAACTGGCGTATTGGTGGAACGACAACGCCAACGGTCGCCACATGTATATCGGACAAAACGTGAAGACTACGATGGACACTCCCGACCTTGCCCCGTCGACCGACCCTACGCAGCTCGATCACAAAATCCGCCTGTCGCGTGAGCTGCCCAACATTCAGGGTAACTGCTGGTGGCCAGGGTATATGATCACAGCCAACTATAAGGGCGTGGCCGACTCGCTTGCCATGAATCAGCAGCGCACAGTGGCTCTCGTGCCCAACTATCCGTGGATCGACGACGTGAAGCCAGGCGAGGTCACTTCGCTCCGCCGCGACGGCGACCGCCTTCTTTGGAAGGCTCCGTCGACCGCCGACCCTATGCAGGAGGCGCGTGCCTATGTGGTCTATCGTTTTGACAAGGGCGTTGACGTTAACATCGACAACGCAGAGGCGATACAGTGTGTCACTTACAAGCCGGAATATGCTCTTGGCGCCGACCATGGCCATTTCACCTATGTGGTTACGGTGCTCGACCGTGCAAACAATGAAAGTGCTGTCGGGGAAGCTATAAATGTGAAGCAGTAGCGGCGCAAAAAATTGATAATGTGGTTTCAAGATTTTCGGTCGAAAATTTTGAAACCACATTTTTTATTTCTAAATTAGCAACCACAAATCTAACTCGCTATGACTGGAATAAGCAGAATGCTCGACTTTTTGACCGCGCTGAAGGTTAACAATGACCGTCAGTGGTTTGGTGTGCATAAAGAAGAGTATAACGACATCCGCCGTCAATGTTTGGAAGAGGTAGGCGTGCTGATTGCCGAAATAGAGCGTTTCGACCCGCATCTTGCCGGAGTCGCGCCAGAGCAATGCGTGTATCGCATCTATCGCGACATCCGTTTTTCAGCCGACAAATCGCCGTATAAGACCCATTTTGGAGTGGTGCTTGGTCACGGAGGTAAGAAATGCAAGGAGGCCGCCTACTATCTGCATATTGATCCCGACGGATGCGCGTTTTTCAGTGGCGTATGGTTTCCGGAAATGCCTGTGCTGCGCTTTCTGCGGCGCAACATCTACGATAATCTTGACGAATTTCTTGAGATTATAGACAGTCCTGCTTTCAAATCGGAATATCCCGGTCTGATAGGAGAAAGCCTGAAGACGTTGCCAAAAGGCTATCCGAAAGACTGTCCGCGCCCTGAAATTTTCAAAATGAAAGAATTCCTTGTGCAAAAAAAATATAAAAAATCATTGTTTGCAGCCGGAAATTGGCAGAAGCAAGTTGCAAAAGACGCTCAATTGGCAAAACCGTTCAACGATTTTTTGAATTATGCATTTGAAGAATTGCACACTCAATGATGGAGTGTGCGCAATATGGGGCGCGATTGCACAAAAAAGGCGATTCTGAGTAGTCGGAATTACACAAAAAAAGGTCGATTGTGCCAAAAATTAAATAGAACTAAATCCTTAAAAAGATTACATATTTTACTTTAAATTTGTAGCAATTAAACACAAGAACTATGGCTAAAATCAGAGGAGCAGTAGTGGTTAACGAAGAACGGTGCAAGGGGTGCAACCTATGTGTGGTGGCATGCCCCACAAAAACTTTGTCGTTACAGGCAAAGGAGGTGAACGACCGTGGCTACCACTTTGCCTACATGTCTAATCCCGACGCTTGCATCGGATGCGCAAGTTGTGCGTTGGTTTGTCCCGACGCTTGTATTGAAGTTTATAAAGTACGCGTAGATTAACAAATCGAAAAACGAATTTCACTATGGAAAAAGAAATAAGATTGATGAAAGGCAACGAGGCTCTTGCCATCGCGGCTATCCGCTATGGAGCCGATGCCTATTTCGGATATCCAATCACTCCGCAGTCGGAGGTGCTTGAAACGCTGATGGCAGAACAGCCGTGGGAAACCACGGGCATGGTTGTGCTTCAGGCAGAGAGTGAGGTGGCGTCGATCAATATGGTCTATGGCGCGGCAGGAACAGGCAAAGTGGTGCTGACGTCGTCGTCGAGTCCAGGTATCAGTTTGATGTGCGAGGGTTTGTCGTATATCGCAGCATCGGAATTGCCAGCCTTGGTTATCAACGTGAGCCGTGGCGGACCTGGACTTGGAACTATCCAGCCGTCGCAGGCTGACTATTTCCAGGCAACAAAAGGTGGTGGACACGGTGACTATCATTTCATCGTGCTGGCTCCGTCGTCGGTGCAGGAAATGTGTGATTTCGTTGGTCTCGGATGGGACTTGGCGTTCAAATACCGCACCCCGGCGATGATTCTTGCCGACGGTGTTGTCGGACAGATGATGGAGAAGGTGGTGCTTCCGCCGCAGCGTCCGCGTCTGACCGACGAGGAAGTGCGCAAACGTTGTCCATGGGCAGCCACAGGACGCACACCGGGACGTGCGCGCAACGTAATCACGTCGCTTGAACTTGACTCTGCAAAGATGGAGGAGAACAACCTTCGATTCCAGGCAACATACAAGAAAATTGAGGAAAACGAAGTGCGTTTCGAAGAGTATGCCGTTGACGATTGCGATTATCTCATCGTGGCATACGGTTCAATCGCGCGTATCAGCCAGAAAGCAGTGGAGATGGCACGCAAGGAAGGAATCAAAATCGGAATCCTCCGTCCAATCACGTTGTGGCCTTTCCCGTATGCAGAGGTTAAGCGTTTGGCAGAACGCACAAAAGGCGTGCTGACAGTGGAAATCAATGCCGGACAGATGGTTGAGGACGTGCGTCTCGCTGTCGACGGCGCAGTGAAAGTGGAACACTTCGGACGTTTGGGTGGCATCGTGCCTACGCCCGACGAGATTCTCGAAGCGTTCAAACAAAAAATCTATCAGAAATAACTAAAGCATTCCCGTCATGGACATCAACGATATTATCAAACCTGAGAATCTGGTTTATAAGAAACCGGCTTTGATGAACGACAATCACATGCACTATTGCCCTGGCTGCAGCCACGGTGTTGTTCATAAACTCGTAGCCGAACTGATTGAAGAAATGGGACTCGGAGACCGCGCTGTGGGCATTGCGCCTGTGGGTTGTGCCGTCTTCGCCTATAATTATATTGACATCGACTGGATTGAAGCTGCCCACGGACGTGCGCCTGCTATCGCTACTGCCGTAAACCGCTTGTATCCAGGTAACCTCGTTTTCACATATCAAGGCGACGGCGACTTGGCTGCCATCGGTACAGCCGAGACTATCCATGCCGCCAACCGCGGTGAGAACATTACAATCATCTTCATCAACAATGCAATCTACGGCATGACTGGCGGACAGATGGCCCCGACGACGCTGCTCGGCATGAAGACTGCCACAACGCCTTACGGACGACGTGTCGACCTGAATGGATATCCGTTTAAAATCAGCAACGTCCTGTCGCTGCTCGACGGCACTTGCTACGTGACGCGTCAGAGCGTGCACACTCCTGCTGCCGTGCGCAAGGCGAAGGCTGCCATCAAGAAGGCGTTCCAGAACACGCTCGACAAGAAGGGCACCTCGGTGGTGGAGATTGTCAGCACTTGCAACTCTGGCTGGAAAATGAGTCCGGTAGATGCTAACAAGTGGATGGAAGAGAATATGTTTGCCAATTACCCTATGGGCGACCTAAAAAATGAGTAGACGATGAAACACGAAATTATTATAGCCGGATTCGGCGGACAAGGTGTGCTGTCGATGGGCAAGATTCTTGCCTATTCGGGCTTGATGGAAGATAAGGAAGTGACATGGATGCCGGCTTACGGCCCAGAACAGCGTGGCGGCACGGCGAATGTGACCGTGATTCTAAGTGATGAGAAGATAAGCTCGCCGATTCTTAACGCTTTCGACATCGCTGTGGTGCTCAACCAGCAGAGCCTTGACAAGTTTGAGAGCAAGGTGAAGCCGGGAGGCATACTCATCTATGACAACTACGGCATTCATCGCGCTCCAACGCGCAAGGACATAAAGGTCTACAATGTTGCGGCTATGGACGCTACGTTGGAGATGAAAAATTCAAAAACGTACAATATGATTGTGCTCGGCGCGCTCTTGAAGGTGTGCCCGATGGTTACATTGGAAAGTGTGATAAAAGGCTTGAAGAAGTCGTTGCCTGAGCGCCATCATAAATTGATTCCTCTCAATGAGGAGGCTATCCGCAAGGGTATGTCGCTCATCAACGAGTAGGATTGACGAGACTCGCACATTATTTGTGACCGGAACCACGCTTGCAGGCGTGGCTCCTATGAAACTGAGTTGATATCGGCATCCGTCACTTTTTGTGGCGGATGCTTCTTTTCTTGCAACAGATGGATTTATATTGTTTTTATATCCAGGATTCAAATAATTTCTACTGACCCGATACTTGCCCTGTTTTATCATAAGATTTAGAACCTAAGTTGTACTTAGAATCTAATTCAGAACGAGGTCGCCAATCTATTGGTAATATGTCTTTTCCAGTTTGATATTTAGGTATTAGTTTCATAAATGTAAAGACCTTTTTCCTCTCGCTGGGGCTGTCGGCTCTCGCCGGGTATGAAACGAGCAACCGAAGCGAAAAGCTCTTGCCGGACGGCTCTACTTTGCTGGATAAGGACTGTTTTGTGTACGGCGGGGCTTTAACGCTGGAACTGGAAGCCTACCTGACCGACCGGATAGTCTTGCTTGTCAGCGCAAGGGGACGGACGTTGTTCGGCTCGGACATCGGCAAGTTCCACACGCAGGTAGGCATGGGACTGAAATTCATTATCAACTGACCGCTATATAATAATGTATATGAAGAATGTATAAAATCATCGTGGGCTGCTACATCGTGGCCGCCTTCGTGCTTGTAACCGCCTGTAATGACAGCTTTGACATTCAGCAGGCTTACCCGTTCACGGTGGAAACGCTGCCTGTACCCAAGAAACTTAAAGTGAGTGAAACAGCCGAAATACGCTGCCAGCTGGTGCGTGGCAGCGACTACCAGCCTACGACCTACCAGATACGCTATTTCCAGCCTGACGGTAAAGGAAAGCTGGAAATGTATAACGGTACGGTGTTCCTACCTAATGATCTGTACCCGCTGGTGAAAGAAACGTTCCGGCTCTACTACACATCGGCATCGACCGACCAGCAGACGATTGACATCTATATCATCGACAGTTTCGGGCAGATGCAGCAGGTTTCGTTCTCGTTCAATAATAATAAGGAAGATGAATAACGATAAACAATGTCGTGGTTGGTTTATTACCAACCACGACATTGTTTCATATTACATTCTTTGTAAAGCTTTATTTAATATCGGTTGTAAATGGTCTCTAATTATAATGTTAGTCAATTTTTTCTCTGTAAAATCAATAGTTTCAAGTCCTTCTTTTATTGCTTCCAAAAAAATAATTTCTTCTTTAATATCCGCTACTGGCATTTTTATATACCGTTCATTAATAAATGTTCGTAAGCACATTGCATCGTTGGGTTCTAAATGTTGAACCTTAGTTTTTACAGATTCCAAATCGAAATCTTTTAATATTGGTATATTCAAATATGCAGGTGTTGAAAACTGTTCTTTGGGAAGAAATTCTTTTGTAAATTCCTCTAAATCAGATTTAAATTTTTCTTCCAATAAGTTTTTTTCCTTTTCTAAATCCAACTCCATTTTATTATTAATACTCTGTATAATATATTCAAGAACCCACTTTAGATTTGTACTTAAATAAGAAGCTGTCATTTCAACATTTGTTTTGACTATGTGATTAACTTCTGTTCGTTTTGTAAATATATCTATTCCATTTTTAATTTTATGTTCCAATATTTCATCTGTCAAACCAATAAGTTCGGTTATTTGAAAATAAGTATACCGTTGCATTAATATATGAAATATAGTCTTCAAATTTGGAATTTTCTGCGTATCCCAGCAAACTTGTTAAATTTTCATTAATTTCGTCATTCTTAAACATCCAATATCCGTTCATGAATTTATTTAATAGTTCATGAGCAGGATTTATTTTATTATCCTTGAAATTAATTTTTTGATTCATGTTTTCATCAAGGGTCGAATAATCAACTTTTATCCCTGCGGTAATAAAATCATAGAGGCTTTGATGAAAAATAGGTTCTTCTGAAATTCTAAGAAAAAATTTCTTATAAAACATATTCGCATATTGCTCGTTCTGTTTAGCTATCTCATGTTTATCTTGTTCTTCTTCAGATTCTTCAAAATTAATTTCATTATCATATCCAAAATCAATATCCATGTTTGCAATATTATGATACGTAGCAAGGGTGCGATTATCTTCAAATGATAAGTTATTGATTTTATATTCAATAGTAATAGCTAAAATGAAAATCCAATAGTTTTTCAACTTCATTTTTACAATACTATCGTCTTTATACGATTTCCCATTTTCATGATATAAATTGTATATGACGTAAAAATGCTCAATTGCAAATTTTAATATTCTAATATTTGATAAATGTTTTTTCAAATTAGGATATTTAGATAATGATTCATTTTGAGGATTAATACTTTGAACAATATCTTCATTGCACAAAAACTCTACAAAGCCTATGTTGTCATATGTTGATACAATTTCTTTAAAAACGGAGACAATATTAGGTATATAAGTCAATGTTTTCTCAATTACTTTTTCTTTAAAAATTAATTGTTTATTATTGTCATGATATTCTTTTTCTTTGATAAAATCTTCATTTGCAACAACGATTACTTTATAATCTCTATTTTCAACCAGTTCATTAACAACTCCCAATATTTCGTTAATATCAATTATATCAATAGCACGTTCTATATCATCAAAACATATTAAAACATTATTAGGAATAATTCTATAAAGACCATTTCCAGTCCCTAGCAGCTTATTAATATCAACATAATTATTAACTATTGTCAAGGCATCTGTTATATTCTTTGCATATTGAGCCAATTTTCCAAATGATGAAATATTTTTACCTACTTTATCAAGGTATGCATATAAAACTCGTTCGGGTAATTCTTTTAGTTCCTTTATTCCGAATAAAGAAACCATTATCGGAATAAAAGACGTTGTTTCTTGTATTTTTCCAAAAAGATAATTTTTGAGAAAATAAGTTTTACCACATCCCCAATCACCTGTTACTAGTAATGCACCGGATGTTTTCATATTCAAGTAATTGAAAACTCCATCTGCGACAGGATTATTTAATCGAGTATCTACTATTGTATTCATATGTATGTGTTTAAAATATTGCAATATTCTTTTAAAAAATGCCATTACTCTGAATAAGTTTTGTTTTAAAGATAAACATTTTATGCTATATCATTCAAACTAAATGTGTTTTATTTATAGTTTCTCAGCAGTTTATCATTTTCGACACTTACGAAAGAAGGTGGTGGCGGCATTTTTGCCGCCTTTGTATCAACTGATTTTAAGGCTCTTTATTGGTACATTTTTCTCTAACCACACCTTTCCTTGTTCAAAGTTGTATTCTCCTGTTATGACCGCCGTATGGTCGTTTATGGCTACAAACCTGACACTTTCATAGCTGTTTATCCAACCTTGCAAAGAAGAAACGCCCTAAGTGGAAACATCTTCAAAAACGCTGCGGTCTATCTGGCTGATAGGCTCACCGAAAACTACTGTCATCGTCTGAAAGTCCGGTTCGTCTGCCAACAGTCGCAAATGGTGCAGCGTGCCGAACTCGTCTGTCTTGCGTCCCCATGCCCAATCTTCCGTGTACAAATCATCGCCTCACTGCTGCGGCTTATCGAAATGCACTTTCACATTTACAGAATACTTGTTTTCATCGATGTCTTCAATAACGCCCGTTACCATCATGCCCGTAAAAATACACTCGCAACGCCTGCCGATTAGGTTCTTGTTTACTTCTATCGTTTTCATGCCCTTAAAATTTATCTGTTATTACCCCGTTCTTCTTCGCTATCCACTCGTCACGCCTGCGGCGGCACTTGTTCAGCGTTTTGGCTACCGTGCTGAAAAGTTCCATATCGGTATGGCGGTAGTCATATTGGAAATAAATCTGTCCCCTGAAAGCCCCTAAACAGCATTTCACGAACTTTTCTTCTCCCGGTGCTTGGGTGATGCTCACCCCGTTTCTGTTCAATGACTGCATGATATTCTGTTTTTTATTCGTTATATACTCAATAGGGAAAGCAACAGCAGGAAAAGCAGAGCCACGCACAACGCATAAAACGCCGGCAGGCAGACCCGGAGCAGGAAACAGGCGGCACGAAATACAAGATATGCCGTTACCGCCGTGATTGCTCCGGCTGTGCAGGCGAGCCACCACACAAGGCAGAACAATAATACCCGCAGGATGATTTTATAAATGCTTTTCCGTTTCATCGTTGCTCTGTTTATTCGGGCAGGGTTTTAACCCAGCCCGAATAGTCGTTTAAGCCACCCGGAATACAAACCCGTCATCAAACCAGTAATCGCACATAAAAAGGTCACGGGCAAACCTTTCATAATCGAAATATCTCTTGTTCTATATCTGTTCAATTTATATGGCAGATATATAGAACAAACTCAAAATCCTATTACTGACGATACATATAATGGATATTTGGAAAAGAGGCACTATAAAAGTTCAAATCAAATTTATATAACATACAACTCTAAACAATATACATTACATACAGGAGATCGGATATTGGACAAAATAAAGGCAGGAGAAAAACCTAAGCTGTATTATTCTTCAAAAACAGATTATCTCTTTTTTGAAGATGATTACTTGCCTATTGGTTATGCTCAAGCCGCTTTACTTTTCACGATTATTTTTCCGACTATAGGAATTATAGTATGGAGAAAAGAACTTGATAATGATATTCGTACAATGTAAGAGACACAAACTACATAAAATAGTAGCCAAAACAGAAGGAAAAGCAGGGAAATGAGGTTGAAACCGCAGAATCACATAAAAGAGGGATAAGATTTCATGTTTTCCACTAAGTTCAAACACTTTACTAAGCGTAACGTAACGGCTTTAGCGAAAATTGTATTAATTTTGTGGATAAGAACTGGATTGATAGTGAGATGACCGACAAAGAATACCAGAAAATGATAGCCGATGCCAGACGTAGCGTGAGCCGTAAATATGGTTTTCGCCAAAGCTCTTATATCAACTTCAAGGTTGAGGGCGACTATTTTTTCTGTCTTTATTTTCTTTCCGATGAAGCCCGGCTTACTGTCAAGCCTATGTATGCCGATGATTTGTGGTGGAATATATGGGATGCCTCGGATAACAAGAAAGAACCTTTGAGCTTGCGTGGAACAGGAGCTTACTCTCTATCAGGGCAAATCCTAACTTCAGACGAGATAACGAAAGTTACAGACAAGGAGGAACTCACTGATATAATTGATGGAATGTTCAAAAATGCAACGGATGCAATATCAAAATTCATAATTGCCAATCCTAATGCAGACTCATTTTTCCCTGACGAGTCAAAAATGGATTATGACCCCGACCGACTGCTATATCTTATGACTCTTATTCATAATGGCAAAGAGGAAGATGCTTTGGCAATTATCAAAGAAGCCCGCAAGAATAAACATAGATGTATTTTTCAGAGCGGAATGTTTAGCGATAGCTACACATATATCCGCCGTTGGTGCAACCGAGAACAAGTAACCATTCGAATAAGAAATGTATTTGCATACATTTTCAACAACATTGTTCAGATACGTGCATACGCATTGATGGCTTTGGGTAGAAACAACAAGAAAGACACCCTTCCCAGCGTTTATGATATCAGGCTTTTGGATGGTGGCATTGTGATGGCATTATGCTTTTCAATCATATTCCATTGGCATAATTGTACGTTGGCGTGGATTACACTTGCAGTTTATTTTATATGCGGGTGGTTCATGGACTTTGGAAAACGGAGTGAACGATATTATATCCGTTTCGGGAATTTACCCGATAAAACAAGACTTAGATGGAAAATCGGCATGTGGATTTTCGTAGTTACACTCTATATCTATTCATTCGCAATCTTATATTTTTTGAACTATGAAACTGACCGATAAACCATTATGGATAACAATACAATACATTTGTGTATTGTTCCTTTCCGTGTGTCTTTTAGGACTCATTGTAAGCGATTTGATATTCGTATGGGTGATTGCCATGTTCTTTTGGTTATTCATTCCTGCATTTATTGTTGCCTGCATATCATTTGTCTGTTCGCTAAGGTGCAATAGCAAACATAAGAAAATATTGTTGGGGTTGAATGGTGTAAATATTCTTTTGATTTTGTTCATATTTCTCAATCCGTTCAACAGATGTGATGCCGATATTATGGAAAGTCATTATACAGAATATGGCAGACGCATGGAGCAGATATATCGTAATCTTTACAATAAAATGACTCCCGGATGTTCCGTAGATATTGAATTTGAGCATGGCGATGTTTCTATCTTCCATTTCTCAAACAGCAGTGGTGAGATGAAATCCAATTGGGATCCGAGCGAGGAAAAGATAGATTCATTACTGATCCAAAGTGGTCTCGACAGAAATTCGTTAATATGGCTGAAGAAAGAGTTGGATGAAATAGGCTGTATTTCTATTTCCTTGCAGGCTATTCCTGACGCTCCTTTTTGTATCGGATTCCGTCGCATCGGTATGGGAAAGTATTACTATCAGATATATCATATACCGCTCTCCTCTGATGAACAAAAGAAAATCAATGAATCTGAAGCCTCTATTGTTTACTCACCTTTCGTAGTGTTTGAATATGCCGGAGGAGCTATAGGCTCTCAAAATTTTATCGGCAAAGATGAATACCTGAAAAAGAAAATGCAATTATATCATGAAATTGACCGATAGGCGATTTTGGAATGGAGATTTATAAAGGGATTCCTCCTCGTCCTCTTGTCGGTTCGACCGGAATGTAAGCGTTTTCTGTATTCATAAGCCAAATTTTAATGGTGCTATGCTGGAGCATATAATCTTTGTTTCAAGAGGCGCGTCCAATGACACGGCTCTTACCATGAGGGCAAGGACATGGGGAGAAATACTACCTTGTGAGTGTGGAGATTTCTCCCCGGTGCCGTCAAACGGTTTATCCTTAACTTGTAAAAACCGGAATTACCTTTGTGCTTGAAAGGAAAGATTATGGGTCAGTAGAAATTTATCCCCACTAAATTTCTACTGACCCGAATTTTGACTGCCAAACCCTACATACAAGCCTTCACCTTGTTGGGGTGTCTATATAGAAAAAGCGCCGTAATCTATTGATATACGGTGCTTTAATGCTGTTTTTGAAGGCTTTTGTGAAGTCCTTCGTTTTTGTTTCAGCGGAGAGAGAGGGATTCGAACCCCCGGAGGTTTGACCCTCAACGGTTTTCAAGACCGCCGCAATCGACCACTCTGCCATCTCTCCGAAAATCCGTCCGGCTTTAGTCGGACGATTTTCTGTATTTCTTCCGCGGAGAGGACGAGATTCGAACTCGTGGTAGAGAATAACCCCTACGACAGTTTAGCAAACTGTTGGTTTCAGCCACTCACCCACCTCTCCAGTGGTTCGCTTTTGCGAGTGCAAAGATATATCAGATATTTCAGTCTGCCAAATTTTTTGGGATGTTTTTTTGCGGTTATTTTTCACAATATATGCAAGTCGTTGTCTGTCAGCGGTGGTTGCGGAACGTTGTGGTTGCGGAGTTTTGCAATGCGGCAAATTTTAAGTATGTTTGCATATGCATCTCGGCAGAGCAGGCCCAATCAAGTATGGATGCTTTGCGCTCGATTTGCACTGTCTTATGGTGAAAAATAAGGATATGGGAGAAACTGCGATATCATTGGTGGAGTTCAATCGGCGCATCGGCGGCTTGCTGCACGATGCGTCGGTGCAGCGGTGCTGGGTTGTGGCAGAGACAAGCGACGTGCGTCAGAGCGGCGGCCACTGCTATCTTGAGTTGGTGCAGAAGGATGCACAGACGGGGCAGACGCTTGCCCGTATGCGTGGCATTGTCTGGGCGAGTGTGTATGCCCGTCTGCGTTGTGAGTTTGAGAGAGCCACGGGGCAGTCGTTTGCGTCGGGAATGAATGTGATGGTTGAGGTCAGTGCCAATTTCCATGAGCAGTACGGGCTGTCGGTGGTGATAACCGGCATCAATCCCACTTATACGCTCGGCGACATGGCCCGTCAGCGCCTAGAGATACTCAACCGGCTGAGGCGCGAGGGCATAATTGATATGAACACGCAGTTGCCGTGGGCCGACGTCGCTCAGCGTGTCGCTGTGATTTCTGCCGCTGGCGCTGCTGGATATGGCGATTTTATGAATCAGCTTCACAACAACCCGTCGGGCATCAAGTTCTACACGTGTCTTTTCCCGGCGGTGATGCAGGGGCAGAGCACGGTGACATCGGTCATCGCCGCTTTGGAGCGCATCAACGACTATGCCGATCTTTTCGACTGTGTGGTGATAATCCGTGGTGGCGGCTCGACAAGCGATTTGAATTCGTTCGACAACTATGACCTTGCTGCCAACGTAGCGCAGTTTCCGTTGCCGGTGATATGCGGCATCGGGCACGACCGCGACAATACGGTGGTCGACTCGGTGGCGTCGGTGAGGGTGAAGACGCCCACGGCTGCCGCAGAATGGCTGCTCGACCGAGCGCAGTCGGCTCTCGACCATGTCAACGCACTCACAGATATGGTGGTCGACTCTGCCACGCAGATGCTTTCGGGCGCGCGTCAGCAGCTGGCATATTTCACAAGCGGCATTCCGTTGATGGCCGACAACATCGTGGTGCGCCACCGCGCACGTCTGCAGCAGATTGCCGCGGCGATACCTGTTGTGGCGGCACGGCGCATCGACGGCGCGGGCAAGGATTTGGCGTTTGCCTCACAACGGGTGGCAATGGCGGCACGGCAGTGTGTGGCTAACGAGCGGCAGCGCGTGACGGGGCTTGAGAAGCAGGTCGAGCTGCTGTCGCCCGACCGCGTGTTGCGCCGTGGCTATTCGCTGACGCTTCGCGACGGACATGTGGTCACCTCTGCCTCGTCGCTCCGTGCCGGCGACAGTCTCGTCACCCGCTTTGCCGACGGCGAGCGAACGTCGGTGGTGGAGTGAGGCAGTGCTATCTCCTGGGCGCACGGGGTTATCTGACGATGACTTTGGTGGTGCCAAAGATGTAGAGCCCGGGCTGGAAGTTGCTGTATGTGGCAATGCCGGGCTGCACGTCAAGGATGCGGTAGAGTTGACCCGCTACCGTTACCACATTCAGTCTTGTTGCCATCGTGCTCTCGATGCGCACGCGCTGGTTGCCGATTGCGCGGACGGTTATATGGTCTTCTGTCTGTGTGTCATCCTCGTTCTCTTCCATATCGGGCATAATGTTGTCGGCATTCTGTTCGGCGATGTTGATCACCGAAGTGTAGTCGTAACGGGCGTTTGACCTCGTTGCCGTCGGCGACATATATGTGCGGAACGGCGTCACTGTCGACAGCGATGAAGCATCGTCGAAAGCCGTGCCGCTGTCGTTCATTCCATACACATTGCCGTTGCTCACATTGATGGCGGAGAAAGTGCCGTGATGAGCGTATTTTCCGCCCACTGTCGTTGCCATGCCTTTGGTGACGGGGATTGTTATTGCGCCGTACGACGTGTCGCCGGTGTGGTTGTCGCCGTAGGCGTTGAATGTCACGGTCTGAGCGTCTTCCCAAGCCCCGAAAATATCGTTGTAGAACGCACTTGAGAGGTCGAACTCATAGTAGCGCGCACCAGGGAAGCGCACGATGTAGGGCACCTCGCCTGCAAGACGCAGGTAGTCGGGGTAATTGTGGGCTGTCGCATAGTATGGGTTGGCATACTGGTTGTAGAGTTTGTCGGCGTAGTTGTCGATGAAGAACGTATTTGCGAAAGTGTAGGAAACACCATTTGTCAAGGCATTGCCCGAAGCGTCGGTAGGGGAGAACAAGGCTGCACCAGGACGTTGGAACACTGCCGACGGCACATTTCCCTCGGTGGCAATCGACGTCAGTCCGCGTAGCCAATATTCATGGTGTAGCGAGTGGATGTTCTGACTTGGGTTGTCGGTTTCCGTGTCCGACGGCGAGCCGTAGAAATGCGTTATCTCGCCGTTGAGCGACGCGGCGGCCTTGTCGACGGTGAACGGCAGGCAGATGCCTTCCCATGCGCCTTTGCTGTCCTCGGCATAGTGCAATGGCCGGCGCACATACCATGCGCGGTCGTTGACGTTGAAGGCGATGGGCACGCAGAGATTGTTGTTGTTGCAAGTCTCTCCATCTCCGTTCTCGTTGTCGGGAGTGCGCTCCACGAGGTGTAACAGAGTGGTGCTGTAGCCGTCGATGCCTTTGGTTATATGGTGTCCGTTTATCAAAGCCTCTCTTGTAGTCTCGTTGTAGTTGAGAGCTTTTTCCACCACGTCGTAGGCCTCGTTGCCTGTTGCCTCGTCATTATCGGCGGTGTAGACAAGTAGATTCTGCGTTATGCCGGCGTCTTCTCTGACAACGAAGTCGTTGAAACGGCTGGCGTTGTCGTCCATAGGAGGGTAGAAGATGCCACCGACTGTTTCCGTCGCTGCAGGAAGGTCGTGCAGGCAAGTGAAGTCGACAGCCGTGGTCGCGGAATCGTGCACGTAGGTGCTCATAGTGATTGAGCCATTGCTGTAGGCGTTGTAGTGGAACGCGTCGAGCGACGTATCGCCGTAGTAGGTGGCGGTGCGGTACACGCGGTTGCTCATATAGCTGTTCTGGTGCGAAGCGATATCGCATGGGTAGTTGTCGGGGTTGTGCTGAAGCGACTGTCCCCAGAAGAGGAAGTCGTTCATCGGCTCGGTGCCGCTGTTGTTGGCGTTGAACAGAGGCGTGTAGACAACAGGCGTCGGGATGCTGCCGTCGGCGTTGTATTTTACGCGCGGCGCGTCAAGCGGGTGCGTCTTGTCGTGACGGGTCTCCACCTGTTCGTAGTTGGGGGTGTCGCCACCCTTTCCGATACGCAGATATGTGATGCCGGTGTTTTTGCCGGTGATGGCATCCGTGCGGCACGCATACTGATAGTCGCCGTTGGCATAGTAGGCTGACACGTATTTCAGAATCTCGTTGTCGGCGTCAGCCTCAGTGCTTGATGTTGTCGCCGCGTCGCGGTGGCGAGCGCGTAGATAGTACTCGTTGAGGTCGTATGCCACCCGTCCAAGTCGGAAATCCTCCGTGGCGTAGCCCTTGTAGGGAGAGCCGTCCCAGCGATAGACCACAGGCGTCGATCCGCTTTTGCCCGATGCCGGCGCATACTCGAAGCAGCAGTGGTAGTTTCCGATTTTGCCGTCGGCAGTCAAGTTGGATATTTTTCCGGAAGCAAGTCCGAGGTTATAAATATTGCCAGAGCTTTCGATGTTGTTGAAAAGAGATTTTCCCGAAGGGATGCCGCTGATCACGTGACCATCGCCATGCAGTATTCCCGCGAAGTCGGAAATGTAGTATCCGCCCTTGTCGGTTGCTTCCAGAGCAATGTCGTTCTGCAGGAAGAACTGAGCTTTTGCGCCATAGCGCGGAGCGTTGCTGTCAGTTCCGATAGAGTCGACGAAAGCGACAAATGCAGAGAGGTCGCTCTTGTCGGAAATGTAGATTCGCGGTTCCGGCAACGGGTCTGATTCCGTAGTGTCAAGGCTTTCCTCATTGACGCGGGTTATCGCCTCGGCAAGGTGCAGGTTTATTCCAGCCTTGTGGGGATCCATGCGGTGGTAGTTGTGCACGACAAACTTGTCGGCGTCGTGCATGCCCACCTCCAGGATGTCGTTGAGTCCCGTTATCGAGACACCGAGTTGAATGCCGTAGCCGTTCATATAGTAATAAACAGGGACGTCGAGAAGGTCGTCGGTCTTGTCGTAGTGACAGCCCGCAAACAGACCTTTGCCATTTTCATCGGCTTGGTTGAAAGTGTCGTAGCCTGTTGCCACGTTGTTGCTGATATTTTCTTTAGTCCACGGCGTGGTGTCTTTAAACTCCCACTTGCCGTCGGCTCCCATTTGCCGCTTTCCGATGCGCCAGTAGTAGCCGTTGACCGCAAACGACTGGTCTGCGCTGACCACGATGTTGTCTTTGGTTACGCGCACCATCTCGCCCGGCAGCGCGCAGTTTCCGATAGTGATTTGTCCGCTGACGGTTGGCCCCTGCACATATTCGATTGTCAGATAGATTGTGTAGGTGTATTCGCGCGGAACGTAGTATACCGTCGGGTTGCTCTCGTCGATTATTACATCGGAGATGTTTTCAACCTTTTCATACTTTTTGTTGACGGTGTTGTATGTGAAGAGGTTGTCAATCTTCACAAACTCTTCGGTCTGAGGCTGGTAGTAGGTGTTGTCGGCGTCGAGGTTGCCCGATTCCACCAGCTCGTAGCCTGTTTCGGTCTTCTTGTAGAATTTACCCGTGTTGGTGTATATCGGCTTGTTGTCGGTCTCACTGACATATTCCTCGTAGGCTGGCGCCTTCAGCACGAGCGTTGCCATACTCTTTCTGCCAAGGTGCTTGTCGAAGTAGTCGGGCTCAACGTAGTTTGTGTTGTCGACCATGTCCACCAGACGGAACGAAATCTTGGCATCCTCCTTCAGCCCTGCGGGCAGCGAGTTGTTGAAAAGGGTGGCTTCGTCGTCGCCCTTTTCTCTCATCGACAGCAGTGCGGCAAAGCCTTTCGACGCCTTGTCGGGATCGTCGATGGAGGTTGCGCCTGAGAAGTTGTTGCTCTCCGCGCCGCCGACATATAGTTTGTAGCCTCCGGCAACAGCGTCGGAATAGTATGTCTTGTCGGTTTCGTTGGTCTCGGTTCCTGTGAGATAGTTTCGATATTCCAGGTCGCTTGAGTATTGGCTCTTGTCGTCGGGATGGCCGCTGCGCATCTTCCAGTTGAAGATGCTTATAGGCTGGGTGCTCTTCAATCCGGCGAGAACGGTGAGTCCGTCCTTGTTGTCGCTGTCGAATTCGAGTGGATTTTCTTTCGACGACTTGAACGTGTATCCGGAGATGTTGACATTGTAGTAATAATGGAATCCGGTGACATACCAATAGTGAACCTTCACGTCATCGACCGTCTTGTCCGATCCGGGCGCGGTGATGGCGTGGTATCCTGTCGGGAAACAGTCGTCGACGATGTATCGGCCCTTGTGGTATGGGAACACAAAGTTGCCGGTGGTCTCGAGGAAGTCCTCCTCGTGGGAGTCGCCGTCATGCCGCTTGTGATTGTTGTCGGCATACACATAGCCTCCGCCCTCATCCTCGCGGACGTTGATAAGGTTCATTTCCACAACGCCGTAGATTGGGCCGTACAGTTTGTTTTCCACCACTTTTTTACGGTCGGAGTCGTAAGTTTCATGACAAAGTTGAATCTTCATTGCGTATCCCGAAGCGATGCCGATCATGTTCATCGCCGTTCCGTCGTTTCGTTTCTGGAACTCTCCGAACGGATCCTCGGCGTCTTCCTTGTCCTTGTTGGCGTTATAGTCGTCGATGTAGTGCTGCTTGACGCCCTGGTACGACATTCCGGCAAAGGCAGTGTTGTCGGTAGAGGCGGCGGCAAGCTGACCGTTGCGGTTGCGCCACATCCCGCTGTTGAAATCCACATTCGACGTGATTGCGCTTACATAGAGGATATTGTTTGAGAATCCCATGTAATTGCGGGCTTTCGTGCTGTATCTGAAGTCCGTGTTGTTGTCGGGCTTCGCTTCCAGATTTCCATTGCTGTCAAATCGGATGTCGTTTGCCACCATCTTGATTTCTCCGACACGGGCAATGGAGTAGGGCGTCTTGTTGACATCGTTAACCGTATAGTCGCGGGCGCCGAGTAGCGAGAAGCAGTTGTCCTCCAGGCGGATGATGTCGAGCCGCTGGAATGTGTTCAGAATCTTCGGATTGTCGATGGTGTGTCCGGCAAATCCATATCCTGTCAGGTCGGCGCTGCGGAAACCCTGGGCATACGACAGGTGTCCGTCGCCGAAGATGCCTCCCTCGCTGTCGTATTCGTAGAACTCATTTTCTCTGATTCCCTCAAGTCCCGACGGCGGCGTTGCGCCCGATTTGAAGAAATATTTGTCCTGCAGCGAGATGTAGCGGTATGTGTATATGCCGTTGGCGGCATCGTCGTCGCTGGCATAGTGCTTGTAGTAATAGCCGTATAGGTCGGTGCCGTTGGGCAGTTGCACCGGTCTGATGTCCTGGTGGGAGATGGTGATATGTTCACTGTCCTTGTTGTCGCCGACAAGTACAAGCGTGTTGCCGCAGAATCCAGCCGTAGAGCCGCCGGGTAACAAGTTAAGATCATCGCCGTTGCCGTTGGCGATTATGGCATAGTCGAGATTGTATTTGTCGGTTAGTTTCAGCACGGTTGTGTTGTTGGCGAATACCGAGCCTTGAGCCACCGAATATCCGCCGCCATAGACAGCCTCATCAATGGTGATGTTGACGTTTTCCCAGCCCACCGACGGCGCGGCGGAAACTATCTTCTTGAAGTAGTGGGCGCGGTTTGCATCGGTAATCGTGTCGCGCATGCCGTTGCCGTTGTCGATAGCCACGATGTCTTCGTAGACGCCCTGCGATATCCACTCGTCATTAAGCAGATATATGTGCTGCTTGATGGCAGGTGTCTTTTCCTTTCCGTTGTCGTTCTCAACTCCAAGATTCTTCCGGTCGGCGCGTTTAAGCTCATATCGGCCTCGGACATGGTTTTGTGGGTTGGTCGAGTAGTAGGTTGGATATCCCACAATCACCTGAGTGGAGCCATACACATAGCCCGAATACGAGCCGCCCGTGACGGCGCGGAATATGTGGCCGTTGAGCATCTTGATAGTCGAGTAGCCCACCACGTTGCCCTGCTGGCCTCCGCCGTAGATGAAGTTGGCAGAGACGCCCAGACCTTCCGGATTGCTGTCGGGGTCTACCACGCCGCAAGGCAGAAATTTGTTGCCGTCCATTTTTGGCTCGGAGCATTTCACCGATTCGCCGATTGTCACGTTTGCGATTCCGTAGATGTAGCTTTCCATACCGTATCCGGCGCCATAAACGTTGAGTGCGGAATATTCGGCAGCCTTGACCAGCAGCTCGTTCGACTTCTCCAGTTTGTCCTTGTCCTTTCCAGCCAGCATATCGCTCTGCAGGTTGATGAGGACGTCGCCAATGATTGTTCCGCTCTTGAAGCATCCGCCATACACATTTCCGCCGACGTATGCGCCGTTTTTCTCCTTCGGCATAAACTTGTTGCGGACGTTGAGCATTATTAGCGGATATTCAGAGTCGGCATCGCCGAGCAGATATCCTCCCCTGTGCTTGGCCTTGCCCTTGTAGTCGTAGTTGGTATTGTTGCAACCGCCCACAATCTTGTCGGTTATGGTCAGTCCCTCAGGGAATGTGTATTCAAGCACATTTCCGATTTTTCCGCTTGTCTTCGGCAACACGTTCATATTACCGCGGTTTCCGCCGCAGCAGAACGTGCCGATTACGCAGTCGGTCAGCCCCTCTCCGGTCTCGCTGCCGTTCCATTTGAGCGAGCCTTGTATGTCGGTCTCCACCGGTTGGAAGTAGAGGTCGAGTAGGTACGGATACACAATCGGACGTTTGCTTTTTTCCGTAGGGAGATACACTGTGCTGATGTTTGCGTTTTCGGAGTCGTTGATCCAGTCGATAGGCTCAGCAAAATCCAGCTCCTGAGTGTAGTCGTTGATGTCGCCGTTCAGCTTTTGGAACATATTCATGAAGTCGTTGTCCTCCGACGTCACAAACAACTCCTCGCCGTTGCATCCCATAAACACGCCGCCGATACGTACGTGGTTCCCGATGTTGACGCTGATGTCGCCGACAGAATTGTCGGTATCTTCCGACGCCCCGTAGGCAAGCAGCTTCTGCACGGTTGCTGAGTTGCCGCCGCCATACACGTTTCCGTCGATGCGTACCGTGTCGGATGTCGACACACCCTGGATGTTGATGCTCACTTTGTTGGTCAGCGGACGCCATGAGTTGATGTTCACCATCTTCACCGCATCGCTTGTGGCTCTGGACTGCGTCATGTTCTCGCGCATAGGCACGGTGTAGACCAACGGCACCGTCTCGGAGTCGGGGTCGTTGGGATTGATGGGATAATACTCGTTGACCGTCACATTCTTGTTTCCGTTTCGGTCGGTGGCATACAGGTAGTTTCCGTTGCCTGCGCCATACACGTCGCCAAACAGATGGCCGCCGTAGATGTTGATGGTGGTTCCTGTGCCGCCGTTGTCCATGAAGTAGCCATTCTTGTTCAGTCCCACGTTGACATATCCCGACACGTCGTTGCCGCCATACACGTTGCCATGAATGAAAATGTCGGCATTGCTGTAGGTATGGGGACTTGTAGCCGGCTTGTTGTCGCCAATTCTCACAGTCGTGCTCTTAAGCACATCGCCCATAAATCCGCCTCCGAAAATGTCGTGGCAGTCGATGGCCTTCAGCTCCACGTCGGTTGAGTTGACTGAACTGTAGGTGCCTCCTCCGAACACACGACGGCAGAATACGCCACCGGAGCCCACGATGTGCGTGTCGCCGACCACTTTGCCGGAATATCCGCCACCGATGATGTCCATCACCGAGTAGCCGTTGAAAAAGTGCTTGTATTCCTCGCCTTTCACGATGTCGATGCCTTCGAGGATGCTTCCTCGTCCTTCCATTTCCACGTTCACATACGTGTCGCCCATCACGATGGCATTTTCACCGAATCCTCCGCCGAACACGCTGAATTGCGGCGTGCCGATTTTTTCGTAGATTTCTTTCCACTCAATGCTTTCAAAGAAATTCTTGCCGGTGTCACGTCCAGCCACCATCTCTGTGCTGTTGTAAAGGAGTCCCTTTGTCATGGTGAGATAGGAGTTGTTGCCCACAACGCATGCTATGTTTCCGCCACCGTAAATATTGTGGTCCACTTTGAACTTACGAGCTTTAGGGTCGTACTGCGGAGAGTAAATCGTTCCGCCTACGATGCTGGCAGGACTCCATGTGCGTGCCTGCACATCCCATAATGCATGTGCCTGCACATTGCCTCCAAGAATCAGCAGGTTGGTGTTGCCGGTTACGTCGGCAGATGTCACCGCCACGCTTTCGCTGCCATTCTCAGTAATGGTTTCGACGCTTCCCAGACCACCTCCGTGAGCGCTTTGTCCGAACCATCCGTCGTAGATTGTCAGCAGGGTGTTGCCATACACTGTGCCGTTCTGGCAGCCGCCATAGAAGCGTTCCATGAGAGTGGGGTAGTTGTCGATGTCAACGGGATGCACCATGTTGGCGTCATCGTTTGGAGAGAGATATTCTTTCGTCGCGTCGTCCCAATAGGGGTAGTGCATCACCGGGCGGTCGAGGATGAGACACGAGTTGCCGTAAACGCCTCCGAGACTCTTGCTGTCGGCACACTCCCTGACAGAACGTCCTCTGCCGCCTGCAAACACCTGCGACATCAAGGACCCGCCACGGATGTTTACGAGAGTGGTGCGGTTTGTCGGGGATAGATAGTTGTCGCGGGTGAACACCGCAGCGTCGGCTTTTTTGCTGCCTACATTCGCCAAGTCACCGCCGCCGTAGACTCTGCCGAATATCAATGTGCGTTCAATCAGTCCGAGGCCATTACGGTATTTGAACATTTTGCCATAGATGTGCACTTCGGTTTTCTCTACATGCGCCATGTCCGGGAAATCGATGAATCCGCCGTTCTTTTTTACAGACTCCACACCGGAACCTCCACCGTAGACACTATGGTTGACATTGCCTCCTTTGATGAAAACCATCGACTTGCCTTTCACCGAACCGAAGTCGTAGCCGCTGCCGCTGGAGAAGTCGCCGTAGGGCAGCGCTCCCAAACCAGCGCCAAAGATGTCGTGGCAGCCAAGTTGGCAGTCGGTTTCCACGTATGTGTCGCCCGTTACATATCCGGCATATCCGCCGCCATGAATCTGAAGCAGCACGAGTCCGGGCTCACCGATTTTCCAAGCCAGACGGCTGATGTGGTAACGGCGGAATATGTTTGGATCGCTCTCGCCGCCATCATAACTTCCGAAATAGAGTTTCTTGTCTTCCTTCGACAACTTGAGATAGTCGTTGTAGATGTCATCTTCAAGGTCGAGATATGTTTTAAAGTCATTGTTTTGATAGAGATAGCGGTATTTTATGCCGTTGATTGTTAATAAGCCGTCGTCGTCAAATTTTGCTCCTGGCTGCGCATAGACTTCGGTCTTTCCGACAGAAGTGTTGACACCATATCCCGCGCCGAACACTGAGAATGAAGGGCTGGAAACGTATATGCTGTTCATGAACCAGCAGAGCCCCTGCAAAGTGGTGTTTTCAAACATACTGATGGTTTTCCCCTTTGAGTCCTTTATGTCGTCGAGGGGGGAGTGGTTGATTATGACCACTGATTTGCCTGTGTTGTCAACAGAGGCGGAGCCGACATGGCAAGCCCTGTTTCCTCCGCCAAAGATGTTGTAGCTGTTGGTGAAGGTGAATCTGTCCAGATCGAAGAATTTCTTAGTATTCTCATTGTTTCTGATACGGTCGATGGCATTCTGTGCAAGAGGGTCGCCGATGTTGTCTAACGACGTTGCCCTGTCAATGGCATAGGCAATCTTTCGGAATTCGTTATTGTCCTTGCATATGGGGCTGCTGTCTGACTCGGCGTCAAGCCATGTCGTGATGTTGCCGTTGCTGTCTGCTTTGCGGTTCCATATCCATGAACCTCCGTCGATTTGCACCTTTGTGTTGCCAAGGATGTCGGCATACGTGCCGGTGTTGGCTATGTCCTTCTTGCCGAGCACCTCCTTGTCGACAGTCAGCTCGCTGTCGATGTCAATGTCGCCATATCCTCCGCCATACACGTTCTTGCCCAGCATTCCGCCCTCGATGTGCACAAGCGTGTTGCCGTCGACCGTTCCGTATTCGCAACCGCCGTAGATGTCGCCCCAAACGCATGGCACCACATTGTCGATGCCGCTGTCAACGCCCGGATTGCTGTTGACCACGTGTACAAGCGTGTTGCCGTTGATGCGGCCGATGTTGTAGTATTGGTTTGCTTCAGCCTTTTTGCAGCCCACACCTCCGCCATACACGTTTCCAAAAATGTTGCCGCCGCGTATGTTGACAAACGACCGGTAGCCCTCGGCTTTGTAGCTGATGAATGAGCCGTCGGCTTGGTTGAGCGTCGAAGCGCTTGTCAGCAAGTCGGGCGAGTAGTAGTCGGAAGGTTTCATCTCTTGGTAAATGCCCACATTGGCATTGTCGCCGCCGCCGTACACGTTGCCGTAGATATTGGCGTTGTCGGCAACCTCCACCATGGTTGTGCCGATGACACGCGCCACGGTTATGAAGTGGGTTGAAGAGGCTGTCTCAGGCTTCAGTCCGGCACTTCCTCCAAACACGTCGCCGTGGGTGAAGGCACCGCGCATATATACCTCCGTATTGCCGCCAATCTGACCTGTGGTGTTGTCCTCGGTCGACGCGATGTCGCCGAAGCCGCCGCCAAACACACGGCGGATAAACGTTTTTCCGTCGACAGTGACTTTGGTGTTGCCAGCCACAGTGCCGGCATATCCGCCGCCCAACACAGCCCATACGGTGAAGTTGGGCGCTCCCATTGAATTGTCGAACGAAGGAGCATTTGGGTCAATATTGCCGTCGTGGCCAGGGCCGTTTTTGCCATAGTCGCCGTCAACGTTGACGGTTACATCGGTGCTGCCAACGGTCGTCAGCCGTCCGTATCCGCCGCCGAAGACACTGAAGTGAGGATTCTCGTTGTCGGTGTACGACTGTTTCCATTCGTCGGTTATCAGCAGTTCGTAAGGCGTCATGCCTTTCTGCATCATCACGGTGGCAAGGCCGGTACCGTCGGCAGGGGTTGTTGTCACATTGCCGTCGGCGTCTTTGTATGTGCCCACGTTGCAGGCAAGATTGCCGCCGCCATAGATGTTGTGGGGATTCAGGAACTTGCCGTCGGCATAGAATTTTGATTTTTCGTATACAGTGTCCTCCGTGGCAGGCTCGTCGCCGGGGTTGTCGATGTCGGGGTCCCAGATGTAGAATATGTTTTCAACCGGATCCCACATCTTGAACCATATCACATTAATCGAGAAACTGTCGTCAATCGGACCGTGGCCTACGCTTTGTGTGCCGCCCTCGTCCTGCGCCAGGGTCACGTTGGTGTTGCCGAGCACGTCGGCTGAAGTGACCGTGCCGTCGGTGATGTCGCCGTTTCCGCCTCCGAACACCTCTCCGGCGATGTTTCCGGCATAAATGTTGACATGCGTGTCGTTGGCAACCTGTGCAAGATTTCCGCCTCCGAAGATGTCGCCGTAAATGAAAGGAGCCTGCTGTGTGCTGCCCGCAAACGACACGTTGGCATTGCCGACAACCAGTCCCACCAGCTCAGGATGCTGCGTGAAGCCGTCGCCGGCGGCAAACGCTTGCGAGGCAGGGCGCAGACGGCGACCGTTGCCGCCGGCAAACACCGAGCCGCGGATGTCGGCGCTGTCGCCGATCACAACGTTTGTGGCGTTGCCGTCAAATTCTACAATCGCCATATCGCCTCCGCCATAGATGTTTTTGTAGAAAGTGCCGCCCATGATGTTCACGCTCGACTGTCCGTAGAGGCGAGCCATGTCGGAAAGCGTCTCTACGTTGGATGTGCCCATCTCCTTGGCGTCGGCCACTCCGTATCCGCCTCCGAACACAGGGCAGTAGAAAATGCCGCCATTGATGTTGAGCTCAACGTTGCCATAGGTCTTGCCGAGGGCTTTGTAGTCGCCGGAATTGCCGCCGTAGGGGTTCTGCGAATAGAAAAAGTCAGTGCCACGTCCGCCGGCGAAAATGCCGTTGGTGCAATGAAACTCACCGCCGTTGATGGTGATCGACGCCACTGTGGCGCCAACCTTTCCGTAGACATTGCCTCCGCATTTGTTTGGAGTGGCGGCGGTGCTCGACCATAAGCCTTTGCTCATAAAACCGCTTCCTCCGCCATAGATACCGTCGATAGGGTCGGTGGTAGAGCCGAACTCTCCACCGTTGATTACAATCTTAGTGTTGGTGTTGGTTGGGTCGACATCTGTGAACGACTCGAAATCATCGTTGTTGTAGCAGTGATACGTCACCAGACGGTCTTTTGCAACGGCATACGGACCGTAGAGCATAACGTCGCCCGATTCATTCCAATAGGCGATGCTTTTATCGGGAGTGTGGCTGTCGGCATTGTCGTCGCCTTCGCCGATGCCGTTCATACCGCCTGCGCCAGCACCGTAGATTCCGCAGAAGATGTTGTCTTTCTTAGTGTTGCCGGCAGGCAGAATCTCGAATAAGCCGCCGTTGATGGTTATTGTGCTGTAGCCATAGAACGGGTTGTTGACAATCACGTTGCCGGTGTGTCCACGACCGGTGCTGCCGCCATACATCTCGGTGACAATAACACGGTTGTCAATCCATTCGTCGTTGTTGTTTCTTGAAGACGCCGGGTCGAGCATGATGTTTGCACGTCCCATATAGGTGTTGTTTGGCACGTAGTAGTCAGTGCCGTTGTAGGGGAGGATGAAGTCGCGCTGCGCACCCAGCGAACCGTTTACGACACGCGCCACCTTTCCGCTTCTGATTATTATGTCGACATCCGCATACATGGCACCCTCGTGGCTTCCGGCGAGAATGATACCGGCATCGTAGTCGCTCTTGCGTTTGCTTGTTTCTCCCTTGATTTTCCTTTCCGGGTTGTGGGCATCGTTCCATTTGCGGTCGATGTCCATCTCGATTGTGCACTTTATCGGCAAGTTTGGAGTTCCCATCACTCCATTGTAGTCTTTCTCAGACGATGTCTGACGTCCGCCCGCGCTGATTGCGGAGTAAAAACCGGATTTGATTGATATTTTGAAACCCTCCTTGCCGTGAGGCATCGACTGCTCGAAATCGGAGATGTTCTTCTTGTTGCTCAGCGGAAAGAAACGTCCGTCGTTGTTGAAACCGCCGAATATGTGGAATGCAGTGGTCACAGCGCCGTCGATGGTGCCGTAGTTAGGGGAGTTCTGCCCGAAGCCGGTCATCTGTATGCCTTCGCCCATCTCAAGGTTGTTGTACTGGCAGTAGATAATCTTGTAGAAATCGCCGCCGTTGTTTGTCACAGGGTCGTTGTTGAATGTGATGTATTCAAATCGGGTGTCGCCCCATATCGGCAGACCCTTTTCGGCACCATAAATTTCGATAGTGCCCTTGTAGTCGGTGCCGTCCCAGTCGCCAGTGATGGTGGCGTTGCGGAAAAGAGTGGACTCTCCCTTTGCGTTAGCCCAATCGTCAAACTTCAGAATGCTTTTGCCTCTGTTGTTGCTGGTTATGTTGAAACCCGTGTATTGATTGTTGGTTACGTCGGTATGGCTTGTGCCCATCAGCACGATGATGTTTTCATCCCAAGTACCCGTCTTGGAGAGCTTGCTGTAGGCGCCTTTCCACGTCTTCATTGCCTGTGTCGGGGAGTAGCCCCACTCCTCGTCGTCGTTGTCTTCGCCCTGTGCGTAGGTTGTGCCGTTGATGCTCACCGCCTCAGGACATAGGTACACCACGATAGTCACTTTGATGTTTTTGTGGAAAATGATGTTGCCACCGCTCTTTACGGTAACCGTACAGTTGTATTGGTTCTTGTTGGTGGCAGTTTCCGGGCGTACAAACTCGTTGGACGTTTCCGACAGCAAGGTTTCTTTGTCGTGCCATTCGTATGTGATGTCGAGCCCGAGTTCGTCGTTTGTGAAATTCTCTTTCGTGTCGTTTTTCACATTAACGATGTATGTGCCGGGCTTGGTGTCGTAGTCGAGTTCGGCAGTGATGCCGATAGCCTCGACGAGTACGGTGTTGGTGCGCTGGCTGCCGTCGACGGTCATGGCGTAGACATACTGGGAGTAGGTTTGTCGAGGCAGGGTGAACGGGTTGCAGGCAGTGCTGTTTACCTTTTCGCCCTCAGTGTTGTCGGTCGATGCATACCAGTTGTAGACATCGGAAGTGGTTTCTCCGTCTTCTGTTGTCACGGTGAGCACATCGCTCGTGCCGCGCTCCGCCTTCAGGGCAATCGAGCTGAAAGAGAACCGTTTGGAAGAGTTTGAATATAACCACGGCCTCTTGTCGAGGTTGTTTTGGTTGATGTACAGGTTGTTGAGCCCGGCAAACGTCTTTCCGAACGGCTCTCCTGTGGTTGCGTCGGTTGCCGAAATGTCTTTTTCAACGCCGTATTGATTGTAGGCGTAGGTGTCGGCAGCCTTGTTGGCAGGAGTGTAGTACCATGTATCCTTCACCTTGCTTGCAAAGTTGTCGGCGGCTATAAACGCCATCACGCTGGCTTTTTTGCATTGGGTGGTGTTGGCGCTTGTCTTCAAGCCGGCACCGTGCACATAGATGTTTCTCGGCCATACGACATAGCCTGTTTGGTTGGCAAGTTTGCTTGCCGCACCGAAACCGCATGAAATTGTCACTTGTCCTTCCACACCGTTGAGTGCAGCGTTCCGGAACACATCAATCTCCGTGTCTGCGGAGATGTTGAATATTCTCAGACTCACGAAGTTGTTCAGATATCCGGCTATACCTCCAATTCTGAATTTGGTCTTTGTCGAGAAACTCTCGTTGTTGTCTGTGATTTTTGAGTTGCGGATTATGATGTTGCTGAGTTCCGCGTTCTGGGTCATGTCGGCAACCACAATGCCCATCTTTACCGTGTAGTTGGCATTGTTGAGAGGCATGTGTGCCTCGAGCTTCTCTATCAAGGCGTTGTCGATGATGAGGTTTGTGACAGCCGCATATTCATTCTCGTTGTTGCCCTTGCCGTTGAGTCGGGCGAACAGACCCCACGAAGCCTCTTTGGCTGTGTTGAAGCTCCATTTGATGAGCAAGTTGCTGACGGAGTGCCCGTCGCCGTCAAACTTTCCGGCGAAGAAGTGTCCGTCGGAAGCCTTCGCGATGCCTTGAGCCGTGCCGATAGGAGTCCACAGACCCTTGCTTAGGTCGATGTCCTTGGTGAGTTTGAAATATTTCTGAGAAAACATTTGTAGCTCGGTGCCGTTGTTCACTTCATGCGCCAGTCTTGCCAATTCCAAGTCGTTGCTGATGAGGTAGGGCTTTTCCTTAGAGCCGTCGCCCTCGGTGCCGTCGGGATATAGCTGGTAAGAGTCGGCATAGAAATGGTTGCCGTCGTAGTCCACGCCATAGGCTTTCGGCTCGATGCTGAAAGCGATGGTCTGCGATGTGTTGTCGGCAGACGTGATTGTCACATCGCCGCTCCGAGTCTTGTTGGTCAGCGGCAGCGTGATGGTCTGTCCGCTGTCGGAAATGCCGTCGGTGACACTCTTTGAGTCCACGTTCCATGCAAATGTGCTTCCGGCAGGGATGTCGGCGGAAACGATGGAATAAGCCACCGTGCCGTTTTTGAAATCCCATGAGGCTTTAATGTCGTTGCTGCTTAATCCTTGAGCCATGGCCAGATTGACTCCGGCAATCATGAGCATGAGCAGAGAGAAAAAAACTCGTGATATGCTATGTGTTGAATGTTTTCTCATTTTCCAAACACTTTATTGTCGTTATCTATTGTTAGTCTATCAATAATTGACCCGTATAGGCATCCTCGTCGGCAAGCACATACAGGTAGCGTGGCTGTATGAGGATGCGTATTGGGTTTATCATCGCAGTCTTGCCTGTTGTGAGGCTGCTGAAATTATCCTTGTTGATGGTTATTCCGGATGTTACGTTCTTTCGGGTGACGATGGTGGAACCGTCCTCCGCTATGAATTCCACGTCGTATTTGACGTTGATGACAGGCAGGAATTTGGCATCGGGTATGGTGTAGATGTCGGCACCCCATTGCGTGTAGCCGGCAGATGTGACAATGACGGTCTGGGTGTTGTCGTCGTAGTCCGCGGAGCCGTAGCCTTTGTAGGCAATAGGGAATGGTGTCTCTACAAACGACTGACGTTTGATGTCGCTCCACGTTATTGCAGAGGCAGACCAACTTTTTGATGTTGTATTCCAGACGTAGGAACGCGATATTGTGCACGATGTGGAGAAGCTGCCTGAAAGCGTCACGCTCTTGATGCGGAAGTGGCGGATGGCGTTCATCTTGGTGCCGAGCATGAAGAGCAGCTTGTAGCCGGTGAGTGTCTGGTCGAATTTCAGACTGACCGTTCCGCCTCCGTTGCTATCGGAGATGGCTCCTTTGTTGCTCGGGACGGCGCAGATTATCGGCGCCGCCTTTGTGTCGTAGATTACCGGCACAGGGTTGCCGCCGTCGCTCATGGCGAACGGAAACGAGAGGGTATATGTGTTGTTGGCGGTGCGCAGAAGAGTGGCGCCGCCGGTATATGGCATATATGCGAAGAAGTCGAACGACGAAGCCTTGGTGTATTCAGTCCAGCGCTTCTTTGTCGCAGTGTCCCAGCCGTATGTCGCTACGTTGTAGGTGGCAGTTTCATTGTTGAATATGGTGTTTGCAGCCGACGCATAGCGTTTCGGCATGTCGTAGTATCCGAACGTGCCCATCGTTGCGGGATGGCGCGTAGGGTCGTAGGCCTCGTAGGGGTTGGCGCGTGTCGCTGTTTTTTGCGGTTGCGCCGAGAATGAGATGTATCCGTGGTTGTCGGCTTGCTGTATGGGCATGTCGGAACCCTCGCAGGCAGAAAGCGTTGCGAGAAGCGCGATAGCGGTTATTTTTGAGATATGTTTCATTCTTGTAGTCAATTCTTTTTACCAGTCTTCAGTGCCTGAGCCGTTGTTTTTTATGTCGGCACCGGGAAGCCATTGCTCCACCATCAAATCGTTGAAAGAGATGCTGTCGCCAGTGTCGGACAATTTGAAAATGTATGTGTATTGGCAGCCCGCCTTCCACTGCATGTATTGCGCCGGCACTGTAGCCGACACCGTTTTTCCGCCAATGTTGATGGTTATGGTGTATGCTCCCTGTTCGTAGGGGATGTTAGCGAGCGGCGGCACGTAGTACCATTTATTGTAGAGAGTAGGGTCTTTGAGGATGTGTATCTGGTCGCCAGCCTCCTCGTAAGGAGTGGTGAGGACCAGGAGTCCGGACGCATCAGCCGCTTCCGACTTCGACATCGTGAGAGTCGGAAATGTGCCGACCGGAATTCCGGTGAGCGGATAGGCAGCGTCGATGGTGCCGCGGAGAGGGGTGTCGGCATTTGCCGGGGTGTCGACGAAACGGCTGTCGCGGAACTTGATGTTGCTTATCGCAACGTTGGTCGTTCCGTCAGGATAGGTGAAGCGGAAGCGCACCTTTGCGATTATCGGCGCGAAAGTCAGAGTGACGCACGACCCGTATGCCGGCGACGTCGACGAAGGGGAGGCAAGCCAAAGTCGGCTTGCGTATGGTGTTGAAGTAGCGGTTGCTGCTTCAGAATATTCAAAATTAAAAGACAAGGTAGCGGTAGCGTTGTCGCCCGAGCTGACCGAAGTCTTTACATCTGGATTGAAGGGACTGTATGCGAAAAAGCGGTAGCTCGTTGCCGAGTAGTCCCAATATTTTATTGTTTGCAGGGTGGCAGTTATAGGATTTTCAATGCCAGCATATTCCCAGTCGGCAGTGTTTGTCGTAGAGCTGCCGGCAGAGCCCTGATTGTATGACATTTTATATCCGTCCATCACAATTTGCGGCGATGACGGGTTTGGGGAGTTTGTTGTGGTTTTATATCCCCATGTGCGGAACGTCTGGAAGATAGTCTCGAGACCGTTGCCCGCTGCTTTTGTTTTTGCATCCTGCCAGTTGTTGTTAGTGCTGCTGAAGGCGATGCTTGTCTGTGTATTGTCCGGTTCGGGCACTATTGGTTCGTCCGGCTCGGATTGCGAGCAGGAGAATAGGGAAAGTCCCAACAGAGGAAATATTAGGATGCGATGTTTCTGCATGTCTTCTTGTTTTTTTAAAGACGGGCGGGGGAGAAACCCCCGTCCGACATATAAATGTGTCCGAGGCGTGTGAAAACACACCTCAGACACAATGTTTTTAGTCAGAATCCAAGGCGTGGGCCAAGGAGAAAATTAGTTTTTGACAACTTTGACAATCTTGTATGACTTTTTGGTTCCATTGTCGTATTCAACAGCGTAGTATGTTGTAGCCGGGTCGGTGGCAACACCTGTCCACTTGAGGGCATTTACTTTGAGAGTGTCGCCAGGACCTGCTGGAACAGAAGTTACAGTAGAGGCAACACCTGTTGTTTCTGTCACAACCATCTTCTTGCCAGCGTAGTCGGTGACAGTCCAAGTCTTGGTAGTAGCGTCGTGGGTTCCTTTCACGAGAGCGTTGGCAACGCTTGCCTCGTTGATAGTCTGAGTGGCACCGTCTTCGAGAGTTACGGTGTACAATTTCTGAGGAGCGACGGTTTTTGCAGGGTCTTCGCCTGCAGCAGGAACATATACAGTTGCATAGATGTCGGTGCCGTTAACATATTCGTTGCCGTTGGTAGTAACCTTGTCGTCCTTGTAGCCGTATGTAGTGAAGCTGTTGTCAGAAACAGTTGTGATTGTTTCCTGGAGGCCGTTTGCCTCATCGTCAACAACAACGGCGTCGAAAGAAATGGCAGTCAAACCAGTGCTTGAGCCGCCGGTAGAACCGTTGGTGTCCTGAGAAATCTTGAAGATGTAAGTGTAGGCATATCCAGACTTCCATTCAGTGTATTCGGCAGGAACGGTTGCAGTGGCACCCTTCACGTTGATTGTCTCGTTGGAACCGTCGACAGAAGTGAGCTTGTAGTCGATGCGCAGAGTGATGGCGCTTGCCTTACCTTCCGACGGAAGCACGTTCTGATAGCCGGCGCCGCAGTAAGAAGGCTCCGCTGCATTCTGGCTGAGGTAAGTTTTACCTGCAGAAATCGTGCCTTCGGCCTGGTTGTTGTAGTTGACAACGCCGAATCCTTTATGATTCAATACGCCAGTCTCACCTGCAGTTGTTGATGCAGTGAAGCTTACGTGAGCCTTGTTGTAGTCTTTCTCAGCAGCGTGGTCGGTACCTGTTGTAGGAAAGTACACTGTCAATGTTCCGGAGTTGTTGAATTTTCCGATGAGTGTGCCTTCCGTGTTGTCGGTTGTGGTGCTTGTTGCGTCGGTATAGAACTTCACGTCGCTGATCACATAACCTGGAACAATCTCGAAGAGAGCCATGCGCACCTTGCTGGCAAGGTGACGGAAGGACATTGATACAGGAGTCTTGTTGTACTCTTTCTCTTTAACAGTCTTCATGTCGGAAATGTAGCACTCGCTGAGAGTGTTTACGTTGCCGGTGAGAGTGTAGGCGGCAGATTTGAGATTGGCTTTGTCAACGTGTGTCGGAGTGGCGTATTTTGACGCCGCATCTTTTTTACCCATTGAGAATGCGATGAAGTCGTAGGATGCGCAAGAGTGGTCCCAATACTTGATGGTCTGCTGCGATGCTCCGCTCTGTGCGAGAGATTTGTCGGCTCCCTTTACCTTCATGTCCTGATTAACATACTCCCAACCAGCTCTGTTTGACTCGGTAGAGAATGCTGAACCGTCTTTGAAGTTCACGTTGTAGTGGTCGAAAGCGTACGTTTCGTTGTTGGCTGCGTCTGTCTTGCTGCCTTTGAAACCGACAACTACAAAGTTGTTTTCGAGAAGTTCTGCGGCTGCGTTGCCCTTTGTTGTGGCGCGTGTGATTTTGCCCGTGTCGCCACCGAAGTTGATTGCGGAAGTGGCTCCATTTTGCTCATTCCCCTGAATTTCTCCCAAGAAATCGTCGCTTGAGCAGCTGGCGAGAGCCAATGCCGAAGCGGCTGCGATAAAAAACTTGTTCATAAATTAAAAAATTAAAATAGTTCGTATTATTTATTATGTATAAAATTTTCTGTTGATTACATGTCGAATATCCATTCTTTCTCTTCGTAGTCCTCCACCACAGCATCGAAGCCGGAGCCTCCGGACTGGTTGGGGACAGGCACCTTGTCCATGTCGAGCTCCACCGTGATTACCCCACCCCGGAACAGCCGTCGCGCCTGGTCGGTGACGTCAAACACGAACGTGGAGTCTTTGCCGTTGTAGAACTGCATTTTCACGTCAATATAGTGGCGGTTGTTAAGGTCGGCATCCCTCACTTTCTGCAGCGATTCCAGATATGCTCGCGCGTCAAGCTTGCTCGGGTTTAGTTTCGGGATGCCGAAAGTAAGCACCTTTCCACCTATCACGTCGACCTTGTCGCCGTTCTTGTCGGCAACGTCCTGCTTCATCCGCATGAAGAAGTTCACGGTGATGGCGTCAGCCCCCGTCACGCCTGTGTTGAGGTTTACGGAGCGAGCCATGCCGCTTAGATTGGCGTTTCCCTCTACGGCTGTCACCTTTCTGCCGTTGTGGTCGTTGTTGCGCAGAATCACTTGTACCAAATAGATGTAGGTCACTGGCTGCAGCTCCATCTCGAGCTGCCGTACCCAGCAGTTGCGGTTCTCGTCGAACGTGAATCCGTCCAGATTCTTGTTTATCTCAATTCCTCTATGGTATCCGGCAAACAGCTCCTCCGGCTGATAGAAGGAGCGCGTGAACTGCGGCGAGTTGTAGAGCGCCGGGTATATTGTCTGTCCGGTGTAAGCTGTGACGTGGTCGTAGGTGGTGTTTTCGTCGATACGCACACTCTGTACCCCGTCGGGAGTGTTGATGTTGTTCCAGGCAAGAATGTCCCAAAAACCGAAATCGTATTTGGCTTGAAGGTGGTTGCCGACGATTGAGTGCCTGTAAGGGGCATTGTGGACACCGAACTGGACGTTGCCGGTGAAATAGCGGCGCACCTCGAAGGCGTTAGGCTCTGTGTAGCCGATAGTGCCAAACATTTCCTCGTCGGTGTTGTCCCATCCGTAGATCCACTCCGCTTGCCAGTCGTATTCGGTGTCGTACTTGAAAATGTAGTTCCATATCACTTTCAAGTCGAGGTCGACGGTCGGTATCTCCATATCGATGTCGGCGCCGCCCTGGTGGAGATGGAGCTTAGGCTCGCGCACGCATCCCGTTGCGACAAGGCATAACAATGCAAAACACATGACGGCAGCCTTGTTGCAGGCTTTGCGGCTTGCATCAAGGATGATTCGTGATATGAGTTTTGTTATATTGCGCATTGTTGTTATGTTTTGTCTAATAGTTGATTGTCGTTTCTCGGTTTCTGAAACTTACGCCTTTTTTGTTGTTGCGTCTGTAGAGCAGGTCGTAGCTGAGCGTTATCTCCACTCTGGTAGGGCCAAGCCACGAGAAGCGGTGCTGCCTCTTTTGGAAATCCTTGGCATCGCCGTACCACTTGTAGTAATATTGCTCTTTGTCGGTGTCGGTGTCGGGGTCTACGGGGCATTTCCACTGATAGGGGTCGTAGTTGGTGCTGAGATATCCCGCCTGCAGTCCGAACTCCAGCTTCCAATGTCCGGAGCGACCTAACGGAACGACATAGCCTATACCCAAACCAGCGCCCCAGCCTTCGCCTTCCCATCCGCGTTTCTCATCGAAGCAGATGTTGTATAGGTACGCGTGCGCGTATAGACTGAGGTATAAACCTCTGAAAGCCGCGCCTTCTCCCGGTTTGCGTTTGCGGATGTCGCCGCTGCGCAGATAGTAGCGGGTGTGCAGCTGATAGTTTCTGACCTGAAAATATTTATGCTCATCATAGTGCTGCCACCACGGGCAGTCGAAACTTGCACCGTAGGTGAAATGACCATGAAGCGGATAATATTCCAACGCAACGTTTGGAATAGGGCAGAAGCGGTCGTAGCCCGGCATGTAGGCAAAGTCAAACAGCACGTTTGTCTTCACGCTCAGCACCTCGCGACGCGGCAAAGCCGAGGCGGGTGTTGTCGCTGGGATAATGTATGCCGGTGTGATGTCGGCATTTTGGATGCGCAGATGGCTGTCGGCGACAGTTGCCGGAATGGTTGCTGCTATAGGTCGTGGAGCCAGGTCGTTGCTGTCGATGTTGGCAAGCCTTTTGTCAACGACAATTATTCTCACTGCGCGCAGTTTCGGGAAATATTCTTTCAGCAGGTAGCGCCATAGCTTGCCGCCGTCGTGCCGCTTCATAGCCGCCTTAAGACGTTGGGTGTCGTCGGCGTAGAGAGTGATTAAGGAGTCGACATCATGGAATTTGGCGTCGTGTTTCAGCATCATCATGGTGTAGAGCAGGTCGTAGTCCTCAGCCACAACGTCGTATTGGATGTGGTCGGTGCCGATGCCGTAGCTTCGAAGCAGAGCGTCGACCGATGCGCGACGTTGGTTTGCCAAACGACGGTTGTTGTCGTATGGACCTTCTGGAGAAGCGGCGGCACGTCCGAAAACAATACCCCTATCTCCCAGCCTTTGAAGCTCTGTGATAAGCACATCAGTAATCCATTTCCTATCTTGGTCGCTGATGTTAATCCTATTTACAATAAATTTTATTGGGCGCGAATTTTGGATAAAGATGCTGTCGGCGGTTATTCCTTCAGCAGCCATATCCATTGCTAAACCAATAATTAGTGTAATTATCAGTCTGGTATATCTCACTCTTTTTTACCTATTCTTTTAAACCTTTTTATGCCACAAACACTGATTAAAGTTGGGAAGTATGGTGCTGTGACATACCTATATTAATCGTTAGTGTGTGGATTAAAATATAACCTGCTTTTAATAGCGGATGCAAATTTACAAAGGAATACAAATACGGGGGGGGGGAAATTTAAATATTTTTTTGTTGTTGATGCTGTTATTTTATGTTAACGAAGCTTTGGATTGGAGATATTCGGCGAAGATGCGGGCTGCGCTCTCCACCTTGGCAGCGCAAGGACGCGACTTGTAGTATTCGGCTGTGCGAGGCGATGCCTCGTAGGTCGACACTGCTTTGTCGTGGCCTTTCAGCCCGAGAATTTCGGCGCAGATGAGCGAGCCGTTTTGATCGCGCGATTTCTCAAGAAGCTGTTGTACAACCTTGTAGCAAGCCGATTTGCCTTCGCGGTCGGCACCGTCGGTCTGACCGCAGTCGAGTCCCGCAAGCGACACGATGCCCGACACGGCGCCGCACATCATGCGAAGCCTCCCAACGCCGCCGCCGAAACCTGCGGCAATGCGTTTTGCGAGGTCGTCGCTGAGTCCGTAGATGTCGGCGAAAGCCGCCACCACTGATTGGCAGCAGCCATAGCCTTGCATAAAATTGTCGACAGCGCGCTGCACACGCTCTTCAAGTTCCGGTGATAAGGTTGTATAGTCCATAGTTATGAAAACAGTTCCATTTGCTCTGGAATGTTGGGGTTCGCGTGACTCTTTTCCGGTTCTTTATGATTCTCCATTTCGGGTTCTTCAGGCTCTTCGGCAACGATTGGAATTGCGTTTGTCGGCGGTGTGGGCATCAGCCAGTCGGAATATTCGGTTGTGTAGTCGATGGCAGATATTCCCGACAGCGGAGCCGCATGGTGTTGAGCCTTTTTCTTGGCTTTCTTTTCTGCCTTTTGGATTGAAATCTCGTTTTTTGCTGATTCCAGCTCGTCTTTCAGCGCCACAATCTGTTGGCGGAACTCCTGCTCCTTGTCGGCATAGTGCTTTTTGTTGCGTTCCAATTCCTTTTTCAACTGCTCGTAGACAGAAGAAATCTCGTCTTTCGTGCTGTTGAGGTCGTCGATTTGCAATTGTTTTTGCGACAGCTCATTGTTGAGTTTCTCCACGGTGTCTTCGAGCTTGGCGCGAGTGACTTCGATTTCAGCCATCTTTGCGGTGTCGCCGGTCTCGTTAAGTTTCTCGTGCAAGGCATAGAGCTCGTCGTTCTGGCTTTGGATTGTGGACCGCATGCTTGCCAACTCATTGTTGCGCACGGCAAGTTCGTTTTGGAGCTTTTCCAGTTCCTCGCTGCTTGTCGCTGGGGCATTTTTCAGCGCTAACTTTTCATCTTCGGCTTCGGCGAGTTTGCGTTTTGTCTCTTCCAGCTCTATGGTGGCCTGCGAGAGAGCCGTAATGCGTGCCGTCAGCGCTTCTGCTTCGGTTTTGGCGTTGCTTTTTATGGTCTCGAGTTCGGCGTTTAGACGCTCGATTTCCGCCTCCTTCTCGTTTGTGTCGTCGGGTTGTGATGACAATTCGGCAATGCGCGCCTCCTTCTTCGCCACGTCTGCTTTGGCGGCAAGGATTTGAGCCGCCGAGTCGGTGGCCTTGCGTTCGGCGTCGGCTTTGATTTCGGCAATTTCGTTTTGCAGATTCTCGTTTGCCGCGCGCAAGTCATCGTTGTCCTGTCGCAATGCCTGCAGCGCCTCATCGTTGACAGTTGCCACTTTGATTTTGTTCATCAGACTTTTGCATTCCAGCTGATACTGCTCGCGTTCAGCCTCCGCTGTGGCAGCGCGGTTTCCCAATGTCGATATGCGGTCGTTGAGCGTGGTTTTCTGCCTGTCAAGGCTTAGAATGCGGTTTCGCAGCTCTTCGTTTTTCGTCTTGTATTCGTTCATCTGCTTTGAAGCCTCCGACGATTTGTTGGCAAGGTCCATACGGTCTTTTTGCCATTGCTGGCGAGCGGCTTCCTCCGCCTCCTGCTTGATTTGCTGCAGGAAGTCGGTGAGCGTTGATCCGATGAGGCTTCTCACGTAGTTGGCTTGCGCGTCTTTGTCGATGCATTCGCGCACGTATTCCGGCAATGACGTGTTGAGCACAGAGGTTACCTTGTCGACCACTTCATCGCTTATGGCGTCTTCAACATCCTTCTGTGAGATTTTAGCCACTTCCGGAACAGGCGGTGGCAATGGCTTTTCGTTTTCTTTTTTGAACGGGTTGATGTAAGACGGCGAGTTTGTCTGCGATGAGTTCTCGTTGCCCATATCTTCTTTGTCGGGAAAACCCAACATTGCTTTTAGGTTGTTTATGATTGACATATATTCAGTTATCTTCTGTTGTTGGTTTTACAATGATTCCTAATCCCGTCTTGCCGTTTATTCCGATTTGCAGCGGCCGGCTGAAACGCACGGAACGCAAATGGTCGGACTCGTAGACGGCAGGCATGCTGTCGAGATATTCAATGTCGCAGATGTCGCCGTTCTTGTCGTTTATGGTGAAATACCCGACGCCGAACGATGTGAGATTCTGAAAGAAATGCGTGCCCTGGCTTGGCTCTATGCGGTATCCCGGCAGTGCCGTTTCTGCAATCACGCGTGCGGCTGAGATGTGCGCCCATTTCACGGGGATGCCCAGTGCGGGGTCGCTTGAGCCCCATCGTCCGGGACCTATCAGAATATATCCCTTGTCGGCTTCTACGTATGACTTGTTGAGCTTCTCTATCTCGCGTGCCACCATAGGGTTGTTGAACGAGGAGAAGTTCTGCGTCTTGACATACACCACGCCGGTGACACCGTCCATCATGCCGTGTCCGAGAGCGCTGGATGTCTTCATGATCAGCTGGCTGTCGGATGTCTGCATGATTTTCTCATCGAGCATTTCTTTGCGGTCGACAATTGGACGTATCTGCAACCAATATACGTTGCCTTTTGTCTCTCCGTGCTTGTCGATGCATCCGGCAAATTCGATTTCCACCGGACGACGCATCTCTTTTTCTCCTTCGGAAAGCATGAAGTCTACAATCTCAGCAAGCGGGAATACTTTGTGTTGCAGCACGTTGGCGAATGTAACCACGCGGCGTCCGTTGCCGTACTCGCTGTCGCGAATCACTTGGTCGTAGGGGTCGAAAGTCGACACCATATAGCGCAATGAGCCATTTTTTGCCGCGTCCTGCACACGTATTTTCTTTATGTTGAACCCGTCGTCGACCTTGAATCCGCCTTCAACATCTTTAAGGGCGAGGGCGTAGAGTTGGGTCTGTGTGTCGCGCAGGGCAAGGTCGAGAGTGCTTGTTTGCAGCACTTTGTCGGGATGTCTTGGCGAAAAACGCAGTGCCAGACCTCCGTCAACGATGTATTTACCGAGTCCTACGGCAATTTCTGCCACTCCGTCCTCGGGCATCTCGTCGTTGATGGGGTAATAGTTGAGCGAGCGGCCCACTCCTGCAAACGATGGGTAATAGTATCCGTCGTGCTCCGCGCCAGCCACCTCTTGTATGATTATAGCCATCTTTTCTTGGTCGATAAGATTGCTTGTGGCGGTCATGTATGCTTTGCTGTCGGCATAGAACACTGACGCATAGACGCTTTTTATGGCGTCGCCGAGCAGATGCAGCATCTCCTCCTTGTTGTCGAGACGCGGCACCATATATGTGGAGTATATGCCGGCAAACGGCTGGTAGTGAGAGTCTTCGAGAAGGCTTGAACTGCGTATCGCCAACGGCTTGTCGATAACCTCAAACAAGGCAAGAAAGTCGTCTTTAAGTTGCGACGGCAGTTTTGCGTTTATGAAACAGCGCAGAATCTCCTCGTCGGGGGCGTCAGACAGGGCGATGGGATATAGGTTGTTTTCTTCCATGAATTGGTCGAAAATGTCGGTGCAGAGCACCACCGTTCGCGGAATTGACACAGTGACACCGTCAAAATTGTCGCATATCGGATATTTCTTTATGATAGAGTCGATGAAAGCCAGGCCGCGTCCCTTGCCGCCAAGTGAGCCTTGGCCGATGCGGGCGAAATTGGAGTAGTAGTCGAAGCGGTTTTTCTTGAAAATGGCAACGACTCCTTTGTTCTTCATCCTGCGGTATTTCACAATCAGGTTGAAGAAGAATTTCTTTACCTCTGCTGCCTCGCTGATTTCGCGGAAACGATGGGCTTGAATGATTTCGGCGATGGGAAACATCGCGCGCGAATACAGCCACCGCGAGATGTCGTTGCGTGAGGCGTGGTACAGCAGCGACTCGTCTGGAATTTTGAATAGGTTGTCCTGAAACTCTTTCAGGTCGGTTATGCGCATCACTTCCTCTCCGGTCTCGGGGTTGCGTATCACGAAATCACCGAATCCGAAATTGTCGGTGATGATGCGCCCAAGGTCGACAGGAAACTTCTTGGAATTCTTGTCGAGAAACGAGATGCCCATTTCTTTGGCGTAGACTGCATTCTCGGTCTCTGACGATTCCATAATGATGGGGACATAGGGGTCGATTCCCTTTATCTCTTTGGCAAGGCGGATGCCGGCGTGCTTGTCCTTCTCTCCGTCTCTGCTGAACGACACGTCGGTGATTACGCCGAGAATCTCGTTCTTGTACTTGTTGTACAAAGTCATCGCCTCCTCGTATGTGCGTGCCAAAATGACTTTTGGGCGTCCGCGCATACGGAGCATCTGCTCGTGCTCATTGAGCGCTTCGGTTGAGAAAATTAGCGATTGCTTCAGCAGAAACTTGTATAGGTGGGGCAACACTGATGAGTAGAAGCGCACGGAGTCTTCCACAAGCAGTATGGTTTGGATGCCAACTTCAAGAATGTCGTTGTCGCTGTTCATCTTGTCTTCCATCAATTTGATGATGGCAAGAAGTAGGTCGACGTTGCCGAGCCAGCTGAACACATAGTCGACGCCGGAGAAGTCTTCGTTGGCAAGACGCCGCGACACTTCGCGTGAGAATGGAGTCAATACGATAAACGGAATGTCGGGATAGCTTGACTTGATGTTTTTGGCTTCGCGGAATGTGAGTCCGATGTCGTTGCCAGGCATCGCGATGATTAAATCGAACGACTTGCTTCTTAAAAGATCGTGGGCGTCCTCGTAGCTGCTTGCCTGTGCCACGCGAGGGGGTGAACTCAGATTGAGCGATGTGTACTCAAAATACAGCTGTTCTTCGATGCGTCCGTCTTCCTCCATCATGAAGGCGTCGTAGGGCGAGGCGATGAGAAGCACGTTGTAGATGCGGCGCTGCATCAAATCTTGAAAAGCAGTGTCGCGCAAGTAGAGTTGACTAAGTTTAGCCTCGTTCATTCGTTCTCGTTTTTCTATTCTTGTACAAATTTACGGAAATCTGACGTATTATAAGAATATTTTGCCATGAATGTTTATAAAAATATGTCTGCTCTTAAATATATAATAATGTGTGTAAATAATTGGGGCTTGTTTCTGTCGCAAAAGAAGGAAAACGGGGTGAAAAAAGTTTCCGAAATAAGTG
>OCPX01000130.1_pt1 | contig 80914 bp, 74 predicted proteins | sample 1538771 | NCBI WGS metagenome assembly OCPX01 (sample SAMN04571725, study PRJEB22368) | human gut metagenome | biome: human gut; material: stool | host: Homo sapiens | place: Luxembourg | collected 2012-11-01 | reverse complement strand
AGTTATCGCGGCCTCTACACTCCGTTTCGGTCGTTGCTAAACAAGCGCCACTGGCGCTTAGCAACGCCAAGGTCTCGTGCAAGCACGGACTTTGGCTCGTTGCTCATGTAAATTAAAGTCCGTGAATGATCTGAAAACTGTTTTCAGGTTATTCACGGACTTTTTATGTCAAGGTGGTTCGATGGTTATAACTGTTTGAATCCCTGCACCTTCTGTTTTTGGTGCCATGTCTGTTTAGAGTGCAAGAAGTTTTTGAATGTCCAGTTTTCCCCATCCCTGGCGGTTTCTTGGATATCCGAGATCCAAACAGGATTCCCGCAGCAGCATTTTTACTTCCACATTTGTAAGAAAAGGATCTTTCTGTAACAACAAAGCAATAGCTCCCGAAACTCTTGGTGTGGACATCGATGTTCCGCTTTTGATGGCATAGCTGTTTCTTTTGTTGGCACAGGAGATCACATCTGCCCCGGGGGCCACCAGATCCGGTTTGCAGACACATTCTGCTGTGGGACCGGCACCGGAGACAGAACTGATCCGGTCCAGCATATCACTTGCTCCCACAGTGATCACTTTCTTACTACTGCCCGGGGCTGTGACACTTCCATATGCAGGTCCCATATTACCGGCTGCGGTCACCACAACAAAGCCCTGATCCCATGCCTGATCCACTGCTTTTATCAGTCGTGCGGCAGCTTTTGAATCCATTGCGGCAGCGCCCACAGAAATATTGATGATTCGTATTCCATAGAGGTTCTGATTGAAAGAGATCCACTGGAGTGCCCGTAAAACATCCTGTAAGCGTCCGTTTCCACGCCTGTCGAGTACTTTTGCAGCAACCAGGTGACACCCGGGTGCAACACCCTGATAGCGTCTGTCACTGGCTGTTCCGTCGCCGGCAAGAATTCCTGCCACATGTGTTCCGTGTCCGGAGTCATCATAAGGGTAAGGACGGTGTCCGAGAAAATCCTGAAATCCCCGGATCCGTTCACCAAAATCGATATGGGGATACAGTCCGGTATCTAAAATGGCAACGCCAATACCGGTTCCTGTCCATGTATTTGTGTACATAGAAAATCCGGCCTTTTTTCTATGGTATGATATAAAAGGTGAAAGGGAAAGCGGAAACGGTGCATATAGTAAAAAAAAGACCAACAGGTATGATATGAGTCAGCACCAGGATGCTATCTATGCAAATGACAGAATAGATCTGATCCTTCCATACGGAAAAATTGACGAGGAATTCTATCAGCAGATCATTGCTCCGTATGAACCTACTGTGATCAACGATCAGTTTGTAGTGATCCATATACCGATTCGGCCGAATGAACTTCTTGAAAATATACGGTTTGTGTACAGTCTGGTTCCGAATCTGTATGTTCCTCTGGATACAACCAGTCTGGAAGTCAGCGGAATCCTGCAGACACAAAATCAACCAGGGCTGAATCTTCATGGAAAAAATGTGTTACTGGGATTTGTGGATACGGGAATCAATTATACGCATCCGGCTTTTTTATCAGCAGATGGACAGACGCGGATCGTGGAAATCTGGGATCAGACAGTGCCCTCTTCCACCGGGGACGGACCTTTCGGGTATGGGACCGTCTATACGGCAGAACAGATCCGAGAGGCAGTAAATCTGGAAAATCCTCTTTCCCTTGTGCCGGTGACAGATCCGGAAGGACATGGAACCTTTATAGCGGGGGTAGCTGCCGGAAGTGAAAACCGGCAGCAGGAATTCATCGGAGCAGCCAATGAGGCTCAGATTGCGGTAGTGAAGCTAAAGGAAGCAAAACAGCCGCTTCAAAATTTTTATTTTTATTCCGGAGAGAAACCGGTATATCAGGAAAATGATATTATGACGGGAATTCAGTATCTTGTGGAACTGGCAGAACGCCTCAAGCTGCCGTTGGTGTTGTGTCTGGCACTGGGGAGTAACCAGGGAGATCATATGGGATATACCCCCCTTGATCTCACTTTACAGAGACTGGGTACGGTTCCGGGAATTGTCTGCGTTACTGCAGCGGGAAATGAAGCAGGAAAGGCACATCATTATTTTGGTAATGTTACAGGATATACCCAGCCCGCATCTGTGGAAATTCTGGTTCCCGAGGGCTGTCCTGGATTCTTTGCAGAACTGTGGGGCTTTCCACCGGAACTGTTCTCGGTAGGCTTTCGCTCTCCTTCCGGGGAGATAATTCCGCGGATACCGGCAAGGCTTGGACAGATGCAGAATATTCCGTTTTTTCTTGATCGTACCCACATTGAACTATATTATGAAGTAATACAGAGTACTTCCGGCAGTCAGCTTATTTTTCTTCGTTTTGTTATGCCCACACCGGGAATCTGGACGATACAGGTCTATGCATCCGGTAATACCAGAAGTGAATTCCATCTGTGGCTTCCCATAAGTGGATTTGTGTCTTCGAATATCAGCTTTCTTATGCCGGATCCTTATACAACCATCACAGCACCGGGAAATTCCCCATATGTGATTACTGCAGGGGCTTACGATGCTTACAGCAAAAGTATCTATCTCAATTCCGGCCGTGGCTATACAAGAAATCAACAGGTTAAGCCGGACCTTTGTGCCCCGGGGGTGAAGGTGTCCGGACCGGGAATCAGGGACAGTTATGTACAGCGGGACGGAACGAGTGTTGCTGCTGCCCTGACAGCGGGAAGCTGTGCTCTTTTGATGGAATGGGGACAGAAATTGCCGTTTTCCCGCTATCTGTCAACCTATGAGATGAAGAATCTTCTGATTCGCGGAGCAATCAGGAATCCGGATCTTTTTTATCCCAACCGGGAATGGGGATATGGAACACTGGACATTTATCAGGTGTTTCGTGCGATTTCCACAACTTAAAAACTTTTTGGTGAATCCGTAACCATCTGTATGTCCATTCCATAAGATGAAGTGTAATCAATCCTAAACGGAGGAATACTTCAATGAGTGATATCACTGCTACAAACTGCGGATGCGAACGGGACTGTGGATGTAACAATGGATGTAACGGCGGATGCAACAATGGATGCAATGGAAACGGACTGTTTAATTTCTGGGGCGGAAACGGAAACTGTAGCTGCATTCTCTGGATCTTGATCCTTCTGGCTTGCTGCGGAAATAATGATGGCTGTGGCTGCGGAAACAATGACAACAACTACTGCCTGATTCTGCTGATCCTTCTGTGCTGCGGCGGATGCGGAAACGGCTGCTTCTAAACGTGTCTGAAAAAGGCTTTTCTTGAGCTGTGAGTCCCAATTTGTGGGAAATTTTATCCGAATGAGGGTAAAATATACCGCAAATTGGGGCTTGCAGATTGCGGAAATGATTTTTCAGACACACTTTAGTACATCGTTTCGTTAATAACTGTATTATTTCCCTGCGTCTGCGGTGTCTGTTCCCTGCCGCAGGCGTATATCTACATAATAGTGTGATGTGAATTAAGTCAAAGGATGACACGTGACAGTTATTGCCGGGAGTCCGGGGAAAAGAGATAGGAAATCCTGATATGCAATGTACTAAAAGGCAGGTACGTTCAATGGTTACGCACCTGCCTTTTGACAATATAGAATAGTTATATCAGCATGTCGCATGCATGATTATATGTGTTTGATTGTATAGCTTCCATAACCACTCTCGCAGATCGAACTCTCAAAGAAGTAGGCAGCAGCACGGATCAGATATCCGGTATCTTCACTTCCTGCGGTTTCATAAGGTGAATGCATGGCCAGCTGTGGAAGGCCGATATCTACGGTATTTAACGCTACCTGTGTGTTGGAGATATTACCAAGGGTAGAGCCACCTGCCATATCAGAACGGTTTAAAAAGGTCTGATATGGTACATCTGCCCGTTTGCAGATTTCCTGGAAGATACCTGCGGCCATGCCGTCTGTAGTATATTTCTGATTGGCACTGTATTTGATGACAATACCTCCATTCATATACGGACGGTTGGTCGGACACGCTTTATCTGTATAGTTTGGATGTACGGCATGAGCATTATCTGCGGAGATCATAAAGCTGTTTGCCAGATATCTTCGGTAAGCGGACTGGTTTTTTCCCATTGCTTCACAGATGCGGATCAACGTATCGCGAAGCAATGTAGAAGCAGCCCCCTGCTTGCTGGAACTTCCCACTTCTTCATTGTCAAAGACACAGTGAAGCGGAATACTTTCTCCGTCCTGTGCCTGTAAGAAACCTTCCAGTGACGAGAATGCACACTGCAGATCGTCCAGACGACCGCAGGAAATATATTCTCCCGAAGCACCCCATACAGTACCGGGAGTCCGGCTGTATACATAAAGATCGTGTGCCAGAATATCTTTCCGGGCAACGCCGGCAAGTGCTGCCATTTGTTCCATAAAGGTTCCTTTTGCGTTTTCATCTCCATACAGAGGAAGGAGATCTTTCTGCGGATTAAAATTAACACCGTTGTTGGCATCACGATTCATGTGAATCGCAAGACTTGGAATCATCACCAGGTCTTTTTTTACATCTACCAGTTTTGTGACAATCTGCTCTCCGTCTTTCACTACCAGGCGGCCAGCTACGCACAGCGGACGGTCAAACCACGGAGCGCAGAGCATACCGCCATATTTCTCTACGTTCAGTTTTACATAATGTCCTTCTGCCTCTATCTCCGGGTTCTCTTTAATCTTGAACATTGGGGAATCGCTGTGGCTTGCCATGATCTGAAAGCCTTTCCACTCCTTTGCCGGGATACGGAAGGCAATGATGGATGAGCCGTTGCGGATCACATAGTATTTTCCACCTGCCTGCAAGTTCCAGTCAGATCCCTCAAGAAGTGGCTGGTAGCCTTCTGCCTTCAGTCTGCATCGCATCGCTTCGATCGCATGAAATGCAGTCGGACTGTTTTCAATGAAAGAAAATAATTTTTCTGTTGTCATATTATGCATTTTTTTTACCTGTACTTGCATGAATTCCACGGTTTTCATCTCCGGTTTCATTGACACCGAATTCGTAGTCGTTGCCCGGCAGAATGATGTTCAGCAGAATACCTGCGATTGCTGCGATAGCAAGTGCTGTCAGGGTAATTGGAGTGCCTGCGATGGTAAAAGTGATACCATTGCTGAATCCAAGACCGCAGACAAAGATGACACCTGCGATGATCAGGTTTCTTGATTTGGTCAGGTCTACTTTGTTTTCCACCACGTTACGCACACCGATTGCAGAAATCATACCATACAGCATAAAGCTGACACCACCGATGATTGAAGATGGCATGGTACTGATGATGGCGGATACTTTCGGGATAAAGCTGATGATGATCGCAAAGCATGCAGCGATACGGATAACCAGCGGATCATGTACACGGCTCAGTTCCAGAACGCCGGTATTTTCTCCGTAGGTGGTATTGGCCGGTCCGCCGAGAAGGCCTGCCAGAGCTGTAGCAAGACCATCTCCAAGCAGTGTTCTGTGAAGTCCGGGTTCTGCCAGAAAGTTTTTTCCAACCGTCGCAGAGATGGCAGACATATCACCTACGTGTTCCATCATAGTTGCGATAGCGATCGGAGCCATAACGAGGATGGCAGTCACGTCAAATTTTGCGAACTGCATCGGCGGAAGACCTATCCAGTTTGCAGTACTTACGGAAGAAAAGTTCAGGATGGCAGAGCCGTCCGGATTGGTAATTCCCATCGCGTTCATGATCAGTGCAACCACGTATGAGATCACAACCCCCATCAGTATCGGGATAATTTTAAACATACCTTTTCCCCAGATGTTAAAGATGATAATTACGGCCAGAGCAACAAGTGCGAGAAACCAGTTGGTGGAAGCATTGTTGATCGCAGAACCGGCAAGAGTCAGTCCGATACAGATGATGACCGGTCCGGTTACTACCGGAGGAAGGAACCTCATCACACGTTTTACGCCCACCAGACGAATGATCAGAGCAAGCACCAGATACATCAAACCGGCTACAACCACACCACCGCAGGCGTACGCAGCTTTGTCATTAACACTCATGGTTGCATACATACCGGTGTTCAGGTTGGCTACTGTTGAAAATCCCCCAAGGAAAGCAAAGGAAGATCCAAGAAATGCAGGAACCTGGAACCTGGAGCACACATGGAATAACAGAGTGCCGAAACCTGCACAGAACAGAGTTACGGCGACGGTCAGTCCGTGTGTCGGACCTTCGCCACAGGCATCTGTAAAATAGCTGTTTACCAGAATCGGAACCAGAATGGTTGCACCGAACATGGCAAACATATGCTGCAGACCAAGGATCAACATTTTGGGGATTCCGAGTTGTTTGGCATCGCGAATCACATCATTTGTTTGATTTGTCATAACGTCTCCTTTTTCTTATTGTATTATTTTTTGCCTGTTCTATTATAGGGGTATTTCTGGTGGATTGCAAGGGAATTCCTTTCGGTTTTCGCTCCAGACATTCGATATCCAGTTCGTAGAGTGCGTTTCCGTCAATAACAAGTTTTTGCGTCTTTCTTTTTCGATTTTCCATACCGGATACTTCCTTTCAAAAGTCACATTCCTGCTTATATCTTATGCAGCCGGCTTCTCTTTTTCCGATGTGAAGCATAAGATAGTAGAAAAAACGGGGAAATTATATGAATGAAGACCATATAGCTCCGATGACACCTTTGGATCAGATGCTGGCACAGGATTCTTTACAGATGCTGAAAGCCGCCGTCCCTTATTTTCCGGCAGATGCACAGCGGGTTTTTGCTTTGTATGCAAAAATGATGGAACTTTCCCATACAATTGCAATGTTTTCCGGAGGTCCTGCAGAACTGATGATGATGTCCGAAGAGTCCGGAACTTCGCAGCCACTGGATATTCTGCAGCAGCTTCGAACGTATGCAGGTGAAAGCCAGAAAGAAATGATTGATCAGATCTTATTTGCCTTTCACGCACTGGAGATTTTGCAGATGCCTCAGGAACCTGCAGATCCGCTTGGATAAGGAGGTAAAAGTTTTATGACTCAGGAATGGATGAAGGATTCGACACTGGAAGGAATTGATCCGGCCAAGATGGCACTGTTACAGTCTCTGATACAACAGGGAAGTAAAAAAAATCAGAACGAAATGCTTGCATTTTTAATGTCCGCAGCAGCCAATTCAAAGAAAAACGGACTGCAGTTCAGCCCCGGAGAGATGGATATGATTACAAAGGTGTTAAAAAAAGGAAAATCATCACAGGAAATTGCAAAAATGGATCGGATCTTGTCGATGATGAAAATACTTCGGAGGGGATAAAACGATAAAATTATCGGAAGATTCAAAAAGAAGAGATATCTGTAATTACTTCACAAATATCTCTTCTTTATATATTTTATAATTTTCAGTTGTTGTATTCTATTCCTGCATGGAAAGAACACTGCGGTTCTGCCACAGGTATGTGATCAGAGAAATCACGGTCAGGATCAAAGAAGCATAGATCAGAATCTGCTCCACAATCACAAAACCACCACCCAGGTTTGCAATCAGAATGATGATCATAAACATCTGGCAGACAGTTTTACATTTGCCCCAGTAATTAGCTGCGATAACTACGCCATTATCGGAAGCGATCAGTCGGAAACCACTGATAACGAATTCGCGTCCGATGATGATGATAACGATCCAGCTCGGGATCCGGGACATATCAACCAGGCAAATCATGGCAGAACAAACCAGCAGTTTGTCTGCCAGTGGATCCATGAACTTTCCAAAATTAGTTACCAGATTATCCCGTCGCGCCAGATAGCCATCCAGCATATCAGTCAGACTTGCTATAACAAAGATAGCAAGTGCCATCCATTTGGACCAGGCGCTAAAATTTCCAAGAAGAAATACTACAAAAAACGGAATCAAAATAATACGAAGCATCGTAAGTTTATTCGGTGTATTCATCTGCAATCTCTCCTATCAAATCATATTCCAGGGATCCTGTTACGTGTGCTTTTACAAAATCACCAGACATCAGAAGTTCTCCGGTATTGATAAACATATAACCATCAATGCCCGGTGCATCTGCGTACGTACGTCCCACATAAGCATTTTCATCTGCTACTTTTCCCTCTATCATCACAAGATAGTCTTTTCCCACACAGCTTTCTCCTCGTTCCAGAGAAATTTCCTGCTGCAGTTCCATAAGTTCTGCCTGGCGATCCTGTTTGACTTCTTCCGGAATCTGGTCCTCCATAGTTGCTGCCGGTGTATCTTCTTCCGGAGAATACGTAAATACACCAAGACGGTCAAATTCCATCTGATCCACAAATTCCATCAGTTCCTCATGATCTTCCTGAGTTTCTCCCGGAAAACCGGTAATCAGCGTGGTTCGAAGGACAATATCCGGGATCTCTCTGCGAAGAGTAGAAACCATGTCGATCAGCTGCTGTTTTGAAGTACGTCTTCCCATTCGTTTCAGGATTTTATCACTGGCGTGCTGGATTGGCAGATCCAGATAATGACAGATTTTTTTCTCATCACGAATCGTCTCGATCAGCTCTGGATAGATTTCTTCCGGATAACAGTACAGAACACGGATCCAGACAATTCCGGGAATCTTACAGAGCTCTTTTAATAACAGGTGCAGTGATTTCTTACCATAAAGATCTGTTCCGTAGATGGTGGTTTCCTGGGCTACCAGAATCAGTTCTCTGACGCCCTGTTCTGCCAGCTGTTTTGCCTGCTCAATCAGAGTTTCCATGGGAACGCTGCGATAGTTTCCTCTGATTTTCGGAATGATACAGTAAGTACAGTGTTTGTTACATCCTTCGGCTATCTTCAGATACTCATAAAAACCGCCGGTTGTGATCATACGCTTGCCGGGCATCTGCGGTATGCCCTCCAGTGGTGTAAATACATGACTTACTTTTCCTTTCAGGGCTTCATCAACGGCATCTAAAAGAGCTGCCTGACTGTTAGTACCTAGAACGGCATCTACTTCCGGGATCTCTTTTGTGATCTCTTCTTTGTAACGCTGAGCAAGACAGCCGGTCACAATCAATGCTTTCAGATTGCCGTTGGTTTTATAGTCAGCCATCTCAAGAATCGCCTGAATACTTTCTTCTTTTGCATCATGGATGAAACAACAGGTATTGACGACAATCACATCTGCCTGCGATTCATCATCGGTCACTTCGAATCCATGGCTTACCAGCGCCCCCAGCATCTCTTCTGAATCAACCAGATTCTTGTCACATCCGAGAGACATGAAAAATATATACATAGATTAATAAATCCTTTCCATTGGTTAAAAAAGAGATGCCAGCACGCTCATGCAGCATCCCCTCTTATTGACCTGATTATTCTTCTGCGTTTTTGTCTTCCGCTTCCAGTTCTTTTTCAAGAGCTGCTTCTGCCTCAGCTTCTTCTACATCTTCAGTGTCCGGGATGATAGTTACTTTTCCTTTATAAACCTCATCTACGGCGATAGAAAGTGGCTTATTCAGCGGATAACTTACCATCGGTTCCGCACCTGCGATCAGCTGTCTAGCACGTTTGCTGGTAGCAAGAACGATGGAATATCTGCTGTTGCATACAGGAGTATCGCTCTCCTCAACGTCTTTGTTTACTGCCTGGATTAATTCTGTATAAGATGGATGTATCATAATTTATTCTCCTTTCATTTCTTTGAGTTCTTTTTGTATATCAGCAACCAGATCAAGATTCTCAGAGACCTTCAGGTGCTCGCTCTGAATCAGCTGGTGAACTTCCTTTACACAAGTATCCAGATCATCGTTGATGACCAGATACTGATAATGATCCATGATCTCGGATTCTTCCGCAGCACGGCGCATACGGTCGTTGATCACGTCCATGGTTTCTGTTCCACGATCTATCAGACGGTGTTTGAGCTCTTCCGCAGATGGCGGGGTTACGAATAATAACAGAGCCTGTGGATTCTTCTCTTTTACTTTCAAGGCACCCTGCACTTCAATTTCCAGAATGACATCTTTACCGGCAGCCAGCTGTTCTTCTACATAAGCTTTCGGTGTGCCGTAATAATTATCTACATATTGTGCATATTCATACAGCGCATCCTGACGGATCAGTTCTTCAAACTCTTCTTTTGTCTTAAAAAAATATTCCCGTCCGTTTTCTTCTCCCGGCCGCGGATTCCTTGTAGTCGCCGAGATGGACAGTGCATAACATTCATAGTTCTTCATCAGTTCTTTGACTACTGTTCCTTTTCCGGCACCTGAGAAACCGGAAATAATTACCAGACTTCCTTTTTTACTCATCCAGATCACCTTTTTCTTCTATAATTTTTTCTGCATGAAGACGCTTTCCGATAGTATCCGGCTGTAATGCCGACAACACCAGAAATCCTTCCTGGGTGACAAGTACTGCTTTTGTTCGCCGTCCCTGGGTAGCGTCGATCACTATCTTCTCTTCTTTTCCTTGCTGCACCATTCGTTTGACCGGAGCAGCATCCGGACTGACTACGGCAACTATTTTGTCACGGTTGACTATATTACCGAATCCGATATTAATAAAACCGGCCATTGCGTGCCCTCATTCTGCGGATTATTCAATATTCTGAATCTGCTCCCGCACTTTCTCAATCTCTGTTTTCAGGTCAATTGCCAGATTGGATGTTTCCAGATCATTTGCCTTGGACAGTATGGTGTTCGCCTCCCGGTTCATCTCCTGTGCTATAAAATCCAGCTTTCGGCCAATGCCTTCACCATCGGCGAGTACTTCCTTCATATGACGGATGTGACTTTTCAGACGAACTGTTTCTTCATCTGTGCAGATCTTGTCTGCATAGATGATAACCTCTGACGCGATTCGGCTTTCTTCAATCTGTGTATCGCTTAACAGTTCTTTCATCTTATCTTCCAGTTTCTGCCGGTACTCCTGGAGAATTTGCGGTGAACGCTCCTCCACCATTCCAACTTTTTCAAACATCTGATCAAGTTTCTGCAAAAGATCAGTCCGGAGGTTCTCCCCTTCCGTCTTCCGTGTCTCAACAAACTGTTCACAGGCTTTCCGGAGTACCTGTTCCAGAAGTCCCCATAATTCTTTTTCATCCGAATCCACTTCTTCCATTGTAAATACATCCTGGAACCTGCCAAGCTCCGCTGCGGTGATGTCGTTACAGATACCAAAGGTATCTGCCATCTTCTTAAAATATGCCATATACTGGCTGGCTACGTCCTGATTATACTGCAAAATCATGTGAGACTGTGTAAAATCCTCGTAACTGATAAAGATATCGACCTTTCCTCTCAGCATGTACTCTTTTAACAGTGTACGGATCGCACTGTCGAAAAAGCTGAGCTTTTTCGGCATCTTGATGTTAAAATCCAGATACCGATGATTTACAGATTTGATTTCGACCGTAAATTTATGCTGTTCGTCCTGTGCCTCGGCTCTTCCAAATCCTGTCATGCTTTTAATCATAATAGTTTTCTCACCTTAAATAATTTCTTAATTATTGCTTAATATGCATATATTTTTATTATAAGTCATTACAAAACCCTAGTCAAATCCTTTTTTTCTGTTATAATAAAAATATTCAAAGAAGGAGTGTGTTTTTATGGCTTTTGACGGAATCACAATTGCAAATATTGTAACAGAATTAAATCAGACCATCACCGGCGGTAAGATCAACAAGATCGCCCAGCCGGAAAATGATGAGTTGATCATAACCATTAAAAATCAGCGGAAACAGTACCGTCTGTTTTTATCAGCCAGTGCTTCTCTCCCGCTGATTTATCTGACGGAAACTAATAAACCAAGTCCACTGACGGCACCCAACTTCTGTATGTTGTTAAGAAAACATATCGGGAGTGGCAAGATCATCGCGATTGAACAGCCGGGTATGGAGCGGATCATCCGTTTTACTATTGAACATCTGAATGAACTCGGTGATCTGTGTACCAAATATCTGATCGTGGAGATCATGGGAAAACACAGCAACATTATCTTCTGTAACGAAGAGGATCAGATCATCGACAGTATCAAACATGTGTCAGCTCATATGAGTTCTGTGAGAGAAGTCCTTCCCGGGCGTCCGTATTTTATACCGGAAACACAGTCAAAACTGAATCCGTTAGTATTAACGGAAGAAATCTTTCAGGAAAAGATTTTTCCGCGTCCTGTGAATGTGGCAAAAGCAATCTACACTTCTATCACGGGAATCAGTCCGCTGATGGCAGAAGAAGTTTGCTATCGCGCCGGCATCGATGGCGGTATTCCAACCGACGGACTTGAGGATGTGGAGCGGGTACATCTGGCACATACTTTTCTTCGCATGGTAGATGACATCAGGGACGGGCATTTCGAACCAAACATTATATATAAAGGAAAAGAGCCGGTAGAATTTGCCTGCTTTCCACTGTCTCAGTATCAGGATTACCGTGCTGTCTCTTATCCATCGATCTTCCCGGTGTTAGAGACATATTATGCTGAAAAAAATATTGTCACAAAGATGCGTCAGAAAACAGTAGATCTGCGAAAAATCGTACAGAATGCACTGGAGCGAAATGTAAAAAAATATCAGTTACAGCAAAAACAGCTGAAGGATACAGAGAAAAAAGAAAAATACCGTGTCTGGGGAGAGCTGCTGAATACTTACGGCTATGAAGTGGAGCCTGGTGCAAAGTCCATGGAGGCGTTGAATTATTACACCAATGAAATGATTCAGATTCCACTGGATGAAACGATGACCCCACAGGAAAATGCCAAGAAATACTTCGATAAATACAGCAAGTTAAAGCGAACCAAGGAAGCACTGGATACACTGTTGCAGGAAACCGGAGATGAGATCAAGCATCTGGAATCCATTGCCGCTTCTCTTGATATTGCCTCATCGGAAGAAGATCTTGTACAGATCAAAGAAGAAATGATGGAATATGGATATGTAAAGCGGAAAAATACAGGAGGAAAAAAAGTAAAAGTCACCTCTCGTCCATATCATTATATTTCCAGCGATGGATATGATATCTATGTCGGCAAAAATAATTTTCAGAACGATGAGCTTTCTTTTAAGTTTGCTTCCGGCAATGACTGGTGGTTCCATGCCAAAGGACAGCCGGGATCCCATGTGATCGTAAAATCAAAAAATGAAGAACTTCCGGATCGCACCTTTGAAGAAGCAGGAAAGCTGGCAGCTTACTATTCCAAGGGCAGACAGGCACCGAAGGTGGAAATTGATTATACACAGAAGAAAAATCTCCGGAAGCCAACCGGCGGGAAACCGGGATTTGTTGTATATTACACAAACTACTCCCTTCTGATCGAACCGGACATTACGGGACTTCAACAGATACAGTAAAAGGAGGCAACGCCATTGAAGAAAACAAAGGATTCTCAGGAAACAAAGATCCTGAGAAAACCGGTTGCACGGATTGAGACAACCGCGGATACCGGACTTACTCAGGCACAGGTGAAAGAACGGATGGAAAAAGGATGGAGCAATGCCCCGGTGGATTCTCCTTCCAAGACGACCAAAGAAATTATCATCAGCAATGTATTTACGTATTTCAACCTGATTTTTCTTGTGATTGCAGTTCTGCTGCTTCTGGTCGGTGCATTTCGTGATCTGACTTTTCTCCCGGTCATTATCTGTAACACTCTAATTGGTATTATTCAGGAGATCCGTTCCAAGAAAGTACTGGACAAGTTGAGTGTGTTGAATGCGCCTAAAGCTACTGTTGTGCGTGAAGGAAAGCTTCAGACGATTCCCGCAGAAAAGGCGGTGCTGGATGATGTTGTAAAATTTCAGGCGGGGAATCAGATCTGTGCCGATGCTACTGTGATTGACGGGGAGGTACAGGTCAACGAATCCCTTCTGACCGGGGAATCCGATGAGATCACCAAAAAACCCGGGGACACGTTGATGTCCGGAAGTTTTGTTGTTTCCGGCTCCTGTCTCGGACGACTGGAACAGGTAGGTGCAGACTCTTATATCTCAAAACTGACACTGGAAGCAAAGGCAACCAAAGAAGGGGAACAGTCTGAGATGATCCGTTCCCTGGATAAACTGGTTCAGATTGTTGGATTTCTGATCATTCCGATTGGGATTGTTCTTTTTGGACAGCAGTATCTGCTTGGTGACAGTTCCATCAAGACCAGTATGCAGGCTATGGTTGCGGCCATCATTGGTATGATTCCGGAAGGGTTATATCTGCTGGCCAGTGTAGCTCTGGTAGTCAGTGTAATGCGATTGGCCACGAAAAAAGTTCTTGTACATGATATGAAGTGTATCGAGACGCTTGCCAGGGTCAATGTGCTATGTGTTGATAAAACCGGTACCATTACCGAAAATACCATGAAGGTTCATGATGTGGTTTTTCTGGAACCATATGAAAAAGAGGAACTTCCCCCATTGAAAGAACTGCTGGGTGATTTTGCCCACGCTATGTCGAAAGATAACATTACAATGGCAGCAATGCAGGAATATTTTACACAGGGAAGCGGACAGGTAGCTACTTCAGTAACTTCATTCTCTTCCGCTTTCAAATACAGCAGTGCTACTTTTCATACGACTTCTTATGTGCTTGGTGCACCGGAATTTGTTCTTCGGGATGATTATGAAATATATAAAGAAACAATAGAATCTTATGGAAGCGAGGGTTATCGTGTCCTGGTCTTCGGTCGATACGAGGGAACTCCGGACGGAAAAGCACTGACAGAAGCAGTGGTTCCGTATGGTCTTGTATTGCTGGCCAATCCGATCCGTAAAGAAGCCTGGGAGACATTTCAGTATTTTGCAGATCAGGGTGTGGATATCAAGGTTATATCCGGTGATAATCCGGTTACAGTATCAAAAGTAGCTTCTCAGGCGGGAATCGCCAATGCGGATAATTACATCGATGCCAGTCAGTTAAAAACACCGGATGATATCAAGCGAGCAGTGTTAAAATATACGGTTTTCGGTCGTGTGACACCAGATCAGAAGCGACAGTTTGTCCGTGCATTGAAAGAAGCAGGGAAAACCGTTGCAATGACCGGTGATGGTGTCAACGATGTACTTGCACTGAAAGACGCTGACTGCAGTATTGCGATGGCCTCGGGAAGTGACGCAGCAGCACAGGCTTCTCAGCTGGTATTGCTGGAATCTAATTTTTCGTGTATGCCTTCGGTTGTACTGGAAGGACGTCGGGTCGTTAATAATATCGAACGATCTGCAAGCTTGTTTCTGGTAAAAAATATTTTCAGCTTTCTGCTGTCGTTGTTTTCTATGGCGTTTATGATCACCTATCCGCTGGAACCATCTCAGATTTCCATGGTGGCCATGTTTACCATTGGTATTCCGGCATTCCTGTTGGCAATGGAACCGAACAAGAAGATGATTGAAGGCCATTTTCTTACGAATGTGCTTTTAAAAGCGCTTCCGGCCGGACTTACGGATGTACTGATTGTAGGATTCCTTACAGTATTCGGGCAGACGTTTGGAATGTCAAACGAGGAAATTTCCACGGCTGCTACTCTTCTGCTGGCAATTGTCGGACTGATGATTCTGTTTAAAATCAGTAAACCGATGAATGTATTCCGCTGGATCGTGTGGTCGGCTATGGTGGCTGGATTGTTGTTCTGTGTGATCTTTTTGAAGAATCTGTTTGGAATTGGAGTGATGACACAGAAGTGTTGTATGACGCTGATCGTGTTTGCAGTTGCTACGGAGCCGCTGTTGAGGTATATTTCGCAGATTGTGGCGGGGATTCGGAAACGGGTGTTGCGCAGACGGGAAAAACGGCTGGATAAAAAGTATCCTAGGAAACGTGGAGAATAAAAAGGTATTAACAAACGGACGCAGTAAGGAGTCGAAGCCCGGTTGGAACAACGTTGGCAGGTGAATTTTGAACTATGTGCTAAGTGCGACTAGGCTCTTCGCGGAGAGCCGCTCAGCGCCAAGTCTTACTAAGCACAGGATTTCAAAACTTCACCTAACCGCCAACAAAGTGTTGTTCCAACCGGGCTTCGGCTCCTTACTGCTGTTTATTAATAACCGGAAGAAATGAAATAGTTCCAATTTTATCACATATATCATCGCGATGATTAATGCGGAATTTCCTAGAGCGTGTCTGAATCAGGAGTGTTGTGTCAGGTACTCTTCGGTTGTCATGAACTCTACGTGGAGAGGTGACAATCCCTGTAAGATGTGCAGGGTTTCTGCTTCAAGAATCGGGTTCAGGCCGGAGGTGGCATCGGTGAGCCAGATGAGTTTGCAGCCGAGGTCGATGCCTTCAAAGAAAGTGGATAGGACACAGCATTCGGAGACAACGCCGGTGAGGATGATGCGGTCGGCTTCTCGGGCAGCCTGACGGATGGCGGGTACCTGAAAGGAGGAATATGTGCTTTTGTCGTAGATGAGGTACGTTTCGGCTGCTTCTTTGATTCCATCCATCAGTTCATTCATCCAGGGATCTTCATTAATTTTGCGGTTCAGCTCGTTATAGGTTTTCCAGGTTCCAACCGGGTGTTCGGCGGCGATATAGCGGGTGAAGATAGTCTGATTTTTTGGATGCTTTTCCAGAAGTTTCAGGATATTTGCCTTTGTGTGCGCTACAGTCTCACATGCCCATGGCTGGTCGGGAAGGTATACATTTTGCATATCGATTACTAATAATAAATCATTCATGATACAAATCTCCTTTTATTAGATATTCTGCTTTTCTATCTCAGCAACAAAACAAAGATTCGTAACTGTTCAGTACCTTCACAGTTACGAGCAAAAATGCATTTAAAATCACCTTCGGTGATGGCATTTTTGCTTGTATGTCTCGGGATTTTGGCATATTTATGCCAAAACACCTCGCGGGATAATGGCTACTGAATAGTTACAAAGATTCTACATTTGTAACTGTTCAGTACACTCACAGTCACCTGAATTTCACTATAAAGATATCTATGGGAAAAGTCAATCCTGTTTTCTTATTCAGTAACCTGTTGCAGAACATTCCATTGCTTTATATTTACAATTGACAAGACAGTTGTAAAGTGTTAAGGTAAACAGGCAAATATTTTTAGAAAGAAGGTTTTGATTATGTCTGAAAACATGATGCCGCATATCCGTCTTCCGAAGGATCTGGATGTGGACTGTGTACTGTTACCGGGAGATCCGGCACGGGCAGATACGGTAGCTTCTCATCTGGAAGATGCCAGACTGCTTGCATCAAACCGGGAATTTCGTAGCTGGCAAGGCACATATAAGGGCAAAAAAATGTTGGTTACTTCTACCGGAATAGGTGCTGCTTCCTGTGCGATTGCTGTGGAGGAACTGATCCAGTGTGGTGTTCATAACCTGATCCGTATCGGAAGCTGCGGAGCCCTGCAGCCGGAATGTACTCTGGGCGATCTGATCTTAGTAACCGGGGCGATCCGGGACGATGGCACCTCTGCTGCTTATGTGGAAGCACAGTATCCTGCGATACCTGATTTTGATCTCCTGAGTGCCTGCCGGGAAAGTGCAGTTGCTGAAAATATTCCTTATCACCTGGGAATCTGTCGCAGTCACAGCTGCCTTTATGGTGATCGGAACCCGGAACTTTACAGTTATTGGGCCGGAAAACGAGCAATTGCTTCTGATATGGAAACCGCAGTGTTATTTGTACTCGGTTCCCTTCGTGGTGTGCGTACTGCATCGATTTTAAATGTTGTTGCCGCCTCTCAGTCCTCTGTCGCGGAAGATATTGGAAAATATGCTGCCAAAGAGGCAATTTCCATGAGTGGGGAAGAAAGAGAAATTCTTACAGCGCTGGAAGCATTCACCAGAATCCAGAAATAATCAAAACCAAAATATCTGAAAATCATCCGAAAAACAGATGGTATACAACTTTTGTATCCTGCATTTCTGATGATACAGATAAAAAATCACGTCGAGGGAGGATGAATCATGAAAAAGATTTTTAAAACACAACTGAATGCCGCCGTTATCGTTCTGATACCGGCATGTATCGGAATCAACTATCTCGGAAAACTGTTCGCTAGTTTCCTGAAACTGCCGTTATGGCTGGACAGCATCGGAACCTGTATCGGTGCGGCACTTGGCGGACCGATCATCGGAGCCATCTGTGGTGCTGCAAACAACCTGATCTACGGATTTACCACCGGTGATAATATTACACTGGTCTATGCGCTGACCAGTCTCTTTATCGGTCTGGTTGTCGGTATCATGGCACGTATCGGATTTATGAAAACATTCCCAAAAGCTCTGTTGACTGCATGTGCAGGCGGACTGGCAGCTGTTGTGGTTTCCACACCACTGAACATTCTGTTCTGGGGCGGTACAACCGGAAACGTATGGGGTGATGCAGTATTTGCCGCAACACAGGCAGCAAAACTTCCGCTGGCACTTGGTTCTCTGCTGGATGAGATCGTTGTAGATGTACCGGATAAGCTGATCACACTGATCATCGTATTCCTGATCCTCAAAGGTCTTCCAAAGAAACTTACCACTCTGTATGATACAGAAGAAACTATCGAAAGTCTGGATTAATTTATGAAAACCATCAGTTTATACACAAATAACGGAAGCTGGCTGACACAGCTTCATCCATTTACCAAATTATGGTATCTGGCAGCAGCAATCTGCATTCCCCTTCTGACTGGTTCTTTGTGGGGATTTGCAGTGATGATCATAATCAGTTTTGTACTGCTAAAAAGCGGCAGGCTTATTAAAAAAGCCCTGCCGCTGATTGCATTTTCTTTTACAATTATTCTTACAATTTTTCTGATTCATGGTCTGGTCAATCAACAGAACAAGAATGTACTGTTTGCCATCGGATTTCTCAAGTTTTATAAAGAAGGATTATTGTATGCAGCGCATATCGGATTAAATATTCTGAATATGCTTCTGTCTTTCGCAATTGTCGTTTTATCCACCCGCCCTTCCGAGCTTGTGGATGAGTTGGAGCGAAAGGGATTTTCTCCGCGATTTGGTTATATTATCAATTCTGTGTTTCAGATTATTCCGCAGATGATGGGGACGATGCATACCATCACCGATGCCCAGAGAAGCCGCGGTATGGAAACAGAAGGTAATCTTCTGGTTCGTATTAAGGCGTTTCTTCCACTGATCTCGCCGGTTGTTATGAGTGCGCTGACAGCTACCAGAGAACGGGCAATCGCATTGGAAGTACGTGGATTTGGTGCAAAAGGATTAAAAACCTGGATGCATCCCCATCAGAAGACAAAAGCAGACCGGATCTTCAGCTGGCTGTGTATTGCAGGGTTGATTCTGGCACTGGCAGGGAGGATTTATTTATGGCTTTTTTAGAAGTAGAACATTTGAAATATCGCTATCCCCATACGAAAAAGCTGGCGTTGGATGATATCTCCTTTACTGCTGAGAAAGGAGAATTCATTGGAATTATCGGAGAGAATGGTGCGGGAAAAAGTACGCTCAGCCAGGCTTTCTGCGGACTGGTTCCTCAGTTTTACAAAGGTGCTTACGGAGGTAAAGTGACTGTTGATGGAATTGCTGCTGCTACCACACCTACTGCGGAACTTTGCAAAAAAGTCGGGCTGATCTTTCAGAACCCTTTTAACCAGCTTTCCGGAGCGAAAGATACTGTTTGGGATGAAGTAGCCTTTGGGTTGGAAAACTTTGGCGTACCGACTGAACAGATCCATGAACGTCTGGATAAGGTTCTGCATCAACTGGATATCTGGCAGTTTCGGGAGAAGAACCCATTTGATCTGTCCGGTGGACAGATGCAGCGTGTGGCCATTGCTTCTGTTCTTGCCATGGAACCGGAGATTCTGCTACTTGACGAGCCGACATCCCAGCTGGATCCACAGGGAAGCGAAGAGGTTTTCCATACAGTAGAGTTACTTGCCCGAACAGGTATTACTATTTTTATGATTGAACAGAAAATGGAGAAACTGGCATCTTACTGTGACAAAATATTACTCTTACATGAAGGTAAGCAGATTGCTTTTGACACACCGGAAAAGATCTTCTCAAGACCTGATCTTGCAGAATTAGGTATTTGTCCTCCCTATGTAACCCGTTATTGTGTCGAACAGCATCTTTTTCGTCCGGATGGTACGTATCCTGTAGTTGTTGAGGATGTGAAAGAAGCTTTGAAAAGAGATAAGGAAAGAAAGGTTACACTTCCGCAGCTGGCAGATACTATCCTGGCAGAAGCACCAGAAAATCGATTTGATGTGAGAAATCTTAAGTTTTCCTATACAGAAGATCATCCTATTTTTGAAAACTTCCAGTTGTCTCTGGATCAGCGCCCTACGGCAATTATCGGACAAAATGGTGCCGGAAAAACCACATTGGTACGTTTACTGAAAGGTCTGTTAAAGCCTTCTGCCGGAACAATCCTCTACCAGGGAGAAGATATTTCCAGGCGTACGGTGGCCTCTCTTGCCGGACAGGTGGGTTATGTTTTTCAGAACCCGGATGACCAGATTTTCAAGTACAAGGTCATTGATGAGGTTATGTTTGGTCCGTTAAATATCGGTATGCCAAAAGAAAAAGCCATGGAAAAAGCCATGGAAGCGTTGGCACTGACAGAATTGACTCCCTATGCGGGTGAAAACCCGTATGATCTGGAACTCTCTCAACGGAAACTAGTTGCGATTGCTTCTGTTCTTGCGATGGATACAGATGTAATTATTCTGGACGAACCGACGATTGCACAGGATTACAGAGGAAAAGAGATTATACGGAACATTATTGCCAGTCTTTCCGAGCAGGGAAAACTGGTATTGGCGATTCTTCATGATATGGATTTTGTAGCGCAGTGTTTTTCAAGAGTTGTAGTTCTTGCCCATGGACAATTACTGGCAGACGGTACACCTTCGGAGGTATTTGTACAGGAGGATGTATTGAAAAAGGCTGCTCTTGACATGCCGCATCCGTTACAGCTTCGGAAAGCATTGGAGCAGATACAATGACAGAAATCTGTAACAATATATAAAAAGTCGAAACTGAAATTCACGAAAAGTGATTTCAGTTTCGACTTTTTGATTTACGCGTGTTACACATCTAATGAAAACTCTTCAGCCAGTTTACCAGTGAATCATGCCAGATGTTGTCAGCTACGGTCTTCTTCATCTGATCGGTCACCGGACCGTTTCCGGCCATCTTCTCAAGGATAGCCGCCTGAAGTTCGGATACCGTCATCTCGTCCGGTGTTTTACTCCAATCTGTTTTCAAAGCAGTTGCAGGCTCTGTTTTCTCTTCAAAGACAATGGTTTCATTTTCTGATGTCTTCTGCTCTTTTACGGTTACCGGTTTTACTTTTTTCATTATTGCAACCGGGACCGGAGTTTCGTTCTTCAACTGTTCTTCCGGAATCCAGATATCGCCGCTGTTCGCGGGAATCGTCACGTGGATTCTTCCACCCTGTACTTCTGCCCGTTTACCGGAAAGTGCGCCGATATAAGCGGCAGTATTTCCGACCGGCAGATTCATACCTGCGGCATTGTCATCGTTGTTGACGGTAACAATCACACGTACATTGTTCAGATCTCGCGCAAAAGCATACTGACGGTTGGTAAGCATCAGTTCGTTATAACTTCCGTAACTTAATCCAGGCGTAGCCTGGCGGATCTTTCCGAGAGCAGCAATCAGTGCCGTACACGGATTTTCTGTAACCGCATTTTTATAATCTTCCAGATTCAGTGCCGGACGAAGACTCGCATCGGAGAATTTTTCTTTCTTTCCTTCGATTCCGAATTCCGATCCGTAATAAATACTCGGAATACCCGGCAGTGTGTACAGCAAAACATGCACCGGTGCAAAATGTGCTTTATTGCTGAGTTTGGTATAGATTCGTTCCACATCATGGTTGTCCACAAAATTGTAAAGATCCAGATCACCCATATTCTGTAAATATTTCACGGTATGCGCAATCTCGAAATAATTATGGTCGTTGTGGCCACTGTACAGGGCTTTATGCAGAGCGTAATTCGTTACACTGTGTAGGGTGCCACCGTTGACCCAACGGCTGTAATCGCCGTGAATTACTTCTCCCATGAGCCAGAAATCTTTCTTTACCTCGTCCGCGGTATGGCGCAGTGTACGCATAAAGTCAAAATCCAGAACATCCGCTGCATCCAGACGTATCCCGTCAATATCAAATTCAGACACCCAGAAACGGATCACATCACAGATATAATTCTGTACTTCCGGATTTCTCTGGTTTAATTTTACCAACAGATTATAGCCACCCCAGTTTTCATAGGAGAAGCCATCGTTATATTCCGTATTTCCGCCAAAATTCACATTGCAGTACCAGTTGACATAGCGGGAATGTTCCCGGTTTGCCTGAATATCTTTAAAAGCAAAGAAATCACGTCCGGTATGATTGAAGACACCATCGAAAATCACGCGGATTCCTTTTTCATGACAGGCTGCCACAAAGTTCGTAAGATCTTCATTGGTTCCCAGACGGGAATCCAGTTTCTTATAATCTGTAGTCTCATATCCATGTCCAACGCTTTCGAATAACGGACCGATATACAGTGCTGTACATCCAATCTTCTGGATATGATCGATCCATGGCAACAAAGTATTCAACCGATGTGCCGGAGCACCATAGTCATTCTGTGCCGGAGCACCTGTAAGACCCAGGGGATAAATATGATAAAATATAGCTTCATTGTACCAACTCATGTGAATGCACCTCTATTTCTACAATTTATTTAACTGTTCAGTACTTTTGTGATCATAGTATATTTACTTTTATTATAATACCACACCTTCTTACAGAAATCCAGTTATTTATTTACCGTTCGGTATATAAATTATCTAAACAGAAAAAATGGGCAATACAGATTTCCCTGTATTGCCCATTTGTACAACGTATTTTTTCGTTGCCTTATGCCATGATCGGTTTTAAAGCTTCTGCCAGTTTTTCTTTCTCTGCTTCTGCTTCTGCCAGATCTTTACCCAGCGTGGTGTAATAGATCTTGATCTTTGGTTCTGTACCGGATGGACGAACGATAACGGTTTCGTTGTTCTCCAGTTTGTAGATCAGAACGTTGGCTGCCGGAAGACCAGTTTCTTCCGGTTTTTCATAGTCTGTTATGCTGGCAACTTTATTGCCTGCGATTTCGGTCAGAGGATTCTTTCTGAGTCCTTCCATGATACCTGCCATAGTATCCATACCACTCAGTCCCGGGAATTCGAAGCTGTCTACTTTGTTCAGGTAACGACCATATTCTTTGTAAATCTCTTCCAGTCTCGCTTTCAAAGAACTTCCGGTGCTTCTGTAGTAAGCAGCCATCTCACAGATCAACATGGAAGCGATGACTGCGTCTTTGTCACGTACATAAGGACCAGCCAGATAGCCATAACTTTCTTCGAATCCGAAGATGAAACGATCAACTTCACCTGCTGCTTCCAGCTGAGCAATCTGATCACCGATCCATTTGAAGCCGGTCAGGACACTTCTCAATTCTACACCGTAATGTTTTGCAACGGCATCTGCCAGCGGTGTGGATACAATAGATTTTACTGCTACCGGATTCTGTGGCATCGTGCCTTTTTCAATACGTCCTGCACAGATATAATCCAGGAGCAGAACACCCACTTCATTTCCGCTGACCAGTTCATAAGAACCATCGGGACATTTCATAGCGATACCTACACGGTCAGCATCCGGGTCTGTTGCAAGCATCAGGTCAGCACCGGATTCTTTTGCAAGATTCAGTCCCAGTTCGAGAGCTGCAAAGATTTCCGGGTTCGGATAACTGCAGGTTGTAAAGTAACCGTTTGGATATTCCTGTTCCGGGACAATGGTGATATCAGTAATTCCGATGTCTTTCAGTACCTGTGTGACAGGAACCAGTCCGGAACCGTTTAACGGGCTGTATACCAGCTTCAGTCCTGCGGTTTTGCACAGACCCGGACGAACCTGTCTGGATTCGATGGCATCATACAGGGCACGTTTGCAGTCATCTCCTACGAAACGAATCAGCCCTTCTTCTACACCTGCTGCAAAAGACATATATTTTGCACCGGTCAGAACATCAGTTTTCTGAATCTCATTGTAAACGATTGCTGCAGCATCATCTGTCATCTGGCATCCGTCCGGACCGTATGCTTTATAACCATTGTACTTTGCAGGGTTATGAGAAGCAGTTACCATGATACCTGCATTACAGTTGTAATATCTGGTTGCGAAAGAAAGGGCCGGAACCGGCATCAGAGCATCATAGATTCTGACTTTGATTCCGTTGGCTGCCAGTACACCTGCAGCAGTCTTTGCAAATACATCACTTTTCAGACGGCTGTCGTAGCTGATGGCTACAGTTTGTGTGCCGCCCTGTGTTTTTACCCAGTTGGCCAGTCCCTGTGTTGCCTGACGGACCACATAAATATTCATACGATTGGTACCTGCTCCCAGGACCCCACGAAGACCAGCAGTTCCGAATTTTAATGCGACCGCGAAACGTTCTTTGATCTCATCATCGTTTCCTTCGATCCTGGACAGTTCCGGGTTCAGATCAGCATCCTCAAGATCTGCTGCCAACCAGCGTTTGTATTCTTCCTGATACATTATTTACCACTCCTATTATCTTTATTTTTGTCACTTAAAAAGTTATATAGATTGTAACATGTTTTCACAAAAACAGCAACTGCTTTGTGAAACTTAAACGAATGTTAACAAATAATTTCGGTGAAAACGACAAATTCTACTATATTATCAGAAAAATTGCATGTCATTTTCCAATGACAAAACACGCCAGATATCATATCATGTTCTCAATTTTCCAGAGTGGCGAAAAATAATTCATAAAAATCGTCTTCGCCTTCCAGTTTTGGCGAATTTTCTCCCCCACCGTTGGTACTGCGACGCATGGAAGCATAAAACTCTTCCCCTGCCTGAATCAGATCCATCGTATAGATTGGATAACCTTCTTCCTGACATTTTTTACAGAAAGCATCGACAGGATTCTTCTCACTGCGGGTTGCAAAGAGTGCTTTTCGAAGTTCCGGGTCTTTCTTGGCTTTCAGCTGCAGTGCATCCAGTAATTCAATCGTATTCATAAAACATCCTCCTTTATCCCGTGATATGCAAAAGAGGCCTGCCAAATACAATGCAGACCTCCTTGTCTTTTACTGTTTTTAATTATTTCTGAACAATGTTGATGATTTTCTTCGGTACATAGATCTCTTTTACGATTGTACCTGTCAGTTTGTCAGCAACGGCTTCTTTTCCTTTTGCGATTGCATCTTCTTTGGAAATATCAACCGGGATACTGATGACTGCACGGGTTTTTCCGTTGATCTGTACCGGTACCTCTACTTCGTCATCTTTCATAGCGTCTTCATCATGTTCCGGCCATTTTGCTGCAAATACGGATGTGTCATGACCCAGAACCTGCCACAGTTCTTCTGCAATGTGCGGAGCGAACGGAGAAAGCAGAATTACATAGGTAGACAGTGTTTCTTTGTCAATACCCCCGGTCTTCTTAGCCATGTCAATCATCTTGTTGTTATATTCCATGAATTTGGAAACAACGGTATTCAGGCTGAAGCTTTCCAGACGTTCTGTGATATCGTGAATCAGGCAGTGACGCAGTTTTACCATCTCTTTAGTTTCTGAAACATTTGCTTCTGCGCTGTCCTGTACCAGCTTCCAGAAACGGTTCAGGAAACGGTATACACCGTCGATTCCTCTGTCATCCCACTCTGCATCCAGTTCCGGCGGTCCTACGAACAGTTCATAGATACGCAGAGAGTCACATCCGTAATCTCTTACCAGATCATCCGGAGAAACAACGTTTCCTTTCGATTTACTCATCTTGATACCATTCTTACCGGTGATCATACCCTGGTTGAACAGTTTGTGGAATGGTTCATCAAAATCAATAGCTCCGATATCATACAGAAACTTGGTATAGAAACGGGAATACAGCAGATGCAGTACCGCATGTTCCACACCACCGATGTACATATCTACCGGCAGATATTTGTCAGCTTTTTCTTTGGAAACCAGCTCTTTGTCATTTTTGTTATCTACATAACGCAGGAAATACCAGGAAGAACCTGCCCACTGTGGCATAGTGTTGGTCTCACGTTTTGCAGGTCCGCCGCAGGCCGGGCACTTGCAGTTAACCCATTCGTCAATAGCAGCCAGTGGAGATTCACCGGTTCCTGTCGGTTCGTAGGATTCTACATCCGGCAGACGAAGCGGAAGTTCTTCTTCCGGTACCGGAACGTTTCCGCATTTCGGGCAGTGAACGATCGGGATCGGCTCGCCCCAGTAACGCTGACGGGAGAATACCCAGTCACGCAGTTTGAAGTTTACGGTTTTACGTCCGATACCCATCTTTTCGATCATCATCGGAGCTTCTTTTTTCAGTACAGAAGATTCCATACCATTCCAGTCACCGGAGTTGATCATGGTTCCGGAAGCCTCGGTATATGCTTCTGTCATGTTTTCGATTTCTTTTCCGTCTTTTGCGATTACCTGGATGATCGGAATATTGAACTTGGTTGCAAATTCAAAGTCACGGTCATCATGGGCAGGTACACACATGATTGCTCCGGTACCGTAATCAGCCAATACATAGTCAGACAGCCAGATCGGTACTTTGGCACCATTTAACGGGTTGATTGCATAAGATCCGGTAAATACACCAGTCTTTTCTTTGTCCTGCAGACGATCCACGTTAGACTTCATGGATGCATCGTAGATATATTGTTCCACAGCTTCTCTTGTCTCATCGGTAGCCAGTTCTTTTGCCATGGCATGCTCAGGAGCCAGTACCATGAAAGTTGCACCGTGAAGGGTATCCGGGCGGGTGGTGTATACAGTGATCTTCTCGTCTTTTCCTTCAACCGGGAAGTCAACTTCTGCACCATAGGATTTACCGATCCAGTCACTCTGCATCTTTTTAACTTTTTCCGGCCAGTCCAGTTTGTCCAGATCATTCAACAGACGGTCTGCATATTTTGTGATACGCAGCATCCACTGACGCAGATTTTTCTTAGTTACTTCAGAACCACAACGTTCACATTTTCCGTTGACAACTTCTTCATTTGCCAGACCTGTTTTACAGGATGGACACCAGTTGATCGGGAATTCTTTTTCGTAAGCCAGACCTTCTTTAAACATCTTTACAAAGATCCACTGGGTCCATTTGTAGAACTCAGGATCTGTGGTGTTTACTTCGCGATCCCAGTCATACAGAGCTGCGATCTCGTTGATCTGACGTTTGATATTTGCTACGTTGTCTGCGGTTGATTTTGCAGGATGTACACCCATTTTGATCGCATAGTTTTCAGCCGGCAGACCGAAAGCATCCCATCCCATCGGGTGAATGATATAGTAACCGTTCAATAGTTTGTAGCGGCTCCATACATCAGAAATTACATATCCTCTCCAGTGTCCGACATGAAGACCATTTCCTGACGGATATGGAAACATGTCCAGACAATAATATTTTGGCTTTTTGCCATCATCCACATTCACCGGGTGTTCTTCCCAGATATCATGCCATTTTTTTTCTACTGCCCTATGATTATAAGGTACTGTCATGGTTTCTTCCTCCTAGGTATTGCTTGAAATATAAAAAGTCCTTTTGTTTCTGTTTTTCAACTAGAGACGAAAGGACTTTATTTCCGTGGTACCACTCTACTTCATGAAGCATAAGCCTCATGCACTTATGGATTCTGTAACGGGAACTCCCGCTTTTTCTTACTTGCATCTTCTATAAATTATGAAAATGTTTCGGAAAAAGGACTCCGGGGCCAGTTCAAAGCTCTCTTCTGCTGACTCGCACCAACCGACAGCTCTCTGAAAGAACGATACCGCTTTTACTCTTCCCCTTCCAGGTCGTATACTTTATAAAACATAAAATATTTTAACTGCAAAGACAGTGTTTGTCAAGGCTTTCCTGTTATTTACACGGGCGGCAAGCCAAAGTGTTACTGTTCACTCCATTCCCGGTAACACACCTCGCGATGCACAGAATTTATACCAATCGTATAAATTCGCGAAGCATATTTTATCTCGTTATGGCTGCTCATCAAAACGATGGTTTTTAAAATAGTATTCTTTATCGTGCTCATTGATCTCACGATATACCTTGCATGGACTTCCAAAAGCAATACAGTTTGCCGGAATGTCTTTTGTTACGATAGAACCGGCACCGATCACGGAATTTTCTCCGATAGTTACATCCGGAAGAACGACAACATTGGCTCCCAGCCATACATTATCACCAATGGTGATTGGGAATGAATACATTCCGTCTCCCCGGTGTTCCGGATCAATGGGATGTCCGGTGGTACACAAGGTTACATTCGGTCCAATCAACACATTTTTTCCGATGGTGATCTTCCAGTCATCGATCAGTGTCAGATTCATATTAGAATAGGTGCCGTCTCCGATGGATACATATTTTCCAACAGCTGCTGTAAGCGGTGGAGTGATCCATACATTTTTTCCTACTTTTCCGAAAATATCGTGAAGAAGTGCTTCTCTTCCTTCCATATCTTCCGTCGGCATACTGTTGAATTCTCTTACCAATGCTTTTGTGTGAGCCTGCAGACTCATATTTTCATCATCATCCTGCCATACATACCCCTGTTTCATTCTCTCCTGCTCAGTCATAGTTTTTCTACCTCCCAGTTAATATTACTACAGGGTTAAGTGTAACATATTTGTGTAGGAAAAGCCATCTGTTCTCGAGGAAAAGTATTGCCACGGTACATAACAGTAACACATAACAGTCAGGTGCTTTTTCATAGCATCAGTTGTCCATCGAATCGGAAAAAAACAGACGTGGGAAAAGATCTTGTCCGAGCTCTTCCGCGGTATAATCCGCATTGCAGGATACGCTGGGAGCATACAGGTACGTATATCCATCCCGTATAACCATAAATGCCAGCCAGAAATTGGTATCCTCGTTGTTTCCGCTGGTAAAGGAAACAATATACACCGGATAGGAAAGACTCTCAGTATAACCATCGTCCTGGTAAACGGAAAGAATGTTATATATGCCACCGTCGGTCAGTTTTTCTGCTGCAAGGGTTGCGTATGCCTCCGGAGTGTCTGGAAGATCTTCCGGGTTGACATAGCAATAGTCAACGATGCAAGACATCCCGTCTTCTAACATATCGTCATATCGGTGAGTCCCGTCTTCATAATTTTCATTTATTATAGAAATCATACCGGTATAAGGAAGAGCACCTCCCATGAGAACCGGTATGTTCACAGAATTCTCCTGACCGGACGGCGCATCAACAGGGTCTTCATCTGGTTGTGACGGAGAAGGATCTGCCTCATCAGGTGTATGGGATCCATGATCATTACCTGACTGAGTGTTTTCTGTGGTGTCGATATTTTCAGGAACTTCAGGTTCGTCCGTTATGATCGGATCAGTGGTTTTTTCCGGGTCAGACGGATCCTCGTCGTTTTGTTTGGTGTTTCTATCTGCAGTAATGAATGGAATCTTGAAGGGTAATTCGACCGGAAGTTTGGAAGAACAGGATGTCATGGTCAATGCTGCTGTGAGGAGCAGTGAAGCAAAAAGCCATTTTCTTTTCATAAGCGTAGTCTCCTTTCTTCTGATTATAGCAAATAGAATGATATACAGAATTCCTTTTTTACATTGTACCATATATTGTGCGGTTTGTGTGACGTTGCCTTATAAAATGATCCACTGGTCTTTCGATTATTGTTATCGGTAAACAGTGATTTTTCATTGAGGAGAAACGCTGGAGATCCAGTCTTTTGGCGAACAACCGCACTGCTGTTTAAAATATCGGCTGAAATGAGACATGTTTCGAAATCCGCAGGAAAGAGCCACTTGTTGGATCGGCAGTGCTTCATTTGTCAGTAGATTTTTGGCCTTGTCAAGACGGACCTGTAGCAGGTCGTTGTGTGGGGTACTGTGAAAAAACTGCCGGTAATAAGCGTAGAACTGACTTTTTTCCAGGTTTATCTGATTGCAGAGTTGTTCGGTTGTCCAGTGTTTTTCATAATGGCGGAGCATCTCCATGCGAAGTGCCTGAAAATCCCGGTACAACCCTTCTTCTTCTGGGTTATGTCGCTGCCCTTTTTCAAGTCCACGGGCTGCCGTGACCAGAAGCTGGCAGATCAGTGCACTCTGCATTGCTTCCGTATGAGAACCGCGGGTGATGTATTCCTGCTGCAGCTTGCGGATGATTTCTTCTATTTCTTCCGGATTTTGCGGATAAAATATCTGGTTTTGCGGAAGCTGAAAATATTCTGCCGGATTCTCCTGTGCAACAAAATGAAGATAACTGTTCCGGAACTTCTGTACTGCCTGATAGTGCTGCATCCGTCCTGGTGTGTACAGGATGCAGGCATTTTCTCCGGTAATCAGTATACCATTCTCCTGATAAACTTTCATCGGAGTTTTCAGCAATAAAAACAAATAATCGCCACTCCCCTGTGGACGGTAGATCCGGTCAGCATCTGGGTTGGAGCGGTTGTATTCGCAAAACTGTATGGAAATATCTGAAATCATTACTTCATCACCCTCTCGTATTTTCTACAAAAAGCATACCTGACACCGGAAAAAAAGTCAATTACTTCGGACAAAAACATCTGGTATTCTTCCTATGTTCTGTTACAATCATAGACAGTACAGACAATACATGTCGAGAGCACATTATATAACCACAGGAGGTTTTTACAATGAAAAAAGCTGAAATTATTGTAGACAAATATTTCCTCACCGGCGCGGTAGACAAAAGGATCTTCGGTTCTTTTATTGAACATCTGGGAAGAGCCGTGTACGAAGGAATCTATCAGGAAGGCAACCCGAACTCCGATGCACAGGGATTTCGGAAAGATACCCTGGATCTGGTCAAAGAACTGCAAGTTCCGATCGTTCGTTATCCGGGCGGTAACTTTGTATCCGGTTTCCGCTGGGAAGACAGCGTAGGACCAAAAGACAAACGTCCATCCAGACCGGAGCTTGCCTGGGGTGTGATCGAAACCAATCAGTTCGGATTAAATGAATTCGCCGACTGGTCAAAAAAAGCAGGAAGTGACATCATGATGGCTGTCAATCTGGGAACCCGCGGACCGGAAGATGCCAAGAATCTTCTGGAATACTGTAACTTCAAAGGCGGCACTTACTACAGTGATCTGCGAAAAGAACACGGTTACAAAGATCCGCACGATATCAAAGTATGGTGTCTGGGAAATGAAATGGATGGTCCGTGGCAGATGGGCCATAAAACGGCTACAGAATACGGAAGAATCGCAGCTGAGACTTCCCGTCTGATGAAATTCATGGATCCTACGATCGAGACCGTAGCCTGCGGAAGCTCCAATCTGGATATGCCAACCTTCGGTTCCTGGGAATACACCGTTCTGGATGAGGCTTATGATGAGGTTGATTATATGTCCCTGCATCAGTACTATGGAAACCGTGATGACGATACCCCTGATTTTCTGGCAAGTTCCAAAGGAATGGATGATTTTATCTCAGGTGTCGTAAGTATCTGCGATGCTGTCAAAGCAAAGAAACACGGCAAAAAGAATATTAACCTGTCCTTCGATGAGTGGAATGTCTGGTATCACAGCAACGAAGCAGATGAAAAACTGGAAAAATGGATCCAGGCACCCCATCAGCTGGAAGATATCTACAATTTTGAAGATGCCCTGTTAGTCGGAAGTATGCTGATTACACTTCTTCGCCATGCAGACCGTGTAAAAATTGCCTGCCTGGCACAGCTGGTCAATGTTATCGCACCGATCATGACTTCTGACACCGGTGCATGGAGACAGACTATTTTCTATCCGTATTTCCATGCAAGTGTATACGGAAGAGGTACTGTTCTGAACACCCAGGTACACACCCCGGTATATGAAAGCAAAACTTACGGAGAAGCTCCGTATCTGGATTCTGTATGCATCTGGAATGAGGAAGAAGATACTCTGACAATCTTTGCTGTGAATAAGAGCCTGGAAGAAGATATGGAAGTCAGCTGTGACCTGAGACAGTTTGAAGGTTACAAAGTAGCTGAACATATCGTTCTGACCAACGATGATCTGAAAGCGGTTAATACAGAAGCCGCTCCGAACACAGTAGCTCCGACACTCTCTTCTGCTACCAAACTGGAAAATGGCAAATTACAGACCGTCTTTGGGAAACACAGCTGGAATGTAATTCGACTGAGTAAATAATTTCTTTTAAAAATGCTCCTGGAATTCCAGGAGCATTTTTGATAACTGTTCTGTAACTATTCAAAGTTCTTGTTATTCTTTTATTCTAACGGTTCCTCATAGAATCTTCCCGCAATTCCCTCGGATTTGATAATGTTGATAAATGCTTCCGGATCCAGGCTGCGAACCAGTGCAGTCACTTCTTTCACCTCATCTTCTCCCAGTACTGTGTACAGCATGTCTTTGTCCTCTTTCAGATAGCAGCCCTGAACGGCAAGATGTGTGATTCCATGCCTGGTACATTCCATAATCTTCTGCTCCAGCATCGCTCCGTGACGGGTGACGATGAACATGGTTGCTTTTTGATCTTTTCTGTGAAGTGTGTTGATCGTCTGTGTGGAAACGAACTGGAAAATGATGGAATACATCGCAGCTTCAAATCCAAACAGAAAACCTGCGGTCGTAAGTATCACCACATTGATACCAAAAACAAAATTCCAGGACGGTTTATGCAATCTGGAGGAAAGATAAACCGCAATAAAATCCGTTCCACCGCTGGAAGCTTTTCCGAACAAAGCAATCGAGATTGCTGTTCCGTTTAAAATTCCGCCAAATACAGACACCAAAAGCGGATCATATGTAATCGGCGTTACCGGGATCAGATCGACCAGAAAAGAGTTCAGTACGATCATCAGTACCGTATATGAGGTAAACTTTTTACCGATCATCCGAAAACCGATGATCGCCGGTATCGCATTCAATGCAATATTGATCACCGAATATGGCAATGAAATTCCGAAAAATGTTTCCGCCGTACGCTGTAACAAAAGTGATAAACCGGTAAATCCTCCCGGAATCAGATTTCCCGCCCGGACGAAAGATTTGATGTTGACAGACATCAGTAACGATGCGAAAAGTACGCAGCCTGTCGATATCAGTGTCTGCTTCCATCTTGGGGATGTTCGTACAGTTGCCGGTTGTTGATTTGTAGTTTTCATTTTGTTCTCCATTATAAAAAATTATAAAAAACTATTGTTGCCTTCACTTAAGGAAGTTTTAGCAGCGTGTTCTATTATAGTATAGCTCTTTTGAGATGTTTCATCAATGGGAATTCATTGGACTTTATTTGTATACAGACGAATATTATTATTTTACAGTTAAACGACAATCTCCATCATACAAGCCAAAAAACGAGCATACACCACGACAAAATAATCGGTATATGCTCTCTTATTTACTCATCATCACCTTTTGCTATTTTTTAATTACCGGAATCTCCGTATCATCTTTCGCGTCTAGGTCATCCAGGTATTTTTTCGTTTCTTTCACAATAACCGGGGAAAGGAGCAGTACGGCGATCAGGTTCGGGATTGCCATCAGGGCGTTCAGGATATCGGCGATGTCCCATACTACATCAAGGGCTACTACCGGGGCGATCACAGCTACGGCGATATATAACACACGATAAGGAATCAGTCCCTTTTTCCCTGCAAAGTATTCCACGCAACGTTCCCCATAATATGCCCATCCAAGGATCGTAGAGAAGGCGAAGGAAATAATTCCAACGACAAGGATCAAAGGCCCGATGACCGGAATCTGATCGAAGGCAAGGGAGGTCAGTACACCGCCATCGGTGATCTCATTGACATTGATAGCCGGGTTTTTCATAATCGTAGAAACCAGTACCAGACCGGTCATCAGACATACGACTACAGTATCCCAGAAAGTTCCGGTGGAGGATACCAGTGCCTGGCGTACAGGGTTTCGTGTCTGTGCTGCTGCGGCGGCAATCGGTGCAGAACCCATACCGGATTCATTGGAAAACAGTCCACGGGCAACTCCGTAACGCATCGCCAGCATGATACCGCTTCCTACCAGACCGCCGGCTGCTGCTCCCGGTTGGAATGCCAGGCGACAGATAGTTGTGATTGCAGGAATGATATAGTCATAATTAATTCCAAGAATCACGATACAGCCAAGCACATAGAAAAGTGCCATAAACGGAACCAGTCGTTCACAGACCCTTGCGATGCTTTTGATTCCACCAAAGATGACAACTGCTGTCAGAACGCCAATGATGATTCCGACAACTGCTTTATTGATGTGAAGATTCTCATTGCAGACAGTAGCGATGGCGTTAACCTGTGTGGCACATCCGATACCGAACGAAGCAAACCCGGCAAATACAGCAAAGATCAGCCCCAGCCACCGCATATGCAAACCGCGTTCCAGTGCGTACATGGCACCACCCTGCATTCGTCCATCTTCGGTTTTGACACGATATTTTACTGCAATCAGTGATTCACTGTATTTCGTCGCGATACCGAACACACCGGTAAGCCAGCACCATAAAACGGCACCAGGACCACCTAAGGCAACAGCAGTTCCCACACCGATGATATTTCCGGTTCCGATCGTAGATGCCAGCGCAGTGGCAAGTGCTCCGAACTGACTGACTTCACCGTCTGCATCCGGTTCTTTGGATACAGAAAGCTTGATTCCTTTTGTGATTGTTTTTCTCTGGATAAACCCGGTTCGGACGGTCATGAAAAGATGAGTTCCGAGAAGTAACAGAATCATCCCCCAGCCCCAGACTTTTCCGTCCACCCAGGTTACCAGTTGACTGAACTTTTCCATATGTTTGTTCTCCCTTCTGTGGTGTAGATATGTAAATCTCATAAATATTTCGTATCTTCATAGTTGCTGAGTGTTTAAAAGATTCTGTACGTTTTCCAGGTGCTCTGATTCCTGTACAGGATATATCAGTTTATGGCATATAGCGGAATATTATGCCTGCAATAAGATAACATAGGCTTCGCGATCTTGATATGCAGGAAGATAATTTCCTGTATATCGAAAAAAGGCAGACACCCTTTCGGATGTCCGCCCTTGGACTTACATATCTAATCTGTATTTTGTTTATCAGTTGATTTTTCTTATTATATCATGAAACTCTTTTGCTGCCAAGTGAAAATTTTCTACTCCAGGTTCAATACCGTACAAACCGGAGTTCCTTCCAGATATTCTACGGTAACCGTGTCTCCCTCCTGCAATGTTACAACCTGCAGATAATCCTGAACTGGGACATCGAAGATCTCGGAATGTCCGTTTAATACCAGGTAGAAATGGGAATTGCCGTCGATAACGCTCTGCGCGATCCGCTGGATCGTTCCAGTGACAGTTTTGAAATCGCTCTCATTTCCAGCAGTAATTCCACTGGTATTCAGGAGTTTCACATAAGCGTCCTGGCAGGCGGATACGGTATCTCCGATGGCAACATTCTGGTATTTCTGGATATTTACCATCGCGTATTTTTTTACCAGTCCGGCACCGTCTTTCAATGCCATAAAGTATGTTGGTTCATTGGAAATATTCAGAAGGATCGGGAAAGTTGCCTTGTACCCAAGGTTCTGAACCTGCCCTTCCGCGGATCCCATCGCCGAATACTCTTCTGCTCCGTTTACCTTATAATATCGTGTCTCTCTGGTACGTTGATTGATCAGAACAAATCCTACGTTGGACTGATCTCCGCTGACAGAAGTTACACCGGTGTATACCCATACATCGTCTTCCATCGCCATGTAATTATATCCGTCTGTAGATTTCAGACAGCCTTTCTGTCCGAAGATGCTGTTGATATAACCGTGCACCAGTGTTCCATAGTAATTATACTGCTGAATCAGAAGATCTGCCGGATTGGCACGATCTACCCATTCCGGACAGTCTTTTAACGTGTAATCCTGGCACTCTCCTGTCTGGGCATTACACAGGACAACTCTGCCGATTGTTGCACCACCAAAAAGCCCAATTGTATACTTCCGCACCGGGCAGACCCAGTAAGGAGTGCCATTATCGTCAATCTCGAAACTTAACTGATCGAAGATATAGGTTGGATAATGAAAACGCAGATGGCGATAAATATTCCGGTTCAGATATTCTGCCTCGGAATAGCGGATCGGTTTGTCCAGTTTTACCAGCGAGGTATCCTGTGTCGTCATATCGATCATAATATACGCCGGGATTCCCTGCGACTGGTTGGTCAGCCATTTGATCGGGCTTGCGTAGACCAGTGGAGTCACGCGAACCGGTTTTTCCTGATAATTGATCTGCGAATACAGATCGCTGACCTCAAACTGAGAAACCATATCTACCATACTTCCCATTTTTCGGTTTCCAAGAATCATCGCGCTGTCTTTGTCAAGCAACGGAATCTGACTGAAATTCACCGGCTGGATATCTTCCGAAAAGTCGCGTTCCTCGATGGTCAGCAGATTTCGATACTGTTTTGCGTTTACGATGGGGGAAGATAAGATGCTTCCTGCTGCAAATACAAGCAGTACAGCCATCAGTACGATGCCTCCGATTTTCAGAAACTTGCTGCTTTTCACCTCACGGATGCTGGTAAACTTCTTTTTAGCTGCATAAGCTGCCAGAATCAATACGAGTACCAACAGGATAAAAATCCAGATTCCCGTAGAATGAATGTTGATCGCCGGGATTGTTACATAATAATAAATCCCCGCAAGAACGATCACCAGCAGCACTAGAAGCGCTTTGATTTTTCCTTTTTTCATATTGTCTGCTCTCCTCTTTGGAACTGTTGTTTTTTGTACTATATCAGTATACGCTGTTTTTCGCAAGTATAACCCACAAGAATTCACGAATTCTTAAGGAAACCGCGGTCACAGGAATTATAAAAATATCCGAAAGTAAACCAGTTGTCAAATAGCCGATTCACTTTCGGATTAAGTATCTCGATTTGTTTTACAGAGATTCACACTCCGCATTGATCGTATCTTCGGTTGCTTTCATTGCTTCCATTGTCATCGTCAGCAGTTTTTCCAGTTCCCAGCCGAGCTGATCGGCTCCGCGCTGGATGACTTCTCTGGAGCATCCTGCAGCGAATCCTTTGCTTTTGTATTTTTTCTTTAAGGATTTCAGTTCCATGTCTTTTGTACTTTTGGAAGGACGCATCAGCGCTGCCGCCCAGATCAGTCCGGTCAGTTCATCGGCTGCAAACAGTACTTTTTCCATCTCATGTTCCGGTGCTACATCAAGAGTAACACCACATCCGATCGTGATACCATATCCATGGGAAACTACACTGTGGATGATATCTTCACCAACGCCTCCCTCTCTTAAAAGTTCCGGTGCTTTCAGGCAGTGCTCTTCCGGATACTGTTCAAAATCAATATCATGCAGAAGTCCTACGATACCCCAGTATTCTGCGTCTTCAGCGTATCCAAGTTCGTTAGCATACCATTTCATTACAGCTTCCACGGTAAATGCATGCTGCAGATGAAACGGATCCTGATTGTATTTTTTTAATAATGCCAGTGCATCTTCTCTTGCTATATAGTCCATATTTCCTTCTCCTGTCCGGTGTGCACTGCGCCTGAAACACACCATTTGTAATTCATAGATTTCTTAGAAATATTTTTGAAATGATTTCATGCATAAATGCATTATAACACGAAATTGCTTCAAAAACAGAAGCTTTTTCAAACAATACCTTTGTGGGTATATATATCAGGAAAAACTGTTTTTCACTTCCTGTGCAAAATGATCCGGCGTATCCATAAAGCAAAACGGTTCATACTCCGTATATGCAGATGGACGGCTGACAGTAAGCAGCTGTATTTCTTCACCGGGAAGATCCGAGAGAAGTTTCTGCTTTAATTTTGCCAGTTCTTTTCCATGCATCATTTGGATTGCCAGACTGCTCCCACTCTGATTATTTTTTGCAATCAGATAACACATCCCGAAGCACCTCCTCACATTCACATTCTGTTCGGATTCTTCCTCTCTCGTACTCTCTTCGCAGGGTGATTCCTACATTTGCCGGATGATGTTTACTCCATACATATTTATGCAGCCAGTTGTTCATCTGACGGTCATAGTAGGTATTATATTGAATCTCGATCGGGTAATGTCGGTGGCCATACTGATAATAGATATACACACCGCGGTATCCGTCATCGTGTGTTTTCCCGTTGGACATGTCTGCAACGGAAATATTCTTTGCTTCTCTCAGACGTAAAATTTCCTCGTAATTATCGCATAATGTCCGAAAACCGAGGATATCGTTAAATACCCGCTCTACCCGGCTTTCCCCGGATGCCCGTTGATATTTTCGCAGGATCGCCTGAAGACTTTTGATGCGGTAATCAATCGGAAGTCCGGATAAAATATCACTGGAATCATACCAGACGACGATATTTTTCAGTTCTTCTGTAAGAAACGCTTCATCCAGACAGCTGATTGCCTGAGCCAGGTTCTCTTCCAGTCTGGTTCGAAAGGACAACTTTCGCAGCAGGGCAAAAGACAGTCCGTCTTTCTTCAAAATATCTTCTACCATTGCTACTGCCCCCTGATTAATCTTCCAGAGTAACTTTCACTTTTTTACCCATAGCTCCGGCAATCTTTACCAGGAATTCCAGACTGGGGTTGTAATTTCCGCTCTCAAAACGGGTGATGTTCGGCTGAGAGATACCGGCACGTTTTCCAAGTTCACTCTGCGTCAGTCCCAGTTCTTTGCGGTACTGTTTGTAAATGTCGACGGTTCGCTGAATCGTCACTTTCTGCTGAGTTTCCAAAAGAATTTTTTCTCCGTTTTCCATAATGATATAATCCATTTTTTCACTTTCCTTTCATGTTTTATCAATACCGTATGTGATATTCATATGATAACCTATACGGTATGAAATGTCAATAGTAATACGATACAAAATAAAAAAAGTACAGAAATCCCGGAAAAATATTTTCCAGGATTCTGTACAGTTCTTAATCATAGAAATATTTGCTATTTTACATAAAGCATTTTTTCAGCATCTTCTGCTTCGGCAAATGGTCCGGGCACAGTTGCCACACCGCGGTGATTTCCGAAATAATCTTCGTCAAACCAGATCGGTGTTCCATCTGCATTTTCGAACGGCTGTTCCGGTTCGAAGGCATTTCTAAGCACTTCAGTGTTGATCATTCTTCCGGTAAAGCCTTTCAGGAATTCATAGATATTGGTTTCCAGATGATATCCGTCTTCTTTTTCCACCAGTTCAACCTTCACATCCTCCCTGTTCTCTGCTGCGGTCAGACCATTTCTTTCCTTTTTCCATGCTTTTGCTCCTCCGAGATACACATTGCCCTCGCTCCATATCGGCAGATGACCAAAGTGTACCGGTTCCAGTTTTACCATATCCACCGGTTTTGTAAAGTCAAACTGTGAGATCCATTCCTCATATGTCGGATACTCGTCGAATGTCCAGGTACCAGCCAGACGATTTTCCGTGTCATATCCATCATCGGAATCGTGTGGGGTAATCACATCTTCTTTCGGCCATTTCTGTACAAAAATATTGTTATAGAAACGGTCATCCCCGTGAAGAATCGTCATGAATCCCATCACCTCTGTACGGTGCGGAATATGATACGGTGTATATCTCCAGCCGGTTCCTTCACCAACACAGGTCAGAGAACCACAGATCAGGTTATGTACCATTGCTACACCCTGTGTTGCGAAACGAAGGGCAGCATCAGACAAAAGAATATTGTTGTCGATCAGTGTCGGTCCATGTCCCACTTCCACAAACAGATCCTGAGACATCATACCGCCCTTCAGATTTTTTGCAAAGGACGGACGCTGGTTGTCATGAAGCAGATTCTGCGTGATCCGTGTTCCCTGTGCTTCCCAGTCACACCAGATACCCATGGTACAGTGATGAATATGATTACGCTGATACAGAACATCAATCGCTGCATGCATCTTGATACCTGCAATCTCTGCACCGCCCTGTTCCATCATGTTGTTGATGTGATGAATATGGTTGTCTTCGATCACACTGAACACACCGCCCATACGACCGATGATACCGCCCTGTTCACAGTGATGAATATTATTTCTGCGGATAATATGACTTCCTACCTTTTCTTTCAGCCAGCCATGATACTGTCCGCGGCATACGGCATCACGTTCCATCTGTGTCGGACTCTTGACATACTTATATGTAAAATAATGATCGTTATCCGGATCCAGATATTTACCTACGGAAATACCTGCGCATTTGCTGTTGGAGATATCGCAGTCCTCGATGATCCATCCCTTGCTCCAGTGTGGACCGATCATACCGTCCTGAAATGCTGCCGGCGGTGCCCAGGTGGTTGCGGCCTTGCAGATGGTAAAGCCGCTGACAGTAATATAACTTACTCCTGTTTTGGAAGGGAAGAAGCATTCACGACGCACATTGATTTCCACATTTTCCGCGTTCGGATCTTTTCCCTGGAAATTGGCGTAAATGATTGTTTCATCCGTTTTGGTATCCTGTTCGGCATACCATTTGTAGACAGATTCTTCCGGAACCCAGCTGCATGGATACACTTCTCCGCGAAGACACTCATCCAAAGTTACTGCCTCATACATGGCGCGACCGTTCAGATATACGCAGCCGGTATGTTTGTCTGCCTTTGCAAAATACCAGTCACCATATACTGCAGTCGTATATGGGTTATAAGAACCGAACACACTATTTGCCACACGACATACCCAGGTGTTGTCCTGATACGGTGTCCAGGTTTTAATCTCCTCCGCACCGGTAATCACAGCACCCAGTGGCTTTACACTGCGATAGGTGATCCGGGCATCTTCACGTCCGGCATAGATTGGATCTACATATTCACGGTAAGTTCCCGGGAACACTAAAACCTCATCACCCGGTTGTGCGATCTTTGCAGCATCATTGATTTTTCGAAAAGGAGTTTGTTCGGTTCCGTTTCCGTTACGTACAGCATTCACATCTACATAGATTCTCATGTTCATAACCTCCATTGTACTTCATCTTTTATAAAAATCAGTTATTATGTAGATTTCTCAATTATGTTTTGAGAAATATGGCCATTTATGGTTATTATACTATAGACTCTGATCTGATAAAAGATAAATCTGACAGTTTTAGAAAATTAGTTTTCCGTACATGAATTCAAAACGGCTGGGAAAGAAATTACACCTGGAGATTGCGGTATTGCTCGATGTTTCTCTCCTGATTTTCATCGTAAATGAAATAATAATCGATTTGACCGGTTCCCTGGGTATAAATATATTGTCCATAGGTTCTCACGTTACAGAATAATACGGTACTTCCCGCCGCAACACCGATGGCATATCCCTTATTGGACAGTACCAGTGGCATCCGAAGTTTTTTCTGTCCAAAAGAGATATACCGCGCTTTCGTGCTCAGATCCATAAAATCATCTGCAAGAACACCTTTGGATTTCAGGCGCTCATTTTTATCCCAGGCGAAAAAGTTCCAGGTCTGACTGTCCAGAAGCAATCGAGGTTCCGAAGGATTTTCCGTAAGCAGTTTTTTACCGTCTCTGCTTAAAAACTGCACAGCACCATTGGTTTTTTCCACCCGAATCAGGATACGATCAGTCAGAAGCTGTACTTCAGAACGGGACTCTTTTGCGCCCCATGTTACTGCGGTATCTGCCTGTGCTTTCCAGTTCGTATCCTGGATCGTGCCGGTGACACCTTTTACAAAGCTGATACGGATCGTCGACGGTGTGATCGGTGTCAGCCGAAGAAGTCCGGCTGCACTGGCGATCTCCAGATACTGCTTTGTCTTTTTCACCCATTTTACAGAAAAATTTCCTCTGGAATGTCCTTTGACCTGAAGATGACTCTCCGGTGGGAAGGTTCCATATGTATACGGGGATGGATTCACCAGTCCGTCGATGGCGGAAGATTTTAATTTTTTATCCGTTGATTTCTTTAACAGATTTCTGTTTTTGGGAATCAGTGCCTGATGTACTTCAAACGGTTTTGGAATTAGCACCGGTGTCTCTGTTCCGGCAATTTCCTGTTCCTTTTTCAACTGGATCTTTCGAGGACCCAGATAGCCTCTTGCCTGCCGATCCCTGTCGCCCTCTTCTCTCCGCTGCTGTTCGATCTCTTTCTGCGTGTGTACCGGTTTTGCGTATTCTTTCGCTTTTTGCAGACTTTCAGTCTGGAATTCCTGCATATGTTTCTCTTTCGGTACTTCGGTTACAATAATATCCGTAAGAGTATCCTGATACAGTACGGTAAGTTCATGAAGTGCACGGGTAGCGGCAACATACAACAGTTTGATATGCCCGTTATCCTGTGGATATTGTTCTTTTGTCGGATTCCACAGAAGTACCGCGTCAAATTCCAGCCCCTTGGTATACACCACCGGGAGAACCATGATTCCCTCTCCGAACTGACTGCGTTCCGGTGTGTAATTCATCAGATTCGGAGTATCCTGTAACAGATCCGACACCTCTTTGGCTTCCATCTCATCGCGGCAGATTACAGCGATCGTTTCGTATCCGTTTTTTTGCCATTCCTGAATCTGGTTTGCTGCTGCATCTTTCATAGCAACTGTATCTGCACTGGCTTGCACCTTCACCTGCTTTCCGTGGCGAATGATCGGTTCCACCGGATAGATCGGGAAATCTCCATGCCGAAGGACCTCTGTGGCAAATTCTGAGATTTCCACCGTGTTTCGATAGCTTTTCCGAAGCAGTCCGAATGCATCGTATGTTCCCCGCAGGATCAGTCTGCGAAGTTCTTCCCAGTCATTTAACCCCTGTCCAAAATGGATATTCTGAGAAGTATCTCCCATAACAGTATAGGTGCATCCCCGCATACAGTAGTGCAGGCAGCGATATACCATCATACCAAAGTCCTGTGCTTCATCGATGACCACATGGCTTGCTTCCCTCACCGGATCGGTTTCCTTGATCCGTTTATAGATATATGCCATCGCCGCAAGGTCGTACACATCAAACGATGTATCTGGTATTTCGATAGGAATTCCCTCTTGCTGCTGTGCACGGAGAAAATCCTGATAAAAAGTTCGCACGGAACCATTCCATTTTCCGTTGCCAAAGTAAGTGCTGTATTTTTTGTCCAGTATTTTCCGCTCTTTTTCTGTGAAAGAGATCACTTTTCCCGTGATCACATTTTCATAGCGGGCATACAGCATTTTATTCAACATCAGGATCTTGCTTTCCATCGAAAGGAGCGGATTGTCACGCAGATACTCCCGGATCATCGCAGGACGCATCAGACGCACACCCGTTTTTTCCATCACGATCGCCTCCTGTGGAATCTCCTGATTTTCGTATGCCTGACAGTACGCTTCCAGTTTTTCGAACCAGGCAGTACTTCCTTTCTGTTCCTGCCAAGCCTCCTGAGATACAGGATGAACTCTGTATATTTTTTCATTCCATTCCTCATACAGAAGGCGGATAAACAGCTCTTCCATCGTCATCTGACGAATCCCGTATACATCCAGCTCCGGCAGAACACCGGTGATATAATTCAGCAAAATTTTATTGCTCCCGATAATATAAAAATCTTCCGGGCGGAAATCCTCTTTGTAATTATAAAGAATATAGGAAATCCGGTGCATCGCCACTGTGGTCTTTCCGGAACCCGCCACACCCTGGACAATCAGATTAGTCCTGGGGGAGCGACGGATCAGCAGATTCTGTTCTTTCTGAATGGTTGCAATGATCTCTCCAAGTACGTTTTTTTTGCTTTTGGCAAGGTATTTGGTCAGAAGTTCATCATTGGCTACCACATCCGAGTCAAAGTAGTCTTTCAACCGGTCATTTTCAATCTCATACGTCCGTTTCCTTTCCAGATCGATCGTATGCGGCCCCTCGGAAAGAACGGTATACGAACAGGGACCAAGACCGCTTTCATAATAAACAGAAGCAATCGGTGCGCGCCAGTCCAATACTAACGGCTGCGCATTATCCCCGGAGATTCCAACACGACCGATATAATACGCTTCTTTTTGTTGTTTTTCTTCTGCAAGAAAATCAATTCTGCCAAAATACGGTTTCTTTCTGGCTTTTTCCAGGCGCACCATATTCTGTTTATATTCTTTCAGACGCGCCGTAGCATTGTTCCAGAGTGTCAGACCTTCTTTATCTTTTGCATCGTAAACTTCCATCAGATCGGCAAGATCTTCATTTGCCTCTCGGATGGCTTTACGCGCCTGTACCAGATGCTCCTGGGCAACCCCGATCACATATGCCAGCTGGTGTTCTTCTGCTTCTCTGCTGATACCGGGAAGTTCTGCTGCATCCTTTTCCATTTTTTCTGCCATAGCTCTTCTCCATATTTTTATATTTTTTCACATACGACAGTGCCCATCCCCTGCAGATCTCTCGTATTTTCTGTATTACATTTACATTAGTGTGTTATTGCCTTTATTGAAACAGTGCTTTCATCTGATCCAGCGAATCCACACATGCGGTTAACATGTTCTGAAGTTCCGCGTCCGGTTTTGTCTGATCCGGTACCATGACAACCTGACAGCCTGCACGGTACGCACTGGTCACTCCGTTCGGTGAATCCTCTACCGCCATGCATGCAGACGGATCCAGTCCCAGCTGTTGGCAGGCATAGATATAAATATCCGGTGACGGTTTTCCGCACTTGACCATATTTGCACAGATGATCCGGTCAAAGTACTCGTACAGTCCGATCTGTTTCAGATATCGTGCCGCGCGTTCCGTATCAGTTGCTGTAGCGATCGCACGCTGGATCTTCTTTTCTTTCAGATATTCAAGAAGTTCTACAGCTCCCGGTTTGATCTGGATTCCATCCCGTTCCAGATATTCTTCCATCAGCTGTTTCCGATATACACGAATCGCCGGATAGTCCAGATCGGGATCCTGAAACATTTCTTTCAGATGCTCCGGCGCATATGGCTGTCCCAGCGAACGCATGGAAAGTGCCTGCTCATCACTCATCGTATAACCAAAATGCGCCAGTGCCTGTGGCCAGCAGATCCGGTAATATTTTTCTGTGTCAATCAGTGTTCCATCCATATCAAAAATTACTGCCTGTATCATTCTTTATACTCCTTGTCTGTTCTTTTCCTGTAGTCGCAAATATACCAGTTTGCATTGACAATCGTTCTTATATTTTACTACAAACCTGCACGAAAAGGAATATGAAGATCGTTGATTTGACTGAGAAACCAGTGACTGCCAGCTTTTTCAGATACGTCGCAGCATAAAAAGAACTCCTGCCAGCTCTGTTCGCCTGCAAGAGTTCCCGTGTTTTCAGATACGCTCTGGTATGAAGTTGTTAGTGACTGCATTTGTTATATTTTGATTTGCTGATTCCAAGAATCACACCGAGAAACGTATCGATTGCCGTGATGGTTCCCACCAGCTGTTCTCCATAGGGAAGTCCCCAGATGCCAGCCAGTGCAAAATACAACGTTCCCAAAGCCGGCAGAAAATACATGGCGAGCCATTTTAATCGATCATATGTTTTGTTACTCATATTGCATTCCCCGCTTCCTGATATGTCCCACCGCATCTGTGAGACGATACCCAGCTATCTATCTGATTTACCATATGCGTGAAATGCGTTTGCTGTCACTCTTCTTATTTTGTAAGCGCAACTTTTTTGTGCTGTCCTCTTTCCGATGCTCTGCCGGTTATATCGGATGTTACCTCTGTTTTTTCTCGACTCCAAAGATAGCGATCAAAGAACACAGAAGCAGAAACATCGGATAAAACAGCCGTGGCATGATCTGGAAGGCGGAAATCTCGTATCCAAGTTCATGTGCCGCCGAGATGGCTACCAGCATCTGTGCACCGTAAGGGATGACTCCCTGAAAGATACAGGAAAAAGTATCCAGTAACGAAGCTGTTTTCTTCGGTGTCACGTGGTATTCCTGGGCCATTTCTTTTGCAATCGGATTCGCCATTACGATTGCAACAGTATTGTTGGCAGTTGCAATGTCCATCGCTCCGACTAGCAGTCCCATACCCAGCTGCCCGCCGCGTTTTCCCTTAAAGATCCGGTGGATCCAGCCGAGCAACGCATCAAATCCGCCATATTCCCGGATCAGCGCACACATGGCTGCAACAAGGATCGCCACCATACAGGTCTCAAACATGCCCGAGACGCCGGAACCCATATTTGCCAGCAGATCGGTCGGTGTGGTATGTCCGCCAAGCAGCATGATCAGGGCACCGGAGGCGATACCGGTAAGAAGAACGACAAATACATTGATACCGATGATTCCACCGATCAGAACCAGCACATAGGGAAGTACCTGCAGCAGATGGTACGACTGATCGACTCTTCCGTGAATCTCTGTCTGAAAAGACAGAACCAGAATCAGAACCAGTGTGATCACCGCCGCCGGAAATGCGATCCAGAAGTTTTCCCGGAATTTATCTTTCATCTCGCAGCCCTGTCCGTTACAGGCTGCGATTGTTGTATCGGAAATAAAGGAAAGATTGTCCCCGAACATTGCACCACCCATGACCGCTCCGACACAAAACGGAAGATCAAACCCGGATGCAGCAGATACCGCAACTGCGATCGGTGTCAGCAAGGTGATCGTTCCCACGGAGGTTCCCATTGCCACCGACACGAAACAGGCCACTACAAACAGCACTGCAACCGAAAACCGCGCCGGAATCAGCGCCAGCATAAAATAGGCCACACTCTCCGCACTGCTTCTTCCGACAACGCCGACAAAGCAGCCGGCGGTCAGAAAGATCAATAACATCGTAATGATATTCTTATCGCCCACACCCTGCGCCATCAGCTCCAGTTTTTTATCAAAATTTACTTTCCGATTCTGTACACACGCCACCAAAATCGCCGCCAGAAACGCTACGACGATCGGCACGTTATAAAATCCCATCGGAATCTTTAACACATACTCAAACAAAATTCCAAGCCCCAGATACAATACCAGGAACACGCCGATAGGGAGTAACGCAATTCCATTTTCTTTTTTCATGTTTGTTTTTTCCTTTTCTACTATCATTCATTTATTTTGATTTTGTAACTGTTCCATACTTTCACAAGTACCCGTTTTAATCCATTAGTTAATTTCACTTTAATGCTCATATGAAAAATCAGATTTTTCACATAGCTGGAAACATAATTACTCTTTTACCATGTATATGGTACAGATTTTAGTCTTTTTATTTATATCAATATTCCGCGGCAATGATCTATTTCATGTTGTATGATCTGCGCGATCCAGCCGAAATACGTCTGTCGCTGCTGTTTGAAATTGACATCCTGATACTGCACTTCAATCTCCTGATACCGCATGCATTTTCTCACCCCTGCCAGAGAAAGACACCCTTCTTCCGTCTCATACGCCCCTGACTTTTTGATGATCTTCGGATTATACATCAAAACATTCATAAATCCCATGTGCACGGCAATGATATTTTTCCGTACCCCGATCATATTCGCCGCCATACCAACACACTCTTCTTCATGTGCCTTCAAAGTATCCAGCAGATCCATCCCTGTCTTCCGGTCCGACTCAGTTGCCGGCTCGGATGGCTGGTTCAGGAAAAAGATATCTCTCATAATTGGTTTTACCATACTACTCCTCCATAATACAAAATGTCTCCCCATGGGACACATCACTTGCGTGAGAGGTGTGGGGAGTCCTGTTATTGATATAATACAATATGAAATTAAAAAAATCAATGGTACAAAATCTTCTTTAAACTGTATACCGATAAATGGAATTCCTCCGTAAGTTCCTTCAGAGAACATCCATTTTTCTTCTTTTCACGGATCATTCGATTTCTCTCATCCAGTTCTTTTCTGATTCCCGTGCTGTTTCCCCAATTCTGTCTTGTACCGTCTTTTTTCGGAATATAGATCAATTCTCCTGCACAGTATTCCTGAACCTGCATAAAAAGTTCCTCAGGCAGGATATCTTTTCCATTCAAATATGTCATGTTTTTTCTCCTTTGAAATAAACTCCCATAAGATATCACAAAACATATTTGCTGGCGATCTTTTCTTACTCCATATATCCAATCGCCATTTTTATGTCTCGCGATATATAGAGTCCGGATCCTATCATATTATTTGATTTTTTTATAAGTATAAGTATTTTACACATATTCCGCTTCCTTACTGATTTTGATACCTGATTGTTCCGTACTTCGTACTTTTGACCCTGGTATCATTATAATATACCTCAAAAGATAAGTAAATAAATTTATTGATACCATTTCTGCTGCATCGTATAAAGTCTGTAATATTCTCCTCTTTTATCCAATAATTCCTGATGCTTTCCAATCTCTGCTATTTTCCCGTCTTTCATGACAATAATCTTATCCACATTTTTGCAGATTCCAATCCGGTGTGATACGATGATTGCTGTTTTTCCCTGAGCAATTTGCAGAAACATTTTTAATATACTGGTTTCCATAAGCGGATCCAGGGCTGCTGTTGGTTCATCCAGAAAAATAACACTGCTTTCTTTCAAGATTCCTCTCGCAATTGCAAGTTTCTGCCACTGCCCCGTCGAAAGATCTCTGCCACCAAATTCACTTCCAAGTAATTGATTCACAGAATCCCGGGAAGTAAATTCCTTTAATCCGACTTGCTTCAGAAGTTTACAGATTTTGTCTGTATCTTCCATATTTTTCCCATCACCGATCCCAACATTTTCTCTTACAGATAATTCATATTTTATAAAATCCTGACTGACAAGGGAAACGTGCTTATAGAATTCTTCCGGATCAAGAGATGCCAGGTCTTGTGTGCCATAATAGATCTGCCCCTGTTGTGCTTTATAAAGACCCGTCAGTAATTTTACCAGTGTTGTTTTTCCACTTCCATTATTTCCCACAATGACAACAACTTCATTTCTTTCTATTTCAAAAGAGAGATTGGAAACTGCCTGGTCAGTTTGACTCGGATACGAAAAACAAACCTGTTGTAATTTTATACGATCAAAATCCGGATAAAATTTTTCCGTTCCCTGTACAGGTTCTTCCATATCCATAAAATCATAATAGTCTTTTACAAATGCAGCACATTCCGGAATTCGTCCAAGACTGATCAGAAAATATTTTGCTGCTGTCTGAAAAGAGGTAACTGCTGCCAAAGCCGCTGCCAGTATTCCAAAATCCAGTACTTTATGTAATAAAAGCATTATTGTGATAACAATACTCAACAAATATCCGCTTTGGCAAAACAATTCACAGAATAACAGACCGAATATATCATGTTTCTTAAAGTCCCAGACTTCCCGGTTGATCTTATCCCGTGTTTCATACATTTTCTGCTCTATATAATTTTCGATTCCAAATATTCGAAGTTCTTTTACTGCCCGTTTATCGCCAAATAAATGATACAGATAATTTCTGCGCCGTTCTCCTGCTGCCTGATACCTTTTTAATTCATAAAATTCTTTTCCGCGGATCAGCCGTATCATAAAATATGGAAGCACGCTGACCAAAGATACCACCGCAAGAATCGGGTGAAACTTTGCCAGCACCAACAGCGTTCCTGTCACTTTCAGAATTTCTGCCAGAATATTAAACACCGATAAACTCAGATCCGAAAAGCGTTCCTGCTCGATACAGTTTTTTGCCCGCTTCGGCATGTTATTTGTTTCCGTATTTTCATAACAGATAAGGGACAAACGGGTTCCCTTTTCTCCCAGTGCCATCTGTAATCTTTGCCCCGTCTGAAAATCTATTCTGACCATGCAGGAATAAAAGATACTGTTTGCTGCTTCTGACAGAATAAAAACTGACAAAATTATACCGAAACAGAATATGCCACTGTTAAAGTCTTTTTGATAAACCAGATTCAGAAAAACAGATGTCAGCCAGATCGTTATTGCTGCCATCAGCGACTGTGACATCATACAAATAATCTGAAGAATAAGTGTATGTGGAGCGATTCTGTAGATATCTTTCAATGACCGTAATAACAGCTTTTTCATTTCAGCTCCTCCCCGTCTACTGATACCATTCTGCCTGTTTACAGAATAATTTATAATAGAAACCTTGCTTTTCCATCAGTTCTGTATGATTCCCCTGTTCTGCTATTGTCCCGTTTTTCAGTACCAGAATATGATCCGCCATCTTTGCACTTGCCAGACGATGTGAAATCATCAGACTTCCTCTGGATTTTAACAACGAGTAAAATAACCGATACATGTTATATTCCGATACCGGGTCTACAGATGCTGTAGGTTCGTCAAGAACTGCAAAGCCGGTATCATTCAGAAAAATCCTGCTGACCGCCAGTCGCTGCCACTGCCCTCTGGATAAATCAATACCTGCAGGTTCCAATTTTCCGAGAGGTGTGTCCAGTCCGAGCCTTTTTAGTTCTTCCAGATGCACCGCATCCAGAACATTCTGTAATTCCATATCGTGAGAAATTCTGTCTAAATTTCCAAATCCAATATTTTCACGGATCGTCATTTCATACTGAAAAAAATCCTGAAATACCACTTTGATAACTTTTCCAATTTCGCTGCTGCTCAGATTCTTCAAATCACAATCATCAAACAAGATTCTCCCACTGGTTGGCTGATACAGTCCGCATAATAATTTTATGATTGTGGTTTTTCCGGAACCATTTCCTCCCACAACAGCAGTGCTTTGTGAAACATCCAGTTCGAAATTGATATCATGTAAAACTTCCTTTTCAGAGCAGGGATACGTAAAACAAACATGTTCAAATCGGATCCGACGAACAGGTTTATCCAGGCATCCTTTTTGCACTGGCATATTTTCCAGCCGAAAAAACGCGGAAAGATAAGACAGTTCCTGAATTTCTCTTGAAAAATTTCCGAACGTTTCCAGTAAACTGTTTATCGTATCGACAATGGTTAAGGTTGTCTGGAAGAAAGCCAGAAACATACCGATAGAAATCCGGCCAGTCATCGCACCATGTAGCAGCAATCCCACAGAACACAGATACCATAATGCAGCAAATATGCTTTTTTTCAGCAAACTTCTCTTTACTTTGTCCAGTGTTTCATCTTTTTCCTTTTCCAGTTTGCTGCTTTGCTTTTTCCAAAGTTTTTCTATATAAGCCGCTGTCTGATAGACTTTTAGTTCTGCAAGACTCGTTTTCTCGGTCAGTAATTTCTCATAGTAGGAAATTTTACGTTCATCTACGGTTTGTTTGGAGTATAAATCATACCACAGGCAGCCGGCTTTATAATTTTCATACAACATAGGTATCAAAAATACAAGAAAGATAACAATCAGCAATGATGACACCTGTTGAAAAATCAGCAGATAACCAATCAGTAAAATCACGATCTTAAGCATTTCACACAGTTTCCAGTAAATCATTCTGATTTTTTCACCGGGATTTTGTGAGATTCTCGAAATGATATCATAGGTCAGCGGCTCTTCATAGCATCTGTAATCCAGTTTTCTGTATTTTTGTACAATCTCTTTTTCCAGCTGACCCGTTATTTGCATATCAAAACGGATTTCCAGATAGCGATCAAAGCTCATCAAAAGCATTTCCGAAAAGGTAGCAACTATAAATATTATCAAATACGTATTTACTATAAACGAAACACGATTTTCCTGTAATAACTGTAAGATATCATCTACCATCCTTTGAAAAAGCACAGTATTTACCGGAACAATAATGGCTGACAAAACAGAATTTAATACTTTCATACAGCTCCATAAACGACCGTATTTCCATAGGATATTTAAAATTTCTTTCATCTGCGTTTTCATATGATACCCGTCTCATTTCCTTTTAATGAAGTATAAGATCATTATACTTTTTCCGTTCGAAACGTACAGGATAGAGAATTGTTTTAAAAGATTTGTGTACAAAAAAGTTTACAATCGTGTAGATATTAGAGTAGTTTTCTACACAATTGTACATCGTTCATCTCTGATTATCCATTTGCCGATTTCTTTTTGCTTTTTCCGGCAGTTAGGGCATACTTTTGCATCTTTGGGGATTTCGGTTTTACAGTGTTTGCATAATTTTGTGTCTTTTTTGTTTTCCTTTTCTATCGTATTTTTCTCCATTTTTCTGTCTTTTTTAGGAAAATATTTCCGAACGGCTCTCTTTTGGAACGAGATAAAATATGCTTCGCGAATTTTACTCGTTATCGCGGCAGTCGTCAAGGTCTTGTGCAAGCACGGACTTTGACTCGTTGCTTGCGTAAATGAAAAAGCCGGATAAGAAGCAGGTATCTCGACCTGACATCTTATCCGGCTATTGCTTCCAATGGATCCAGGATCATTTCTGTGAGCCGATCCCAGATATATGCAATGCAACAAATTGCCCTCCGATGAACTATGAGACAGTATATATCAAATTCTGCAAAAAAGTCAAGAACAGACTAACACCAGAGGCACGATTTCTCCTCTTTTTACGTCGATCAATCCATGATCGGTCAGTTTCAATGCAGGACTTACAGGGAGTCCAAGCGTTCCCACAGACATGATCGGATTGTGATGTTCATATCCCAGATCGATCAGACTTTCCCGCACTTCTTTGAGCGCGCTTCCTGTTGCTTCAATGGATGCCTCCGAAAGAATTCCACAGACAGGTAATGCAAGTTCCGAGAGAATCTGCCCATCTTTTACTGTAAGAAAACCGCCCTGCAATTCTCCGATTCTCTGTACGGCGAACAACATATCCTCCGGATCATTTCCCGCAACAAACAGATTGTGGTGATCATGAAAAAATGTAGTTGCTACGGTTCCCTCTCTCTGACACGAACCTGTCAGAAATCCATAACCGATATTCCCATTTTTCCCATGGCGTTCCAGAACCATCGCCAGCAGACATCCGCTTTCCTGCCAGCAGATCTTGTGCTCTTTTACCTGCATGGTTACCAGTTTCTCCGTGGTCTGGGTGCGATCCGGATGTACTTCCATCGCACGGACCGTTACTTCCCCTTCTTCGACCGGAACTTTAACATCAAAATCCGAAAGTGTTACTTCCGGAATGGAAACACTGTGATAAAAATCTTCCGGGAATGCATATGGTTCTACGGGGAATGCCTGTCTGTCCTCTTTTTTATAGATGGAAATTCCATTTTTAAACACCGTTTCAGGCTCCAGTAATTTTGCCGGATCCTTCAGAAGGATAAAATCTGCCAGTTTTCCCGGAGCAATCACACCCCGGTCATAAAAATGCATTTTCTGACACGGTGTATAGGTCGCGCAGTAAATCGCCTGTTCCTTTGGAAAGCCCATCTCTATCGCATTTTGTACTACAGTATTCAGATGACCCTGTTCATATAAAACATCTGCCATCGTATCATCTGTCACAAAAGAACAATATTCAAATAAATGATTTTCACAGATATACGATAACACTTCCGGCTTCAACATCTTATCCTGGATCTCAAAGAACATTCCATTTTCGATCCGCTGTTTTACCTCTTCCAGGGTATGTTCTGTATGATCTCCATTAATGCCAAGATACAGGAATTTTGCAAGATCCAGATCCACCAGAGACGGACAATGTCCTTCAATCACATATCCCGGATGTTCCTGCCGCAGATAATCCAGAAATTTTGAGATCTCCAGATGATTTTCCCGGATAATTTCCCGATAATTCATAATCTCGCCAACGCAGACCACATCTTTTTCATCAAGCAGATGCTTCATCGCCTCAAAATCAATCACACCGCCGGTGGTTTCCAGTTTTTCACTGGTCGATGGAACGCTGCTCGGAATCCCGTAGAAAATATCAATGGGTGCATCTTTTGCCGCAGATATCATCTCAAGGATTCTTCTGGTTATGCCACCGGATCATCCGTTGGCATCTTCCGGATATCCGTCTCCCTCCGACCGGTATCCGAGAATCGATCTGTCCACGCTTGCCAGCGAACCTTTTATTCTCCATTTTCCGGAACAGACCACCGGAAAACTGGTTCTTGAAGCCCTGGATCGCGCCGGTGTCCAGCCCCGTGTACCGGTTCGAAGCCGGAACACGGAGACCTGTGTAAAACTTTGTATGCAGGGAATGGGCATGTGTTTTACGCCGGAAACATATATACAAAATATGGATTTTTCCAGAAAACCGGCTTGCTTTTCTGTCGGTGAAAAAGGAATCTTTACAACACTGAGCATCGCTTTTCGCAGGGGAACTTATCTTCCCAAATACGCCAGGGGTTTTATTGAAATTGCACGGAATAAATAAGGATTTCACTGATACAACGGATGGTTTTTGTGCCATTCTCTATTATCGCTTCTGCAACAGCAGATTCAGCCACTTTTCTTCTTCCCTTCCCGGACGCACATCACCGGTCACCCAGGATTCTTCTATGGAAAGTGACTCGGTATCACGGATGAATCTCTGGAAACTGCTCCAGGTGAAATCCGTGAAATATCTGCCGTTTCGCATCCCTTCATACTCTCCATATTTGAAAGAAGTATAGATCCATCCATCGGGACGCAGGGCATCCGCCATTTTTTTCAGCACAGATCTTAATTCTGTTTTTTCCAGATGCAGAATCGAAGAACACGCCCAGATACCGTCATACTGCTCCCGGGCATCTAGATCCTGAAAATACATCTGGCGTACCGGAATTCCTGTATAGGCACTGGCGATTTTACACAGTTCTTCGGATCCGTCTATGGCCTCCACCTGATATCCATGTTCCAGAAAATATTTGGTATCTCTGCCGGAACCGCAGCCAAAATCAAGAATTGCCGCTCCCGGTTCCAGTCTGCTTAAAAATCGATTCAGTGTATCTGTCAGATCTGCGTGAACTGTACCGCTGACAAAAGAACCGGCATTTTGATTATAATATTGTAATGTTATATCCTTGTTTTCTTTATACATAGTTATATCCTTTTCTGTTACAAATAAAATTATGCAAATCAAAAACAGCTTTCAGGAAACTGACACGTAACCCGGAAGCTGTTTGATTATTACTATTTCACCAGTTTAAATGTCTTTTCCAACATAAAGAACATCAGAATCAGGAAGAACAATACATAAACCGGAAGTAAACCGACAGAAATATGGTTTGCGATCAGTCCGAACAGCGGCGGCATAAAAGTAGATCCCACATAAGCACTTGCCATCTGGATACCGATGATCGCCTGGGAGTTCTTCTCTCCGAAATTGGACGGTGTTGCATGGATGATAGATGGATAAATCGGTGCACAGCCAAGTCCCATAATAACCAGACCAAACAGTGCAAATTCATCGATGGATACCGGTAACAACATACCGATACATCCAACAAGAATGATAGCGATGCCCAGACGAATCATCTTGTGGTCTCCCATTTTCTCTGTAATAAAGCCTGCCAGAAATCTTCCAAGTGTGATACCGATGCAAAACAAGGACGCAAAGGCTGCTGCACGTTCCGCAGAAATTCCCTTTGCTCCTACCAGATAGCTGCTTCCCCACAGAATCACTGCTGATTCCAGTGCACAATAGGAGAAAAATCCAAGAAGAAGATTCGGAACGCCTTTGATCTTCAGTGCACCTTTGATGCCTACCATCTCTTCTTCTGCCTTTTCTTCCTGCGCAGTTTCTTTTTTATTCACCTTCCATATCGGCAGTGTCACGAAAAGAATCAAGGTTATTCCGATCTGGATAAAAGATACCATGCGATATCCGTTCTGCCATACCGATGTGGTCAGTGCATAACTCATCACATACGGACTGATAATGGTTCCCAGTCCCCAGAAACAATGCAGCCAGCTCATATGCCTGGGGTTATAATGAAGCGCTACATAGTTGTTCAGTGCAGCATCAATCGCTCCCGCACCCAGTCCATAGGGAACGGCCCATAGACAGAGCATCCAGAAGGCGCTAGCCGTAGAAAATCCGAATAATGCGATTGCAGTAAGCATCACGCTGAACACAGTTACAATCTGTGTACCGAATTTCTTTGTCAGACGCTCAGACATCAAACTGGAACAGATGGTTCCTCCGGAAATAATCATAGTTACCAGACCCGCATAAGACAGCGGGACCTGAAAAGCCTTGTGCATAACCGGCCAGGCAGAACCCAGAAGAGAATCTGGCAGTCCGAGACTGATAAATGCCAGATAAATCAACAGTAGTAATAGTGTATACATCTTTTTCTCCTTCTCTTTCATAGTACAACCGACGATGGAAAAGGGCGTCCCAAAGGTTTTCCATCGCCGGTTGACATTTGTTTTCTATCTATTACTATACGTTAAAATATATGACTTGTCACGGGAAAATTTGTGATTCTCAGAGAAATTATTGATATTGTTGCCGGTTATTCAAAATTCGCTGACACACTTCACGAGATATTGCCGTAGAATATCAGTTCGATATTTGCTATGCCGGGTAAACTAATGGATCTCCGAACCCGTCAGTTATTTAGAATCCTCATTCCGTTTCTTAATGTGTCGAATGACAATGGAACTTTCCCGGCAATACCGGCAGATGCTTTACCGGATGTCTCTGTATCAGACTGCCAAGGAACAGCAATTATCTGTGGGAACGCTTCCTGTACTCTCTCAGTATCATCTTACCGGAAGTTTCCGCCTGTTTCAGAAAGAACACCCAGAGATTTCTCTTGCGCTTACCGAGGTGGAAGAAAGCGAATTAATGGAAGGCATCGAAAAGAAGCGATTTGCCATGATTCTTGCCAGAGAATCTATGATCGATACGGAACATTATCATTTTTTTCCTATTGCAACCGACCGGATCTGTGTCATGCTTCCGGCAGATCATCCACTGGCAACACGACAAAAGCTTTCTGTTACAGCACTGACCGATCAGTCTTTTCTGCTGATGCACCCATACACATCCATTTATCAGCTGTGTATGCAGATTTTTCAAAATGCAGGTATTCATCCGTCGATTCTTCGCACTGCACGCGTAGAGTCTTTAATCAGTGCCGTTGCTGTCGGAGAAGGTATCAGCCTTTTTGCAGAGAGCAATTTTCGTCTGTTTCAACATGAGGGCGTGATATCTGTTCCGTTGGAAGAATCACCGGTACTCCGGATTGGATTTGCATATAAAAAAGCCGGAGAATATACTCCGGCCATGGATTGTTTTTTACATTTTATGGCAGATTCACAGAAATATTGAATGGTTCTCAGCATCTACAACGGATGTAAAACCGTAAACATCTTCAGAAGTTCTTTTTCTCCATAATCATCGAAGCGGATGGTAATGGTGTCTTCATTTTCGGAGATTACCGTTCCGACTCCGTATTTTTCGTGTGCTACGCGCGGCTGGTTGGCTACGGAATCTGCATCTGTATGATTGGTTGCACTCTTCGCAGGGTTTTCTTCTTTTTCCTCATGCCTGCACGGATCCGTGTCTGGTTTTTCAACATCTATCTCAGGCGATATTGTCCGAAAGTCCTCTTCTGGCATTTGCAGCGTCCGCTCTTCTCTTGCCTGCAAAATCTGCCGCTTCATCGCCTGCAAATGTTCCGCCGCATTTCCTTCTGCATATTTCGGTTCATCCAGACCTTCAATCAGGTCTTTCGGAAACATTTTCAGGTATTTTCCGGGACCCGGAAGGATTCCGTAACCGTCCGGGCTGGTGTAATAGGAAAGTTCCAACTGTTCCTTCGCGCGGGTCATTCCCACGAAGAACAGACGTCGTTCTTCTTCCTCCTGATCAAAACTGGTTCCACGCAGAGGCAACAGACCATCATTCACACCGATGATGAAAACACAGGTAAATTCCAATCCTTTTGAGGCATGAAGCGTCATCAACTGCACAGCGTCAATTTCTTCTTCTCTGGAACTATCTTTTTGCCCTTTCGCATTGTAACCCGCTGTATTTATTGGATATTTTGCTGTCAAATCTTCTATACTTTGCTTTTCTGTAACGTAATTCCCTGTTACTATATTCTCCGTCTTCTGGTTCCCTGAATTGTGCATCCAAGGCAGTCCATAGAGAGCCACATCATTCAAAAATTCTCTGATATTCCCCTTGTTCCGAATTGCATCAAAAATTCCCAGAATACACGCCTTATCTTCCTGATAACCAACTCTGGATGGCATCAGATAACGATCCAGTGAGAACATTTCCCACAATTGATCGGTTTCTTCTGTCACAAACACATCTTCCTGAACATTCACCATCCCCGAAAACAATGGAGAATTTTTCGGCAATGTTCCATCCGTCTCCCAGCGTCGGATCTGCTGTAATGCTTTTTTCGTTGTCCATCCCTCTCCATACGTTTTGTTGCACAACGCTTCCACACCACTCGTGGTATCCGAATGATTCACGCAAAACCGAAGTACATGGAAAAACCACTGCACTACCGGAATGTCTTCCATTTTTTCTTTCACTGCCACATGCACCGGAATCCCATTTCTGGTAAGTACCTGTTCCAGTAGTGCCGACTGATTCTGCAAACGATACAGAATCCCAATCTCGTGATACGGAATCCCCTGCATATGAAGCTCCCGGATACGGGCTGCCAGATCCTCCGCCTCCTGAAATGGATCATACTGTTTTCGGATCTGCACTTTACCGCCTTCGCTTTTTACCCCTTCCAGCGTACTTCCATTCTGCAAAAATCGTCTTGCTGCAGATAAAATCGTCCCAGAAGAACGATAATTGATCGGAAGGCTGAGTTCCATCGCCTGATAGCGGTTTTTCAGCTGGAAGAAAATCTGAAAAGCACTTCCCCGCCAGCTGTAGATCACCTGATTCGGATCACCAACCGCAAAAAGATGACTGTCTTTTCCCATCAGACTGTCCAGAAGATCCAGCTGACTCTGATCGCAGTCCTGAACTTCATCGATGATCAACCACAGCGGACGTAGAATCTCCGGGTGGCTCTGAAGCAGCTGTCCGGTATGTAAGATCAACTCCTCGTATGTCATTTTATTCTGTTTCTTTTTTTCTTCTTCCAGCAGAGTACACAACCGCTCAAAATCATCCCCGTAATCTTTCGGTTTTCTTCCACTTTTCTGACGGCTTTGATCCAGCCGCTTTTTTAAACGGTTTTTATATTTAATCTGAAGATTCTGTTCCGTGATCAGCTGCTGTGCCATCTGCATTTCTTCTTCGGGGATGCATACCTGAAATTCTTTCGTATATCCAAGTTCCTCTACCGGAAGAATCGTCTGTAACATCCGAAGTGCCACACTGTGAAACGTGCCAAACCACAGATCTTCCTCTTTTCCGGTCAGATTTTCCAACCGCTCCCGGATTTCATTTGCTGCCTTATTGGTAAAGGTAAGCACCATCAGATCCTTTGGAGCCACTCCTTTTTGTTCGCAAAGATAGCGAACTTTTGCCGTCAACACGGTCGTCTTCCCGCTTCCTACATTTGCATTGACCAGACAGGCAGGACTCTCATCAAGCACTGCCTCTTTCTGGTAGGGATTCAGTTTATTCAGATCCATCATCTTTTTTCTCTCTCCTGATATCCATCGCCCGGTAACGGCGAAGAATCTTTTCCTGTTTCTCCCGTTCTTCTCTATCGTAGTCTTCTACAGACCGCCCGGCTGTATCGTGACTTTCTGTCCACGTTTTTCTTGTATCTGAACCCGTAATGTCAGATAAATTTCCCCGCTTTTCCGGTCTTTCCGCCCGGATTTCCAACCGAAATCCTGCCGGAAGTTCTGTATAATAACCGATCAGATTCCGCAGACTCTGTTTATTTTCCGGTCCATTCGCCCACTGTGCAAAAAATGGTGTGTCTACCGAAAGAATCAGTCTGGTATCCTTCACTTTCACCCGGTGCACGGTCTGGAAAAATCCGGCGTACTGCTCTCCGTTCTCTCTGGCTTTCCGGCAAAAAATATCCCACTTTTCCGGTAATGTTTCCAGTCGGAATTCTTTCCTTTTCCAGGTGGACTCTGCCCAGGTAACTACTTTTTCACCTTTGGGAACCTCCGATGCTTCCCGCAGATTTTCCAATCCCCACAGGATCAGTTTGCGATCCAGTTTATAATCCCCCACACATGCCGCACATCCGTCTTTGCATTTGCAGCCGGACACCATCCGAATCGCCTGTTCGATCACCTGCGGGATCAGATCATAGATTTTCTCGGAAAATCCAAGACCGCCCACATAGCCGTCATAGAAATAAATGGATACATCCGACACTGTTTCACCCGATAATTCCAGCGCATTTGTGGAAGTTATCACATGGATATCCTCCTGTTCTGTCATCGTCACCATCTGCGCAGCATTTTTCAGAGCGAAACACAAGCCCTGAAAATGATTATTCCTGGTCAGCCGTCCCGTATCATCCGCCTGCAGCAGACCACGATACGCCCGTACCAGATTCTCCGGCAGATGCATCCAGGTTCCTTCGGTATCATAATCCTTCGTCAGCGGTGTCCGAAGTTCCTCATATCCAAGGTTCTGATGGTTATGGAACTGCAGTTTTTTGTACATATAGACATAATCCGCCACATTCACATCACCAAACTGCACCCGAATCCGGTTCCACTGCTGTTCCTTCTGGCTGTGGATTACATGAATATTCGTCTCGCCTCCGGCAACCGTATAATAATTTCCGTTAAATGGAATCGCATACGCCATCTTGCTCTCCAGATCCATCTTCACCACCCGGTAAGATTCCCCGTCGTGGATATAAACCGCACCTTCATGAATCTCCCGAAACGCCTGACTTTCATCCATCTCCGTGATCGTTTTTCCGGTTTCCTGATTCAACAGCGTGTATTTGTTCTTATCAATATTTCGCATGGAGAAATCGCCCGCCGGATACTCGCCGCCTGCCCATGCAAACCGACCGTTCTGGCTTCGCACTTCCTGCATCTTCATCAGTACCGGAATCGTCTCTCCGAGATCCGGGAAGCGGGCAATGTCATCCAGAGACAGCGGGAGTTCTGCTGCCGCCGCACGGATATGTGCCAGTTCGATCAGCAGGTTATCCGGATCAATCACCGCATGTTCACTGCTCTCATCAAAAAGCCATCCAGGCTCCAGACCGATATACTGATCCATCGGAAGGTGATCCAGGATCAGATAGTTGGTACAGCTTTTCTTACTTCGCCCCGCACGCCCGGTCTGCTGCCAGAAAGAAGAACGGGTTCCCGGATAACCGATCAGTACCGTCACTCCGATAGAACCGATATCAATTCCCAGCTCCAGTGCATTCGTACTCACCAGCCCCAGCAGATCCCCACGGATCATCTGCTGTTCGATGGTCTTTCGCTCGATCGGCGTATAACCGCCCCGGTAACCGGAAATCTGATCCGAAGTCACTGTAGTAAGAAAATCCGCCGCATCCAGCCGGTCTCTTGTCTCTTTTAACACAACTTCCACATTTTTTCTTGATTTTGCAAATGCAAGAAAACTTTCCCTCTGTTCCATCAACTGTGGAAGCATCTGTGCCGCCACCGACACAATGGATTCCTGCCCGTAATATTGCTGATCCTTTCCGCTTATTTTCGGTGGCTGTATCAGCAGATAATTCCGCTCGGATGCCGCCGAACCGTCTTTTGTCACCGAAGCAAATGGTTGTCCACAGATTTTTTCCGCCAGTTCCACCGGATTGGCAATCGTAGCCGAACTACATAGAAAATGAGGGACTGCGTGATAATACTCTGTAATCCTCGAAAGCCGCCGGAAAACATTTGCCATATGGGATCCAAAGGCTCCACGATAGGTATGCATCTCGTCGAGAACCACGTATTTCAGGTTCGAAAAGATAAAATCAAATCCGTATTTGCTGTGATTTGGTAGCATAGCGCCATTTAACATCTCCGGATTCGTCAGAATAATATTTGCCCGGTCCCGGATCCGTTTTCGCTCGTTCACCGGCGTATCACCGTCATATACTCCGGCACTGATTTTCTCCGGTCCGAAAAAAGAAAGCCACGGCTGCAATGCCCGGTACTGATCCGCCGCAAGTGCTTTCGTCGGATAAATAAAGATTGCCCGCGCCGTCGGATGTTCCAGAATCTCCTGTATCACCGGAAGCAGAAAACTCAGCGTCTTTCCACTAGCCGTCGAAGTGGTAATCACCACGTTCTTCCCTTCCCGCGCCAACTCATACATCTGCGCCTGATGACAGTACAGCTGATCAATTCCCCGTTCCCGCAAAAACTCCACGATCTTCGGATTCAGAGATTCCGGAAACGAGGAATATATCGCTTTCCGCGCAGGGATCGTTCTTCGATATATAATTAAATCCTTGATGTCCATAACATCCACAGTCCTTTCTGATGCAAACTTGTGTTCTGGTGTTATTGTAACGGAGAATACTGCGGGATGCAAGATGGAATGAGAGAAAATAAATTATCTTCAACGTATAAATTTCCCGGTAACACTGTTTTCATTTTCTGCGACCTGCTCCGGTGTTCCCACAGCAACGATCCTTCCGCCTGCTTCGCCGCCTTCCGGACCCATATCGATGATATAATCTGCGTTTCGGATCACATCCAGATCGTGTTCTATCACAATCACAGTTGCCCCCTGATCCACAAGTGCCTGGAATACCTGAAGCAGCGTCTTTACGTCCAATGGATGTAATCCAATCGTCGGTTCATCGAACACGAAAACGGAATCAAACTGCCCTTTCCCCATCTCACTGGCAAGTTTCAGTCTCTGTGCTTCCCCACCGGACAGTCCCGGTGTCGCCTCTCCCAGGGTCAGATAGCCAAGCCCAAGATCTCGCAGTACTTCCAGCCGCTGCCGCACCACTTTCCAGTCTCCTGCCGCCTGTAGTGCTGTGTTTACATCCATCGCCATCATCTGCGGCAGCGAATACCTTTTCCCCGGTTCCTTTTCATAGCAAACCTGCCATGCCGCTTTCGCATACCGAGATCCTTTACATTCCGGACACACCACATCTACATCCGGCAAAAACTGTACATCCAGTGTGATCTGCCCTGTTCCATCACATGCCGGACATCTGAGATTTCCGGTATTATAGGAAAAATCCTTTGCCTTGTATTTCATCCTTTTTGCATCGTCAGTTTTTGCGTAAATCTTTCGAAGTTCATCATGCACATTGGCATACGTTGCCACGGTAGAACGAATGTTGATTCCAATCGGTGACGCATCGATCAGTTTCACATGGGAAATCCCCTCCGCAGAAACATTTTTCACGTGTTCCGGCAATGTCTCTCCGTTCAGTGCTACCTCCAGTCCCGGAATCAGGCTTTCCAGCACCATCGTAGTCTTGCCAGAGCCGGACACACCGGTCACAACGGTCAGCCTGCCTTTTGGAATATCGACTTCCAGAGGTTTTACCGTATGGATCGCATTGGTAGAAAGATGGATAACTCCCAGATCAAACATATTTTCAGCATGCGTCTGTTCCCGTACCGGCAAATTCGTTTTCTGCGCTAAAAACGGACCAATCATGGAAGCCGGATTCTTTGTAATCTCAGGGATCGTTCCCTCTGCGATCACATATCCACCGCCATTTCCTGCCTCCGGTCCCATCTCCACGATCCAGTCAGCTTCGGACAAAATCTGCGTATCGTGATCGACCAGAAGAACCGAATTGCCATCCGCGATCAGATCATGCATCACGGCATTCAATCCATTAATATTGGAAGGATGTAATCCGATGGAAGGCTCGTCCAACACGTACAATACACCTGTCGTACGGTTTCTTACAGCTCTCGCCAGCTGCATCCGTTGCCGCTCCCCGGTAGACAATGTCGCAGCTGCTCTGTCGAGAGACAGGTAAGAAAGTCCCAGATCCATCAGTCTTTTTGCAGCTGTCTGAAAGGATTCGCAGATTGATTCTGCCATTGGACGCATTTCCTCCGGCAGAGAATCCGGAACATCGGCAACCCATACAACCAAATCTTTTAAAGTCATCTGACACGCCTCCGCCAGTCCGATGCCTCGAAGTTTCGGTGCTCTCGCTTTTTCGGAAAGTCTGCTTCCCTGACACTGCGGGCAGATCTCTTCTTTCAGGAATTTTTCCACACGTCTCATGCCCTTTTCATCTTTTACTTTAGCAAGGGCATTTTCCACAGTATACACCGCATTGTAAAAGGTAAAATCCAGTTCTCCTGCCTGGTTCGAATTCTTTGCTTTATAAAAAATATGTTTCTTTTCCGCAGGCCCGTGATAAACAATATCTTTTTCTTTCTCCGTCAGCTCGCGAAACGGAATATCCGTGTGCACACCCATTTCCCGACATACATCCGTCATCAGTGACCACATCAGACTGTTCCACGGTGCAACCGCCCCGTCATCGATACTGATCGAATCATCAGGTACCAGAGAATCAATATTTACCGTCCGTACTCGCCCGGTACCACCACATTCCGGGCATGCACCCTGAGAATTAAACGCAAGTTCTTCCGCACTCGGCGGCTGCACCTGCTCCCCACAGATTGGGCAAAGAATCTCCTGCTCCGCTGCCACTTTTAATGTCGGCTCCACATAATGCCCATTGGGACACCGATGCGAAGCCAGCCTCGAATACATTAGCCGCAGACTGTTCAAAAGCTCCGTTCCCGTGCCAAACGTACTCCGGATTCCCGGAATTCCCGGCCGCTGATGCAGCGCAAGTGCCGCCGGCACATACAAAACTTCATCCACCTGTGCCTTCGCCGCACCCGTCATACGTCTTCGCGTATAAGTAGAAAGCGATTCCAGATACCTCCTGGATCCCTCCGCATACAACACCCCCAACGCCAACGACGACTTCCCGGAGCCGGACACACCTGCGATGCCTACGATCTGGTGCAGGGGGATATCTACGTTTATGTTCTTCAGGTTGTGGACTCTGGCACCTCGGATTTGGATGTATTTGGGGTTGTTATCGTGATTGTTCATTGGTTGTTCTCCTTTATTTCTTACATCTTTGATTGACTTTTGATAGAAATACTTTATAATGAAGTTAAGAAATGGGTTTTGTGTCGTGTACGGTCTTAGGATCCAAGCGGGTTGCTCGTTTCTTTTTTATTCTATACAAAACTTTTATCCAGCTCACACAATATCTTTATATCATAATCCCATAATGAGCCGATAACCATCGGCTACCGGCTCATCGTTACTCAATTCCGTATTCATATAATTTCCAGAATTTTTTATTTTTTAAAAAGTAATCACTTCCGGTTCATGCGTAAATGCAGAAATCGTTGCGGTTGCATTCTTAAAATAAAAAACTTCTGTATTGCCATCATCTGCGGCATACATTTTCTGCAAACTCGGATATGCATCCAGCATGGACTGTCTTGCTTCCACACGATCATCCTCTACCAGTTCGCCAGCCACACGGATCCATTCACCACCCTTAAAAGCACAGATCTCAGCTTTCGGATTGGCATGTAACTGTTTTGAGACATCTTTCACTTTTCCGGTCTGGATATACAGCTTGCCCTCAAAAATATGAGCTGTTCCAAAAGGACGAACTCTCGGTTGATCACCCTCTACAGTTGCCAGATAATATGTCTCTGCGTCTTTTAAAAATTGTAATACTGTCTCCATGATTATGCCCCTTTCTGTGGTGATATGTTTGAGATAAGTATAGCACTGGAAAGACGGATGTGCAAATTTTTATGTATTCATATCCAACTTTCATCTTGCATTCATTCCACCAATTTCTTTTATTTTCCTGTGGATTTTTCATAAAATTATGTATAATCAAATCAACAAGTATTTTGGTCGACAAGACCATACATTAAAAACACTTTGACCGACGAGGTTTCTCTGGTTTTCCAGAGCGGTGGATGGTTAGCGCCATCCACCTTTAAATGTCAAATAAATTTTTCTTCTGATTCTCAGGAATAAATTTCTCCAATTCCCCATACTTTTCCTCATTATCCCATATCAGCCATCTCTTAAATGCCGTAAACGCAGAACTGTCTTTCAGTTCCCTCTTCAGAAGCATCGCAATATCCTCTTTTTCCTCTTCGTTCTCTGCTTCCTGATACTCCCTTACATATTCTTTGAACTTTGAAAGATCTTTCCGCAACGTTTTACGTATAATCCTTGCTTCCATTTTCTTCTGAGGAGTCGTTCCATAATATGCATCATTTAACAGCAAAATGGTATTTCTGATCGCTACATTATCATCCTTCACCGGCACAAACTCCAGTTTTTCATCCGTTCCAAAATAACCTGTTTTCCGAAAAGCAATCAGGTGTTCTACAGGCTCTGTTGTACAGTTCAATATTGGTTCATATTTGTCTGACTTAATATTATTGCAATGTGCACACACCCAAAACAGATTATTCCAGTCATATTTCAATTTTTTATCGCCCCGGTGCGGAATCAGATGTTCAATTTGATAGGATGTTGCCTCTTTGTTTTCGCAAATATAACATTTCCCATGGAATACTTCCTGTAACGCCTGATTCACATGTTCCGTATTATACGAACGACCTGTATCACATGCTTCCTGCAAATCATCCATTGCCTCTTGTGTATGCGGGGTTTCCTTCCTCTCAATCTTAATCATTCGTTTCCCTTCTCCGTTCGATATCCTCAAACTTTTCTCTGGCAGCTCCTGACAGATCTGTTGACAAATTTTTAAATTTTATTTTTAATTTTGCCCGTTCAGCCCTCTCCTCTTCCGTCAGTTTTTTTCCAGAACACAACTGTGCATATCGCTCCAGTTCCTCTTTTAATGTATCTGAATATTCATCTGCCTCAAAGTAACCTTCCGCAAGTTCATCTGATGAAAAAGCAGCCAGATTTTCCAGTTCCACATGCTTTTCCAGATCATATGCTTTCGCATTGGAAATAGAATTCAAAATATATGGCGAATGTGTTGTCACGATAAATTGAATATTCGGGAAAAATTCTGTTAAGAATGGAAGAATTTTTTTCTGCAGTTCAATATGAAGATGCGTTTCCAACTCATCAATCAGAACAATTCCCTGTGCATTATACTGACTGATTTCTTCACCCAATAACCAGTTTTTATCCATTCGAAGAATCAAATCGGATACAATATAGATTACAGATGAATAGCCATCTGACAGTTCACTGAATTCAAAAGGCTCCCGGCCTTCCTGTCTGATTTTAAAATTATAATTTTTATAATCATATTCCAGATGAATCGATTTTTCGTCCAGCAAAACCTGCAGCGCAGATTCAAATCTGTCAAACCATTGTTGAATCCTCCCTACGATTTCCTGGTCGCCTTCGTTTCTTGCAAAAGATTGCTGTGTCTTCATGTGAACCATATACTTAAGAAGAATATTTCCGGCGTTCTCCGTGGTGTCATATACTTCAGACAGCTTAATATTTTCCACGCCATTCGGTTTCGCAAATTGTGCTTTCCGTTCTGCCGGAAAATACGCAGTTATAAATTCTCCTTTTTGATATGCACTTTCAAGTCCATCATTATCATTCCATGCAACCCTAATGCCATCGCTATACTTACGAATCAAATCCGACCATTGTCTGTAATCCTGTTCCGCTTTAAATCGTTCATTCTCACTTGAAGCATGTTCCATCTTACGTTTCGCATTTTCTTCCCATTCCGGCCATGTTCCGGTTAATCGAATAAGATGTCCATCTTTAAGTACTTTCAGGTATCTTACTAATCTTAACAGTAACGATGTCTTTCCTGAACCATTTTTTCCGGTTAACAACAAATGCTGGCGCTTGGTTGTATCCAATTCAATCGTTATATTTGATAAATGATACAACTTTTCTATATTAATTTCACTGATAAAATATTCTTTCACTATGAATCCTCCGGTTTTCGGTTATTCTTCCTAACTATTCATTATATTATCATGGGAGGAAGATATTTTCAATTTTTCTCGATATACTCCCTTCTTTTAGTATGGGCAAGTGATTTGACGTTTACAACAGTCTGTATAATTACACAATTTTTAATATCATGTTGCAATTATATATAAAAAATCGAGTTTTCCTGAGAAGTTTCGATTTCTTATCTAGTATATATTTTATAGTTATAACACCTACCAGTTTCCAAAGTACTATTTCCACTTTAATTTTCTATATTTTTCTCAAACATTTCAAGATACGTATTTATATTTTGCATCATAGTTTTTCCCTCCAATCAAATGAGTTAAATATGTTTTAGTAATATCGGTTACTGGTTTTGCGAGTAATTCTTTCTAATATTATCCTCAATCAGTAACTGGGCATCATATGCAACAGAATCTTCCCAATTTTGAGTTGTATTGCAGCGGAGGCACTCCATTTCTGTTCCATACAGACCACCTTGTTTGAGCCTCATACCACACTTTGTACAAACTAGATGCAGGTTGCTAATGGTGTATTTCCCATCATACATTTTAGAATAAGTCCACTCCCATGAATAACCCAACATGTAATCCTTGGTGTATTGTAAAAATGTGGGGGTATATTATTTGACTGGGAACCCGATATTTTTGCAACCACAAACAATCCAACTACGATAATCGCAATAGCAATAAGCAATCACCATACTTTAATTTCAAAATTCAGGAAAGAAGTACGCCACCTATTACAGTTGTTCCAATTCCAAGAACCCAAGGATTCTTTGCCCATTTCTTCATTGCGGCTCACCTCATTTCAGCCGTTCACACAACGGCAGATTTTATCTTTTTAGTACATCATGGATTCTTCTTCAACATACGAGCACGCTTCTTCAATAGGCGTACCGGTCTCCAGCGATCAATACGCTTGGGCATCTTTTGATAAATCTCTCGATAATCACGGAAATAGAATTGCTTACACCGGAACCAATGTGATTGTGCTGGTACAAATTACGAGGCCCTTGAAAGAAGCCCATAAGCATATACCTGATGCCGTCCTGTTCATTGCGCTGGGATTCGTTTTTCAGATCATTGATTGCAATAAGGGGAGCCCTCTTTATTTCGCCGGTTTGCTTGTCTATTTCAAAAGAAAGTGCTCTTGTCGCCAGATCGAATCCATGCAAATCCAGGCCTGACTTCTTTTTGAGATAATTTTCCACAGCCACGAAGGCTTCACGTGCTGCCGACTCAAACTCGGATTTATATATGAGTTGCACCGCATCCGATAACGCTGCGTGGATATTGTATACCTCAAAAAATCCTTTGAGCTTCTTTAGCGAATATGGCATTAAACTGCCGCAACAAGGACAGAATGTAAAATCATAAAAGTCAAACCCATATATACCGTTGCTATATTCCCTAAGTTGCTTTTTTCTGGGTGGAAGAGAACACCCATTAGGACAAGCGTATTCTTCTCTCCTCATTGCTTTCACCTCATTTCAACTATTCACATACCCGCTGGAAAGATTACAATTTCAAAGGATAAGCATCCAACTTGTTTTGCGCATTTATGTAGGATTTATAAATATTTTTGATTCCGGCTTCTTTTGCCATGCTTACAACAAGATTTTCCTCTGCTACGTCCATTCGCAGACCGAGAATTATACCGCTTGGGATCCATTCCATCATCACCGGCGGCTTCATAATGCAGCCAGTTATCATTCGCCATTCTTCATCGTATTTATGGCACTCTTTTTTGATTAGGGTCGTTCTTTCTTGTTCCCATAAAGCACTTCCCATACCTGCATATAGCTCTGGAGGAATCTGAGTTGCGGTTGTCTCTGCTATTTTACGGAGCATAACGAATTTCGCAAATTTGGTTGCATCATAAGGCGTGTCCGAATAATAAATCGGATATAGCGGCGTTCCGTAGTTCTTGATTCCGCAATTAGCGCATTTCTCCTGCTTACCGCATAAGAAGTTGTCATTGTTTTCAAGGTCGTAGATTTGCACAAAACCTCTGTGCTGATCTGCATATTTCAGCCACAGAACCTCATTAAACCCATTTTCGGAGAAACAAACTGACCACGTATCCTTTTTAACTTCATCACGGAGTGAAAGCGCTGCATTCAGAAAGCTTTCGGTAAGCCCGTGAGAAAGCGCGTTTGTCACATTCTCAACCGTAAACTGCGCTGCTTGCTCCTCAGAGAGAATATTCCCAAGCAATGACTTAACACCATCCACAACAGCTTCTGTACTTTCCGGAGTCTGGAATGCACTTAGATACTCTTTCCGGATCGCTTCAATATCGATGTGAAGAAAGGTATCAAAAGGATCGTCATAATAATTCGCAGAAGAAAAATAGAGCCTGTTAGTTCTGAGTGCTTCCAAGCTTTTTGTGCTGACAGGTCGATACCGGAAAAGCAGCTTCGGATACTTAATTGATTTGAATAGTTGTTCGCGTTCTGCCACAATATCATTTCCAGGCAAAGAACATAATGTTTGCCAGAATTGTTCTCGTTCACTGTGATTCATTGATGCCCCTCCTCTTAATTATCAAATGTGATTTGTAGTCCGAAACAAAACAACCACAATTAAATTTACGAAAAATCGCCCATTTGTGTTTTGGTATGCTGTTTGCCGCTTGAATCTGTCCACTCAGTGATTATTCTAAACTTTGATGCAAAACCATTATGCGTGATTAAAATCAATTCATAGCTTTTTCCTGCCTCCAATTCTTCAAAAGGCTGCTTTTCACGATCCATAATCATAATTCCAACATCACCATCAAATCGAGCGCTTACATTATAAGCGGTCGCATTTCCGGAATTCCAAACTTTCAGTCTATGCTTACCTTTGCCCACAGTAATAAATCTTACCTCAACGCATGCAAGTACCGAATCTTCCTTCTCCTTGGCTATCTTGTCCAGTTCATTCTGCTTAATCTTGAGCTCCAGTTCATTAACCTTGTTCTGGAGACGTTGTGCCTTTGAAGATTTAAACAGCGAAATGATGGCAACTAACAGAGATATACCTGCGATGATTAGCGCACCCCAATCTTTTATGAAGGGCACCACTTCCTTCAATATGCCAATCAAAACTTCCATTTTTTCATCGCTTTCTTTAATTCTTTTTCCAGTTCTTTGATTGCGTCTTGCGCAAGCTCATCTACAGCATTATCAATTATTGCGGCATTGTTATCGAGCAACTCTCGTTTCGTGTATTCCGAACCGCAATCAGAGCAACGTACTCGTACATCGTCACTTGCATGAAGAAGATCTTCAAATTCTTCATCTAACGACTCAAATTGATCATTACCGCAAAGAGGACACAATAGCGTGACTTTACGATCTAAATTTTTCATTAAAGCACCTCATTTTAGCCGTTCACACAACGGCAGGATTTCTTCCAGCTTGGCAACGATTCGTCTTTGCTCAGCAAGGGGTGGGATAGGGACGAGATAATTTTTAAGAATCTCAAATGGCGGAATATTCTTAATTGCAGAGCCTTTACTACCGCTTCTGGCGTTCTTTTTCAATACAAAATCAAAAAAGGTTAAGAAGTATGGTATGTACAATGGTTCAAAAATCTTCATTCGCATTAGCGCCTGATTAATAATACCTTGTTCAAATTTGTCAGGCATTACGTATGTTTCTCCAATTGTACCAGCGCAACTAACAATTATATCTCCCGGAAAAACTTCAAATCCTTTCATTTTAGATTCAAAATAATCTCTGCGGATATAGTAATCTCCAAGAGTAGCATCTTTTTGTATAGCATTCTTCTGCTCATAGACCTTAATTGCACCATTTCCTTTTGGGACGAACATACTTTTAGTTATTGCACTACCAAAAGGCCCTTTTTTATAGCTGCCCAAATCACCAAACCTCACCCATGTCCAATTGTCAGGGATATCGTAAGGCTTTTCGTTCTCTGCAATTTCGGGCAGGGGTTTTTCCTTTTTGATTTTCTTTTCCGCAATGAGCCGTTGCTTCTCTGCCTGAATTTGTTGATAGAGTTCCTCGCCGGTGCCTTCCTCAGCTCGCTGCTCAACGAGCTTACCCTGAATGGCATATTGAAGAATGGACTTCTTCATATCCTCCGGGAACTTGGCATTAAACTGTTCCAACTTTTCGTAGGCTGCGGCATAACGGTCAACATACGGAAGAAGTTCTTCTATCTTGGCAACGATGCGCCGCTGTTCTTCTGCAGGAGGCAGAGGAATCAGTGAGTTCACGATTTTTTCTTTCGATATATTGGGCTGCGCTCCACCTTCTGCCATTCCGATGTAAGATTGACGCATAGACATCAAATAATAGAACAAATACTTGTTATTCATTCCGGCGTACGGGATACAGGCACAGCATGCTTGGTTTGTTGTAACCGGAATTTCTAATATGCCGAGCTTACCTATCGTTGCTCCATACATAGCCATGAGAACAGAACCTATCGGATTGAGCCTTAAAGATGTTTTTTCCAGAGCCAAGTCCGTAATATATTCGGGAACCTCTTGAATAAATCCATCATTCAAGTCCCCTGTTTTCAACCAAGGAATAGAACCACCATAATATGCTGGATTTGTCCTTGAGGGCGTCGCTCCAGAACTCCACGAACCAACATTACCAACTTTAACCCATTTCCAACTTTCCGGAACATCAAAAGGAATTTCATTGTCGATAATGTCTGGTAAAGGCTTTTCTTTTTTAATTTTCTTTTCCCTAATCAGCGTTTGCTTATCTGTTTGCATTTTCTGATAAAGTTCTTCTCCAGTACCTTCTTCCGGTCTCTGCTCGACGAGCTTGCCTTGGATTGCATACTGAAGAATACTTGCCTTCAACTGCTCGGGGGTCATTCTGTTACACCTCCCGGCAGCAATGCTTCCAACTCTGCAAGAACTTTGTCGATTTCAGCGTTGAGGGTGGTTCTTCTTTCCTGATACTCTCTGATCGTATCAAGCGGGTCGAGAACTTCTTCTTCCTCGTGAGGATAACCGCAGAGATCTATGTTGCAACCCTGTTCATTTAGCAGATAGTCAGCGGTAAATTTCTGCGCCTTGAAGTATTCGCCGTCAGGAATTATCTCTCTATTGTTCCACCAAGTGATACAATCCTCGAAGTGCTTCAGCTCCATGGGCTTGGTCTTGGAAAAATGCTTTCTATCGGATGGAATATCCACTCTGTAGAACCATGTTTTCGTTGTCGGCTTTGTGTTGTCGAAGAACAACAGATTGGTGGTAATGGAAGTATAGGGGCTGAACACAGAGCCGGGCAGTCTGACAACGGTATGCAGATTAAACTCGCCAATGAGCTTTTTCTTGATGTTTACCTTGGCGTTGTCCAGACCAAACAGAAAGCCGTCCGGCACGACAACGGCGGCTCTGCCGTTCTTCTTCAAGCGGTACAGGATGACCGACATAAACAGGTCGGCTGTTTCCGAACTTGCCAAGTCGTCGGGGAAGAAGCCTTGAATAGACTTGTCCTCATGCCCACCATAGGGAGGATTCATCAATATCACATCAAACTTATCATCATCCGTATAGTCCAACAAATTGTGTTTCAACGAGTTCATGTGATAGATGTTCGGGACTTCAATATCATGCAGCAGCATATTGGTTACGCACAGCAGATAGGGAAAAGGCTTTTTTTCAATTCCGTAAATGCTATCATCCAGCTGCTTCTGAGCGGCGGTGTCCGTTACCTGCTTGGAGAGCTGTCCAAGCCAAGAGGTGATAAATCCACCGGTGCCACAGGCGAAATCTGCCATCTTTTCGCCCAGCTGCGGCTTTATCATCAATGCCATAAACTCGGTGACTGCTCTCGGCGTATAGAATTCACCGGAAGAACCAGCAGATTGCAACTCCCGCAAAATCTCCTCATAGACAAAACCGAAAGCATGGCTTTCCTTCACATCGTCAAACTCAATCTCGTCAGTGACATCAATGACCTGACGAAGATAAACGCCGTCCTTCATATAGTTGTTAGCATCCTCGAAGGTGGACTTGACAATGGCTTTCTTAATTGGAGTATCGGGTGTCACCTTGATACCTTCATAGAGAACCGCATCACCATCTTTCACATCATTGCCTTTCAGAACCGGGAACAAGGTATTGTTGACAAAATTAAGGAGCTTATCTCCAGTCATAGCATGACCGCTACCATCAGCTTTCGCCCAATTTCTCCATCTAAGGTCTTCGGGAATGATGGATTCATAATTATCCTCATTCAGCTCCCAATCATCTTCTTTTGCGTCATAGACTTTGAGAAAAAGCATCCATACCATCTGCTCAATTCGTTGCGCATCGCCGTTGATACCAGCGTCCATACGCATTATATCTCTAATTCTTTTTATAAAACCTGACTGCATCGCCATATTTATCCTACCTCTACTTCTTCATAGATACTTGCCTCAAGCTCTCTAACAGCGGTTTCATATTGAGCCTTGCCGCCAAACAGCTTGACAATTTTTGCAGGCTTACCGTAATTGGCAAAATCCGCAAGGGAGAGAACTTTAATATCCTCAACCTCTGTGATACCTTGGTTCATATACTTATCCAGCAATATATCAAGAACGGCCTGTGCGTCGGCAGAATACTTGCTGAAAAAGTCTTTCTTCTTAACATTGTTAGCCCGTTCTTTTCGGGTCAGCGGCTTTTTACCATATGCCACATAACAGATGAAGTCGAAATCGTCCACATCTTCCATACCTTGGTCTGCTTTCAATGCTTTTAGATCAATGCCCATCGCCGTGAAAGATTCCTCAATAGTTTTCTTTTTGTCCGACGCTTTCCACTTGCGGATAAAATCGGACAGCGAAGCGTATTCACCCTTGATGTTGGTTCTGGTGTAGTCGATAATGTCCTCCTGCCTGAGGAGTTTTCCATTCGCATCATAAACTGAAACGGTCTTGTTGATAATTTTTACCTTGCAGCCATCTCTGTCAACGACGGGCGTTTCCACAGGGTCATCAGGAGGCTGCATACCTCCACCACCGCCACGACCGCTACCCTCTGGCTTGAAGCCGCCATGCTTGAAGCCCTCATCCTGCTCAACCGGGCCGTCCCAATCCGGGTCGGAAAATAGCCTTGTCACATTCCGAAAGTCCATGACAACAAAATGTGTTTTGCCGTCTTTTTCTCTGATACGGGTTCCACGCCCGATAATCTGCTTGAAAGTGGTCATGCTCTCAACCGTCTTGTCAAGAACAATGAGCTTGGTCATCTTACAGTCAGCTCCGGTGGAAAGCAGTTCCGATGTTGTTGCAATAACGGGATACGGTTCGGATACAGAGATGAAATAGTCAAGTTTGGACTTGCCGTATACATCTGAGCCAGTAATTCTCACGCAATAGTCCGGGTTCTCCTTCACCATATCCTGATTACAGTTGGTAAGGGCAATTCTCATGCGTTCTGCATGATCTTCGGAAGCGCAGAAGACGATAGTTTTCTGCATTCTGTCGGTGCTTTTCAGATATTCCGTAATTTCCCTTGCGACCTCATCAATGCGGTCTTGGAGAATGATGGTGTAATCGTAATCCCGGTTGTTGTAAATGCGGTCTTCAATGACATTGCCGAAAATATCGGTCTGCCCTTGGTATGGTCTCCAGCCGTCTCCGATGTTGGTTGTGATATTGATAACCTTAAACGGGGCAAGGAAGCCGTCCTCAATGCCCTGTTTTAAGCTGTAAATATAAACCGGCTCTCCAAAATAATCTATGTTCGATACCTTTTCACTTTCCCTTGGAGTAGCGGTCATACCGATCTGAGTGGCAGAAGAAAAGTATTCCAAAACCTTGCGCCAGTTACTATCTTCCTTTGCACTTCCTCGGTGACACTCGTCTACAATAATAAGATCGAAATATTCTGCCGGTATCTGCCTGAAATGTTCTTCATCGTTCTGACCTACCATCTGATGATAGAGGGCAAAATTCACTTCATGGGATGCAATTTCTCGCAAACATTCTTTGTCAGAAAAATTAACCTTGTAAATTGTCTTTTCAAGCGGTGCGAAGTCCTGTGCAATACTTTGGTCTACAAGAATATTTCTGTCCGCTAAATACAAAATTCTCTTTTTAAGGTCAGAACGGAGCAGACGATATACAATCTGAAAAGCAGTATATGTTTTGCCTGTTCCGGTAGCCATGACAAGCAGCAATCTCTGCTGTCCTCTTGCAATTGCTTCCACCGTTCTGTTCACAGCATTTCGCTGATAATATCTTGGCGGATAAGTACTCTGAGATGAATAATACGGCTGGGAAACAATTTTCTTTTCCACGACAGAAATGCCATTTCCACCATTTAGCTCCGCATAGTAACGTGCAATCAGCTCATCTTGTGTCGGAAATTTCTCCAATTCAATCTGTTGCTCCTGTCCGGTCAGAAAATCATGCTCATAGAAAGCGTCACCGTTTGACGAATATGCAAACGGCAAATCCATCATCTGAGCATATGTCATCGCTTGCTGCAATCCATGAGATACAGAGTGATTGTTATCCTTTGCTTCCACAACGGCAACCGGCTTGCCATCGTTTAAGTACAACAAATAATCGACAAACTTGGGTTTACTGCGAACTACGATATTGCCCCTGATGTTGATGCGACCATCTGTGATTCTGGTCTCCATCGTGATATGACCTTTCCAGCCTTTCAGAATAGCAGGAGTAATATAATTCAATTTGATATCTTCTTCTGTCATTTGTTTCTTTGATAAAACAATACTCATCAGTATATCCTCCTTGCCTTAAGCTGTCTGTTCTGGAATGATATCCAGAATATCATCTATGGAGCAATTTAACACTCCGCATATTTTAACCAAAACCTCTACTCGGACATCTTCGTTCTTTCCCAGTTTTGCCATGGCATTTGTACTAATTTTTGCTGCCTTAATAAGTTCCGTCTTGCTCATACCACGATCAATAAGAATTTTCCATAATTTATTATAACAAACAGCCATGTTTCAACCTCCCACAAACGCAACTTCTCAGGTGAACTTCTCATAATTTTGTGCTATAAAAACATTATACCTCTTTTTTCTCAAATTTCAATTTCAAATTGCAATTCTCAATCGATAAATATTTTGATCCAATCTGCATTCCTGCCATCCTACCATATAGCTGAATTGTCAAAAGCACAATTCTGGAACTGCCATAAATACAATTCAAGAATTATCCCATCAAAAAAATAGAGCTGACCTGTTACAGTCAGCCCTAAGTAAAAATTCTATATTCTGTTAGCAAAAAATCAGTTCTGCATTAACGATTTCCTCCGCCTGTGCTTTTAGACTACTCATGTGCTGCACCCAAGCAAGCTGTTGGATTGACTTATCCGGAGCCGGATTTCTCTCCAGAAGTTCAGTCATTATCTGTTTTACTCTACGGTGAGCTGTTTCGTCAATTTCCCATAAGTGCGGAAACAAGGTCTCCGTCAGAATCATGTCATCCAAGAGTATTGGATTGTTTTCCGCAAGAAACGCCCTGCGCATCCTGCCATATTTTCCAAGCGGTTTATTACTTGTGTTGCTCAACTGAATATCAGGGATAAGATAATCGCCGCAACGGGTATAAGTCAAATTCTGTGTCATAGTCACTCCTCCAATCATTTTTCTTTCACCTTCATTGTAATGGATGTTCCCATAAAAGTGAAGTTTGTAGACCAGTGGCTTCGAGCATAGCGCATATCTTCTGATAAATCTTTCGTGACGGTCTGCGATTGCCTCCTTCGAGCTTATAGTAATAACCGGGTGCAATCTCTATTTGCTCTGCAAAAGCCTTCTGTGACAGTCCCAGAGCCGTTCTAACGCTCTTTAGTGCTTCGGTGTAGGGCACGGCAAGGAAACGGAAGAAATCATCATAGAGCAAGGACGCTTCAATTTCCAAAATATCTGCCAGTTTGACAGCTACATCATAAGGGATAGGCTGCTTTACGTTTTCATACATCGTAACAGTCGCTGGTACAATATCCAGCTTTTCTGCTATATGCCTTGTTGTCATCTGTTTTCGCTGACGGTAGTACCTTAGATTATCGCCCGGCAAATTGGTCTTTGGCTTTTCTTCAAAAGGTATTGTTAAATGGAGTAACAGCTTGCTCTGGTAAAATTCACACAACGATGTGTGATTGAAAATACCATTGCAAAGACGATATGATATTTGCACATCCATTTCGTATGTGCGAGTGAATTTTCTTTCTTCGCCATAAATTACCTTTCCTTTCTGCAATATAGCCTGAACAACTTTATTGTAAATCGAAAGGTAATTTTTTTGTATAACAATCGACGCGCACCCGCATAGCGGGTGGTTAAATGTTGAGTGAAATTCCATTTTTCGGAACAGCGAAAAACTCCATCTCACTCAACAGGCTAAAGCCCATAATGCAATAAAACCGCTGTTACCGTTCTTCCGGATAATAGCGGTTTATAGCAACCTGTTCTCTACTTTCGCTCCATCTCTTCTTCCACTCTCTCCAGCAAATGTCCAATTGCAAACATCACCGTCTCATAATGCATATACTCCAGAATGTTCCGGTCCACCAGCACCTGCAAACTCGCAGGGAATTCGTCATCGGATTCCCAGAATCTCAGTATAACGGGAAGAAACGAAAACAGTTCCAGCTGGTAAGCCACATCGCCTTTTTCCAGCCTGATCCCATGCAGCCGCTCGCAGGCTTTTGCCAGTTCTGCAGTCTTTCCATCGAATTTCTTTCCTGCATCCTTGAAAAAGTTACTATCATTTGTCAGATTTCCTCCCCGCACCGTAGAAAGGCTGCCGATATGAACCCATTCATGGGCGGGATGACAGTATTCTTTGGAATTACACAGGACATCGTAAATTGTCATGGCTTCGTTGTAATTTGCATTTTCTTCCGTCTGGAATTCATCCACAGACCAGGTGATTCCTCCGGTGATGCGGTTGATCCGGTATTTTCTTCCTACAAAGAAAATATAGAGATACTTTTCATCATGCTCCAGAGCAAATTTCCGGATCATTTTTTCCTGATCGTATTCCAGGAAATGGGAGGACATACGTTCTTTCATCGTTTCATAGTTTGACATGTCGATTTTTCCTTTCTATGGATCATATATTATCCAAAATCTGGATTTTTTACTTGTTTTGGATAATATGTTATCTATAAAAATCATATCACATCAAATAAAATTTGCAATTTTAATTCCATCTTCAGCTACCGCGTTAATCACCAGTTTCTTATGAAGGAAAAGATTTTCGTTCATTGCTCAAACAACCAAAAACAGAGTATTTTCAAATTTTGTTGTATCTCAAAATCAAAAATACTCTGTTCCTCTTAAATTATATATTTTTTATTACTATTATTATCTCTTACACAGCCTCCACAACCGCAGCCGGTGCCGCAAAGTTTCTGGCGGCTTCGCCTAATTTTACGAATCCCTGGTTATCCAGTGCTTCTTCTGCGATACTTACGCAGTTGTCGGCAGCTCGGTCCAGGTTGTAGAGGATGCCGGAGAAGCAGCCGGTCATCGCCGGATCGCATTTCTGATTCTTTACGCGGTTCAAGTGGGCTTTGTTGAATTTCTTTTCTGCTTTATGCAATTTCTTTTTATTTTTGAATACCAGTTCCGCTTCCTCTTCGCTGCCCTCTTTTACGGCTGTCATAGCCTGGCGCAGCAGATCCAGAAGGACATTGATGCAATTTTCAATTTCCTTGCCGGCTTCCTCGGAAAAGCTCATGCCATCGTCCTGGATTTTTATCCAGATGCTGTCGATATCCTGACACCGGTCGGCGATACGTTCGATATTGTTGGTTACATACAGAAGTCCTGCTGTCTGTTCAGACTGAAGCTCTGTCAGATTACCGCTGGAAAACAATTTGGTGATATAGTCCGTGATTTCTTCCTGCAGGTGCTGGACGATATCCAGCTGATTTTTGAATTTTTCATATGCAGCTGAGGTCTTTTTCTGATTCAGAGAACCTTTCAGGCTGTTCAGCATATGTACAGCAAATCCTGTCAGATTTTCCAGCTCCTGAGATACCAGATACATAGCAGCCACCGGCTGATCAATCACTTTGTTATCCAGATACTTCGGTTCATAAACTACACCTGTGTTCTTATCTTCTCCGCGTATAATCGTGGTAACGATCTTCACCATGAGCGGGATCAGCGGCAGCCATACCAGTGTACAGACCACGTTGAATGTCGTATGTGCATTGGCAATCTGGCGAGAGATCACATCGATCTCATTTCCTTTTGGAGAGATATAACGTACAAATTGTGCAAACCACGGAATGATCCAGATAAATACGCAGGTACCCGTGATATTGAAAATGCTGTGCGCGATTGCTGTTCGTTTTGCATCTTTAGACTGTCCGATAGATGCCAGAAGTGCTGTGATCGTCGTACCGATATTATCGCCAAGCAAAATCGGAATCGCTCCTGTCAGTCCGATCACGCTGCTGACACCGTCCGGTCCTGCCTGGGAAGCAAAGCTCTGAAGGACTGCGATCGTTGCAGAGGAACTCTGTACCACCAGAGTCATCACCGCACCGAGGACAACACCCAGCACCGGAACAGAAGACACTTTTCCCATCAGATCCACAAAGATCGGGCTTCCAGCCAGTGGTTTCATAACGCTGCCCATGATCTCGATTCCTTCAAACAAAAGTCCGAAAGAAAAGATAACCATACCAATATTTTTAACCTTTTCTTTTTTCCCTAAGAAGTTCAGCATGAATCCGATGAAGATCAACGGATAAATGTAATCACTGATTTTGAATGCCATCAGCTGGGCAGTCATCGTCGTACCGATATTAGCACCAAAGATAACGGAAATCGCCTGTGGCAGACTCATCAGTCCGGCACTTACAAAGCCGATGACCATAACGGTAGTTGCCGAACTGCTCTGTAACACAGCCGTAACTAGGGCTCCGGCCAGCGCTCCCATGATCGGATTCTTCGTGAGAAATTCCAGAATCTTCTTCATCTTTTCTCCGGCTGCCTTTTGCAGCGCATCACTCATACTGTTCATTCCATAAAGGAACAGCGCCAACCCACCAATCAGCCCAAATACTACTTTTACATTTTCATTCATTTTGTGTTCTCCCTTTTCCGGCAGCTGTCTGCTGCTCGATTCTTGAAATCATCTGTAAAATCTCTGTTATGAATCTGTATAATTCATTTACGGTTTACAGTATAGTGGGAGAACGCATATGGCTCTATCATGGTATTGTATGATTTTCGTTAAATCTGTGTAAAGCGGGTAGTTAGTTTCTGCCAACTCCAGTTAAAAGGTCAGGCGCATCTGATTCCAGACAGCATCGCCGTGGACAGATTTGTCTGTTACTCCTTCATTTAGGAAACCAAATTTTGCATAATAATGGATCAATGCATCTTTGCAGGTCAGCACCAGACCCTTCCTTAAAATGTAGCCAGTTCCCCTCATGCGTTGATTTTACTGGGTTTAACTGTATACAAAACTGTGTTTACTGTTACTATCTTTCATTC
>OCPX01000127.1_pt1 | contig 81648 bp, 72 predicted proteins | sample 1538771 | NCBI WGS metagenome assembly OCPX01 (sample SAMN04571725, study PRJEB22368) | human gut metagenome | biome: human gut; material: stool | host: Homo sapiens | place: Luxembourg | collected 2012-11-01 | reverse complement strand
GTTTTGTATCTCTGAGCGCCCCCTTGGTAGGGGTGACACCTCTATATTCAATTTGACGCGATGCATTTCCACAGGCATCCTTTCGTACACTGCTTCTTTGTACAACACATCAACGCCACATCGTAATCTCTATGTAGTGATTACGGAGTCAATAGTTACACAGCAATCATCTCACGGTGTTTGCTGTTTTTTGTTCTTTATGTAGTCTTACGCCGCCTTAAAACTGGCGACCGATTTAATCTCATTTTTTGTTACGCATTCAATATGCAAAATAATTTAAAAAGTGTAACGTTTTTTCGAGAAGTTTTTTAAAGTTTTTTTTCTGCATATTTTTTGACTTTGTTTTGCGGCATTCCTGCCGGCAAATCGCAAGTCCTGTATGCCGAGCTATGTTAAGTCTTACCGGGTTTAACCTGCGGGTGATTTATTATCGGCCGGGAACCCCAGTTCTTTTTAAAGTTTTTTTCTGCATACCTTTTTGCAGCTACGCATCTCTCTATTTCTGCAGCATTTCTGCCAGCGAATATAATATGCTGAATATTTTTAAAAAAAGAATTTTTTTTGCGGGCAAATATGTGACAAAAAACGGCATGACCATTTGGCAAATTTGCACAAAAAAACGGCGAGCAAAAGCTCGCCGGTAAATCAGGATAAAATTAATCAATCAGAATTGCTTCGCCGTCATCGTCTTCCTCATCATCAGAGTTTTCTCCAGACTCTTCCAGGACTTTGCTGGCATTGTCGGTATTCTCTTCTGCAGGGTTTTCTGCAGGCTCACTTGTAGACTCATCTACAGGCTCCTCTACAGGTTTAGTTTCCTTTTCTGGAACATCATCAGGTTCTTCATGCTCTTCAGGTTTTTCTGGCTTATCCGAAGAATCGGTATCCTCTTCGTCAGGGTTGTCAAAATCATCAAGGCTGAATGGGTCAGCAGCATCAGAGGTGTTTTCGTCAGCGCTGTCTTCGTTCTTTTCATTATCAACACCTGCTGGCATATCCATGAAGTCTTCGTCTTCATCATCAAAGTCAAGGCTGAATGGGTCGTTGTTTGGTTCCGATGAATCCGACGCCTCGCTGTCATCGTCCGAAAAACCTTCATTCTGGCATTCTTCAAGTTCTTCGCCGTCTTCTTCCGGCATTTCACTTTCAGCCTGCTGTTCTCCAATGTCTTTTGGTTCTTCAGCTGGCAATTTTTCCGTTTCGGGCTCTTCGTTCTGCTGTTCTTCCGAGTCGTCTGCCTCATCTTCAATATGTTCGCTTTCAGCTTCCGATTCTTCTGTCTGGCTATCTTCGTCACCTGTTTCTTTATCAGGTTCCTCATCAACCGGAGCAGCTTCCGCTTGTTCATTTACATTTTCAGGCTCCTCGCTCTGCTGTTCTTTCATACCAGCCTGCTCATCAGCTTGTTTATCAGCCGGCGCGTCCTCCACTTTTTCTTCTGCTGGCGGGTTCATCATTTTTTCAAATTCTTCATCAGCCTGTTTCTGACGTGCCTCAATTACAGGTGTCATGATAGGTCTTACATAACCAAGCATTGTTTTTACTGCAGTGTCAATATCCCAGTTGTTGTAAATGATGATATCCCATCCATGATTATTTTCATAATCGCAGAACTGCTCATCCTCACTCTGTTCTCTGGCTTCAAACTTGGCCTTAGTCTCTCCGCGGGCGACAAATCTTGCTGCTCTCTTGTCTGCATCGGCATAGATATAGAACTGTAAGAGCTTATATCGGCTGCCGCATCTTTCCTTCAGGTCTTTAATACCTTTCGGGTCGATAACGTAGATATCGCTATTATCAAGAATCTCCTGTGTTGTGCAGTATCTTGCGCCATTGATTTCGGTCTCAGCTGTAATATTTTCCAGCTTGTCATATTCTTCATCGGAAACGAAGATATGGTCACAATTTTCAAGCCCTTTCTCCAGCTCTTCCGGTCTTGGCTTTCTGGTTGCGTAAGATTTTACAACATTCAGCCCGAGAGCTTCTGCTACCTTCTTTGCAATAAGTGATTTACCTGCACTGTTTCTTCCCGCTACGGTGATTAATATCTGTCTCATGTCTTATTCTCCTTTTCTTTGTTGGTTTTGTGATTTTTTTACAGATTTAATATGCTGGATTTTTGGCAGGATTAAAATTTTTCTTTTTGCAGAAATCTGTCATATTGTTTTTGTAAAAACAATAAGAAAAGGAGACTGAAACTATGAGTAAAACGATGAGTGAAAACAGAGAATCTTTGGAATTAAATGGTGTGACATTTTACTTTGTCCGGAACGAAAACTACTACATGGCAAAAATCTGCAACGATATCGATATTGAGGCGGGAATAGAAGAAGTAACGTTTGAGTTTGACAAAATTGGAAATTATGAACTTATGGACAATAAAAAGGTATTTCCAGAAGTCAAAACCCTCAATATTAAAAAATGGGGGCGTAATTTACGTATTCCAAACAGTATGTTTCCTAATGTTACCAAAGTAGTTGTTGACAAGTATTGCAGTTGTTACAAATCAGGATGCATGCTGGTTAATGATAAAGGTGTGTTGCAGAACACATTTCATCCAGATAGTGATGCTATTGATTTAAAAGGTGTGTCTGTTATCGACAACAATTCATTTGCCGGATGTCAGGCAACTAAATTCATCAATTCTGGCAGTATTAAGCAATGCAGGAATCAGGCATTTAAAGATTCAGCAATTGAAAAAATACCGGTTCCAGCCGGTGGGGCTTTAATAATTGGCTCAGTTATAGTTGATATTGATAAAGACGCAGCAGACATTGTGATGCCTGATACAAGGAGGGCTATATTAACGATAAGGGAAGGCTTGAACTATGGTAAGATTCAGAGTATTACATTTAATAAGATACAGTCTTTTGTTAATATTCAGAAGCATATCCCAAAGCGAATAAAAATTATCTTAAAAGAAACTGGCTTTATCGGTCATGATATGATTGACTTCTGGACACAGAGCAAAGCATCCTATCTTGAACTTTGTGATGAAAATCCGTATTATAAAACAATTGACGGTGCTCTATTTACAAAAGATGGAACCGTACTTATTAAGTATCCGTCTTCAAGAACCGGACATTATGATATACCAGAAGGAACAATAACGATTGCTTCAATGGCATTCCAGAACTGCGAGCTTTCCAGTGTCACAATTCCTTCATCCATGCGCCAGATTTTGCCAAAGGCATTTGCTGATTGCAACAAACTTTCAACGGTAGAAATCAGGGACGGCATTAAGAATTTAGGTATTGGCCGCAGCACATTGCTTTTTTATAACTGCGACAGCCTGAAACATATTGAAATCCCGTCAAGCGTGCAGATAATTGCGGAACAGGCTTTTGACGGATGCAATTTAGAAAACGTTAAATTTAATGAAGGCTTATTGCAGATAATGGATAACGCGTTTACCTCTTCACTATTGACAGGAGACATTGTTTTACCGTCAACACTTGACTATATTGGAGGCTCAAACTTCCAGAGTGCAAAACAGATAACGGTTCTTGGCGACAAAATCCCATTTGGATTAATCTCTGCTGTAACTGCTACATATGAGCAGACAAACAAATCAAAGTATATCAAGCTGCAGTGTCCAAATAAGACATTATTTCTCCCGCGATACATCGATGTTACTGCGGAATGGCTTGACTCAAATCTGAGTATTCCTTCATTTCGCGAGGAGTGCGAGAACAGTCTGTATGCATATGGGGCGCTGGCTGACATAAAACAGGAAACCGCAATCGCTACATACAAGGAAAACCCGTCAAGTGATTTGCGTACATATCTGCGAAGGGTCAGCAAGAATATCGTAAACGGATATATCCGTGACCATAATGAAGCAGAGCTTATCGAGTTTATTAAGCTTGGACTGATGACTAAAAAGGCCATACATGACGCATTACAGTCTGCAAGGGATAACAGCATGCCAACAGTTGAGGCATATCTATTAAAGGCTATAAACGAATCAGACGAATCAAATTCCAAATTCTCACTCTAACATCAAGCAGCCGGAAATCTTCCGGCTGTTTTTTTGGCGTCAGTCAATCCGGCATATTGTATATGCAAAACAAAAAAAGAAAGGAGTTCAAAAAAAATGAACAAAAAAGAAAAAAACATAACAAACAGAATGAGATATCTTATTGATACACTTAATAAGGCAGCAAAGGTGTATTACCAGACCGGCGAGGAATTAATGCCGAATTTTGAGTACGACAAGCTTGAACGTGAGCTTGAAGCGCTGGAGCAGGAAACCGGAATCATGCTTTCTGATTCTCCAACAATCCGTACAGGAATCTCTGTTGACGATGCTGAGAGGCTGACAGACTCGCGACTTGCAAAAGTGACCCACGAGTATCCGGCCCGGTCTCTCGCAAAGACGAAGGACGAGTCATTGTTTCCAAAGGTATTTTCAGTAAGGGACAATATGGCCGTGCTGATGTGGAAAGAAGACGGAGGGACGATTGTGGCAACTTACGACGACGGAAAGCTTGTCAGTCTTGCAACACGAGGCAATGGAATCATTGGCCAGGATATTACACACAATGCCAAATACATCCACGGCCTGCCGATGGCGCTTCCGTTTAAGTCTCATTTTGTTGTAAGGGGCGAAGCATTGATGAGTTATAACGAGTTTGAAAGGGTTAACTCTTCCCTTCCGGAAGATGTGGAGCACTACAAAAACCCAAGAAATCTTGCGAATTCTACAATAAACCTTACAGCAGAAAAAGAGATGGAACATCGGGAAATCTGGTTCCATGCGTTTAAACTTGTCTACAGCGGCGGGAATTATCTTCCGGAAAAACCACGTACATTTTTTAATGACATGGAGTTTCTGAAATTACTTGGATTTGAGACCACTGAGCACATCTTATGTTCAGTATCAGACCTTATTGCTGAAATGCATAAGATGACAAATAAGGTATCGGAATATGCGTTTCCAGTTGATGGCCTTGTTGTTGCAGCGAATGATGTGGAATATGCAGAATCGCAGCCAGGAACAGGCCATAATCCAAACAGGCTTGAGGGTTTCGCTCTAAAATGGCAAGACGAAACCGTAGAGACAACATTACGGGCAATAGAATGGTCACCAAGCAGGACAGGGCTTCTGAACCCTGTAGCAGTATTTGACCCGGTTGAGCTGGAAGGAACCACGGTCTCCCGTGCAAGCGTGCATAATGTTTCCATTATCAGAAAGCTGCAGCTTCGCATCGGTGATACGATTTTGGTGTATAAAGCAAACAAAATCATACCACAGATTGCAGAAAATGTGTCAGCGGCAGGAGCACTTTCAGACAACGAGGCATTTCCCAAGGAATGTCCATGCTGTCACGGGAAAATCAAACCGATTATCACGAAAGGCGCTGCGATGGATGTAGAAGTTGCTACATGTGCAAATCCTGACTGTCCGGCGAAACATATCGGAAAATATACACATTTTGTTGAACGCGACTGTATGAATATCATGGGCTTATCAAAGGCGACCATAACATATTTTATTGATAATGGCTGGATTTCAGAATTTTCTGACATTTATCATCTTGGCAGACATAAAGATGAAATTATCGCCACAAAAGGCTATGGCAAGAAATCATATGAAAATATGATTAAGGCAATTGAAAAAAGTCGAAAGACATCATTTGTTCCATTTATCCATGCTGTCGGTATTCCAAATATCGGCGAAGGACAGGCGAAGTTGTTTGCCAAAGAGTACAATAATGACATTGACAAATTCCTGAATGACGTATATGCAAAGCATGATTTCAGCCATATTGACGGCATCGGGCCAATCCTGAATGACAACCTCATCAGATGGGGCGAGACATATCTTGCATACAAAGACCCGTCAGCAGAAAATCCGAATCCGGAGATTAGAAACCTGCTTACAGAACTTTCGTTTGAAAATCAAAGTCAGGAGGAAGCATCATCAGATGCGGCTTCTCTTTCAGGCCTTACATTTGTAATTACTGGCGATGTACATCACTTTAAAAACCGTAATGAACTGAAGGCAAAGATTGAATCACTCGGCGGAAAAGTAAGCGGGTCTGTTTCATCAAAGACAAGTTACCTTATCAACAATGATTCTGCTTCTGCTTCTTCCAAGAATAAGAAGGCAAAGGAGCTTGGTGTTAAGATTATCAGTGAAGAGGAATTTTTATCTTTGCTTGCGTAATTTTTCTGATTGTTTATGCTTCTATTTTTATCATTTCCATCCCAGCCAGCGCTTCGCGCTGGCTGGTTTTCTTTTACTTCTTCCTTTATTTATTCTTCTCTTCGTTTTTTTTCTTATCCTGTCTTATCTCTTTTTTTTTCTGCTTCTTCTTTTTCATTTCTGCTGCCACTCCTTACTCTTATATCTGCTTCTCCAATTTTGTCTCCAATCTCATCTTCCCTTCTTTTTTTACTCTTTTCTCCATTTTTCTTCTTCAGGATTTTCAGCATATTAAAAATGTAATAAACAAATTTCAACAAGAAAGGAAGAAAAACAATGCAAAAAAAGAAACAATATTACGAAATCAAAGATGGCGGCGTAACCCTGTATTGGGACATGACAGCGAATGTGTTGGTTGATATTGATGTACAGCCAGGCGTCAAAACTGTTAACCTGTTTGCTGAAAAGACAGCATCAAAGTATCTGTATTCTACGTACAGGGTAAAGCTTGAAAATGTATATAAACAGTTTCCTGACGTAGAAGAACTTCATATTGAAGGTGATATCCAACAAGTCAGCATCAGAAACGATATGTTTCCAAATGTCAAGCTGGTCAAATCAGACAGTGACAGGTTTGTTGATGGTGCATCAATGCTTATTGAGGTTCTTTACAATATGAACCGTAAGCTGCTGAACGCATTCTACATGCAGCCGGATATGGAGCTTGACCTCAAAAACATTAAATACATTGCTGATTATGCCTTAAATGGATGCCTTGCGTCAGCAGCAATAAACTGTGATTCACTCAATGACGCAGCTCCGAAGGCTTTCTCTGGCGCGTTTATGTTTGATACGGGAGATGACGGGCTCAGTGTAATCAATGACGCGGTGCTTAAAGTGGAGCCTGACGCAAAATCAGTACGGCTTTCAAAACGCATCAGACGTATAGCAAATTCAGCAAACTTTAAGAATGTTAAGTCGTTACATGTTGAATCAATCAATATTTTGAATCAGATATTCAGCCGGAACAATATTTCGGGGATTACAGACTTATTTGTTGAAGAGACCGGCGCCATTGATATCCGTAAGCTGCATCGAATGTTAACGTCACGCGGATTTGATAGCCTTGGGAATATACATGTAGAAAACAAATATTACACATCTATTGACGGCATTATTTATTCACGTGATAAACAGACACTCGTTCTGGCCTCAAGCGGTCGTAACGGCGTTGTCAATATACCGGAAGGGACTAAGACAATCGCAAATGGAGCTTTCATGAAGAGCAATGTACGTGAAGTTAATTGTCCTGATTCATTAGAGTACATTAAGGATAATGCGTTTTATGCATGCTCATTTCTTAAGAAAGTCAATTTTGGAAAAGGTCTGAAACAGATTGGAGATAGTTTCAGGAATGCTTCAGGGGTATTTGCTTACTGCTATGTATTAAATGATGTCGTTATACCTTCATCGGTTGAAGAAATTGGCAATTTTGCCTTTTTCCATTGCGATGAATTAAGTAATGTGACATTTAACGAGGGGATTCGCGGAATAGGGCTCAGTGCTTTTACCTTTTGTCCTAATCTTACAAATGTGGAGCTTCCGGCATCATTGATTGATGTCGGGCTTGAAAGCTTTCAGGAAGTCCTAAATATAACTGTTAAGGGTGGTTGCCGCGTTTTTAACCTTCCGTCTGCAGTTATGATGTGTTCAGGCTTCACAAGTCAGGAAGATGCCATGAATAAGGAAAGTCTTATTGTAGATGTTAATATTGAAGGCAAAGGCCATGTGTACCTGCCAAAATATACATCAAGCGAAAAGATAACATACACTAATGATTTCTTTAATAGCAATTGGTATGATAAAGAATTTTCAGAAAGTGTATATGAGCAGGCATATTCTTCCCGTTCAAAACAGATATTGGCAATTCATATTTATAAGCAGACAAAAAACAGCGATGTTGAGGCATATCTCCGCCGTGCAGGCAAGAGTATTGCCAAGAGGATGATTGATGAAGGTAATGAATCCGGAGCCGTTGAATTCTTACAGTTCGGCCTGATGACAACTGCAGCACTGAAAACGATTCTTAAAACTGCCGAAGCTAAGGGTGCAGCATCTGTATCATCTTATATACTGATGCAGTTAAGCAACAAGAAGAAGTCTACTTTCAGGTTGTAATGCTATATCTTTACGTTTTCTCAAGATGCCCGTCAATATATTTTTGTATTACAAAAGCATGTCTTTATAGGCAAATATCATTAAGATAAGCATTTCATAACAAAACAGACTATACATAAAAATGTATGGTCTGTTTTTTTTGTAATAATTAACAGATATGATGCAAAACAAAAATAGGCTATCCGATATAATTCGAATAGTCTATATATTTATATTAAAGCCAATTTTCTATAATCTATGTAAGGTATGCAACCAGATTCAATGGTTCTACAAAACTTCATTTTTTTAGACTTCGTTTTGTTATGTTCAACCTCTGCTTTATTTTCATCTTTAGAAAAATAAATGCCTTCGCAAATAAAGGTATCAACTTTTGTATTGCCTTTGATTTTGTTCTTTTTCTCATATCGGACTTTATCACCAATATGGAACGGGCAAATACGCCATTCCTTATGAAATGTATAGGTTCTTCTAGCAGGCTTTACAACTAATGAATCAAAATGCTTTTTGCATTCATCGGTTGTATGTGTCTCTGCATATGTATTCATATACTCTTCTAAAGAATCAGCCTTTTGGTCTGTTCCTTTATGCCTGTTAACTGCAACAAGCTTTTTGTCGTCATAATATTCTCTACAATTACGCTTCTGAATAATATTCTTAGACTTCTTCTTATAGCGTTGTTTCTGATAAATCCTATCAGGCATAACATCAACAGATTTAACATTTCTGTCAACTAAAGATATGGCAAATCCATCAATACAATGGTCTTTTTGTAAATCATACATATCCCTTACTTTAGCAGTGTCATGACCTTCACAGATAGAAAATATAATGGAATTCGCTTTACAGAACTTATCCATTTCTTCAATAAGAACCGTCATAACAGAATTAAGAAGACTTACTTTATACTGTTTATTTGCTTCATTCTTTAATTCAGGCAGTCTGTTCTGTGTATCCTGACAATTGTGAACACCCATTGGCCCATAATGGCAATCATAACAAAGACCAGCAATATTACTTACTTTATCAGAACCGCCCTTGCTACGTGGAATGATATGGTGTAAATAATCTATATGTGGTTTTCCACACACAAGACATTTACCATCTTGAACATCGTGAATATATTCTTCAGGTGAATCATACCCATAAAGTTTACCTTTGCCATATTCCCAAACTTTGATATTTTCATTTTCAAGTTTCTGGAAATCAAAAGCAACTCTTTCAAGAGTAACATGGCTTATAGGTAAAATCTTGCACATAGACTTTAAATCGTTCATATGCATTTGGACAAGCTGTCTGGCAGAAGGTGTAATCCAGCCCTCATCACGATGACGATTAGCAAATTTACCTTCTTTACCACGAATGATTTTATGCGTTACAGATTCTTCTGCTACAGGATAAGAAATTTGTACTGATTTACAAGAAATAGTTGTTCTACAGATATCATCATTACCATTTTGAATTTCAGTATGGTCTTTCTTTGCCTTACGTTGTTTGCTTTGTCTATCGTGTCTGCGTCTTTCTCTACGAAAACCAGTGCGTTCAGCCATCTTTATTTTGATTGATTTGTTGGATGTTTTTAACTCTCCAAGATACAGACAATCACCATCTTCATTAGATGCACCAGAACCAATATTTTCTCTGCCAGAGTCAATACCAGCAAACACATCCTGAATACCGTTTGGTGTATCATATTTCAGTCTGATAGTAAAAGGATTACTGTTAACGACAACGGCTTTCTTACTATCCAATAATTTTCTGACATGCCCGCAACGAGTTGTTGGCATAAGTGGTTTGCCTTTCTTATTAAGAATGTAAACTATTACTTTTTGTTTCTTTTGTTTCATAAAGCTCCTTTCTCTGGTGGGAACCAGATTGTAAATCATCTCCGAAGAGATGTCGCTGTATAACCTAATAAGTTGTACTTGTACTCGAAATATCACTAACACTTGAAGCAGAGCAGGCACCTGTACAAGAGCGCTTGGTGCATGAGGTGTTAGTGTCTTCTCGATTCATTCGCAACAAATGTTACGAAATCCCTTTGAAAAAAATCGTGTCAATGTTTTTCAAATTAAGGGAATTTGACAACCGAAGCTGCCAAAACCCCTTAATTTAATGACATTGCTTTAAAGACCTGCTTCTTTTTTCTCTCTTTTCTCTTTTTTTCTGGCTTCTCTTTCTTCAGTCTTCTTCTTAATGCTTTCTGTCACTTCCGGCGTGAATTCATTTCTCTTTGCCAGGATAACAACAAATAGCGGGTACAGGGCAAATAGCCCTATTGACCATAAAGCATTGGAAAATCCGGTCTTGCCAAAGCTTGTCGCTATATGCGTCATAATTGCAATATCAAGAAACAGCACGATAAGTGTTGCTACCATATACAACACACTGATGCTTGCTGATTTCTCGCTTGCAAATCTTGTCACAACCTGCATGACAAAATTGACTACGATGTATAATGCAAACATTTTTGTATTCCAGAATGTATCGTAAATAATATAATCGTTAACAAACGGCACAAAACTAAGCCATTTCTTTTTGCTTTCTTTTCCAAATATCTTTCCGAATAATACGACATTTGCAAAGCATGTAAGCAATGTAAACACTAAGATAAATAAGGACAAAATCACAAGGATTTTTGCAACAGCGCCAGAGAGTTCATTGACATCTGCTGTCATGATTATCACCTCCTAAAAAAGGCTGGCAAAAGCCAGCCAAAGTAAACCAACCTTATTCTTCTTCGCCGTCAAAGTCAAACTTAAACCTGATGCCAAAGGTTTTCGGCATATGCTCAGCACGCATGATTGATACACCTGTATCCATGTAATCGCGCAGCAGCTCATATGCGTTGTCATCTCCGATTTCTTTCTTCAGCTCTGCATAACCGTATTTCAGGATATTCATCAGCTTTGTTCTGGTTTCAATCTTGTAGTGGTCAAGGAATAAAGCGATAACAGACATGTATTCTTTCTGCTCTAACGCTCTGGACGGTTCGCCGTTGTCATCATACTGTACACAGATTACATTGTAGTTGCCTTCTTCAAAGCTGATAAGCCAGAAGGTTGTCTTTTTTCCGTTTTCCGGCGCTGTTGCGTTTACGACAATATCTTTTCCGTCGCCACCTCTTAATGTAATGTTATATTTTCCAGGCGCAGTTTTTTCAAGGCTGCTGTCAGGTACTTTGGCTGCATGGAAACCATACTCGTTTCTTCCGTCGATAATAGTCATGCATGCGTCTGTTAATAAGTTCTCGGATAAAATAATATCAAGCATCTGCTCAGGTGTTTTATAAGCCATAATAGGTCTCCTTTTCTATGTAATATTTTATTTTGCGGCTGCCGGCATCAGTTAATTCCTGTTGAACCGAAAGCGCCGCGTGATTCTTCATTTAAATGTTCTACTTCTTCAATATCAAGCTCAGGCATCTTTTCCATAATCCTGAACTGGCAGATTCTATCGCCTTTTTTGATTTCTGTGTCTCTTGTTGCATAGACAGCCATCATCCACTGGTCGTTATCACCACTGTATGAATTATCTACAACCCCGACGCTGTTTGTCTGTAGGATTCCCCAGTTCTTAAATGTACTGGAGCGCGGGGCGATATGTGCTTCATAGCCATCAGGCAGAATCATTCCAACGCCAAGCGGGATGAAAGCAGTCTGACCTGATGCCAGATGGATATCAACTGCACTTCGCAGGTCAATCCAATCTCCTTTACTGATTTTATTTAATTTTTCAAGGTTTTTGTAAAAGTATTTAATCTTAATTTTTAATGCCATTTTTTCCTCCTGATTTTTTTGTATTTTTGCTTGCATATTTAATATGCAGGATTTTTGTAAAAAGGTACGCTTTTTTGAGAATATTTTTTATATTTTTTTTAGCACTGCACGTTTATATACAATGTACGGCATACTCAGATACCAGAAGCGCAGATGATATCTTTTTTTAGCTTCCGATATTTCCTTTTTTCTGTCGTCGCTTAGGTATTTGTAATATTTTTTGCCAACAGACAGAATTTCACGGTGAAAGCGCTTAAACAGTCTTTTTCTAAGTGTACGGCTTGACGCCGAAGGTGAAGTGTAATGCAGAGCCCAGACGCTTAACTCTTTAACACGCATATTCTGCAGCATATAATTAAACAGCTTTGTTTTTTCGCGCCCACCGAGCAGTCCGTTAACATAGTCTTCAATATTTCTGAAACAGGCAATCACATCAAGGTCTTTATTTGAAGCCCGGCTCTTTACCAGTACGTCAGAAACCCTGTATTTTATAAGTGCTGTATTTGATACGTATACCGTAGAGCAGAAATACAGGTATTTGAGGAAGAATGTCACATCAGAATATTTGTTCAACCCGTCAAACTGCAGCTTATTGGTGAATATGATATCTGATTTATACAGTTTCGTTCCTGTAATTCCGTCAATGTTATCCCCAAGCGTCATCAGGTCTTTTATTTTGTATGTTGTATCGTATCTGCCATCATGCATCTTGGTATATATGCGCGGTGCTTCAGTCAGTTCGGAGCCATTTTCTGCAATTTTTATTACATCCCCGACAACCATATCAACGTCCTCAAATTCCATACATTTTACCAGCTGTTCAAGGTAATCGGGCATCATCACATCATCGCCATCAAAAAACAATATGTACTGCCCTTTTGCCATCGGCATAGCCTTATTTCTGGCAGCAGGGATTCCGGATTGTTTTTCGTTTATTACAGTCACATTTGTGTTTATGAATTTATTAACCTGATATGTCTGCATAATGTTAAATGTTTCATCGGTAGACCCGTCGTCAACAAGAATCAGTTCATAATTTTTGTATGTCTGAGCCAGGATGGAATCAAGGGCTTCTTCAATATATTTTTCCATATTATGTGCTGTAATAATAATCGTTATCATTATCTCACCTCCTTATCGCTGCTCTAATATCTGATACATACCACCATTTACCGGCTTTTATTTTTTTATATTGTTTTATCATCTTTTTTTCTTCTTCAGTACTAAATAATGACGAATCAAAATCAATTTCTGTCAGTGATTCAAAAACCTTTTTTCTGATTTCTTTTGTATCGTATTCTGGTATCTTTTTTAATTCATCAAGTATATATATCAGCTCATCTTTTTGTATCTCTGCTGCAAAGCTCTCCCTGCCGGCTTTTTTGTAACCATCAAGAATCATCTCAAAAGGTGTTTTTGATGTAATCACATCACTGTACTTCTTGGAATTACTGTTACTGTATATATGCCGCAGCAATATTTTATCAGAGATTGTAGATACCACTTTACAATACCCAAGGCACTGATGATAAAAGATGAAATCGGAGCTTATGCATGTATTTTGAAACCTGACCCCGCAATGTGAAATCATTTCAGTATTCCATAATTTATTGCCTTCAATGCATTGAAAATGTACACAATTTATCACATCTTCATCTCTAAATACATGGTTATACATAGCACCTGACGTAAAAATCGCGTTATTTTTCTTTTCTTTTTTGTCGTTTTCATATATGCATTTGAAATTTCCAATTACCAAATCAGCTTTACTTTGTTTTGCTACATATGTCATACGTTTCAGGGCGTTTGGTTCCAGCTCGTCATCACTGTTTAAAAACATAATATAATTTCCTGATGCCTGATAAATCCCGGTGTTTTTGGCGCTTGCTGCTCCGCCCTTTTTTAACGTCCCGATAAACCTGATGCGTTCGTCTTCCTCTTCAAGAGACAACGCAATTTCTGATGTCCTGTCTGCTGATGCGTCATCAACAATAAGGATTTCAAAGTCTTCATACGTTTGATTTAAAATCGAGTATACGCATTTTTTTAAATTTTTTTCTGCATTATTTGTGTATATTACAACTGTTACCATTATTTTCTCTCCTTCTGCGATATTTCGCATATATTCAATATGCCGGATTTTTGCAGAAACATATTATTTTTGCGAAAAAAAACACGCCGCAGGATGCGGCGTGAAGATTACCTTTCGGTAATGTCTATAAATGTAATGTTTTTATTCAATTCATCTTTGTATAATCCAATGTCGTTTTCAACTGCGGCTGAAACTTTTTCTTTCATATCCTTATCAGAAATTTTATCAACCTCTTTTCTTAACGCAGTCAGGAATCTTTCGCTTCCCTCCATGTCCTTCGTGGTCACGGTGAAGTCTGCAAAAGCCATAAGGTTTTTGCCTGGTTCAAGGTATGGGTTTTGCTTCGTAATGCTGTTTTCGTACTGCTTTACAAGTACCCTGCATTGCTCGTCAATCTGTTTATTGTCTCTGAGATGTTCAGAGGCCTCCAATTTCAAGCCATACTTACGGGCTTCTTCCGACAGGTATATCAGCTGTGTTTTTTCAGCTTTGAATATGTGGTTTGCAACATCAGAAAGGAATTTTTCCTGGTCAGGCGGGTCCATCTTGCATGAGATATCAACATCCATCGTATCTGACAGGTCTTGCCTGAATTCATTAAATTCATTTTTCTTTCCAGTAAGGCGGTCTGAAATGTTTACTTTTGATGCAGCATTTAAAAGTGAGCTGACGCGGAGCTTTCTTCCACGGTCTTCACTAAACTTCTTGAATACTGCATTGCCGGATTTAGCTGCTTCTGCATTAAAGGCATCTATCATTGTATCGCTGGCGTGTGTAGTAAATGAGGCTATTGCGGCTTCCTGCACCCATCTTATCTGCTTATTGTCAAGACGCTGGTACTTATCAGAAATTTCTGATATCTGCGTCATCATTTTTCCTATTACCGGAGCATATTTCTTTTGGTCTTTCATGTCTTTGATTGCATCCATTGCCATTCCTCTGGCTTCTTTCATCGCCTCCCCAAGTTCAATTCTCTGTTCCCGCTTGTTTGCCATTGCTGCATTATCGGACTTCATAGTAGCTTTCTCAGGCGTTTTCTGCGCTTCTTTTTGGAGTGCTTCAATCTGGCGGGTCATTGAATCATTTGCCGACTCTATATATCTCGCAAACTGCTTTCGTGTGAGATGTGGGTTTTCTGTCCTGAATTTCGTCATTCTATTTTGTAATTCTTTTGTTAGGTCTTCTTTTGTTCCGGCCGGCATGTCATTTGCGATATCAGTACCAATTTTTTCGGCCATTTTTGTAAGCTGTTCATGTTCCTCCGGCGTAAGCTGCATTTCCTGATGTTTCACAATGTCATCCCAGCGACATCCTTTTTCAATGTTTTCCTGAATTTTGTCTTTATAGTTGTCAAATTCGTAATTGATAGCAAAACCTGTCAGTATCTGTTTTGTCTCAAATGAAATGTTTGGGTCGGCAATCGCATCCTGCAGTCCGCTTGCAAATGCCTCATATAATTCATCCTGCTTCAGTTTGTCCTGTGTCTGTATGTAAGAGACACTTTTGACGAATAGCTCTTCTGCTGTATCCTTATTCAGCCTTCCAATATCCATCATAACTGCAAGGTTCTTGCCGTTTTCTTTATAAGCCTCTTTTACGACACCGTAGAATGGTGACATGTCAGGCTTTCCGGGTTCCTGTTGTTTGCTGCCGGTATCAGCTGTCTTGCTTTCATCATGACTCTCGCCATGGTCTGCATCTTTTGTATTATTTTCGTCCTTAGCACTTCCGGCATCTTTGCCTGCCTGGTTCTCTGCTTTAGATTCTGATTTTTTTGCCTCTTCTTTTTGGTCTTTATATTTAGAACCTGAATAATAATCAATCATATCCGCCATGAAATCGCAGACCTTTGAAATGTAAGCTTGTATATTTATATATCCGATAATAAGCTTGTTCAATCCTTTTGAATCGCATTTATCGTTGGAGATTTCCTTGTTTGCCTTAATATCCCTCCACTCTTCCTTGAAATTTTTAAGTTTTTTAGAAAACATAGTCTGAGCGTCAAATTTTTGCCATGATTTGTCTTTTTCGTGTTCTGACAGCTGGATTCTTCTGGTCTCAAATTTGTTTATATTGCTGCTCTTGTTGTTCAGCTGCACTGCTTTATCAAGCGTTTTTCTGCCTTCAAAGTCAAGGCTTCTGTCAAGGATGCCTATAGTTGCCTGGAAGTCATCGCCTTTTGTCTTCCTGGCCTGCTCCATAACAGAGTATTTAAACTTATTCTGGGCTTGCTCTTTTATCATAGCTGCCTCTTCTTTTGATAATCCGTCAGTGTTAACCTCAAGGATTTTTGAAAGGCTTTCTGCCTGCTTTTCAGCTTTGTCAAAGTTTGATATGCGAAGCCTGAAATTATTATCTTCACTGTAATGTTTGGTGACGTCAACGAAAGCTTCCTTTATCTTGATATCCCTGTCTGTTTCAAATCCCTGTTCTTCTATTTTTGCATTAAGTGTTCTGCTTATCTCATCAACGATGTCCTGTTTATGTACATCTCCAACGCTTGACATTATGTTGGCGAACTGAGACCGCATAAAGTTATCCATAATACGGTTCTGCTGTCCATACTGCTCTCCCTGGCCGGTAAATAATGCGATTGACTTATCTACGGCCGGCTGGTATGACTTTTTAATTTCTGCATGTGATTTAAGTGGCTGGTCAGGATGTTCCTTATTATACATATCTATAATTTTATCAAACTTCTCTGCTCCGAAGTTTGACAGGTTTTTATACATTTCATCAACCGTTACCTGACGCACGGAAGCGTCAATAAAAGTATTGTCAACATAGTCAGAAAATTCTTTTGCAATTGACTTAACGCCTTTGTATCTTTCGTTATCCATCTTCTTGACTAAATCAATTTCATTTTCAAGTAGCATAGTATTTATCCTCCTTATTTTACATTTTTCTATAAAATGCAGAATCAAGAAAAAAGCAAAAACCGGCAGATTTCTCTGCCGGTTTTTGCAATATATATCAGATGTTTTGTCTCAGCATGTCAATGCCTTCATTGTAACACTGTCTGATTTTTACAACAGGTTCTCCGAGTTCTTTCGCAATCTGAACAAATGAAATGCCATCAAGCACTTTCATCTTAATGATGGCGCTGTTTTTCTTAGGGATTGAGGACAGCAGGTCATCAACGACGAAGTCATCGCTTAACTGCATGTCAGCGGTCATGCTTTCCAGCGCATCGAATGAAACCTTTGTTCTATCCACTTTTAACTCGCGTTTTACGATTTTGTGGCTTAATCCAGTCTCATCCATAATTTTATCAACGGTAGCTTCATCCCCAGCAGTTTCAATCTTGCTTTTGGCTCTTTCTACTGAATTATGCACGGATGCAAAATACTCAGATGATTCACCGGCCATGAAACGGAGATGTTTACCAAGTTCCTTCTTAATATATGGTGTGCAGTATGTAGTAAATGACGCTTTGCTTGGGTCGTATGTCTGTAAAGCATTCATGATGCCGATAGCGCCATGCTGAAATAACTCAGAAGCTTCACGGTTAAATGACGGATAATGTTTCTTGATAATGTAGTAAATGTAATCATGATACTTTTCAAGCATCAGTTCATTGCCGATACAGCGGTCTTTCTTGTATACCTCCATGATATCGGAATCGCACATGCAGTTTTCGTATGTTTTTGTATTACCCATAATGACACCTCTCTCTAAAATCTCTTCAACTTGTTCTCTATACAAAATCAATTCTCAGCGAGCTTCCATCTCAAGCCTTTTAATTACCTTATATATGCCGAACAGATATCCGGAATGGAATTGACTTTCCACATATGGAGGGTTGAAATGGCTTTTATCTGGCAGCTTTTTTAAAGGGCATTTAAGTGATATAAATGCACCATCAATAGCTTCATGTGTTACGTTGCAGGAGCAGGCCTCTTTGTTATAACAAGGGCAATCTCCGCATGAAAAATTATCGGGTAACTCTAATACCAGAACCGCTTTGTTTGTCTCACCGTATTTAGTCCTCTCATTATCCTCTGCTTCTTTGCGCTTTTCTGTTTTAGGACACCACTCGGGGATGTCGCAGTACGGTATCAGACCATAGATTGTCGGGCGTGAAGGAATGATTTTACTTTTGTTCCTGCTGGCGCCGCATATCAGTCCAAGAGAACATCTTATGCAGTCCTTACATTCTTCACACGATATATTTTCAGCCATTATTACCTCTCCTCTCTTAAGGTGAAAAACAACTTGGATTTCCAGCATCAGGATTGCTAAAACGGCCTTTCCATTGCTGGCAAATACAATATGCTTAAAATTTTGGAAAAAAGTTCATTTTTTGCGGATTTTTTTTAAATTTTTATTTTTAGCTTTATCCTCCATATTTAAATATGTAAATCTTAATTTTTATATCAAAGAAAGGAGATACATCTATGAGTAAGTATCGCAATGAAGCTGTAATGAATCTTTATCAGGAACCGGAGGATTCTATTTTAAAAAGTTCTTCCGAGGTTAGTGTAAAGAGATTCAGCTTGTCACGCTTCCTGTTTATTACAGGGGGTGTCATTGTATTTTTGACATCTATGATGCTGGCAATGTCTCTGGTAAAAGCCCCAGTGTACGGCGACTCTTCGTCTAATAATGTTAAAACAGAGGTAGTTCAGGGATGTGAAAGCGATACTTTCAAGGAATAAGATTTCAGGAAGAGGTGGCTGTGATGGCAGCACCTCTTTTTTTTTATACAAAAAGCATAATTTTTTTTGCAAGATAAAATCCCCCACATATCATAAGCAGAATGCATACAATTTGTATAATTCTCAATATTATCCAGTACAGTTTATATTTACCAAGCCATCCTCTAACAACCCATAACCCCATTTTGTCAGACTTTTTTGAATTACAGTCCCTGCAGGCCGGGGCAAGGTTTCGTATATCGTTTACACTGCCGCATCTTTTTACTGCCAGCATCATCCGGGCGGATGTTTTTTTCTGTGCTTTTGCGACCGGGACGATGTGGTCAACAACAACTTTATTCTTCTGTAGTTTTTTATTACAATACCGGCATCTGTACGGAGCCTGTGTTCTGGCGAAGAACGTCTGCCGGTAATTATTTGCTCTTTCATATTCCACACGATAGCATTCATATTTAATTCCTGCCTTCTGTATTTTTTTAATAGTTCTTTTTGGTTTTTCTACATAATTATTGAAGCAGTAATTGTTTCTATATTTAGTAGATTTTCTATGTAAAAGCCGGTACAAGTCATACGGCATTTTTTGCTTTGTGTTTACTTTTAAAACCCAGTTTCCTTCCATTTTTCTTCTGCCTTTTTATGTATTTTTTAGATACATACAAAATGCAGAATTTTTCTCAAACAGTACGAATTTTTCACATTTTGGGCGCAAAAAGGGCAGCTGCCTGCAAAATGCAGCCGCCCGGGTGTTTAAGCAATTTCAGATTTGTCCTGTGTTACCTTTACATTCTCCCTTCCAAAGTGGATTTTTGCCTTTTCCAGAACATCTGCAGTGATAGAGATATCACCGAGCATTTCTGGCTTTCTGGCTTTTTTTGAAACTATTTTTACATGGTCTCCAATACCTGGATTATCCTGCATGAAATTCAGAACCCTGTTTCTCAAGTTGTTTAAGGAATAGTCGTCAGTGGCAATCCATAATATTGACGGAGTGTCTTTCAACGGGCATACGGTCTGGAGGATTAAAGAACTGTCCTCACCGCCTCCCCTTACTTTTCCTTTCAGGAAAATCAGGCCGTCTTCATTTAACTCAGACCGGAATTTTTGAATTGCGTGTTCAAACAGCAGTACGCTGATGTGTCCAGTTGTGTCTTCAACATCAATAATCATCATGATATTGCCTTTTTTGGTGATTTTTTTCTTGATTTCAGTGATAACTCCACCGATAGCAACCTCATCATCATTATGATAAACGGAATTTTCAGATACGATATCTTCAATGTTTACCGCACCGTTTTTCTTTGTGATGTTCTCAATCGTAGAAGCTGGATGACCTGAGACATACATACCGGTCGCATCCTTTTCATTTCTGCATTTCTGGAGATATGAATACTCCGGATACTCATTAAATTTGTATGATGTATCAACATCAAGGCCGAAATCAAACAAAGTAAGCTGATTTTCATCGTAGTTTTTCGCCTGAGTCTTGATTGAGGTAAGCATAGTATCAAAGTTTTCAACTAAAGTCTGCCTGGTGTGTCCAAAAGCATCAAAAGCTCCTGCTTTCGCAAGGTTCTCAAATGCTTTTCTGTTAAATGACATATGCCGTTTTACAAAGTCATCAATGTCTTTGTAAGGCTGCTTTGCACGTTCTGCCGGAATTGTATTAGCAACGTCTTCACCAACTCCTTTGATTGCGAACAATCCGAACCTGATAGACTCATTGCCATCATCATCAGTTTCAATTGAAAATCCATATTCTGATTTTGTTACATCAGGTGGTAAGATATTTACTCCTGTCTGTCTGAAAGATGTTACATATTTCATCAGTTTCTTGGAATCATCCATAACGGACGTTAAGAGACCGACTGCAAACTCTAACGGATAATTGGCTTTCAGATAGGCTGTCTGCATGCTGATTGCAGCATAAGCTGCGGCATGTGATTTGTTGAATGCATACTTTGCAAAATCAACCATCTGATTCCAGATTTTCTGTGCAGCTTCTTCTGAAATACCCCTTCCGGTACATCCTTCAATGTTCAGTTCTTTATCACCATTGATGAAATGCGGGCCTTCCTGGTCCATAATTTCCTGCTTCTTTTTTCCCATTGCTTTACGTACAACATCGGCACGACCCATTGAGAAACCGGCCAGTTTTTGCACTATCAGCATTACCTGTTCCTGGTAAACGATAATACCATATGTAGGAGCAAGTATTGATTCAAGTTCAGGGGTTATATATTTAATATCATTCGGATTATGTTTGTTCTGGATATAATCCGGGATATAATCCATTGGGCCTGGACGATACAGTGCAACACCGGCAATGATATCCTCAAAGCAGTCAGGCTGCAGCTGTCTCATAAATTTCTTCATTCCGTCTGATTCAAGCTGAAATACGCCATCTGTATCGCCTGATGCAATCATATTGAGCGCTTTTTTATCATTCAGGATACTTTCATCCCAAAGCGGGATATCTTTTCCAGTTCTTTTCTTGATTTCTTTTTGCGCGATGTCAATGATTGTCAGATTTCGCAGCATCAGCAGGTCTTTTTTCAGATTGCCGAGATGCTCTGCCTGATTCATATCATATTCGCATACAAGCAGGCCGGATTCACTATCAAGACGGCAGGGGAATAACTGTTCGCATGGAACCGGTGTCGGGATATGTCCGCATGCATGAGTACCTGCAGATTTTTTTGTTCCTTCCAGTTTCAATGAAATATCCCAGATTTTTTCAAGTCTCGGGTCACTATGGACGTATGACTGTAAATCAGGGTTTATCTCCCATTCCTGTTTCAGTGAATTATTGCCTGTGATGAAATTAGCCAGCTTTGCGCCAATAGCAACGTGATTTTCAATTCCGGATACTTTTGTACATCCTTTTAAAACGTTTTTTGCCAGCATAGTTCCAAAAGTTTCAATTTTGGCAAAGCAATCATAACCGTAATCATTTGCTTCAGCAGCAATTACATCATCTTTTCTTAAATACTCGAAATCGGTATCGATATCCGACTGTACCCTGGCTTTCGCCATACTTTAACACTTTACAGTGGGGCTAGACTATCTCTTCAATTTCTTGTCAAAGCACTTCCTCCTGTAGCTCATCTTCAGGAGTACACCTTTCGGCTAGTCGTTACACTTCTATTTCATTACAATCTGTATGTCTCTCCATTTTCTATGCTTGTTTAGCATAGAATAGCTTGCATTATACTGTTTTGCCGCAAATCGGCAAGCTGCATTAATTGATTGAAATGTTGAGATATATTGATTGTTTTTGTATAATATACACTCTCTATAATTTCGTACAGGAGACATTGTCTTGTAGCTTTGTTGTAGATTTTCTTTTCTTGTACACCATTCTAAATTATACAGATTGTTGTTTTGTGGGTTATTATCTTTATGATTAACTTCTGGCAAGTCTTTAGGATTTGGTAAAAAGGCTTCACATACAATCCTATGTACCAATACATTTTTGGCTTTCCCATCATTATTTACAATGTGTACTAAAAGATATCGTCCTTTTCCATCTTTCCATTGAGAAATTGGTTTAAGATATCCGCTTTTATTGCTATATACTACTCCTGTATCATCAACATAATAATCATCAAAACCGTTTATTTGTTTTAACATTAAAAACCCCTTTTATTTTTTATTATGCTGACTTTTTATTTTGTTTTTTTTGAAATATTTAGCACGGTATCGCCTGCTATCCATTACTGGACCGTAGGGTCTCTTACGAAGCTGCTTCGTCTATGGTGTCGCTATATATCTCGCGGTGACGCTTCATATAGCAGTCTTATCCAACTTCTACCGTTAGCCTGTCTTACTAAGACAGACACCCCTGAGCAATAGGGTTCACAATGAACGCCCAATTATTTAGGCATCGATATTCTTTCCGGATTTAAGAAACGTTCAAACAGTAAATCATATTGTAATGGTTCAAGGTCTGTAATTTCCAGGCAGTAATTCATGCAGCTGCCGGCTCCAGAACCTCTTCCCGGGCCAACCAGGATATGATTGTCTTTTGCTTCTTTGATTGTCTTTCTGATATCAAGGAAATACTGAGCAAATCCCATCTGTTTAATGATTCCAAGTTCATATTTCAGCCTTGGTTCTGCTTCTGCTCTCCTCTGATGACAATGTGGATATCTTTTTTCAAAGCCTTTCCAGGCCTCGTCTTCAAGATATTTAAAATAATCATTGCCGTATTCTTTTGGAATATGGACTTTTGGCATACGGTAATGACCGTATTCAAATTCAAAATTACACTTATCCACAACTTCCTGTGTGTTGTAGACAGCTTCATGGCAATAAGGAAACAATTCCAGCATTTCTTCTTTTGACTTAAGATAGTAGTCACCATCATTAATCATGCGGTTTTCCTCATTGATTCTTTTGTCTGTCTGCATACAGAGAAGCCAGTTGTGCGCTTCTTTTTCGTCTTTTCTGACGTAATGGCAGTCGTTTGTGGCAATCAGTTTCACACCGCATTCTTCTGACAATGTCAGCAAGGCAGTGATAACCTCTCTTTCCTCAGGAATACCATGGTCTTGAATTTCGAGGTAATAATCATCTCCAAATACTTCTTTGTATTCCATAATAATCTGTTTTGCTAAATCTACATTTCCATGCACGATAGCCTGCGGTACAGCGCCGGCAAGGCAGGCTGACATAACGACAAGACCTTCATGATGTTCTTTCAACAGGTCAAAATCAATACGCGGCTTATAGTAAAACCCTTCAGTATGACTTCTTGTTAGCAGCTCGCATCCGTTCTTATACCCTTCTGCATTCTTGAATAGGATAATCAGATGATTGTAAGCTTTACCTTCAGATGCCTTTTTTTCAAACCTTGTTGTTCCGTATGGCGCAACATATGCTTCAAATCCTCCGATAAATTTCATACCGTTAGCTTTGCATGTGTCATATGCTGTAACCAATCCGGCCATTGTTCCATGGTCTGTAAATGCCATTGCTTTCATTCCGAGAGATTTGCCGTATTTAACGTAATCCCCGATTTTTCCTAAACCGTCAAGCAAGCTGTAGTCTGAATGGACATGTAAGTGAGAAAATTCATTACTCATATTTTTCAATCTCCTTTTCTTTGTATTTTTTTTACTTTTTGCACTTTTAATATGCCGGATTCTCAAGACTACGAAAAAGAACTTGTGTTTTGTGTTAGTTTTCTGCAATACAGAACATTTGTTCTGAAAACATATTATCACATACCGAACAAAAAAGCAAACAAATGTTCGCATAAACTTTTTAATTATTTTTTGTAACTTTTCGCCAAAAATTTTGCATATTAAAATAAAGCCAAAAAAAATAAAAAGGAGAGAGAAAAAAATGAAATCATTAAAATATTGGCTATCATTTCTTTCACTTATTCTGCTGTTAGTAATTCCATGTGGAGGGTTTTATTATTTAAGCAGACAGCCAGGCTTTGATGCCGTTGAATTTGTGAAGGAATATCCAATGCCTGTCTGCATTGGTGTCGTAATTTGGGCGGTTTTATTCAAATCATGTAACCTGTGGTATGAGAAATCCAAATACGGCAAAAATGTTGACGCATTCGGTATGACAAGTAAATTTGACTATTTTAGCCTGTCAGATAAAGAGCGAAAAGAATATGATAAACAGCGAAAAGAAGAAATGAACAGGGTAATGCCGGAATCCACAATCACCAAGGCAACACATCCTGGTTCTAAAAATCCTGACCAGGATATGGCAGCTCTTTCAGGAATGGAAGAAGTGAAGGATAAGATAAATGAGATTGTAGCCCGTGCAAATTATGATAAAGCTCATGGCAAGAAAGGCGAAGGTTTTAGTTCACATTACGTCTTTTACGGAGCTCCTGGTACCGGTAAAACAACATTTGCCAGAATACTTACAGGCTTTCTGTACAAGAACAAAATTATCAAAAAAAATCAGTGTATTGAAGTTGATGGTAACCTTCTCAAAGCATCAGCACCAGGTGAAGGCGGTATGAAAGCCGAGATTCTGGTTAAATATGCGATTGGTGGAGTGCTGTTTATTGATGAGGCGTATTCAATGGCTGAAGGATATGGAAATGAAGCAGTTGACACATTAATTAAACTTATGGAGGATATGCGAGGCCAATTTGTATTAATCCTTGCCGGATATACAAAGCCAATGGCAAACCTGCTCTCTTCTAACCCCGGTTTCCGTTCACGAATCAAGGATTATCTTGAATTTCCGGATTACACAACCGATGAAGCAGAAGCAATCTTCAAATCTATGGCGAATAAAGCCGGCTTAAAGGTAAGCCGTGAAGGTCTTGAAAAATTCAGGGAACGCTACGAGATAGAACTTCCAAAAGCAGATTTTGGTAACGCCAGAACCGTAAGAAATATTCTTGATGAAGCAATCAGCAAGCATGCGTTACGTCTTACAAAGGATAAGAAAGCGAAAGAAAACCTGCTAACATCTGCAGATATCAGCAGTGAGTCAAGAAAAATCATTTAAAAGCAAAAAAATATTCAAAAAAAGTGTTACATTTTTTAAATTATTTTGCATATTAAAAATAAGCAAGACAAAAAGCTCAGATTTAGTTCTGAGCATGCCAAAGTAGCATAACTGGATATGCAGCTAACGCACAGCAACCCTTAATTCATTTTCATTGATTGATGGAAGGCAGTGGTAATTCTTCTGTTATCCGTCGGTTTGAAAGTTTCTGGACGTGCATATGAAATAAGAAATTCCATTCATGTCTAGTTCATCTAATCACCCACCCGTTATTTTTTATCACCGTTAGCAATATGCAGGTTCGATTCCTGCCTTTGGCATTTCTGGTATATAACATATATCAGAAAACTGTATTATATTTTTGCTATGTTTTACCTCCAAGATGGGCAGTGTCTTTGTTGCACTGCCCCCTCATGCCGAAGTGGCTGTCTGTGAGTTCGACCCTCACAATCGGCATTTCTGACTGAATTTGCATATGAAGCTGCAGCTTCTTTGCTTCATCAGTCGGTTTATATATATAAGTTTTACCCGGCGAGATTTGCCGGCTGTAACTTAATACCTCAGGCCGTTTGACAGACCATTGCGCATGCCTGTCGGATGACTGACAAAACCCAAGCGAGGCTCCGAATGTTTTTAGCACCCGGAGCCTCGCTTGTTGTTGTGTTTATTACTTTTTGTTTCTTGTTATTTTTTTTGCTTTTTTTATTTTCTGATTCTTTTGAAAATCATGATACTCAGCGGAACAACCGCAGCACCAATCAGGGCAGCTTTCAGTGCTTTTCCACAGCATTCGCAGGTATTTTCATCGTCAGCCCAGTCGTCGTCAAGGTCGTCATCGTCAAAGTCATCGGCAAAATCGTCCTTATCTTTTTCCTGACATTCGCAGTCTTCTTTTTTTTCTTCTACTTTTTCGGCTTCTTTTTTCTCAACCTTGGAGTCTCCGTCAATATCATATATTACCCTTCCGACAATATCATATACCACCCTTTTGGCAATTTTTCTCAGGATTTCATCCTGCGGCGCTGCACTTCCTACAAGCTCAAGTTCATACTCGCGGTAATCAGCGTTCATATCGTATGTAATTTCAGCGCTGCAATACTCTGAAGAATAAGCTTCTACAGAATCGGTTTTCTTTGTATCTTCTTTTTTTTCTTCTTTTGTACAGACTAATTCCACCTTCTGGCCGTCTGCTTTTTCTTTGTCTCCAGACTCTACAACCTTAAGTGTAAAGCCAGCTTCTTTTGGCATGTCTGCCTCCACAAGAGCTTTGATTACGTCTGCAAACTGTCTTAAAGTTAATTTTTCCATTATTTTTTCCTCCTGTATTTAGGTGTTTTTTATTGTTACATATTTAATATGCAGGATTTTTTGAAAATAAGAAAAATATTTTTTTAAAAAATGTTCAATTGTTACAAAAATTTTACATATTAAATATGCAAGAAAAAATACAAACGATATACAAGGAGATTTTAAAAAAATGAAAACACTAAACAAAAGGGTACTTTTGCTGCTTGCACTGCTGGCAGTAGTCTTATCTTGCGGCTTTTTTACAAAAAACGTATCAGCCGCAACGAAAACAGGATTCGTAACTATTAATGGGAAGACATATTACGTTAAGGAGGATGGCTCCAAAGCGAAGGGCTGGATGCAGCTGGGTAAATATAAATATTATTTTAATAAGAAAACCGGCGTACAGCAGAAAGGCTGGATGGTTGACAGAAAAGGCCGGAAGCGTTACTTTACGAGCAAAGCCGGCGTTATGTTAACTGGATGGCTGAAAGATTCAAAAGGGAACAGACGGTTCTTTGACCCGGACACAGGATTTATGACTACTGGGTGGATAGAGCTTGAAGGTGAAACGTATTATATGTACAAGAAATCAGGTGTTGCCGCAACTGGATGGGTAACAAACAAGAAAGGTGCAAAAAGATACTTCTCACAAGATGACTGTACTATGATGACTGGATGGGCAAAAAGTGAAAGCAATTACAAACGATACTTTGATGAAGAATCAGGTATCATGTATACAGGATTAAAGAAAGTCGGTGATAATTACTACTACTTCTATTCCAAAAGCGGAGTAATGGCGACAGGATGGCTTACAAGCAGTTCAGGAAATAAACGATATTTTGATAAAACAAGCGGGATTATGGCAATTGGTTCAGTTACCATTTCCGGCAAGAGCTATACATTCAAGAACAACGGTGTATTGGTTGAAGACACAGGGTTAAATACACAAAGCCCTTCTTCTTCAAAGACAGTCAAAAATTACCTGCTGGGAGCACTTCAGCCGGTCGGCAAAGCGTTGTATGTATGGGGCGGCGGATGGAATGACTCAACAAGAAAAGGCATCAGCCCTAAATGGCAGGAATGGTATAACAGCCAGAACAGCAGCTATAATTACAGGGATTATAACGATTTAAGTACAGCAAACCGTGCGAAAGGTCTTGACTGCTCCGGTTTTGTAGGATGGACAGCTTATCAGGTTATGCAGCAGAAATCAGGGATTGGCTACGGGTATACAGTTGTAGCCGAGGAAGTCGGTTCATATTACCGTTCTAACGGCTGGGGTTCAATCCTTACTCAGTCAAGCCTCGCAAATGACGACTGGACATTAAAACCGGGTGATGTCGGATACAACAGCGGCCATACGTGGATTGTTATTGGCCAGTGTTCAGATAAGAGCGTTGTTATCGTTCACTCCACTCCTCAGGCAGGATGCCAGATTTCCGGAACAAGTACTCCAAGCGGTAATTATGACAGCGAAGCCGTAGCTTTGGCAAGAAAATACATGTCCAAATATCCAGGATATACAAAATATGATTACCACACAACAAGCGGAAATTATATCAGAAACGGAAATTATTTAAGATGGAACCGGTCAACATTAGGTGACCCGGACGGATACATGAATAAATCAGCAAGCCAGATTCTGGCAGATTTATTTAGTTAAAACATAGCAGGAGCCGCGATTTCTCGCGGCTCCTGCATTTTTTTGTTTTTCTGTTTTCGCTCTCTCATTCTTTTTTTAAGCTTTTTTTCTTTTTAGCTCCAATTTTCCTTCTCTTTTTCCTGCTTTATCTGCCGTATCGCAATCCACAAAAACGCGTCAACCGCAAAGCAGAACACAGTAAGCATTCTGCAGGCATTAAGGCCATACGAATCCTCTATTTCATCCGGGTTTTCCGGGTTGATTTTAACAACAACTTTTTTGCCTTTTTTCTTTCCGAATTTGAAGAACTCGCTTCTCGTTGCGGTATATGTTTTGCTGGCATTGCTGCTGCCGTACTTGTACTGATACGTTACGTATGTTGCGTCAGACGTTTTGTTGTCTGATGACGGTGATGATGTTATATGCTGCCGTACATCTGTAATCATCGCGCCTACTGGCACGAAATCGGCATATTTTTGATAATATCTTACGTTCATTACAAGCAGCAGTGCTGTTGCAATTAATACGGCGGCGAAAACTTTTGGGATGTATTTTTTTGTATCTGGATTTAATATCATCTGCATTACCATCAACTCCTTTAAATTTAATATGCAAAATCAGACAAAAAAAAGAGCCCGCTTTCGCAGGCTCCAAAACATTAAAGAGAACCAATTTTTCCATTTTTGTATACATAAGCATGGTCGCTCAGCACACAATCAGGAGAAACTGCACGAATATTGATATCACTAACCATACGAGACAATTCCTCAGGATACGGACAGTTTTTACCTGGCACAATGATAAACTCACAGGTGCTTGACGGCAGAATGTAGAAAAAGCCGTCAAACTGCTTTGCAATCATTTCAAGCACTCCGTCGTAGAACAAAGATGCCCCGGTGAAGTTATCTCTTGTTGTTACGATTATCATATCTGAATCAGGAGTTTCAAGGCCTTCCGGGACTTTTTCACCAGCTTCTTTCATATTGAAAAGCATTTCCTCAACAAGATTGCTCATACTACGAACCTCTATAGGCATTACAACCGGAGCACTTTTAAACGCTTCTACCATAACCTCTTTTTCAGTTTTGCCCCATGTTTTCAGCAGCTTTTGTGTAACTATAATACTCATAATACCGTCGCTTCTTCGTCCAACCAAAAGGCGCGGGACGATAGCCAAATCTTCAACGCAGGTATACACTTTGTCTTTCAAATATTCCGCATGACGGTCTTTGTTGTAGGCGGCAATAAACAGTCTGCCTTTCGCTTCATCCCAGGACTCCAGCATCGTCAATACGGATGCATAGTTCACAGGTGGTTTCATGTTGAAAGATTCAATAATACCGTCAACAACTTTTTCCATCAAGACAGGATGCCCGCTGGTCAGTTTCTTCATATAATCGTAGTATATTTCTTCGATTCTTATGGCAGCTGCCAGCCCATCTTTGCATGGTGTTTTAATAAGGCGGTGTTCTGAGCCAAGTTTTCCTGGAGTTTCAACGATTTTTGTGTTATAGCCTCTTTCTTTCAGCTGTTCAATAACGATACTTTCAAATACTTCAAGCGTGATGTTACTCTTCATAGTTTTTGTCTCCTTTCTTAATCAGACAATTTTTTATATTTACAAAATCAATATGCCGGATTTAACCGGAGACAAAAAGCCAGATTACGCGGCGGGCTCTGCCTTTGTTTTTGTTTTTTGTTCTATTTTTGTTCCTTCTGTTTCAGCTTCTTTTTTCTTTCTTTCTTCTCTACAGCCATATCTCGCAGGAATTTCCAGTACTTCTTTTCCACTCCTGCCGCCATGGAATACATGGTTTCGATATACATCTGCCATTCTTTTGGTTTTGTTTTTAAGAATTCTTTTACTAATTCCGGGTATAATATCGCAACAGACTTATGTTCAAAAAATGTTATTTGTTCATTTTTTTGAATATTTGTCAGCCGTGGTTCTTTGCCGTCAGCATGGAATTTCTCAAGATAATTTACCCAGTCAAGGTCTGTAAATTCACCAAAAGGTTTCTTCTCCTGCTTATTCTCAACAGACAGTAAGTCTTTTGCCTTGTCTCGGAGCTTTAAAATATAAAACCATCCGTAAGTGCCCTCTATCTCCTGTTGGTAAATCAGGCCGTCATTATCAAGGATATGTACAGTTTTTTTTACCTCTTCCCCGGTCAGCAAACCATATTTTCCACTGTTTTCAATATCTTTAATGTCAGACTGCAGAGTCTGGCTCATACCCCTCAGGTTTTTGACAACGGCGTTTTCGGTTATGTATCTTTCATTTTGGGCGATAAGCCGCAGGGCATCAATGGCCATAAGACTTCCATATGACTGCAGGCTTCTGAGTTCTGCTTCTTTTTCTTCCTGCTTTCTTTTCTGTTCTAGCTCATACTCTTTTCTGCTGTTTTTAAGCCATTTTTTAATTTCTGTTCCGGTGATTTTTTCACCCGGAGCAATAATAAGCTTGCCGAGGCAATGCTTTCCGCGAATCACGATATTTTCGTCTTTCAATGCATACGACATATTTAAATCATCCTGCAAACCTTCTGCCTGCTGCAGAGACTCTATTGTTTTTTGACATATTTTTATGGTTTTCTTTTGTGCGTTTAGGCGTTTTACCAGCAGACATAATTCAGCTTTTTGCTGCTCGTCCATTGTAACAGAGTCATTTGCAATGTCGTATGCGAAGCTGTAGTTGTTCAGCACAAAGCAGATACAGCCGTTTTTAAACTTTGAATTTAAAAAATCGCCGACATAGCAATCGGGAGTCTGCATCTTTCTTGAAGATACAGCATATACCAGCCTTAGAACTTGTCTCTTGCTTTCATTTGCTGCCATCCATAAGTTTTCATCAACCTTCATGTCTTTTTGCTTTTTGAGATATTTACATGCCATTTCGTAAATATGCATCGCGCCATCGGGTGTAATTGACATATCCTGCACCGGCGATTTCGCCACGCTCATAATTTTCTTCTTTAAGAATGCCGTATTTAATTCGTTATCGTCCGCCAAAGTAGAAATGTTCCTCGTCGCCTCAACAAGCCTGCCAATGACTGTACTCTTATGCATAAGATATAATGTAACTTTAATTTCAGCGAAAATGTTATATTTAAGACGGCTTACAGATGCATCAGCATTTACCTCACCGAAAATCGGGTTGAACTTTGTTACTTCTTTATTGCGGTTAGTCTCGCTTACGGCTGCTTTAAGCTCATTTCGCAGGACATCCCTGATTTTTATTTCTTTCTCTCGCGCTTCATTTTCAAGCCTTATTCTTTCTTTTTGCTTTTCCAGCTCTCTTTGTATTCTCTTTTTCTGTTCTTCTTTTTCGTGCTGACATTTATTCAGATACTTGTCAAATGCCTGCCTGTTTGTAATTGATGCTTTCGGTATGCTTACAATATCTCCACCTGCAACATGACGAATTAACATGTTTCCTTTTTTGCTGATTATAACATTGTATCCATTATTGCATGGCACAAACAAATCCATATATTCTCTCGCCCACGACAATTCATCCACTGTCGCCTGGCGCCTCTGCTTGCTATTCTTACCCATATATTTTAATCACCTCTCCGGTATTATTTTCTATATACAACATGCCGGAATTTCTGTCATGAGCAGCAATTTTTGCGTATTTTCTTTTATATATTTTTCAGCATTTTATATCTGATAACAAAATTTTTCCAACAAGAAAGGAGCTTATATTATGAGCAAAATGGCAAAAGAATTTGCAGAAAAATATCTGAAGGAGGAGCTTAATTCCCGGCTGAAATACCTTGGAGGCCAGCCTGACGCACTTTGTCAGGCATACCAGGCAGCACTTGAGGCTATGGCGCCAAAAAAGAAGTGCTATGTTTTTACCGTTGAAACAAGAGATGCGCAGGCTTATCTGGAGCCGGCTTGCATTCCACCGTCAGATGAAGACGAATGGGAAGATGAGGATGTTGAAGAACTGGACGAAGAAGACATCTGGTCTGATGTAAGCGGAAGCATTATCTACGACCGAATTTATGCTGATTCCAAAGAAGAAGCCGTACAGGCATTCATTAAAAAATGCCCGCAGCATGATATTGACAGCTTTGGCATTGAAACATATATCACACCGGATGACGACAACACACGCAGCAAAAATAAAGCTGCGGCTAAGTTTCTTAAAGAAGAAATGAAGCATCGCTTGAATATTCTTGAAGGCTGCCCGGATTTACTTTACCAGGCTTGCGATATTGCAGTTAAGATATTGAAACCTAAAAAATGCTATCTCATCACAGTCGACACCATAGATGCGCAGGGGTGCCTGCCGCCGGTATCGGGAGAGCCAAAGGATGATATTTCTGAATGGAAAGAGGAAGCTATGGATGACGAGGATAACTGGATTGACGTGAAAGGTGAAATCATTTACGACAGAATTTATGCAAAGTCCAAAAAGAAAGCTATGAATAAGCTGTTTAAGATGTATCCGGAGTATGACATCAACTGTTTTGGTGTAGAGGAATATGTCATGCCATATTGCGATACCGAGGAAGATTAACTTCTTAACCATAATTTGAGCCGTTTTTACGGCTCTTTTTTTTGTTGTTTTGTTTTCCAGCATATTAGATATGAAAATATTTCGCAAACATGAAAGGAGAAATTAATATGGAAAAATGCTTAACACAGTCAGAAAGACAGGAAAAGAAAACTGCTATCCGATATCTTCGTGGAGAACTGAAAGAGCGCCTGGATTGCCTTAATGGAGAGACAGACAATCTCTGCAAGGCATATCAGGCAATCATTGAGTCTATGCAGCATCAACTTGAAACACGAGATATCGTCAAAGAGACCCATAATTTTCTTGATAACGAGAAAATCGGATTTGGGACGTTAATCCGTGCATTTAATTTCTTTTCTGACCTGACACCAGAAGAAAGAGATATAGTGATTGAGGCTTATAAGAATGACGAATTTAATAATCATGGATGGTATTGATAACTCGCCAGCGAAGCTGGACTCGTTACATATTTGCGGCGAAAGCCGCAAATATGTAACCTGCGATTTTCTTGACTCCGGGAAAATCGGGATTGAAACCCTGATGCAGGCATTTTCTTTCTTTTCCGGTATGACACAGGACGAGAAAAGTCAGATGATAAAAGCCTACAAAAACGGAGAATTTGACAGACACAAAGGCCAGAATTCCTGACAGCAAGAGAGAGAAACAGCGGGCATCTGCTGTATCTTTCTCTTTTTTTTGCTAGCATTATATTTTAGATATTCCATCCTGGCATTCCATCTCTTGCCGGCGAAATCGGCAAAAAAGAAAAAAGAAGAGGAAAACAACTGCCTGCCAACCTCCCTCTTCTTCTTTTCTTCAATACATATCAGATTCTCGAATACTTGACGAAAATTTCTTCTTTCGCATTTCTTATCCGTCTATTCTCCTCATCGCTAATGACTGCCGCATGCATTACTGCTGCCACAGCTACTACAATCCAAAGCCACATACTGCATACCTCCTGTTATATTTTTTTTAGCGTTCCTTTTCCTCCCCTTTTTGCTTTCGCCAGTTTAGAAAACGGAATCTGTTTTTTGTTCTTTAAGGTTAAAATCAACTCAGCCGGCTGCTGCTCTTCAGCTGGTATGACGTCATCTTTCGCTGCCGCCGCTTCATCTACAGGCATTTCTTTCTCGCCTGCCGGTATTGCTTCCAGAATCAGGTCTGTACTTCTGACATCATCATTACCATCATTCTTTCCTTCGTTGTTCTCTCCAGCCGGCGGCTCCTCATTTCCAGCTTCCGCTGCCTTCTTTACATCTTCCGGCCATACAAAGAACACATCACTCAGCTTTTCGCCGTCTTTCATTGATATACCGGCAACCGTTCCGGCTCCCCTCTTTTTCTCCGGGATGTCTGCCGCAGCAAACCGTAAGAACCTTCCGGCTTCACTTACAAGCACGATTTCAGGCTCACTTTCTTCTACTTTCACAAAATTCGTGCAAACTTCGCCATCTTTCAGCTTGATGTATTTGGTATTTTTTGATTTCACGTTAAATTCAATACCAGGCAGTTTCTTTACGCCGCCCATATTAGTTACCATAATATAATTATTGACAATCTTTTCGCATGCCATATCTTTCATCGCTTCAGCATACAGAATAAGGTCTGTCGTAGTATCCAGCGTTGAAACATTATCAACCGGAATACTCTTGTCCCTGAACTTGCCAAATGGAATCTTATTTGCTGGCACAGTATGCATGATTCCGTTTTCTGTAATAAACACAACCTTATCATCGCTCATCACCGGAATGACCCATTTACTCTCAGAGTCTGCTGCTTCCTTATTCTTTTCATAGACTGTATCACTCACAGCCCTGACATACCCGAATTTATCCATCAGCACAACTTCTTTAAAAGCCTTCGGCGCTTCTTTTTTAATCACTGCTTTCTCAATATTTTTAATGCTTGTTTTTCTTGGCTGTCCGTATTCCTTAATGATACTCTCTAAATCATCTTTGATTACTTTTTTCATATATTTTTTATCACTCAGGATTTTTATATATTTTTCAATATTCTGTTTTGTCTTTTCATTTTCTTTCTTTAAGGCTTCCAGCTCCAGGCCAATCAGACGTGAAAGACGCATATCCAGGATTGCGTACGCCTGCAATTCTGTAAAGTCAAAGGTCTTTGCAATCTTTTTATCTTCCGCGATGCGGTATTTTATATTGTCAACATTGCCCGTCATTAAGCATTCTTTTGCTTCTGTTTTTGTCTTGCTGCCTCTGATTGTTTCAATCACGGCATCCAAAACATCAATCGCTTTGATTAAACCTTCCTGCACTTCTGCTTTTTCTTTTTCTTTTGCAAGCATTGTTGTATATTTGCGTGTATTGATTTCAAATAAGAAGCTGATGTGATATTCCAGGGCAGATTTTAATGTAAGTGTCTCCGGGCGTCCGTTTGCGATAGCCAGCATGTTGACACCAAAGGTATCTTCCAGTTTTGTTTTACTGAGCAGGACAGTCTTAATTTTTTCGGCGTCTTCTTCAGACACGTTCTTCTTTAAGTCCAGAACGATTTTAATGCCTTCTTTTGATGACTGGTTTGAAATATCCACGATATCCGGAATCTGTTTGGAATCCACAAGCATTGCCACGTCATTTAAGAAATTTGCAATACCGGCGCCAATCATTGTATACGGAATTTCAGTAATAACAAGGCGATTTACCTGTCTGTTCTTTTCATGTGTCACTCTGCCCTGTACTCTAATTTTTCCTGTTCCGGTCTTGTAAATTTCCAAAAGGTCGTTACTGTTTGCTACAATGCCGCCAGTAGGAAAGTCCGGGCCTTTCACAAAATCCAACAGCTCTTCAATGCTGGCACATGGGGTATCAATCAAATATTCTTCCGCTTTCAACACCTCCACCAGGTTATGAGACGGTGTTGAAGTAGTCATACCGACAGCGATACCTTCAGAGCCGTTGATTAAGAAGTTTGGAATTTTTACGGGCAGTACCTCAGGCTCCTTTTCTGTTTCGTCATAGTTCGGGACATAGTCTACAACTTTTTTGTCAAGGTCAGCCAGGTAATTTTCCTGCGTGATTTTCTGCAGCCTTGATTCTGTATATCGCTGTGCAGCAGCTCCGTCACCCTCAATTGAACCGAAGTTACCGTGACCATCCACAAGCGGAATTTCACGCTTGAAGTCCTGTGCCATCACAACCATCGCGTCATAGATGGATGAATCGCCGTGCGGGTGAAATTTACCCATTGTATCACCAACGATACGAGCTGATTTTCTGTAAGGCTTATTGTAATCCAGTCCCAGCTCTTCACCCATATCATACAGGATACGGCGCTGCACCGGTTTCAGACCATCACGGATATCAGGTACCGCTCTTGCGATGATTACACTCATTGCATAGTCAATATATGACTGTTTCATAATATCTGAATACTCCTGCTTGATGATTTTCTCCTCAGCAGGCTCAAAAAGGCTTAACTGACCATCATCTGTAGTTTTTTTATGCATTATTTTCCCTCCAAATTTGATTCTTTGTTTCTTTTGCTGTATCTAGTATGCCGAAATTGTGAACTACCCGCATCTAAAGAAGCAGACTTCCGAGGAAGACAGTCTAAAGACACAGGTTTCGAGCCCGCGGGCTCTCTCTTTTCCTGCCTAACCGGGTGACATATTATGCCACGTCCGTAAGCGTGACCCCGTAGCTCGGCAGGCTACTCCGGTGTTCCACCGGTAATGTTATCGAGTTACCAAAAAATTGTATTTTATGCAATCGTAGTAATCAGTGAAGGCTTGGAATATCCTTCTACTGATGGTCTAATCATATTCTCTTTAATAGTCCTCAGTCCTTCTTCCAGGATGTTAATAGCAGCATTTTTGTCACGGGGCATAATATTTCCGCATACCGGGCAGACATAAACTCTGTCAGACAGTCGTAAATCATCATTTTTGTAACCGCAATGATGACAGGTCTTAGATGAAGGATACCATCTGCTGGCACGTACAAGAATCTTTCCGTATTTCAAGCAGAGTTCCTCCAGGATTGCCGTGAATCTTCCCCATCCGACATCGGACACGGATTTTCCAAGGCTGAGAGCATTTTTCATTGCTTTAATATCGAGGTCTTCAATCGCAATCACATCGTAAGTTCTAGCAAGTCTTACAGCAATCTGATGAAGAAAATCTTCTCTGCGATGCTTGGCTTTCGCATGCAGTCTGGCGATTTTCTCGCTCTGCTTGTTGTAATTGTTAGAATCTTTAACCATATGAGAACGTCTGCGCTGCTCTTTTGCGATACGCTTCTCAAGCTTTCGATACTGCTTAATAAATTTTATTTCCTTTCCGTTTAGTTCATAAGACGGTTTATTTCCTGATGAATCTATATATAAGAAAGGTACTGACATATCAAGCCCAATTCCGGAAATCACATTTATATCACTGGAAGAAAAGAGCTTCTGTAATCTGTCCGATAATTCAGCCTCTTCGGCTGGATATTCAATCAGGATTGAAAAATACCATTTACCGTCTGGTTCATGTGTAACCGTAACGCTTTTAAGTGTGCCGTTTGGCTTAATTGGTCTATGCATAGAAAGTTTTATCAAACCGTTAATTTTGGGAAGACGGAGTCTATCATCCTCAATACGGATATTATTTCTGATGCAACTTGTCGTGTAAGAATTCTTACACTGATGCTTTTTCTTGCGCTTAGGAGCACCTCTTTTACCGGCAAAATAGTCGCTTCTTGCCTTTTCAAGGTTTATCTGAACATTTGCTAGCGCCATGGAATCCCTGTCTTTAAGCCATTCCAGGCCTGATACATCTTTGTAATCAGCCGGGGTCATCGGTATCGAAATGCCATACAGCTTCCACATCAATTTATAATCTGAAAGCATACGGTTCCACATAAAACGTGAAGCACCAATGTTCTGGTTCAAGTCTGATGCCTGCTCTTCTGTCGGATGACCGCAGAATCTGTAAGCCACAAATACGGTATCGCATTTTGCAACACGCTTTGAGGAAGACTTCTTCCCTGACAGTTTCTTGGAAGGAATTGCAAACCTGCCGTTAATAACATCATAGATGCTGCCAAGGTCCAATCGCTTACAGATATTTTCAATACCTGATATGGTAATTTTAGCAATCGTATTCAGTTTGTTATATGTAATACAAGATTTTACAAAATCAACCCGCATGGACTTTTTCTTTGTCATATCAAAAACCTCCTGCTTTTTCTTACATATTTAATATGCCTAAAAAATCCAAAACGGGATGATTTTTTGCGAAAAATTTTTGCTTCTCTATACCGAAGCATAGAGAAATTAATAAAAAAGCGTATTATTTTTTGCGAAAAAAATAAGCCCGCAGTTCTGCAGGCAAAAAAATACGGCGGGCAAAAGCCCGCCGGGTTAATCGTATTTAATTGTAGATATTTTTATTTTGTTGCTGCTGTCACTGATTTTTCCGACATATCTTTTCAGCGTGTCCTGGATTTCCTTATTGGTCGTATAGGTCATATCTTTACATATTTTCCAGGATTCGCTTATCGGCAGGCCAATGTATACCCGGCCGTCAACTCCGGTTGTACAGAAAATCATTTTTTCCGGGTCGTTCAGCCGCATATTTTTGTACAGCAGCGCACCGATTCCTCGCATTTCGCATTCGTTTATTACGAATATATAGCTTTTCATCCATTCTTCCGGGCTGATAAGCATATTTTCTGTATTGCATACCGCAATGTAATCATCAAATACAGACTTGCTGTCAGATGGAAAATCAGATGGAGTTTCTTTCATTAACTTCAGAAGCTTCCGTTGATTGATGTCGACATCATCGACGCATATACCATATATTGCTCTGCTCATTCTTGTCCTGCTTTCTTTATATTTTTTGCTTGTTTTGGACATTTTTAGCTTCAATTACAATTTCCTCTTCTCCTCGTCTGCTGAAGAAAGCAAGAATATCTTTTTTATTTACTGTTCCTTTCAAAACATATCCTTCCCCAAAACGATTGGAAAACCATTCTGCCTTATCATATTCTCTCGTCCATGACATTCCATTAGGATTTCTTCCAGGTGCAACACCGCGATAAGCAATAAAACTTTCCGGCAAAGCTGTATATGTTTCATATTCATCATCATACATCAGCGATTTTTTATCTGCAAGTCGAAACCACCTTGCCGCAAGAGACACTGACACATTCACATCTCCATTCGGATTTTCTTCTTCTGTCCAAAATTTTCCAAGCAGCAGACTGAAGTCTTGCAGCGATAAATATTCTTTAATGTATTTAAGAAATGTCAGATAATACGAATTTCTTATAATGTACGAACATCTTATCAGTGTATCGGTGCTGTCTATTTTTTCTTCCATCTTTTTGGTTGCTTTTTGAAGCCCTTCCGGTTTTGTAATATCAACAATTTTACCATCAACACTTGAATATCCAGTATCAAAGATTGGATGTTGAATTATAATTGGAGATAAATCGGTCTCTTCTATTGGCATATACAAAAACAGCTTCAGCGTTTCTTTTACCGCTTCTAAATCAGTCTTTTTTCGCATAGTTTCAATCTCTTTTCTATACTTTTCTGAATTTATTTTATCATATTCTGTCGGCTTACGCAAACGAAAAAAGCCGCCAGTTTTTGTTTTTATTCCACGACACACAAAAGAACCTCCGGCTAATGCCGGAGGTTCAATACAAAATGCTCTATTTTTCAGTTTTTCAATCCGCAATATCCTTAAACACCGCATCAAACTCCTCTTTTGTCAGAGTCTTATTCAGGCGATATACGTAATTCGGCTCTGTCAGCCGCAGCCTGCCATACGGATGATTTGGATTTACAGGCTCAGCGTAAAAGAATTTCTCTCCGCGTTTAAAGGCCTCTTTTGCCCATTGTGTCAGGTCTTCCCTGCGGTAAAGTCTCGGTTCGCCATCATCCACGGCAGAGTACCCATTTGTACATACGGGGATAAAACATTTCTTTAAGTCCTTTACGTTCTGCAGTGGTTTTTTGCCTGTCAACAGGTCAAGTCTGTCCTGGATTTTTTTAACGTTTTCGTTTTGTCTTTTTTTTTCTGCTTCCAGAACAAAACCAAAGACACAAAAACCGGTCTCATCAGACAGCCAGTCGGCAACATTCTCTTCATCAACGTCATCTGGAATGTCCATTTCTTTCGGGAGTGTTTTTAAAATCTCCTCATCACCGTCAGTATCCCATTTGATATCAATTGCTCTCATGATTATTTTCCTCTCTTTCTTTGCGATAAGTTTTTAAATATTCATCCAGTTCTCTTGCTGGCACAAATTCCATCTCAACGACAACTGTCAGCCCTTTTTCAATTCCCTCATCCGGCATAGTCCACTCTTCGGATGCAATGACGTCTTCGCTATCGTAGTAAGAATCGCCGTCAAGCGGAATTATTTTTCCATCTGCCACCTTAAAGCAGCCGCAGAATTCGCCATCAATATTATTGCCGGTTGCCGGCGGGGAATCCCGTTTCTCGTCATATCCACGATAAGAGACGTAATCAAAATTTTTACCGGCGATAATATCACCAATTGTAGGATAAGGCTTTGTGTATTTTTTTAACATTCCTTTTTCCTCCTTTCTTCAGCCAAACCAAACAGGCATTCTCTCAGTTCGCTGCCATCAAAGAACTTTTTGTGAACCCTCCCCGCCTAATCCGCTTTCGCGAATATAGACGGGGCTTCCAAACTCCGCATGAACTTTCGTTCATGCCTGCTACTTTAGGTAGGAGTGGATACCTGACCACAGATACAGCGCAAACTCAGTGGCTCTGTCGCGCGGCATCGCCTTTGGCCGGAGCTTCAGGCTTTACCTTGGATGCGCAGAGTACCGCATAAGCGTTAATTAGTGTGGCCAGGCAGCAGCTGGTCCGTCTGTTGAGTTCTGGGACTTTGGCCAGGACTAACAACTCTTCCTTTGCAGAAAGAGATTTAAGGAGTACACGGATAAAGAACCGTGCACCAATATTTTTAGATGCGGAAAGGTCGCAGTTGTAGACCTTACCGGTTGTAAATTTACATAATTCATAAGTATTAAATCCTGCATCTTTGCCGCGGAGAACTTTTCCGGAGCCGTCAAATGCAAGACGTGATGTATTTACAGCGCAGATATAAGAAACACGGATTCCGTTTCTGGCAGCAAGCGCTTCAACGCGGTGCTGGATATCACGTTTCCTCCATAAGGAAAGCTTCTGTTTGTTTCCTCTCCTCTTTTTCTTCATATTGAGGTGTTCAAAAACAATAACGTTCGCTTTGGATTCCATGGCGAATCTGACAATCTCCGCAGCTGTTTTAATGGCGATTGTCTCATTATAGTTATTTGCCAGTCTCCAAAGCCTTGGTGTCTTATGATTACCATTCTGCTGTGCTTTTTTGATAGCATTCAGCAACCCATACATACGGTCTTTTTCTACAGGATGGTTGATGAATCGCTGTCCTGTGACAGTTCCGTCTTTATGTACTACTGAACACACTGCGTCTGTATTGATGCCCAAATCTACTCCAATCACCGTCTCGACTTCCTTATCTTTCTTAAACTTCGGAAACTTAGAGTTTGCCATTTCGTAAGAAATACGGAGTTCATATCGGTGATTACGTTTTACAAGAACAGGGGCAGAAGCTTTCCATGCTTTCATATGACTATAAGCATACATGAAATCACAATCACGTATCACAAAAGTTTCCCAAATCCAGTCCTTACCATTATATAATTTCAGGCTTACGATATTTGTTTCTTCGCTGTTAAGGAATGTATTATTTCTGTAAAAGCACGGCATTGTGTTCTGATTTCGGTTCAGATATGGTCTGCAGCCATGCTTTCCTCCATTCTCCCAATTCTGCAACTGAGAGCGGTAAGACAGCATCAGTCCGATTGAAGTATTGATTGCATCGCGTCTGAGATAACTCGGAAATTTGTAAAATTCCTTATCGAAACGTTTATATACAGCATCATTATTCTCCGTGGAATGGATTAAACGTTCCATTTTCTGCTGTCTTCTCTGCTGTGCTGAAATAATAACTTTTCCATCATCGCCTGTTATACTTTCAAGAGATTTCAATTCGTCAAAATGACGTATTGCAATGTCAGAGATATAATGTACGGCATTGCGGTATATTTTAATTGTCTTGTCGAAAATATGATAGGCTTCTGTGATTTTTAATCCATATGATACTGTTGCCATACATTGGCACCTCCTTGCCTTAAAATTTCTTACATACATATATAATATGCAGGATTTTTAAAAGTTTTGTCGTTTTTTGCGAAAAAAATGCAAAGTTTATTTTGCCAGTTTCTCGTAACAGCACTTACCCCGCCTAAACGTCAGACATGACATTTTTAGATGTCTGACGCTATAGACGTGGTATGCGTGCATGGCTATTCTAGTTTTTTATCAACAACAACTACAAGCTCTTTTTCAAACGGCTCTGAGAAGAATAATACCGGCTCGGCTTCGTCATATGTTTTATCGTCTGAAACGATTTTGCCGTTCTCAACTTTAAACCATCCTATGACGCTTCCGATTTTGTTTTCTGTTGCTTTTGGAATATCATTTTCGACATCATACCCGCAATACACTACGACACGGTAGTCCTTCCCGGCAATCAGGTCTCCGATTGTCATCGTTGAATCAACTTTTGTATACATTTTTTGACCCCTTTCTTATTATATTTTTACAAAGACAATATGCCGGATTTTTGTAAAGGCAAAAAAAAGAACAGCCTTTGGCTGTCCTATAATTTGAATATGCTGGATTTTTTGTCTATCTTGTCAAGTATATATGACCTTAATACTGTCACATCCTTATATTCTTCTTCGTCAAGCTTTTTCAGTATTTTCCTCAGCGCTGTATCAGTAAAGACTCCGTCTTTGATAAAGCCAATTATTACCTGATTCCAGTCTGATTCATTGTTTAATGCGTCAGATAAAAACAGAGCTGCGTTTCTGGTAATATACGCCTTTGTTTTTGTGTCCGGATATATCTTTCGCTGTTCTATCGCAGCAGACCGGGCGATTGCATCTTTACTATAAGGATACATCGCCGGTGGCATTCTATTGTCGTTTGATTCAGCCAAACGGCATATAGCTCTTGCCGCTGACGGTATTTCGGTTAACATCTTCGGCATGATGATTACTGGCAGCCCTTCAATCTCAAGCTTCCAGATATTACAGTAATGACAGATACAGAGATTCCCGCCTCTTAATCCAATCTTGGCAATACCTGACCAGGACATATTTTCCATAACCTTTTTGGGTATATAGATGTATGAGGCATTCGGGAAAGCAGCAGCACCTATATTCTGCACTGTTGACGGTATGTGTATTTCATACATATCTGACTGGCCTGCACAGGAGGCAAAACCTTTTGAAGTGCCAACTGTGTTGAACGCGCCGGGGCCGATTGTCCTTAATCCTTCTGGCAGGTTGATTTCACTCATGGAAGTATTGTTAAATGCATCGCCTCCGATACCTCTTAGCCTAGCATGAAAAGTAAAGTGCTTTAAATTAATACAGCCAAAAAAGGCATAATCTCTAATTCTTTCCACATTTTTTCCACCTTCTACCTCTTTCAGATTCCAAGACCGAGAAAATGCATATTTATCAATGATTTCTACAGAGTCAGGAAGAACGACTTTATCAAACTTGCAGTTTCGGCATGCTTCAACAAATATCATCTTTGTACCGTCTGGAATGATAAGAGTTCCTTCTCTGCCTATCGGGCAGAGATAAAGATTCTCTCCACTGCCTGAATATAACAGGCCGTCTATAGTACAGAATCTGCTGTCAGGAGAGATAATCTCAAAATTCTCAACTGTCTGTAATGCAGCATTGCGAAGTAGTTCCTTTACATAGTTAACAGTCCAATCAGTTTTTGAGTCTTTAATTATAAGTTCCTTGATTGGTTTGTCAACAGTAATCTGAAAGTGTTTGTATCGCACCCTGTCCAAAAAGTGTTTCAGGTCTTTGAATGTGTTTACGGTCAGTGTTCTGCCGTCTTTAGATATTTCGGCACTTTTGTTCATTTTTTTGCTCCCTTCTTTTTGTGTTGCTTATGTTACAGATTTAATATGCCGGAAGCAGAAAGAAAAAGAAACATGGCTGACGCCCTGCTTCTTAGATACGAAATGTGTTTTGTGGACAGTTACTTATGGAGTTGAGGATATATGTTTTAAGGACAGTCAGGTTTTGAGTGTCTTCAACTTTCTCAACTTCTTTAAGCAGACGCTTCAATGCAGTATCCGTAAATACCTTATCATTGATAAGTCCGACCATAAGTTCTTCTCCGTTTTTAACTAACGGATTGCAGATGATGTTCTGGAATATTATTGAAATATTTCTTGTAATAAACCGTTTAAGATTTGTATTCGGGTATTTTCTGCATTGCTCTAATGCAGCAGTCAAGCCAGTTGCACTCTGGCTGTATCTGTATATTTCCGGAGGCATAGTATCTTCTGAAAGCATGAATTTATTGATTTCATCTGATGCCGCATCAAGCTTTGAGCGGTCTATGTCTTTCGGCATGATGATATCAGGTTTGCCATCAATTTTAAGCCTCCACATATTACACGGATAGCAATGCTGAAGATTTCCGCTTCTGAGGCATGCATTTATCAGCTTTCGGTTTACAAATGATGTGTGGACATTAGCAGCATTTGAAAACGCTCCTGGTTGAATATACCCTATTGATGACGGAATGCTAATATCATACATGCCATCAGGGCCAACATCAGCGTTTTTGCCATTATGCAGGGCCGCAGTGTTAAAAGCATCTCTTCCTACGCGCCAAATGCTGTCTGGAAGGTCTATTTCTGTCAATGTGGTGTTCATGAAAGCGCTGTCGCCAATTTCTTCTACCATATCTCCGAGTTCAAAATATTTTAGCTTTTGGCAGTTTAGAAATGCGCCATTGTAGATTTTTATTATTCCTTTTCCGCCTTCCACTCTTTCCAGATTTGCATTGCGATAGCATGCAAACACACCGATTGATTCAACTGAATCCGGCAACACCAGCACTGAAAAGCTGCAGGCTGAGCATGATATATCAGAAATGCTTTTTGTTCCATCTGGAATTACGAGTACACCTTTTCTTCCTCGCGGGCAGAACAGCAGACGTTCTTTGTCTCCTGAATATAGCAGGCCGTCAACGGTACAGAAATATTTATCAGGATTGCTTATACTGATTGTTTCTAATCTCCTCAGAGGCTGTTTGTCTAGTAACTGCTTTATTTCGTGAGACTTCATATTGCATTTTGCTTCATTAACAACCAATTTTGTCACAGAATCAGGAAAACCTCTTTGCGAAGATTCCAATGCGTGAATATATTTTTTCAGCGCAGTGAACGTTTCTACTGTCAAGGTATCTTCAATTACTTCAGCCCAGTTTTCGTCAGTTATATTCAAAATCATATCATCTCTTCCTTTCTTTATTGTTTTTCATATACAATATGCCATTTTTGGGCAAAAGAAAAAGCCTCCAAAAAAGAGGCTTAAAAAACAGTCTTACGCGAAAGATGCACACTGGAAAAATCCGATATGAGACTCCCAATCGAAATCATCAGGCACGTATGCCGCAAGTTTTTCCTTGAATTCTTTGATGATTTCCTCAGTGGACTTATACCCGTCATCTCCAAGCAAATCCTGCGGGCGTGTAGACTTGTCAGTGTAGATGATATAAGAACCATCTTCCACATCCACAAACTTACCGCGGGCTGGCTTTTTGAATGGATAGAGCACTCCGCCAGAGTGTTCTTCTTCGCAGTATTCCACGCAGTTGAACAATTCTTTCTTATGTTCGGCAGCAGCTCTTTCATTTACGCATGATTCAAGTGAATGAAAGTCTTCCAGCAGGCTCTGTCTGTATGCAGAACGCAGGAAATAGAAAGAATCGCTTCCATATTCTGAAATCGTGCAATCGATAAAGTCAATGTCTCTATCGGTTACACCATCCTTCCTGTATGTCTCCAAAAGATATCTCGTGAAAAAATCCCTTACTTCTTCTTTAGGGAAAACTAAAGCAGTTCCGCTTGTTGCGCTCCAGTATTCTGACATAATATTATCTCCTTCCTTATTCTTCGTTATTGTTTGATGTTATCACGATATCGCCTTCAACGTCAAGTTCTTCCGAGTCGCAGATATACTCTGCGTTTTTCGGGAAAGGCATATTTTTCCAGTTCTTTTCCAGGTAAGCGACAGCTTCCTCACGTGTTGTAATATCGTCCGGAATATCAGCTGTTACCTGGCCGCAAACCTGGTAAATTACGTTGTAAGTTACTTTAGACATATTTTTGTCTCCTTTCTTGTTGTCTTGTTTTTTTTGATACACTTTTAATATGCTGAAATTTTTACACCGCAAAAAAACAAATCAATTGTCATTTGTCGGCAAAAATGATACAATTACAGTATACAAATCCGACAACTGGACACCGCCCGGTCCTGCCAATTGTTAAGAGAGATATTCCACCGGGTTTTTCGGTATCAGACAAAGAGTACCGGCCAACCATGCATCCGAAATGTGCGGCGGCTCTGGCAGACAAAGACGGGAAAAGAAACTGATGCTTAAAGGAAGAACGGAAGTTACCGCGAGCAAGCGGGAGGATTTACACAAAAAAAGAGGCCGCATAAATGCGGTCTCGTATTGTTTTTTTGTACATTAGCATTCGGAATAAGACCACTTGCTGCGCTCTTCCTGGGAGCACCAATCATCAGGGTCAGGCCGTGCAGTATAGAATAAGCAGTTCTGACAGATGGCGCTGCGGCAGCTGACAGGTCTATCATCTCCTCGCATTATTCCAAACAGGTCTCCGGAACATGCGATTTTTGCGATGTCTTCGGAATATTTTTTCAAATGTGTCATTATCTTTCTCCTTTCTTTTTTTGTCTGGAATATATATCCAATATACCAGATTCTTGTCGGCAAAAAAAATAAATACAGAACACTTTTTTGGGCTATGTCCAGACATATGGTTGATTTTTGATAATAATGGAAAACCCAGTATTTGCAGTCATTTCCGATTATGCCGGAAAAATATCTTTTCTGCGTCCTTTGTGGATTTTTTTTGTAATTTAAGCATATTAAGAAAGAAAGGAGTAATTTTAATGAAAGTAAAATATATATTCTTAATCATGCTTCTGTTAATACTAGCTGTATGCCTCACTACATGTGCCAGCTATAATACATCTGACAAAGACTGGCCAACATATGATTCGATGTCGACGGCAGTCAATATAAGCTTTTTCTAACAAAAGCTCTATATACCTGATGCAAGGAGCCGTCATCATTTTGGATGATGATGGTTTCTTTGTGTTACACTGTCACAGGAACTCTATTCATCTGTTTCATGCGTCTCATATCATTCCACAAATGAACTTAGCGGCATCTTCTGTTCTTTTTCTTTCATAGCCTTAACCAACCTGCTTGTTCCGAGCCTGTCAGCTCCAAGACTAAGCATCAGTTCAGCATCTGAAAAGTCTTTGATGCCTCCTGCTGCCTTAATTTTAACGTCAGGACCGACATGCTTTTTCATAAGCACGATATCACCAGGTGTTGCTCCACCGGTAGAAAAGCCTGTTGATGTTTTGATGTATTCTGCACCAGCAGCAGTTACAATCTCACACATCTTAATCTTTTCTTCCTCAGTCAAAAGGCAGGTTTCAATAATCACCTTCAGCACTCTTCCATCGCAGGCCTCATGAACCGCATGGATTTCATCTTCAACCTTAGCATACTTCTTATCTTTTAGCATTCCGATATTGATTACCATATCAATCTCAGAAGCCCCGTTTTGTACCGCATCACGCGCCTCAAATACCTTAACAGCTGTTGTGTTATATCCATTCGGGAACCCGATTACAGTACATACAGGCAAACTGCTGTTCTGTCCTTTTAAGTACTTTACCGCCTGTTTTACATATGCCGGCGGTATGCAGGCAGACGCGGTTTCGTATTTAACCGCATCATCTAGCACGGTTTTGATATCCTCCCATGTTGCGGTCTGCGAAAGCAGTGTGTGGTCTACCTTATTCAGAATTTTGTTTGTAGTCATAGTTTTTGACTCCTTTCTTTATTTATATTTTTTTATATTTCCAATATGCCGGATTTGTCAGACAACTAAAAAAAGAAGAAGCTTACGCCTCTTCTTTAAGTATTTTTTTTGCTTTTTTAACATGTTGTTCCTGAAGTCCACCCTCAGACTCATTATTTACGAAAAAATCCGTCTTGACAAGATGGCCGCCAAGGCCAAAGCTTTCATAATGTTCTTCATCAAAATCATCATCCAGTGAGACGTAATTTTTGACCAAATCTTTATTATCAGCCAGCCATGCATCAATTTCTTCTGGCCGGTTTGATAATATCATCGGCGTTACATCCATAATCGTCATTCCGTATTTTGCGAGACACGATTCAAGATATTTGTACATTGAATGAGGGGCTTTCATTTCATCTCCGCAAAGCTCTCTCCAAGAAGAAGACAATACAATTTTGCAGTTGCATTGCCTGTATATTTTTGCTAGGCGTTCAACTGCCCGCATGTCTATCTCATCTTCAGGGTCTTTGTGGTTGTTTAGATATGCCCTGCTGTTTAATACACCGTCGACATCAAGGAAAATGATGTTTATTTTGTTTTTCTGCATGTAAATCTCCTTCCTTAGAGTTCAAAGTTGCACTTTATGTCGCTTAACGCATTAATGACATACGCTTTTAATATTACTGCGTTTTTCAAATAAGTATCTTTATCCATCTTGGAAAGCATTTTCCTTAATGCAGTATCGGTAAGCACGCCATCTTTGATAAGACCAATCATAAACTGTTCCCCATCTGGTTCTGTATGAAACACATTATACATGATTGTACTGATGTTTCTGGTGATGAACATTTTTGATTTTGTATCAGAGTACAGTTTGCAATGTTCTATCGCAGCAGCCAGTCCAGCACAGTCTGAATTATATGTGTACATAGTCGGAGCAGGCGCATTTTCTGTATTTATGAAATCACGCAATGCTGTAGCCGCTTCTTTAGGGCAAGAAAAACTTTTTGGCATGATGACCTCCGGCTTCCCATCAATTTTTAAACGCCATATATTACAATTATAATTATGGCAAAGATTGGTGTTACGTAAGCCGATTTGGACAAATTTTAAACAATCAACATAATCATTCATAAGACATTTAGCCGTTTGTTTAGACATATGAATCGCAGACGCATTTGGAAAAGCTGTTGTTCCAATATGTGTTACGGTTTCGGGCAGGTAAACAGTATACATCTGGTCATAATCTACAGGACGAGTTTCCTTATCTTCTATTATATCGATTGTATTAAATGCTCCGCCTCCAATCGTTTTAAGCCCGTTAGGGAATTTAATTTCTTTCATTTCATTCAAGGAAGCATAATCAAAAGCCGAAGAACCAATAATTTTCAGCTTCTCGCCAAACTCAAAACGTTTTAATCTATAACAACGATAAAATGCAAATGGCTTAATATTCTGTATATTTCTCCCACCCTCCACCTTTTTTAAATTTAAATTAAAGGCAAACGCATTTTCTCCGATAGATTTAACTGAATCAGGAATTGTAACCTGGTCACATCGCACCCATGCGCATGCATAGTCGCAGATAAGCTCCGCTCCATCATGAATTACCAGATTTCCAGTCTTTCCTCTTGGACAAAGATACAGCTTCTGTTTATTGCCAGAATACAGCATTCCGTCAATAGTGCAAAATCTATCGTCAGGGTTTTTGATTTCGACTGCCTCAGCATCTTGCAGTATCCCTCGTGACAACAATAATTTGACTTCATCAACGCAAAAATCACTTCTGGCGTTATTGATAATCACTTTTTTGAAGCGAGTCAAATACGGTATTGAAATCTGCCCATGAGATACCATGTCAAGATACTTTTTCAAGTCTCTGAAGTTCTTTGATATTAATGTCGCATTGTCGTCAGCTATATATGTTTCAGTATGCATATTTTTTACTCCTTTCTTTCTGCTTTACAAAGACAATATGCCGGATTTTGCCGGCAGAAAAAAAGCAGCCTACGGCTGCCTTCTGTTTCTTACAGACAAAAATTTGATTTTTGAGGTTTAATCGCATTTAATAGATATCCTTTGATTACTGCTAAATCATCTCTTCCTTTTTTGTTTGCTTCCAGCTCTGTCATCATTTTCTTTAATGCCGTATCGGAAAAGACTCCAGCCTGTATGTATTTTACAAGCTCTTCCGTTTCATCAGAATATACGTCAGCAATCTTCGCTGCATACAATGTCAGAAACGCCCTAACCTGCTTGTCTGGATACAGCCTGCAGTGTTCTAATGCAGCAGCTAAAGCAGTATTTTCCTGGCCATATCCATACAAATGAGGCATTTCGGCGTCATCCGTATTCACAAAATTGTTGATTTCCTGTATAGCCAATTCTGTGGAGTCCATAGTCTTTGGAAGTATAAGTTCCGGCTTGTCTTTGACTTTTAACCTCCAGAACCTTGTCACGTGGTATTTTTGCATATTTCCGTCTTGCGTGCATGCTATCAGCAGCTTACGGGTTACGGTGTCAGTATACACTACTGACGCATTTGCAAAAGCACAGCGTCCAATCTTTCTTAAAGAATTTGGGATGTGTATTTCATGCATGCCGTCAGGTTCTATTCCGACTAAATAATTATCTTCCGTGAGATGAACCGTATGAAATGCCCCATTTCCAACTGATTTTAAGCCTTCAGGCAAATTAACGGCCTTCAACCCGGTGTTTGTAAACGCCGCATTTCCAATACGCTTAATGTTTTTCCCAAAGTCAAAGTCTGTCAGCCTTACGCAATCATAAAACGCATACTGGCCAAAACTTGCAATCCCTTTTCCTCCAACTACTCTTTTCAGCAGATTGTTGTCACCGCAGGCAAATTTCTGGAGGCGTTTCACAGAATCCGGGATGATAAGCTCTGAAATCTGTGTAACACTGAATGCATTTTGGCATATAGTTTCTGTCCCATCAGGTATTCTTACTGTCCCCTTTCTTTGGCGGGGGCAGAAATAAAGCAGTTTACCGTTTCTTGAATACAGCATGCCATCAATTGAACAAAGCTTGCCATCAGGGTTCTGAATCTCCAGCCATTCAAGGTTATATAGCGCTGCCAATATGTCGCGGACGTATTCAGCTGAAAATTTGCAGTTTGCATATTTAACGGTTAACCTTTGTGTCTCATATACTTCCCCGTTCATATTAATTAAATCGTCAAACGTATTGACCGTGAGTGTTCTTTTTTCGTTGTCCATTATTTTTAATTCCTTTCTTTGTAGATACTTTTTATGTTTACAAGAACAATATGCCTGATTTTATCGGCAAAGAAAAAAAACGAGGCCGCAAAAAATGCGGCCTCTGACTTTCAAGTTTTCAAATCACCAAAATTAAACAATATCTTCCAGCTTAAACACAATCCCTCTGCAGTACACTTCGCCTGCATCCATCACAGAAAATGTCTCATGTGGAATCTTTGTCTCATAAGCCCATGGAATTACGACACCATTCTCATCTTCTGCCTCACACCATAAGGCATTAATAACGTTTTTGGTCTTATCTTCTTCTACTCCATTTTTTGAAATGTATACTCGGCCGCCATCAAAGCATCCTGCTTCGTCCTCAATAGCACCCTCAAATTCCATCAGGTCATCGGAAGCCCCCGTTACAATCACAAATCCGTTTTCTTTTGCGATTCCAATATCCTCTTTTGAGAAAATCGGATATCCATTGTACTCTGTTCCGTTCAGTTTTTCAGCAAATTCTTTAAGTGTCATAATTCTGACCTCCTGTTTTTGTTTTTTTTGTATATTTCCAATATGCAGATTTTTTTAAATTTTTTTATTATTTTTAGGTATTTTTGTGCCTATTTTTCCAAATATTTTTTTAGAGCTGACCACAGTACTACGACTGGCGAAAGGATTTCTTTCTCATCGTTGGTCAGCCCTTTTGGAAGGTTTTCCAAGAGTGAATCACACTCCTCAAAAATCGTCTGAAGTCTGTCATTTAGCGAGTCCACTTTCGCTTCTGTCTGCTGTTCTCCATAAACGAATCTTTTCTCGTCGTCGTTAAGTTCAAGGTCTTTAGCGTCAGGCTGGGCAAGGCACCCAAAATTCCATACCTGAATTTCTCCCGGCTTGATAGTCTGTTTCACGCCGTTTTTAGCGATAATTGTACAGTCTTTATTAGATGCGTTTTTTATGTAAAGATAATCTGAGTTATAGATTGCGAAATAATCTTTACTGAAATCAATATCATCTGAGATGCTCTCCGGTGCCAGGTCTGCGTAATGCATATCTGCATATCCGAAGCGCTCCTCATCAAATTTAAGGATAGCAGCAGCTAAATCATCATAAGTTTCAACTGATTCCAGCATGTGATAAACGAATTTTCCGTTGCATGACGGGTACATATCTCCGTTAAACTGTATTGACATCCAATTTGCTGTGTCTGTGATTAATAAAAAATTTCCTCGTGTCATAATTTTTACCTCCCGGTTTTTGTTTTGTTATATCTAATATGCTGAATTTTTATCGGGGAGGAAATTTTTTGCGGAAAAAAATCCGGAGAGGAATCCTCTCCGGTTCGTGAATGTGTAAGTTTTAGCTCTTATCTCTTATATTTAACGACTTCTTTTTCAGCCGCCATCATCTTTCTATTTTTATCAAATTTGATTTCCTTAAATCCGAACATGTCAACATAAAAATACCTGTCTCCATTCGGAAGATGCATCACAATGATATCAGAAATGCTCATTGGACGGCCTTTTCTGTCCAAAATTACACCATTATGCTCCATATAAAGCCTTTCGCACACTCTCTTTGCCTCAAACGTATCGCTGAATTCAAAAATTCCGCGGTAAACTTTTTCGTAATCAGAAAGCTGTGGAGAAGGGCTCTTCTTCATCGCTGATTTAAACGGGCAAAACACATAATCAGCCTCAGTTTGCAGTAAATCATAAAAGCAGAAATGTTCTTTCTCATCTTCCGGCTTAACAGTCTTCCAAACCCTACTGACTCCCGCCAACACAGGCATGAACAAAACATCAGGTTTTGAAAACATTTTCGTGTATTTCTCAACATCATCATCAGAAATATCACAGAACTCATCGCCTGACCATCCACAGATAAAGAAATCACCGCGGATTACATCATGGCTGTTACCAATTTTCAGAATTCGATTCGGCGTCAGGTTAGCCAGTTTTCCGACATCATTACAAACCAGCATTGCAGTTTCTGATAATGTGATGGTCTCAATATGTCCCATCACATATCTCTGCATATCCTTCAGATTGTTTTCAATTTCCTTAACAACAGGCTCTTCGTATTTATCAATTGCTAAAATCTTCATAATTTTGTCCTTTCCCGCCATCAGGCGTTAAAATTATTTTTTTTGTTTTCTTTTTGCAATTTTTAGCACCAGCTGAATCCATCGCCGGAATCAATACCATCCTTGACGATTTTTTTGAAATCAGCGAATTTTGCACAGTCTTTTCTGCCGGCATAGCCATATAAGATATTGTCATCGTAGTCTTTAATGACTTCATAAATTGACCGGCAATGGTCTGCATCCATCTCAGCATCACAATCGCTTTCATACAAAAAATCAAGGATGTCAGACATTTTGCCTTTGTATTTTTTATCCAGCTCAGCGATTTTTTCATCGTAGTCCTTAAAGAATGCTTTACGATTTGGATACCACATCCCTTCGCCCAATTTTTTGTAATGCTCAAAAATGTCTGGCGCTGCCAACTCTGCGACTTTAGTACGGAGACGTCTGAAGCCTCCACCTCCAAGGTCAATGGAGCGGCTTTTGCTCTTAATCGTTACACCCATCACGCAATCTCCTTTCTCATTTCTGCAAGCAAATTCTTGTCCAATTCTTTCAGTTCAGCCATCATCTCATCATAGACGGACGGGAAACCGCGGCCAAACTTGTTTGTATGTCGGTCTGAAGGTAATTGATAACTCGTCGTTGCCGGCTCGTTACCAAGCCTCGCAGAGGCTGACAAGCGAAGCCGTAAAGCTGAGTACAATGGACCCGCTTCGCTTCAATTCCAGCTCGGACTCTGTCCTTGCTGTTACATAAAACATTGGACGCGTACATGATAACTCGCCATAACGGACTCGTTTGTCAGTGGCAAAAGCTACTTGGTGCAAGCGAGAATAAACTCACTGCATCATGGCTTTTTACTTCCTGCTTGGTAGTAACATGTCTACCAAAGCAATCTTTCTCACGGCGATTCTTGAGGTTTAATCGCACCCAACAGGTATCTCTTAAGTACAGTTAGGTCATCTCTTTCCTTTTTGTTTAAGAACCAGGTGAAACCATTACCGGAATCAATACCGTCTTTAACGATAGCTTTAAAATCAGCAAATTTCGCGCAGTCTTTTCTGCCGGTATAGCCGTATAAAATATCGTCGTCGTAGTCTTTGATGACTTTGTAGATAGACCGGCAGTGTGGAACATCCATAATGCCGTCGCAATCGCTTTCATACAAAAAATCAAGGATGTTAGACATTTTGCCTTTGTATTTTTTGTCCAATTCTGCGATTTTTGTGTTATATGATTTGTAAAACGCTTTTCTTTCGTCTGCGTCATACAGCCGCATTCCATCCATGGATTTTTTGTAGTGCTCAAAAATATCTGGAACTGTCAGCTCTGCAACCTTAATCCTCAGCATCCTAAATCCGTCATATCCCATGTCAATAGCATGATTCTTGCTTTCAATCGTCACACCCATCACGCAGCCTCCCCTCTCATTTCTGCCAGCAAATTCTCGTCCAATTCTTTCAGCTCAGCCAGCATCTCATCGCGGCTTTTCACTTCCTGCTCGGTAGTAACATGTCTACCAAAGCAATCTTTCCCACGGCATAACTGGCAAGAACAATGGATTTTATTTTTACTGTACTGGTGCAGATTGTCATACAACGGCAGGCCATCACATGACCGCGCGAGGTCAATTCGCGCTTTTCGTCTCGCCTTTTTGTAGTCAATCTTTCTTCGTTTTCCTTTTTTGCTATCTTTTGGAGTGCTGAAAAGAGATTCAGTTTCGGCGTCGGTGAGGTCGTCTGAGTAAATATCTAAAACTTCGTTATTCATTTTTTTTGCCTCCTGTCTTTGTTGTTGTTTTTGTCGCTTTTAATATGCTGAATTTTGACAGGAAGAAAAAAAAAGAACAAAAAAAAAAGAACATGACTGAATGTCATGCTCTTCTACCGCTAACTTAATGGTCTTCATATTCAATTTCATCATCGTCTATAGACATATCAAAATAATCATTACTTTGTATTTTTTCGGCAGGTATACCGTGCTGAACAAAATCGCTCCATCCTTCATCTTTTGATGGATTACTATCTACCAGTCTATTATTCATAGCTGACAATAGGTTTGGAGAGATACTGCTGATTGAATCATTCGGATTTATCCAGGTTACATGAAGCGAAGTATCTTTTACGCCATATTCATTCGCAATCCCCAAATATTTTTCTCTTATTGGCTTGTCAAGATTGGTTGCTTCATATACGACAGAAGCGCCACTTTTTAAAGCTGTTTTGATTCTTGCATCAACTATTGCAAAAACAAGGCTTTCACTATAACTATCTGGATAATTGTCTTTGAGTTCTTGGCGAATTTTATTCGGAGAAATCAATACTGTACTATCTTTGTAATCTGCATTTATTACAATGTCATTCGTGATTTTAGAAGGGTCAAAAATAAGGCCAATATTCTTTATCGCTTTTGAGGCCGGATACAAGTTCACATCATCCATTTTTTTATTTTGTAAATCAGCATAAAGAGATTTGGCTAATTGAGATTTTCCTGAACCCGGAATTCCGCAAAGCATAATAAACTTTGGAGATTCCATTTTAACTTCTGGCTCTTTTACGATTGTGTTGTATTTGCTATTTTTTTCGGCTTGTTTTTCTTTATATAATGAAATCGTCTTTCCTCTTTGGAATTCTGATAACATTTTGGCTTTAGTGTCGTAATTTTTACTGATTACATCAGCCTTTTCTTCTGGAATTCCTGCATTTGCATACAGTTCTTTAACCTCGCCTGCGGAGGGTATGCTGTTTAAATCTACGGCAGTTTTATTTTTCACTTTTCCAAGTAATTTTTCTTCTCTTTTGTAAAAACTCGTAATCGGAATGTCTAAAATTCCGGCTCGGGTATATGGTGTTTTTCTTCCATCAGAATAGAACATACTGTTTCCGGAGTCGAATATTGGAGCCGGGCCAATTAATTTCATAGTATTTGGGTCTCGCAAGACGCCAAAATTTAACAAATGTTCGTCTGTATTCGTTATCAAGAAATCGGTCATTGTCTGATAGTCCATAAATTCTTGAATTTGATTGTAATCAATACCGTTTTCAACACAGATATTAATGTACTCGTCATATAATGCCTGACTGTTTTGGATTTTTCTGCTTTCCACCATTTCATAAGCCGACAACAATTCTATATTTTCTGAAGTAAAAGCCGGGCACTTACATTGTACACCTCTATCTTCGGTCATTTCAGCGGTGTATCTAACAAACTCAACATTTGAAGGCTGTCTGCTATGAACTATTGAGGCGAAAACTTCATTAATTGACTGCTGTCCGTAATATTTATAGCTTTCTTTGACCAATATTGGAGTTTTATGCATTAAATCCCAATATTTTTCCATCTGGCCGCCAAGAGACGCATTTGGGTCATACGACGTTGCGTTATGATATGGGATTTTTCCATGGCTATATGCAGCTAAATTCGCAAATTTAACGTTATCAAATGACAAATCAATGCCGCTTGGTTTAATCCAGTATGTATCAGTCATGCTTAATCCAAGATTTTTTGCCAGATAAACCTCTGTATTTAAGCAATTTGCGTTATTTATCACCTGCTGCATCGTTGCTCTTGACGCAGGAACAGCTCTCATCTCCCACCATTTTTGAATTTTCTTTATGTCACAGTTGCCGAGATATGGTGACAGGCCGTTTCTATCATCATGATATTCGGTGATTCTGCCTATGTTTTCGTCAAACAGTATTGTTCCGCATTTATCATTTTTGTGCATTAAGCTGTATTTTATCATTATTATTCACCTCCAATATATCTTAGTAATATGTAAATAGTATACCAAAAATTTAGTAAATTACAATTTATTTTGAGATAATATTAATATGCGGAATTTTGTAGGAAGAAAAAAATGGTTTCCAAATACATGTTGAAATAAGGTTTTATATGTGATACAATGTGTCTATAAATTAGTGTTCTAATTATAGACGCTTGATAATGGAGGAGAAAATATGAAGAAAGAAAAGATAGATGATAATCAATTGACATTCTTTGATGTCATTGATGGCGGAAAGCATGAAGAAGACAAGAAGAATATAATGAAATTTAAAAAGAAGCAATTGATTGATGTGCAATATGCTCCTTATGAAGAGATGTTTTCTGGCTTTAATAAAATTCAGGCGATTACGTTTTCATATGATTTAAGTTTCATAAACAATATAATGAAATATTTTGATACAGCTGAAATCATTTTAGGAGCAAAGTTTATTTTTGATAAAGATGAAATGCTTCCAAGGCTACTTGCTGATGCAGCAGCATTAAAAAATGACATAACAAAGGATAAAAGACTTTCAAATATGCTTAAAAACGGAGACTTGATAATTAAAGTGTCAACATCTATTGTTGACCACAGAAAACTGTATATTTTAAGTGCAGACGATGGTAGAACAAGAGTCCTTTCTCCTTCTGCTAACCTGTCATGGAGCGCATGGAATGGCAGTCATCTTGAAAATTATGAGTACGATGATGGAGAGGCTGGATATGAGGACGCCATCAATGACTTTGAAGTTGCATGGTCATTGGCAGAAGAAATACCTTATGCATGTTTTTCAGCTAAAATCTCTGAAAATGCCGATGAGGATATTGTAGCTGGAAATCCAATTGTAACAAAAATCAAACAGACAAATTCAGTTATTGTGTTACGTCAGCAAATGGACGAAGAAACGATTTCTCTTACAAGGCGTTGTTTGGATATAGAAAATGATATTGCCGAATATAAAGAAGTTACAAAAAATATCGGATTAAAGACAGACAAAGGTGTTACTATGATTTCGCCTCAGCATGTTAAAAAAATTGAGACAAACATGAAAAGGACTATTAGAGCAAAGAAGCTTAATGTTGAGGAACATACGAAGGCATATCCAAAACTAACATTTGACTATGATGAAGAAAAAGCGTATCTTGATGAGACAGAAATGGATTTAAATCCGCCCGATGAAGAAATTAAAAATGATATTGATGAAATTTTAAAAATATTTGATAATTTTAAAGCATTCATTAATGGAGAAAAAAATCTACAACCAAATCATTTTAAACTGATGACGGCGGTGCTTAGTTCGCCTTTTACGGCACGGCTTAGATGTGATGCTTCATTACTACAGGTCGGAACATCCAGCCTTCCACTTTTTCTCTTGCTATCTTCTGCAAACGCCAACTGCGGCAAAACTTTTATGATGTCTGCTTTATTGAAAATGATGACAGGCGAAACTCTTGATACGCAAAAAGGCGTTAATGTATCAAAAGATATGCTTGAAAAAGAACAGATTTGTATTAAAGGTATTCCAATTTTTGTTGATGAAATAAGCGGCAGATTTATTTCTGATAAGGAAGATTTTCTTAAAGACCCTGAGCGATGTGAAAAAGGACAAGTCAGTACGATGCCGCTTATTGTATTTGCAAGCAATAATGTTCTTTCATTAGAGGAAAAGTTTAGAAAGAGGATGATGTTTATTAATTTTGATGGAGCAATGCCAAGCACCATTGACCAGAGCGCTTACAAAAGCCGCGGTATTGCTATTGTTAATAGACTGGGCACGGCTTTTTTTAGAGAATATCTGCGACGCATGATTCCACAAATTAACGGTATTATCAACTATATGTATGATGTAGAGCATCGTGAGGATGGTTATTATCCAGACGTTATGGCTATTTCATCTCAAACAATCATTGACATTTTGACAGATTATGGATATGATATTCCTAATTATGTTAAGCGACTTACCTGGAATGATGATTATTCTGTCAATTCCGTTTCTGTTTCAGAAGATTTTCTTGAACAGATAGATTCTCTATATAGAACAAACAGAAAAGATTTTAAAATTGATACAGTTACTAATCTCGTAAGTATAGAGCTAGGAAGGAATAAGAATATTGAAAAAATGTTTGAGTCATGGTCAAGGTCTTTACCAAATGAAATTGGAGCAACCGTAATTCCGTCGAGAGATTTATGCAGAATTGATTTCCGTAAAGATAAATTGGAAAAATTTTTAGGGCATTCTCTATCAACAGGATTTTTGTCATTCCTTCAAGGAAAAATAGGCTTTGGTAGGTGATATTGTGTGATGGTATATTTATATACAAAAACAAACGAAGAGCTAAGTTCTTTTGATGAAACGATTTCTGTTGTACGAAGTGGGATTAATGGTTCAGCAAATATCTTATTTTCAACGGAAAATCGAAGATGTTTTCGTGAATTAGAGCATATAAAATGCTCTTGTAATCCAGGTGACATTATTATTATCAGTAATTTTGAATCACTTGGTATGAATGATACTGATATAAAAGAAAATCTTGATTTTTTTATACAAAACTCAATCAAACTTGTAATTAAAGACATACCATCAACTTACGAATATGGAGTTGGTACATCTACAAATATAGCTGTTATAAGAACAATTTTTGACTTAATAAAGTCAACAAACCAAAAGATTACACCAATCCGTACTTCCAGGCGCGCTGGCGCCGGTCGTACTAAATTGGATTTTCCAGAAAGTTGGGAAGAACTATACACAAAATGGGAGCAAAAAGAAATCACATCAAGTGAATTTATAAAGCAAAGTGGCTTAAAAAAAGCGTCGTTTTACAATCTAATGGCAGAATACCGAAAAATTTTAGAGACAAACAAAAAATACAAAGAAAAGTATGGTTGTTAAAATAATGTAAAGCATAAGCGGCAGAATAGTTTCTGCCGCTTTTTAATGTTTAGTTCTTTGAATTTTTTACTCAGCGTTATATATTTCTTCAATCAGACGCGCCGCTGCCTCTGGCATAGACATATCATCATAAACTATATCTTCGTATAGCTTTTCAGCATCGATAACGGTTACAAATTTATTATTTTTCAAGACCTCTATTGCAAATATTCTCTTTTTGAAATCACTTCCATCTTCCTGCTCAAAATCAGGAATATCTTCCACAAATTTAATCTTACAAACATAGCTGTTTCCAAGCTGTTTCATCATATTGTATTTAATATTGCTAACGATGTCATAACTTTCATATTCTTCATTACTCATATTGTTCATGGTGAATTCGTCGAAATCATCTTCACATTCCTCATTGTCTATGTCATCTGTATAATCTACAGCAGGGAAATCTTGAAACTGACCAATCGGTTTGGCATGATTAAAATGCATTTCATTCCTCTCATCTTCAACACACAGCATATCATCTAAATCATACTGAAGATTATCGATGTCATAATCAATATTAACGTTGTCAAAGTTACCACGACCAATTTGACCTCTTAAGCGTCTGTCGGATTGTTCAAAAAACTGTGCATATCCAAAATCAGATTCCTCATCAGTCTTTAATTTATCATATTTCTTTATTGCATTTTTATATAATGCCTCTGCTTTTTTATTACGTTCAATATCGCTTAAAGTAAAAATGACTATATACATGAAAGCTTCTTCTCTTGTCATCTTATATGTTGAAATTTTTTCATAAAAGTTGTTTAGCGGAATTTCTTTATGTTTTCCAGACTCCGTATGCTCTACATTAAGAACATATTCTATGTTATGCCCAAAAGCTGTTTCGTTCAATAATTTACATTCATAATCATCGCCAATAGTATTTGATAATGGTTCTATCAAATTTTCCAAAAAAGTTTTGATATCGCCAAGCTCTTGGTTTTTGTTTGCCGTTTTTTTATCCATATCGAACACCTTTCTTTATGCGTATCTTTGGAAATATATTATTTGTTTTATAATATCATATATTAGCGACTTTTACAATTTTAATATTATCTATCACTTTTCTCATTATTACATTTCTTACACAGCATCTGCAGATTTTCATCCACAGTCCTGCCGCCCTGGCTCCACGGTACAATATGGTCTCCGTCCATCTCTGCCAGGTCAAACATCTCTCCACAAATCGCGCATTTGCGTTCCTGTCTTTCATATGCCCTTCTCTTCTGCGCTTCTGAAAATGCCCTGATTGACAAAAACTTCTCATCATGCTTCGTTCTGTCTGACAGCAGGTATCTTATAATCCCGGCATTTTTAGTAACATCATCATCCATCAAAAGCCGCTTCATATCAGTCTCAAGACTGTTACTGTTATACTGCTTATCATGAAATTCGTTGTATAAAATCCCCCAATCCTGCACGTCAGTAACGCCTTTTCTTGCATTCGGGAAAAGCATTTTCGCCCAGTTAATAACTGTCTGAAAATATAACCATAATTCGTTTGCGTCCAGGTCATGCTGATGTTTTGCCATATACATCTGACCAGACTCCAGCCCGTCACGGTCTGCAATCCACGCCAGCGCCTTTTCCAAATAATCCTGCCGAATCGGATTTCCTTTAATATACCCTTCAGCCATCTGTCCGGCCACGCAGTTTCGCTTTGAGAAATAGTTTTTCGCATCAGCCAGCCATGTTCCAACATATGTGGCATTTAATAATTCCTGATTTGTCAGCACTAGCCCGGCAATATTGATACGCTTAAACCACTCTAATTTTTCTTCTTCCGTTCCGTCACAAACTTTCACATCAAGTTTATAATCCAAAAATTTCTGCTTTTCATCTTCTGTTAGGTTGTGGAAAAATTTGTCATTTCCATTGATTTTTATAGGAAAATCACCATTTACATACTGACAGATTGAGATTGTACGCTGCTGCCCGTCAAGGAGTTCAAAGCCTTTCGGGTTCGGTGACCAGTACATTAAATTTAACGGAAATCCACTCATTACCGTATCGATTACCGCATTTCTCTGAGCCTGCTGATAAATATACTCTCGCTGATAAGGCGGCCTTAAGACCAGCTCGCCGTTTAATCCATAAACTCCACCGTCTCCGTCGTCAGCATAACTTTCAGCAACCTCTCTGATACTAATTTCTTTCGGCTCTATTTTCATTTTTCTTTTCCTCCATTTTTATTTATTTTTTAAATTGTTTTTAGCGATTTATTAGATTAATACTTGACTGATTCATGTATTAAAAGCGGCAGAATAAATCTTTCAAATTCATCCTGAAACATACATGCAGATACGGCACACGTATCATTAGAATATTTGTCATCACATCTTGACTCTAATCTTTTCAGAGGCTCTGCCATCATTTCTTTGAATTTCTGAGGAATGCCGTCATTCTCTATGAATTTATTCATACCAGCAAAAAAATCGTCAGCTTCTTCTTGTGACGTAAATTCAAACACTACAAGGCTTTCACTCGCCCTGTTACTTCTTTTCTTTATTGCAATATACATATTTTTTATCTCCTTTTTTCATTCTTTTTTATCGGTTTTTATTTTTTCTCTTTTTTCTCTTCATCTACCGCCCTCTTCAGCGCCAAAATTCCGCCTTCAATGTTATAACTCCCGCCATTTCGCATTATCTTTTCATACAGCTCTTCAGCCGTCAAGCTTACTGTTTTCACACGGTTTCTTTCCGGATGTTCTTTAAGCTCTTTTTCTATTTCTATTGCTCTTTCGGCGCTGAAGATTTGGCTTTTGTTGTTGTTCATTTCTTTTATGCCTCTTTTTGCTGTTACTTTTGTTTTTTTATAACTTGCGGCGAATCACAATCCTCGCATAAACAGAATGCACATATTCGCCCGTTTTTTCGTTGTAAAGAAAATTTCCTTTTTTAGGTTTTTCTTTTATGACCGGATTTCCGTTTGCCTTTCCTCCCGAAGCGCCTGTGTATGACATATCTTGCCGCATTTCGCGAAAGCTGTTATAAAAGCGCAAGTTTGGAATGCCGGCCTGTTCATCGGTGCTTGATTGCAGCATGCCAATAATCTCAAATTGTTCAGGGCTGTATTTGTCAAGGAATGTAATCGGAACTCCAAAAACTCCATTACAATACCTTCTGTATGAAGATTCGGCTGTACATCCTCTTTCCATGAACGTATCCTCGGCCTCTGTCGAGAGCAAGTGAGTATTCGTTTCCGACAATCCGGAATTGTTCTGGATTGAATTTGTTGAGGAATGTAATCGGGACTCCCACTTCTCCTCTGCAATACCTGTGTTGCAGGTCTCCTGTGTTGCAGGTCTCCTGTGTTGCAGGTCTCCTGTGTTGCAGGTCTCCTGTGTTGCAGGTCTCCTGTGTTGCAGGTCTCCTGTGTTGCAGGTCTCCTGTGTTGCAGGTCTCCTGTGTTGCTATCGTCTATAAAAATATTTTTTTGTATTTTTTTGTTTATCTCTTTCTCAATTTCCTCCTTATACCCGGCTGCATGTTCATGAAGCAGCTTTCTTAATTCTGTATCAGCAGCAGGGATAATAAAGAAACTTTTTTCGCCGTCAAGTTCTCCCTCTCTCGTAATCTCCCATTCGGCGGCAGAAAAATTTTTAAACTCTTCTTCTGTCACTTCCCAGGATTCACAATAATCACAAGGAATACACGAAACCTTATCTACGTTAATTGCATCATAATTGTCGTATTTTGGAAATTCTGCCGGCGTGTAACTTTTCCACAGTATAAGTTTTTCGTGCCTCTTTTTTATGTCAAGGTTTGTAAACCACAGTTTGTTTCCAAATTTCTTAATTGTTCCGTCAGGCTGCAGAAACTCTTTCACCGCAGAATAACCCATCCACATTTCGTTGTTCTTTAAAAGTGGAAATATGATTTTGTATGTAACCCAATTTAAATCACCGATTATCAAAAATTTCTTTTTATACTCAAAAAGTTGAGGTATAAAATCTTCGCGGGCAATGCTAAAAGGCGGATTTGTCACCACAATATCGGCCTCTTTCAACAGGTCAATACACTCCTGATTCCGAAAATCTCCATTTCCTTCCAGTGGCGTCTTAACTCCGGCTTCAATATCATTATCGTTTCCGCCAGTGTATTCCATCTTATAAGTCGGCTTTTCTTTGTCGTAATGCGTTGATATTAGTTTTTTAAGCCCGAGATGGTCAAAGTTCAAATGGAAATATCTCCAAAAAGCAGACCAGGTCGGGTCATCACAGTTACAAAATATTATCTTATCTTTAAAATGTTCTTTGTAATGTCTCAATTCTTCTGAAACATCATTTAATTGAGTGTAAAACTCGTCATTTTTGGCTTCTTTAGCCTTATGTAAATTTTCATTTGCCAATTTTTTTTCTCCTCCTTTTTTGGCTTTTAATTCAAAAGCCAGTTGAAGATAAAATGACGAATCAGCAATGAAAAATAACGGTTTTTTGAAATATTTTTTTATTTTTGGCACAAAAAAACAGCCATCAGATTCTTTGGATAGCTGTTTTTTTTCTGCATTACAAATTGCAATTTAGCCCCGCTTACGCGGGGAAAAGCGGTATATCAATTTTTTTATCTATCGTCTTATCGATTCACCCCCGCTTACGCGGGGAAAAGGCTTAGTGTTTATGCGGCTTTCAAGCTCTTGTGATATACCGTTGTGCAATTTGTATAATCTATTTTCTAGTGCTATTATCAACTGGTAATGATTTTTTCGCACATATTTAATATGCCGAAAAAATACAAAACGAGACACTTTTTTTGAAAAAAATAATAAAAATAAAAGAAAATTTCTACGCTGCAGCATAGAGATTGTACCTCCTATTTTCCAACAACCACAAAATTCCAACCACAGAACGCCGCTTTACCAGCAACCCATCCATAATTAAATTCATCATACACATATATTGTCCCGATTGGCGGTTTAACCGAATCGTATTTATACCTTTCACACAGACAGCCATCACCAAAAATATTTTTAAGCCTTGTTTTAAGCTCCTTTTCTGACTCTCCGTTATATATATACTCTCTCAGCATTACTGGCTCCTCCTTATTATCGGCCAGAGATTCCTTATTCTTTGCTAATATGACGAATCAGCAGCAAAAAATAATACTTTTTGAAATATTTTTCTTATCTTTTCACACCAGAGAACCAGCCGTCAGCTTTCCGCTGACGGCTGCTCCTACTTTACCCCAAACTCTTTAACTGCTTTTGTTGACACATCCACATACCCTCCGGATTTGTCCTTTCCGACAAGGGCACAATATTTTGCAAATTCCTTTGATTTAAAAATGTTATATGCCTTTTGCAACTCCTCTTCCGTCTTTGCCGTGATATACCTCCCAGAATACACCACGACATCCTCATCAAGTATAAACGGCTTTATTTGGGGTTTATTTTTATCAATTATATGTTTAAACACCACCTTCTTCAGCCCGCTGTTCTGTATGCCCTGGCTCCTTCCAAACAAAAACCAGTCCGTGCTTTTGTCCATGTCACGCTTTGCCAGCTCATCACGGTATGAATCAAGGTACGCATATGTTTTTGGAAATTCTTTTTTTAATCTGTCTTCTGAAATCGGTGTTTCTGCATATGGGAAAATGATGTATGTGTTATCTGTTTTGCCTCCATATTTTGAGGCCTTCACACACCGGCGCAATATGGCAGACTCTATTTCGTGAACCTTACCGGATTTGTCTTTAAAGTAAACAGTTTCACCTTTGCCGGCATACGGTTTTGTCAGTTCCTTATCGGTGTATGCCTGGATTATGTAGATATAATCGCGGTTTGTAACTATGCCGTTTTGCACTGTAACGATATCTGAGATTTTTTTTGGTCTGTTGTTAATTTCTTCCAGGAATTTCATATCATCAGCAGAGCCAAAGTTCCATGGGTGTCCGGTCATATTATTTTTCAGATATTCAAAATTAATTACGTTTTCTGAAACCGGCTGATACATGTTATATTCCTTGTATTTTATATTCTCTTTTTTATCTTTATCAATCATGCAGATACATGTATACGTATCAGCATCAGGGAAGATTTTTGATGCTCCAAAATCATATATTGCAGATATGTACTCGTTTTTTATCAGGAAATCCCTGAATTTCTGCTGCGAAGTGTTCCTAATAAATGTGTTTGGCGATATGAACCCAAGCTTACCATTTTCGCCAAGCATATTAATTCCGATTTCGTAAAAAATCACATACAAATCAGCCATACCATCCGAAAACTGAAAGCTTTTCACGATGTCACGGTATTTTTTAGGAATGTTATGTATCCTCACAAACGGCGGGTTCCCGACAACATAATCATATTTTTCTTTATGCTTTTCCCACTCTGTCAGCGTGTCACCGTTTATCAGATTTTTCCACTCAATCTTCGGTATTTTGTATTCTTCCAGAATCCCATTAAGCCTGCTAATTGCTTTTTTATATATTTTTTCGTCTTTCTCAATACCGAACACGTTGTTCTGAATAATGTCAGATATCTCTTTTTCTGGTAATGACTGTTTTCGTCCTGCTTTAATGATTCTTTTAATGATTTCTGAAAGAAATGCTCCGTCACCAAACGACGGCTCCATTATCTTTTTTGTCAGGACTTTGTCTCCCGCATATCCAATATCATCCAGAATCATTACAACGATTTTTTCAGGCGTTATATACTGCCCTTTTTCTTTTCTGCTCTCCATATTTCGCCTCCTATATTTTCAATATGCTTAATTTTTTATGGGGCGAGATATTTTTTGCGCAAAAAAAACGCCGGCAAAAGCCGGCGGTCATTCTCAAATCACAAGTGCATCTTCAGGTCTTCCTTTTCCTTCTTCCAGCATATACGCCAGAGCGGCAGTCCAGTTCCGCTCCTCCAGACATTTTACAATATCCTCATCATATTTCAGATTGATAAAGTCAAACTTGACAAAATCAGCAAAATCTTTTTCTTCCATTTCCAGAATAATAGCTTTCGCTACATGCTTCTGGTTGTCGAGTAAAAATTCTTTTGCACATTTATTTTTTGCCTTTTTGTATGTTTTATATGCAACCGCATATTTGTACATTGAATTTGATGCATTCATATATGCTGTTTCCAGGTATCTCAAGCCACTCAATTTTTTAGCATATTTACAATCAGCCATTTGATTAATGATAATATTCGTACGTGCGCCAACTATAACAGATACGCTGCACGGCAATACAAAATCAAAAATTCCATTACGATTGTCTATATGAACATTAACACACCTTACCCCATACGTGTTTCCAGGATGTGTAATTGCCAATCCAAGGTTTTCAGGTATTGTTGTTATGTTAATATTCATGTCCGGAATATGACTATATGAACCATTATAGACGAACGCATCCGTTCCGACTTTTTTTATTGATGCTGGCAGATTAATTTCCAGCAGGTTCGGACAATTTTGGAATGCTTCTTTTTGGATTACTTCCAGGCCTTCGTTAAAAATGACCTCTTCCAGCTCATAACATAAAGAAAATGCTCTCATCCCAATTTCTTTAATCTGAGGTGGAAACGTTATTTTTTTAAATGCACATCCGGAAAACATACTTTGATTTCCGTTTTCGCCAATCCTTGTAATTCCATGTCCAAAATCAATCTCTTTCAGTTCAGCGCATCCATAAAATGCTTCATCTCCAATCATTTGCAGAGTGTCAGGAAAAATAACTTTTTTGATTTTAGTATGAGAGAACGCGTGTTTTCTAATTCTTACTACGCCGTCTGGTATTCTCACTTCGCCTGTTTTCCCTCTCGGACACAAAATCAAGGTTTTCATATCTGCGGAATATACAATACCATCAATGGTTTTATATCGGGAAATATGCGACTCTATTTCTTCAATATCGTGACTGCAAAGTTTATACAGTAACGCGTCATCAGAATACATTTTATCATCCTCAATGATTACCTTTTGGGGTAGTTTTCTTATTTTTGATAAAGTGTCGATATCTGAAACGCGAATGCATTTTTGTGGTCTTTTTGGAACACAATAGCGAATCTTTTCCGGAAGAACAATCTCGTTTACTGTCTCGTCAATGTCAATGATAAATGGACCGAGACATTTAATACCTCCAATAAACGGCTGGTCTAAAAAGCCGGAGCCGTCAAATGCAGCATCACCATGAACATTTAAAAATCGCGTCTTAGTCAAACCAACAGCATTTTTCGCTTTACAGCCTTCAAACGCATAATTTTCAATCCGATTAAACTGTGTGAAATCAATTACAGCGTTCTCATTCTGTCCAAACGCATTCCGCAGCCTCATACCGGTTCTTTCAATCAGATATTTTCCGTCAATAAAGTTACTGGATTCAGACTCTACTTTTTTCACATTTGGAAACATCTTATTTGGAATTATGATTGAGAGAACATTTCTTTCAATAATCAGATTCTCAACACTTGAGAATACTTTTTGACATGTTTCCCTGTCAATCTTGAATTTCGGATAGATGAAAGAAACAGTTTTAGCATTATCCATCACCTCAATATCAGTGCATGTCGTACCATCGGTATAGAATTTAGCATTTCCAACAGTCTCCCATTTATAATTATTGTTATTCATTTTTTTAACTCCTTTCTTTTTGTTTTTCTTGAGTTAATATGCTGATTTTTTTGCGCAAAAAAAACCGCCGGCCCTTGCCGGCGGCGGTCTTAAATCAAATTACAAATGCATCATTATTATTGTTTTTTCCCTCTTCCAGAATATACGCCAGAGCAACATTCCAGTTCTGCTTTTCCAGACATTTCACAATATCTGCATCATATTTCAGATTGATAAAGTCAAGTTTTACAAAATCAATAAAATCTTTTTCTTCCATTTCCAGAGCAATAGCTTTCGCCACATACTTCTGTCTATCTGCCAGAAATTCTTTTGTATATTTATTTTTTGTCTTTCTATATGTTTTATATGCAACCACATATACATATCTTGGATATGATGCATGCAGGTATGCTGTTTCCAGACATTTCAAGTTCCATAATTTTTTATCATGTCCACGATAAGCCATTTGATTAAATACGTTGACGATATTCGAATATGCGCCATATACGCTAGCTGTAGCAGATATGCTGCACGGCAGTACAAAATTAAAAATTCCATCTTGGTTGTCTATGTGAACATTAATACATCTTGTTCTATGTATGTTTCCAGGGCGTATAATTGCTAAAGCAAGGCCTTCCGGTATTGTTGTCATGTTAATATTCATATCCTGGATTTTGTCTCGGCGAGCATTACAAACAAACGCATCCATTCCGACTTTTTTTATTGACGCCGGCAGATTAATTTCCAACAGGTTCTGACAGTTCTGAAATGCTTCTTTTTGAATTACTTCCAGGCCTTCGTTAAAAATTACCTCTTCCAGCTCACGACATAAAGAAAATGCACTTATCCCGATTTCTTTAATCTGAGGCGGGAATGTTATTTTCTTAAATGCACATCCGGAAAACATATGTTGATTTCCATTTTCGCCAATCCTGGTGATTCCATGTCCAAAATCAATTTCCTTCAATTTTTCACATGCGTAAAATGCTTCATCTCCAATCGTTTGCATAGTATCAGGAAAAATCACTTTTTTGATTTTAGAATTAGAGAACGCACTTTTTCTAATTCTTACTACTCCATCTGGTATTATTACTTCACCTGTTTTCCCTTGCGGGCACAAAATCAAGGTCTTCATATCAGCAGAATATACAATGCCATCAACGGTTTTGTATCGTGAAATATGAGATTCTATTTCTTCAATATCCTGACTGTAAAGTTTATACAGCAATGCGTCATCATAATTAATTTTCTCGTCTTCGATGATTACCTTTTTCGGCAGTACTCTCAGTGCTGCGACAGCATTGAGATTTGGAACTCGAACTGCTTTTTTGGGTCTTTTTTTAACGCAAAAGGAAACATCACTTTTTGGCAAGACAATCTCATCTGCTGTCTCGTCAATATCAATAATGAATGGACCGAGACATTTAATACCACCAACAAACGGCTGGTCTAAAAATCCGGAGTTGACAAATGCAGCTTCCTGAACCATAGCAATCCGCATTTCATCCAAGCCAGCAGCGCTTTTCGCCTTACATCCTTCAAATGCGTAATTCCCTATCCGGTTAAACTGTGTGAAATCAACTGCAGCATCTTCACTCTGACCAAACGCATTCCGCAGTATCATTCCAGCTTTTTCAACCAAGTATTTTCCTGTCGTATAACTACTGGATTTAGACTCTACTTTTTTCACATTTGGAAACAATTTATTTGGAATTATGATGGAGAAAACATCTCTTCCGATAATTAGATTCTCCACACTTGAAAATACTTTTTGGCATTTTCCCCTGTTAATCCTGATTTTTGGATAGATAAAAGAAACAGTTTTAGCGTTATCCATTACCTCGATGTCAGTGCATGTCGTACCGTCAGTATAGAATTTAGACTTTCCAACAGTCTCCCATTTGTAATTATTGTTATTCATTTTTTTTACTCCTTTCTTTTTGCGTTTCTTAAGTTAATATGCCATATTTTTCGCAACAAAAAAAAGCGGCCGCCAGAATTAACGACGACTGTTTTACACAAAAAAAACCGCCGGCCCTTGCCGGCGGCGGTCTTAAATCAAATTACAAATGTATTTCCAGTGCTATCCTTTTCTTTTTCTTCGTTTAACATATACGCCAGAGCAACATTCCAGTTTTGCTCCTCCAGGCATTTTACAATATCTTCATCATACCCCAGATTGATAAATTCCAATCTCAGAAAATCAACAAAATCCTTTTCTGCTAACTCCAGTGCAATCGCATCCGCAGCCATCTTTTGGTAATCAATCAGATATTCTTTTGCCAATTCATTTTTTGTCCTTTTATATGTCTTATATGCACACACATATTTAAATCTTGAATTAGCGGCATACATGAATGCGGTATTCAGCCATTTTAGATGATGGAACTTCTTGCAATATTCTGGGTCAGAAGACATTAGATTGAAGCCTGTAACGATTTCTGAATAACCATTTGTTGTAGCAGATACACAGTCAGGAATTACGAAATCAAAAGTTTCGTTTTTGTTGTGAACATGGACATTAACACATCGCGGTGTCTGCATGTTTCCAGGACGGATAATTGCATGTCCGAGACCTTCCGGAATTGTCGTTAAGTTAATGTTTATATCCTGGATTTCTTCTCGTGCAATCTCACATACAAACGCATCTAATCCGACATTCTTGATTGATTCGGGAAGGTTTACTTCTGTCAGTTTCGGGCAGTTTTTGAATGCTCCCTCACGGATATATTTTAAACCTTCTTCGAAGATGATTTCTTTCAATTCACCGCATGAATAAAACGCACTGATTCCAATCTCTTTGACCTGTGGCGGAAATATAAGTTTTTCAACAGGACATCCTGAAAAAATATGCTTGTTTTCAGCTCCTCCAATCTGTTCAATTCCATTTCCAAAATCGATTTCTTTCAGATTTTCGCATCCATAAAACGCTTCATTCTGCAGTCTGACCAAACTGTCAGGAAAAACAACCTTGCTTATTTTTGAGCCAAAAAATGCCTGTTTTCTAATTCGCTCAACACCATCAGGGATGGTTACCTCTCCTGTTTTTCCTGCAGGACAAAGAATCAGTGTCTTCATGTCAGCAGAATATAAGATTCCATCAACCGTTTTATATCGTGAAACCCGAGACTCTAATTCTTCAATATATTTGTTTGAGAGTTTGTACATTAAATCATCGTCATATCTGATATTTTCATCCTCAATGATTACCTTTTTGGGGGATTTTCTCATTGTTGCAAAAACGTTGATATTTGGAACACGAACACATTTTTTTTGTATTTTCGGAACACAAAAGTAAACATCACTTTTGGGTAAGATAATTTCGTCTGCTGTTTCATCAATATCAATAATAAACGGGCCGAGACATTTAATACCACCAATAAACGGCTTGTCTAAGAAACCAGAACCAACAAATGCAGCATCCTGAATCGCTAAAATTCTCATTTCATAAATACCGGCAGCTACTTTCGCTTTACATCCCTCAAATGCATAATTTCCAATCCGGCGGAAACGTGTAAAATCAATTTCTGCATCTTCACTTTGCCCGAATGCATTCAATAACTTGCGGCCGGCTCTTTCAATAAGGTATTTACCATCAAGAAAATTGCTTGACTTAGATTGAACCCGCTTCACATTTGGAAACATTTTATTCGGAATGACAATTGAGATAACATTTCTTCCAATTAGCAGTGTCTCAATGTTTGAAAACACTTTTTGACATCTTTCTCTGCTAATTATGATTTTTGGATAGATGAAGCTAATCTCTTTTGCATCATCCATAACCTCAATATCAGTACATGTTGTTCCGTCAGTATAAAACTTACACTTTCCAACTGTTTCCCATTTGTAATTATTATTCATCTATTTTTTTTACTCCTTTCTTTTTGCATTTCTGGAATTAATATGCTGGATTTTTCAGACAGCAAAAAAAACAGCCCGAAGAATTAATCTTCTGGCTGTCTACTTTCCAAGATTCTCAAATCACAAGTGCATTTTCAGGTCTTCCATTTCCTTCTTCCAGCATATACGCAAGAGCAATATTCCAGTTCTTTTCCTGAAGCCTTTTCATAATACAGCTGTCATATTCAAGATTTATACATCTCAATTTTACAAAATTAACAAAATCCTTCTCATCCAGTTCTTCAATAATCGCAGCTGCAACGCGGTACTGTTCCTTTTCCAGAAACTCTTTTGCCGCTTTATGCTTAGTTTTCAAATATGTTTTATACGCAACAATGCATTCATACCTGGAACTTGCCGCATAGTGAAAGGCCGTTTCAAGCCGTCTTGTGTTGTGCATATATTGTGTATCAGCAAGCATATTGAATTCCAAGGCGATTTCAGAATATCCGTTTCTTATTGACGTTATACTGTCCGGAAGCACGAAGTCATGAACACCGTTGGCGTTATCTATGTGAACATAGATACACCTGAGGGTTTTTAGGCTTCCGCAGTACACTAGAGCTTTCACCAGGTTATCAGGAATGGTTGTCATATTAATATGCAAGTCCACGTAAGGACGATTGTTAGGAATGCATACAAATGCACTTTTGCCTAATTCCCTGATTGAAGCCGGAAGGTTAACCTCTCTTAACATCATACAGTTTTTAAAAGCGCCAATGGCAATTTTCTCAAGCCCTTCGTTAAAAACAATTTCCTTCAGCTTATGACATGCATAAAAAGCAGAAACCCCGATTTCTTTAATCTGAGATGGGAATACGAGCCTTTCAAAGGCGCATCCGGAAAATATAAGCTGTTTTCCATCTGCTCCAAGCTGTTCAATCCCGTGGCCAAAATCAATATCTTCCAGATTCTCGCATCCATAAAATGCCTCAGCCTCGATTTTTTCTAAGCTGTCAGGAAAAACAACACGGCTGATTTTAGTCAGGCAGAATGCCTGTCTCCTGATTCGCGTAACGCCATCAGGGATAATTACTTCACCGGTTTTTTCTTTCGGGCAAAGAACCAGCGTCTTCATGTCAGCAGAATATAAAATACCGTCAACTGTTTTATAACGTGGAATCCGTGACTCGAACTCTTCAATGCCAGGTTCATGTAATCTAAATAAGACCTCATTGTCATGGCTGATGTTTTTATCTTCAATAATCACTTTTCTCGGCTTTTTTGTGACTTCATCAATGCATCTGATATTTGGAAGCCTCATGCATTTTACGAATTTATCCGGAAAGTATTGAATCACTGTCTTTGGCATTATAACTTCATCGGCAGTCTCATCAACATCAACGACAAGTGACCCGACACATTTAATGCCATTTACAAACGGTTGATTCATAAATCCGGAACCGAAGAATGCATTATTATTAATCCTTATGAAGCCTGTATCCTCGGAGTCTGACACTTTTGTAGCGCGGCAGCCCTCAAAGGCATAACTTCCAATCCGGTTGAAAAGTGTAAAGTCAATTTCTGCATCTTCGCTTTGTCCAAACACATTCAATAACTTACCGCCAGCTCTTTCAATAAGGTATTTACCGTTGATAAAGCTGTTTGATTTAGACTCAACATGCTTAATATTCGGAAACATTTTATTCGGGATGGCAATTGAGATGACATTTCTTCCAATCAACATAATTTCAACACTAGAGAATACTTTTTGGCATCTTTCTCTGTTAATCATGATTTTTGGATAGATGAAACTAATCTCCTTTGCGTCATCCATGACTTCAATATCAGTACATGTCGTTCCGTCTGTATAGAACTTGCATCTTCCTATTGTCTCCCACTTGTAATCATTATTCATTTTTTTAACTCCTTTCTTTTTGCATTTCTTAAATTAATATGCGGGATTTTCGGCTGCAAAAAAAGCGGCCTCAGGCCGCTTTTTATAATGTATAATCTGGTGTCTCACTTTTTTCATTTTGCTTGTTCAGGATATATCCTTTCAGCGTCACCGCATCAGGGCCGAATAGCTCATCTGCCATATCAAGCATCTGCTTTAAAGTTTCGTCATTGAATGCCCCGGCATTGATATACTCTATCAGTGTTTCCAGGTCATGCACACCAATCTGCAGAATCTTCCTTACATTTTTGGCCATAAACTTTTCAACATCAGCATCATGATACCGCCTACAGTATTCCATTGACGCAGACAATACGGATTCATTGTTGATGATAGAGCCGTCTATGCCATACTGATATACAAGTGCAGGAGGAATATCTCTTTTTGAGTGTAGAAAATCATAGATTCTGTCTGCCATCCAGTCCACATTTCCGTAAACGGTTTTTGGAACGATTATCTCCGGGCGGTCTCCAATTTTAATAAGACAAAATTTCGTTTTGTATTTAGTCTCAGTTCTTTCGTCATCTTTGCATGCCAGTATCAACTGCTTATCAAAGGAATCTGCATAGACTCTTGAAGCGCTTGCAAACGCTCCATGCCCAATTGACTTTAAGGATTTCGGAATATGTATTTCATACATATCTTCTGGTTTGATTTCAATGGCATAATTAGACCCATCTTCGTTTGCCCCAATGGCGATTGTTTCGAATGCATCATTGCCAACAGATTTCAGGCCATCAGGAAGGTTTATTTCCGTCAACCCGGTGTTAGCGAACGCTCCGGCTCCAATATGCTTCATGTTTTTGCCGATATTGAATTTTTTAAGCCTTACACAGTTTAAAAATACGCTATCCCCAATGTCTGTAATACCGCTTCCGCCTTTTACTTCTTTCAGCATATAACTGCCAAAGAATGCAAAATTCTTAATATATTTTACGGAATCAGGGATGATGAGTTCTGACAGCATACAGTTACAGGCTGCGCCTTCGCAGATAGTTTTTGTCCCATCAGGTATCTCTACAGCGCCAGTCCTTGCACAGAAATACAGGTTTTTGCCGTTTCTGGAATACAGCATTCCGTCAATAGAACAAAGTTTCGCATCAGGATTCTGGATTTCCACCCATTCCAAATCCCTCATTTCCTTCAGTGTATTTATAATGTCTATAACTTTCTGGTCATGCTCTGCAGACTTTACAATCAGCTTGACAGTCTTCCTTTTTGCTTTGTTAAATTCTGCCGAAGAAGATTTCAAATCCCGAAACGTATCAATTATCATCGTGTTACCATCTTTTTTAATCATTTTTTTAACTCCTTTCATTGTTTTCCATACAAGAAATATGCCGGATTTCCCAGCAGGCAAAAAAAGGAGCAGCTGCAGGCTGCTCCAGGATTACAACTTGAAATTTTCATCATATGGCTTTATCCCTTTTTCCTTCATCTTCTGTAAGAGTGCGGAGGCTTCAATCGTCATACGGTTCTCTACAAAGAACTGCAGTGCGTCCTGCATCTGCTTATCGCAGAACACATCTTCGGCAATAAGCTTTGCTGTTGCTTCGCTGCCGAATGTGTTGAAAACCGTATCAAATATATTCAGATTGGACAGGCATAGTCTGTCAGATGTATTCTCCTCTGACCTGGTGGTCAGAAATGACTCAATTACAATACCTAACGAATAATCCAGATTAGAGGACATTGTCGTTATCAGCTGCCATCCGGCCATCCAGCCCCTGACGATGCTGACCATAGAAGGGAGGTCAAGATGATTGATGTATTTCTGTCTTACGATAGTTCTCTCTCCGATAGTAATTTTTACCGTACATGCTACATCACCAGTTTCTAAAAAATGATGTACCAGTTTGCGCGCGTCCTCTTTTGACGGCAGTCCGGCATATGTTGTTGTATTGAATATGGAGCTGACAAGATTTTCAACGCTGTCAATAATAGACTCGTCGCATTTTTTTCTTTTGCGGTATGCATCAACATTTTCGTACGCTTTGACCTCTTGCACGAGAACTGCATCCTCCGGGAAAACTATTTCGTTCACCGTATGGCAGCCATGGAATGCATCGCGGTCAATGACCTGGATACCTTTTCCAAAGACTATCTTTTTTAAGTTGTCACAATTTTTAAATGCACAATGCTTAATTGTTTCAACCGAATCGGGCATAATGATTTCCTTAGCCTGGCAGTCAACGAATGTTAATGGCTCAAGCACGGTTACGCCATCTTCAATTATCAATTTCTCATCTTCTTTTACCATAATTTTTTCATTCCTTTCTTTTTGGATTTATACATACAATATGCCGAAAATTAGACACAAAAAAAACGCAGCGCCGAAGGCGCTGCTGCATAATTACAACCGCATTGAGGTCTTCTTTTCGTTCTTCCCGATTGCTTCCATCAGATAAGCTGCAATCTCAACACGATTTCGCTGAACTGCTGACTCGTGGAGAGCTTTAAGGGAATTCAGTGTAAGAATGTTAAAGCTGATAAGCCTGATTGCGTCCTGTGTCCTGTTGGATTCAATCATATATTCCATTATCTTCTTTCCGACTCTTCTAATGTATGTTGTCAGTTCATCAGACGGCTTACGGTTAAAAGCGTAAAGATAAGAATATGTTGAAAAAGCAGTATCGTATGATGTTTTACCACCCCTGCCATACTGGTAGAGATTTTCATACATCTCCGGAATTCCGGAATTTAATGCACACTCACAGAGGCCTATGTTAGATTCGGCAATGAATTTTGGGAGATATATTACACGGCCATTTACAGAAATTTCAACAGTCATTGGAATATCATATGAATCATATTTCCAGTATCCATTCCAATTTGCCGGGCTTACCGCACGCATTAAATTATACGGTAAAACATTACTGCGAATGTTTATTGCATTAACGCGTTCAAACGCATTATCTCCAAGAACCCTGACAGATACCGGAAGGTCAAGCTTCGCAACTTCAGTTTCCGCAAAAGCATAATCTTCTACGACGAGCAGGCCTTCATTCAGCTCTACTTCCGCCAAATGGTCGCAGCCATAGAACGCAGAATGTTTAATGACTTTGACATTTTTAGGGATACTGACTTTCTGCAGTGCATGACACATAGAGAAACTTAAAGCTCCAATCTTTTCCAGCGATTCAGGGAAGCTTACGGATACAATTTCGCCGTGTCTTGAAAAGACATTATCCTTAATTGATTTAATGCCTTCAGGGATTACGAGATGTTTTAAATCGCTCTTATCCGTACTTCCATGGATTCCAACAACCTCCATATTGCTTTTTCTTACAAGTAAGCCATTACTTAACAGTTCCAGTCCTGCCTGTTCTGCGTTTTTGCCTCTTTTTCTTTTTGCCATTTTTTTTCTTCCTTTCTTTGTATGTTTTTTGTACATGGTTAATATGCTGGATTTGGCGGCGGGCAAAACAGGCAAAAATTCTTGCATTTTTGTGTGATTTTACATGTGCTTATTATGTGTACATGGGTAGTATTCTGTGTAAAAAAGCTTTCGTACTGGCATATGCTTTGTTGCAGTCTTTTTGCACGGCACGCACAAAAAAAAGCGTCAGCTGATGCTGACGCTCACAATAAATCTTACGATAAAGCAAAATCTTCTTTTTCTGTTTCTTTTGCGTTCTGCAAAATGTATGAGACACTTGGCAGCCATCCTTTTTTCTGGAGGCGGTTTAAGATTCTCTTGTTATATCTGATTTCTACAAGCTTCAGAAAATCCATGAAATCATCCTCATTCATAAATGCAATAATACTAAGCGCGGTTAACAGGTAGTTTTCCTGAATTTCCTTTTTTATTTTTTCATCCCTAGTTTTTCGGTATGCTTTGAATGCAGTAATGCTTCGGCTTGTCGTGCTTATGGCAAAAACATATGCTTCATTCAATGTCTCTGCAGCTTTTTTGTCAGGCAGCATATCAAATGCCGTATTCGTAGTAAGAAATCCATGATGTGACATATACTCAGGAATCACAAAATCAAACACATCAACTGCGTTATCCACATGGACGTTAATACATATGGTTCCTGGAGACCTTTCCTCTTTTACAAAAGCAGCGATAAAATTACAGGGTATGGATTTAAGATTTACCACAATATCTTCGGTTCTTAGTAGACCAGGGTGAAAAGCATGATTTCCGATATATCTTAGTGTTTCAGGAAAATCCAGATTCTTGATTAAGTCACATCTGGAAAAGGTATCATTTCCAATCTCCTGCAATCCTTCGTTAAATTTTACCTCTTTCAGCTTATTGCAATAGTAAAATGCCCCATCCCCGATTGTCTTAACTTGAGGTGGAATTTCAAGCTTAGCGATAGAAGAAAACGCAAATACATTCACGCCGCCAACTTCTTCAATCCCATTTCCAAAATCAACAGATTTTAAGCGAGAGCATTCGTAGAAAGCATGCTTTTCAATCTTTTTAAGAGTATCAGGGAAAGATACTTTTTCGACTTTAGAATTAGCAAATGCAAATTCCTTAATTTTGGTCACTCCTTCCGGGATTGTGATATTTCCATTTTTGCCACGCGGGCATACCAGCAACGCACTCATATCTTTGTTATACAAAACTCCATCTACGGTTTTATACTGCGGGATATGCGATTCTATTGTCTTCAAAGACTGTATGCAGTATAAAGCTTCCACAAAATCATCAGCATTATCAAAAGGTTCCGCTGTGCTGCTGCCCGGTTCCAAGATAATCTTTTCCGGAGCCAGTCTTGCTGCATAATATAAGCTTTTCGCATCCGAAACCTTAACGCATTTTGCAGGTTTTAACTGATGGAATTTGATTTTGCCTTCTGGGAGGATAACGATGTCAGCATTCTCATCAATGTCAAGGATAGTAGTTTCATACTGTGTTCTGAATGCCTTAAGGCCATTAGCAAAAGGCTGTTCCATAAACCCAGAGCCCGTAAAAGAATTTTCATACGTTGTAAATTTGCCACCTGAAAACAGATTAACAAATTTATGAGATTTGCATCCGTCCAAAGCATATTCATTAATCGAAATGAAATCGCTGCCATCAAGCGGCGTGTCTTCGCTTTGTCCAAAAGCATTCAATAATCTGAGTGTTGATTTAACTACTAGATACTTTCCGCTCTTAAATACTTTTGAATTAGACTTAACGTTTTTGACATTGGGGAACATTCTGTTCGGGATACAGATATTTACTACTTCCGGGCTGATGCAAATTTCTTCAATACTCGGGAAAACTTTTTTGTTATCCCGGTCAATATCAATGACCATATGCTGAAAACACAACTGACTGACTGTATCTCTTACATTAATGTCAGTACATGTTACGCCATTTGTAAAAAAATCAACATCATTAACAGTTTCCCAATAATAGCTTTCCAAATTTACTTTACTCATATTTTTAATTCCTTTCTTCTTTTTTGCCAGTATTCTGGCTGTATTTACATATACAATATGCCGGATTTGGAAGCAGGCAAAATAAGAAAAGCCACCATCTTCCGATGACGGCTTAAATACGTTGTGTATTATACTATATTGCAAAGTTTTTCAGCTCTGACTTCTCTTCTGGCTCTGTCGCTTCCAGCATATACGCCATGCCGGTCGTCCATTCATTTTTACGGAGCTGTTCTGCCAGCTTCTCGCTGTATTTCAGCTTTACAAAATCAAGTTTTACAAAATCAACAAAATCTTCCTCGGGCATCATCTTAGCAAGCGAAAATGCAATATCATCACTGTTATCACGAATAAACTCTTTTGCTCTTTGGCCTTTAGTCAGCTTGTAGGTTTTATATGCCGTAATGTCAACACTTCTTGCAGTTGATGCCATAAGAAATCCTTCATTCATGACTTTTTTGGATGATTCAGGATGATTTGCAAAATCATTTAAAGCAAAATTCATCTTGGAATAATTACTGTTTGGTCTTATAGCATCAGGCAGAACGAATTTGAAATCTTCTGTCTGGTTTTTAAGATGAACACAGATGCTTGTTTTTGCATCTGAGGATACATCCTGCTCGACAAAACCAAAAATAAAATCTTTTGGAATTGATGATATCTGCACTTTGATATCAGCATATACTCCATTTGGTGTAGTAGGCCATATGAAAGCACTTTTCCCGATTTTTTTGATGGATTTCGGAAGTGTAACCTGCATAAGCCTGTTACAATACACGAAAGCGCCAGTTTCAATTTCTTCCAGCCCATCATTTAATACCAATTCTGTAAGTTTATGGCAACAATGGAAAGCAGCGATTCCGATTTTTTTGATTTGTGGCGGTAAAACCAGTTTTGAAATAGCGCAGCCAGCAAACATGTTCCGGCAGCCATTTTCTCCAATACGTTCTAAGCCGTGGCCAAAATCAATATCTTCCAAGTTCTTGCATCCATAAAATGCCTCAGCCTCGATTTTTTCTAAACTGTCAGGGAGAACAACACCACTGATTTTTGAACCAGAGAAAGCTCCTTTCCTGATTCTTTTTACTCCTTCCGGAATAACTACCTTGCCGGTCTTCATCTGAGGGCAGGCAATCAGTGTTGTCATATCTGCAGAATATATTATACCATCAGCTGTCTTATATCTTGGAATACGGGATTCTATTTCTTTAATGCCATAATATCGCAGTTTCTCTCTTATGGTGTCATCAACTTTTAACCGTTCATCCTCAATGATTACTTTTTCAGCAAGCGTTCTTGATGGGTTAAAGCTATTTATACATTTAATCCTTACACATTTTACATTTTTTTGAACTGCAAATACCAATTTTTCATCTGGTATCACTATTTCGTCAGCATCGCTATCAATATCAATTACTAAAGAGCCAAGCCTCTTAAGACCATCTATAAATGGTCTTTTCAAAAAACCAGACCCGTCAAATGCATGTATGTCAAATGACATATATTTTGAATCATCATAGTTACAGATTTCTTTTGCCTTGCATCCATCAAATGCGTAATTGGTAACTCCTTCAAACAGTCCGAAATTAATATACTCACTTTCCGACTGTCCAAAAGCATTTAAAAGATTATCTCCCCTAAACCTTTTGATAAGGTATTTTCCGCTTGAAAAATATTTTGATTTTGACGATACTTTTTTGACGTTCGGGAACATTTTGTTCGGGATTAAAATGGATGTAACGTTATCTCTGATAATCAATTCTTCCACATTCGGATATTCCTTTTTGCAAGTGTTGCGGGCAATGCTTACGATTGGGTGCATCAAAGTTACGCTCTTAATGTCTGGTGCTACATCAATATCAGTACATACATCACCATCAGTATAATACGTAACCCCGTTAAACAATTCACACTTCATATTTTCTCTTCCTTTCTTTGTTTTTTTGCCAGTATCCTGACTGTATTTACATATACAATATGCCGGATTTTGTTGAAAAGGAAATTGCACTTTTGCCAAAGCTATTCTTGCTTTTCTACTTCATAATAAATTTTAAACCCGGAAACCCCACACCCTTGGGTATGGGGAGGAGGG
>OCPX01000125.1_pt1 | contig 82569 bp, 78 predicted proteins | sample 1538771 | NCBI WGS metagenome assembly OCPX01 (sample SAMN04571725, study PRJEB22368) | human gut metagenome | biome: human gut; material: stool | host: Homo sapiens | place: Luxembourg | collected 2012-11-01 | reverse complement strand
ATTGGCGTGTTACACTGCTATCCATTGTTATCTTGATAATGACCAAGCAGGAACGGTGGCTGCCCATAGAATCATGGACTGTTATCAAAACAGGGCAATCAACGAATCCATAAGATATGCAGAATACAAGGATGTCAATGATTATCTTATCGGCAGAAAATCCATTATTCCGCATAAAGAGGATGTATAAAACGATAATTTTCTACGGAGAAAGTCAATATTCTCCGTAGAAAACTATATTTTGCGTGATTTTTGCGTAGATTTCCGTATAAACATACTACACTTTTGAAAATATGTAGTAACTTTGTACAGAATTAAAGATGCAAATCATGGAAAAGCGTATGACAAATCCAAAATCTGAAGGCTATATCTCTGCAAAAGATATGGCAGGAAGAGCTGCATACTATAAAGTATTGCAAGCCGCCAAGAATGGCGAACTCACCAGAATAAAAAGAGGTGTGTATGCAACCGATGACCATTTGGCAAGTCAAATGCTTGATGTGGAAAAGGTTGTTCCTGGTGGTGTGTTGTGTCTGTATTCCGCTTGGTCACATTATCAGTTGACTACACAGGTACCACAAGAATATTGTCTTGCAATAAAAAGAGGCCGAAAAATCACCCTTCCAGATTATCCCCCAATTACACTATACCATTGGAGTGATACCGCCTTTAACCTTGGAATTACGAATACAGAGATTGAGGGTTTCAAGGTGAGGATATATGACGTGGAGAAATGTGTCTGTGATGCAGTAAAGTATAGAAACAAAATCGGCATAGATGTCTGTACGGAGATTATAAAGGAATATCTGAAACGCAGAGATCGTAATGTCAGCAAACTGATGAAGTATGCCTCACAACTGAGGGTTGCCAAAACATTGGGAACATATCTACAAATGGAACTATAAAATAATAAATATGACAACGAAGAATTATGCTCGCTCGGTAAGAGCGAAACTGCTTAATATATCGAAAGAAGAGAATGTCTTCTACCAATCGATATTGACACGATACTTTCAGGAGCGTCTGTTGTACCGTCTGTCGGTAAGTCCATACAAAGAACGCTTTATATTGAAAGGTGGTGCATTACTGTATGCCCATGAGCATTTGAAAGCAAGACCAACATTGGACATAGATTTCCTTGGTCAACAGATTAGCCGTGAGTTGGACAATATCAAGGAGACATTCAGAAATTTATGCGACATAGAATGTCTGGAAGATGGAGTTGTCTTTGAAAAGGACAGCATTAGCGTAGAAGAAATCACTCTCAAAAAAGAATATAATGGTGTGCGAGTACATGTCAAGGTAGGACTTGACACGGCAAGCCAAGTTATTTCCATGGATGTAGGCTTTGGCGACATCATAACTCCTGCACCCGTTGACCTTTCTTATCCGGTGTTGCTGGACACATTACCAGAAGTTGACATTTTGGCTTACTCTTTAGAGACCGTGGTGGCTGAAAAGTATCAGGCAATGATAGACCATGCGACAGAGAACAGCCGCATGAAAGACTTCTTTGATGTGTACAGAATACTAAAAGCAGGAAATATTGACTTGAACACATTGCAAGAAGCCATCACAGCCACGTTTGAGAATAGAGGCACCGCCATCTCTACGGAATATAGCCTTTTCGAGGATTCTTTTGCGACAGATGCCAAACGAAATATTATGTGGAATAGTTATTTGAAGAAAATCAAATTCAAGGAGCCACTAACCTTCCAAGAAGTTTGGACATATATCACACAAGAACTGAAACAATACATGGAAAAATAAAGGTATTACGATATACCTTATCAAGCTCTCCCATTCGGAGGGCTTTTTTTATGCCCTTTTCCCAAACATGCGAAAACTAACAGAAGAAGCTGATTAAAGTATGATTGAGAGTATGATATATGATTATAATTTGAATATATCTTAAACTTTGATGGCCATACTTTACAAAATTCTTTTATGTCGGATTTTACTCTTTACTTTGCACTCGCAACTGGCACTTTTGCCACTGCATAGAGTATAAATCATCAATAAAACAAAGTATTATATGAGTCCATTTTTGATATTCTCCATCAGCCTTACCATTGCATACGCTATCTACTATGCGGTGATGATAACCAGAGACCTGTATGGTAAGAAGGAAGAAGCCAAGAGCAACGAGGAAGTGTTTGACATCAGCAACATAACGGAAGAGGAAGCCGCAGTAGCCGTCAATGAAAGCGATGGTGGCTTTAGCGTTGCCGACAAGCAATACGACACAAGTTTCCAAGACGGCACATCATACGATGAGGGCTATGGTATGGGAACAGAGAACAACGGAATGAGTGGTTATTCTCCAGAAACGGATTCTTCTGGCAGAGAAGATGATGTTGATGAAGACGAAGGAAATGATGTCAACCAACAGAAGCCGAAGAACGCAGCCGAGTCGTTGCAGGAAAAGATGGATGGGCAGATGGAGTCCACTTCTCCCATATGGATAGACGGACTATGGCAGGACGACTTCACGGAGAGCCTATTGAAACAAGGCGAGACAAAGCCAGGACAACCAAACATCAAAACAATACCAGTCAAGGATGAAATTTAGCCATATCATAAAGAATGTAGTAAGTTCCTTTGTCTTTGCGCTGCTCCCCCTGTCAGCATCAGCCAAATGCGGTAATGTGGACTATAGCTGGGGAGCAGACGCACTGGCAGGGATGCACGACTATGTGGTGACGATGATGCTGTATGTGCTGTATCTGACATACGCTGTCGCTGCTGTGATGGTGATTATATCCGCTTTGCAGATATACATCAAGATGAACACAGGGGAAGATGGAGTTACCAAGTCCATACTGACGCTGATAGGAGCCTGTCTGTTTATGATAGGCGCATCCATCCTGTTCCCAGCATTCTTTGGCTACCAGATTTAAGACTCAACTGCAGAAGAGTATATCATGTGAAAGCGACAACACCTTTCTATATAATTATAATAAGGTGTTTCCAAACGAATCATTAACAAGTAAAACAAGAAAGAATGTTTAAGAAAACAACGAACTATTTGAAGAAGACCGCCAAGAGCGTTCTCTCTTCAGGACGCTTGAAGACATTGGCATTTATGCTCCTTGTGGGCGGTGGCATTGCCATGGCGCAGAACTCGGCAGGTGACTACACGGCAGGTACCACCGCGCTTACAACAGTGACGGAGGAAATTGCCAAGTACGTACCTATCGTGGTCAAACTCTGCTATGCCATTGCAGGTGTTGTAGCCGTAGTGGGTGCGATAAGCGTTTACATCGCCATGAACAATGAGGAGCAGGATGTCAAGAAGAAGATCATGATGATTGTAGGAGCATGTATCTTCCTCGTGGCAGCAGCACAGGCATTGCCATTGTTCTTCGGTGTGACCAACTAACGAGTGAGAGTTATTCCGTGCATATTCAGTAAGTGAGAAACGACGTGAAGAATGGCAAGAGAAGAGCAGGAAATCCGCTACCCCGATTACCCACTGTTCAAGGGACTCCAGAAGCCCCTTGAATTCATGGGAATACAAGGGCGGTATATCTATTGGGCAGCAGCCACGGCAGGAGGAGCCATCATCGGCTTCATTGCCTCCTACTGTCTGATGGGTATCATTGCAGGACTGATAGTGTTGGTCGTGGCAATCACTACGGGTGCAGGTCTCATCATGTTCAAGCAACGGAAGGGACTGCATACCAAGAAGAACGACCAAGGAGTGTTTATCTATGCCTACAGCAAGCGCATATAAAAATGTGAAACAAAAAAAGTATCGACATGACCAAGATGTGGATGACAAGTAGAAAGTGAACGACTGGTAGGCTCATTCTCCCCCAAGGGTGTGGGTCTACCTTTATTTGTTTCAGCGAAAGTATCGCATCTTTGACATAAAAGAATGGTTATGAGCATGAAAGCAAAGAACATTATCATTATGGCATTGGCTGGCATATTGCTGACCGCATGCAAGGACAAGATCTACAAGCCACCCACATTGGATGCCATGAGGAGTGCTGACAAGGCAAGAGCTACTTGGGCGAGAGAGGCAGAAGAACATCCTGCGACCGTGGAAACACAAACAAGCAGGATGGATTCCACTGCAAAGGATAGTGTATCAACCCTTTATGGCGAAGAAAGCTACAATACCTCTTATCAAGAGAATGACAACAAATCATCCAGTATGGGAGAAAATCATCAATCATCCGAAGAAACAGAAGAATAAACGAGTATGGTACTATATGTAATCTTATTTTTCGTGGCAACCTGCATTGGCATGGCCATATCGGTCTATGCCTTTGGTACTGGTGGCAAGCGGAAGAAAATCTTTCAGGACATCTACTTCTCCGTGGAAGACACGGACGGTATCGGTGTGCTCTATACAAAGACTGGAGAGTATTCTGCCATCCTGAGAATGGAGAACCCAGTGCAGAAATATTCTGCCAATATAGACAGCTATTATGAGTTCACCAATCTGTTTGCTGCCATCGCACAGACTCTGGGTGAAGGCTATGCCCTGCACAAGCAGGACATCTTTACCAGAAAACAGTTCAAGGATGAGAGTGGCAAGGGACATGAGTTCCTTTCCGAATCCTACTTCCGCTATTTCAACGGAAGAGAATATACGGACAGTATGACCTATCTGACCATTACGCAGGAGAACAAGAAGAGTCGTCTGATGTCTTTCGACAACAAGAAATGGCGAGATTTCTTAGTGAAAATCAGAAAGGTGCAAGACCAGCTGAAGGATGCCGGTATCAAGTCGGAGTTTCTGAACAAACAAGAAGCAAGCCAATATGTTGACCGCTTCTTTGCCATGAACTTCCGTGACAAGATGGTGAGCATGACAGGATTCAAGGTGGATGACGAGATGATAGGTATGGGTGACAGACGCTGTAAGGTATATAGTCTTGTGGATGTGGATTGCGCTAATCTGCCGACACAAATCCGTCCGTTTACCAATATCGAGGTGAACAACACCAGCATGCCAGTGGATCTGGTAGCATTGGTGGACAGCATTCCTGGTGTGGAGAGTGTGGTGTATAACCAAATCATCTTTGTGCCGAACCAGAAGCGTGAGCTTGCCCTGCTCGACAAAAAGAAGAACCGCCATGCCAGCATGCCGAACCCAAGCAATCTGATAGCCGTAGAGGACATCAAGCGAGTGCAGGAGGTGATAGCGAGAGAAAACAAGCAGCTGGTATATACCCACTATAATCTGATAGTGACGGTGAAGCCAGAGACGGACATACAGAAGTGTACCAATCATCTGGAGAATGCCTTTGGCAGGATGGGCATCCATATTTCGAAGCGAGCCTACAACCAGTTGGAACTGTTTGTCAACTCTTTCCCCGGCAACTGCTATGGGATGAATGCCGACTACGACCGATTCTTGACCATGGGCGATGCCGCCACCTGCCTGATGTACAAGGAAAAGATTGTGCATAGCGAGGACACGCCATTCAAGGTCTATTATACCGACCGCCAAGGAGTGCCAGTAGCCATCGACATATCAGGAAAAGAGGGACGAAACAAGCTGACCGACAACAGCAACTTCTTCGTACTCGGTCCTTCGGGAAGCGGCAAGAGTTTTTATGTTAACTCCATGGTGCGCCAAGCCCATGAGCAGGACACCGACATCGTTCTGGTAGATACAGGTAACTCGTATGAGGGACTGTGTGAATACTTCGGCGGAAAATACATTTCCTATACCGAGGAGCATCCTATCACGATGAACCCTTTCAAAATCAAGCGAGAGGAATGGAACATCGAGAAGTTGGGATTCCTGAAAAACCTCGTGATGCTGATATGGAAAGGAAGTCAAGGCACGGTGAGCAAGACCGAAGACAGGCTGATAGAGCAAGTCATCAACGAGTATTACGATGCCTATTTCACCACCAAGAGAGTGAGCAACCTCTGTTTCAACAGCTTCTATGAGTTCAGCACGGAGCGACTGCCGAAGATATGCGAGGAGAACGGTCTGCATGGCATAGACCTGTCATCCTACAATTATCTGTTGAAGGACTTCTATAAAGGAGGCAGCCACGATGTGACGCTGAATGAGAATATGGACAGCAGTCTGTTTGATGAGACCTTCATCGTCTTCGAAATCGACAGTATCAAGGATGATCCACTGCTCTTTCCACTGGTGACACTCATCATCATGGACGTGTTCCTGCAGAAGATGCGTATCAAGAAGAACCGAAAGATGCTCATCATCGAGGAGGCATGGAAAGCCATCGCCTCGCCTATGATGGCGGAATACATAAAATATCTGTATAAGACCGCCAGAAAATTCTGGGCAAGCGTGGGTGTGGTGACACAGGAGATACAGGACATCATCGGCAGTGAGATAGTGAAGGAAGCCATCATCAACAACTCGGATGTGGTGATGCTGCTCGACCAGAGCAAGTTCAAGGAACGTTTTGACACCATCAAGGCGATACTCGGTTTGACCGATGTGGACTGCAAGAAGATATTCACCATCAACCGTTTGGAGAATAAGGAAGGACGCAGCTTCTTCCGTGAGGTCTTCATCAGACGAGGACAAACCAGTAATGTGTATGGCGTGGAGGAACCGCATGAGTGCTATATGACCTACACCACGGAGCGAGCGGAGAAGGAAGCGTTAAAACTCTATAAGCGAGAGTTGAAATGCAACCACCAACAAGCCATCGAAGCCTATTGTAGGGATTGGGATGCAAGTGGTATCAGCAAGAGTCTCGCTTTTGCTCAAAAGGTAAATCAGGCAGGAAAAGTACTGAATTTAGGGAACAAAAATAAAAAGTAATCAAAGATGAAACGACTTCTATCCATCATAATGCTGATAGTCTGTGTGTTGGCAAAGGCTGACGCACAGTACTACAGCGTGAACTATGACAAGCAGACGGTGGCTGCTATGGCAGCTGCATACGGAACGGAAGCCGTGGCAGAGGCATACTATAACGAGCAGGTGCAGAACATCTTGAAGCACTATAATGCAGCAGAAGTGGCAAGTGCCGGCATCTTCGCCTCAAAATTCTTGGAACGCAAGGCAATGACGGATTTGGGCATCTGGAACAGTAGCACAGAGAACTACTATTACCGCCGTATCTACAACATGGTGTCGGGCAAAATCATGCCGAAGATATGGACGGTGGCAGGAATGATGCTGAAAAGTCCGCAGACTGCCCTGTATTGGGGAACCTATCTGATGAAGATATGTGACGACACCAAGAACTTGTGCATGCTGTTTGAGAGTGTGGTAACAAGCAGCACCCTCACATTCTCGGACATTGCCTTTCTACAAATCAACCAGAAGATAGCTGACATACTGAAACTTTCAGAGATTGGCAACGTGGATTGGAAGAAGATGTTGGACGATTTGTCGAAGGTGCCAGGCAATTTTACAGTGGACAATCTAAAAGCCGACATCGACAATCTGTATAAGGCAGGAGCCAACCTTGCAGGAGCAGGAATGAACAATATCGGCAATGCCCTGTTGCAGAGCAGCCAGTTCAACGACCTCTTCCAAGGCAAGCTCAGTGCAGCCATCGACATTGTGGATAACTATTCCTCGCTGTTCAAAAGTCTCGACAAGAGCGTAGGCAACACCATCTTGGGCATGATTGGAGGCAAGGACAACGTGGCAGGACTTTTCTCTCTTGCCAACTATAACCTCACCTCATGGATGACGGACTATCTGGATGAGACGGCAGGAAACTACTACACGCAAAGATGGTATATCGCCCGACGAGACCAAGGACGAGAGAAATTGTGCGACTATGTACCGCCCACCGATGACAACAGCATCTTGAAAGGCGACCACTGGTACAGAATCAACACCAAGGATGCCAACTTCTATCCCAACAATAGCCAAAAGGAAGCTATCCTGCAAAACTCGGAGAATCATGCAGGTTGGTCAAGGACAAGGGTGCAACAGCTCAACAACCAGAATGACGGCTTTACTTATAGCATCAGCTATTGGTTGAACAGCTACATCATCAGCAGCAAAAAGAAAGGACAGAAACAGAAGGCATACGCCTACGAGATACAGGTGGACAAGAGTTGGAACAGAACAGAAGAAGTGTATGAGGCAGTCTTCGACTCCTACTCGATGGACTTGAACACCTTCAAGGCACAACTGCAAGCCCGGTTGAGCGAATGGAATGACAACGAGGAAGGCTATACCTATTATATAGGCAGTGATGCACGCAACTACTATCAGGCAACCGATGCCGCCAAACTGAAGGGATGCGAGAGTGTGACCATCAGTGTGACATGCAGCGACGGTGTGCAGTTGGGGCAAGGCACCACACAATACAAATGCAAGAGTTGTGGAGGTTCGCTGAATGACCACAGCAAGAAATGCGCCATGACAACATCGGTGACAGAAAACACCCTCGACCTCTCGGACTTGTATAAACAAGAGCAGGAAGCCAATGCCAAGATAGCCTCTCAGCAATCTCAAATCAGTCAGTTGGAAGCCGAGAACAAATCACTTGTCAAGCAAATCGCCAATGCAAGTGTGGAAGATGCAGCCAAGTATCGGGAGCAATACAACAAGAACAAAGCTTCCATCGAACAACTGAACAAAGAACTTGCCACATGGCAACAGAAACAAAGGGATATAGAGGAAGCCAAGGCAGAGGCTGTAAAGGACAATGACGTGGCGACGGATGACTACTATCGCATACCAGCCATCATGAGTGACTGCAAGATTGCCTATAATCTGACTTGGCAAGGGGAAGGAACATGGAGCGGCTATACTTACATTCGAAAAGCCACAATGCCCAACATCAACGGCATCATCACCTTCAAGGCAACATTGAAGATTGCCCGAAAGCCGAAATATTTCTTGGGCATCAAGATACACAGAGCCATCCTGCAGATCAGTTGGGAGCTGACATCGGAATACACCAACACCTCGGTAGTGGATGTGATAACGCTTGACCCAAGCAAGACCGAGCAGGAAAAGGCGGACGAAGTGAACAAGCGTATCTCGGAAATCGCACAGGAATATCCATCGTGCAAGATAACCACCGAATATGCTAAGAGCGCACCTGGCGATGACAATAACACCGATGATACCTTTCATCTGCTATGGTCGAGCGATAGGTTAGAGATAGCCAGAGAGGTGGACAGCAGAATCACCAAGATATACGCAGACTTGGTATCGTTGGAGAAGATGATGCACTACAAGCGCAACATCATCGACGTGCTGATGGACATCGCTCCACATATCAATGCTGACGAAGGACGACGGTTGACACTGGTGGAGAAATGCAAGAAACGTTGGTTAAAGAAAGCTGCCGACACCAAACACTCAGATGACTATCACGGCAAGTTTAATGATGAAGACAATGAAAATGAGAAATAGAAAAGAATACAAGGCTGATGCAGCGGAGAGGGTTGCAGGACCAGTGAGCAAGAAGCGACAAATGGATATTGTGAGAACATTGCTGATCGCAATCTTGTTCCTCGCCCTCCCCTCTAAAACATTCGCCCAATGTGGATTTGATGTTGCCAGCGTAGAAGCCTACATCAATGACCACAAGAAACAGCGGAGTCTGTTGCTCGCACGAAGCACGTTGGAATACAGCAATAAACTATTGCACAGTTACAGTAAGGACGAGACCAAGGCATACAAGGAACTGAACGTTGACCTTGACAAGTACACCAGGGCATTTGATGTGATAGATGTGCTATATCAAAGTTTACGAACCAGTTTGAACGTGTACTCCACCTACGAGGGTGTGAGCGACAGAATATCGGACTATAAGAAGCTGTTGGATGACTACAACAAAAAAGTCATCAAACGAAAGCGCATCTCGCTTGCCGATACCATACTGATAGGCATCAACCGACGAGCCATAGAGAATATCGCAAATGAAGGCGAATACCTCTACAAAAGCGTGAGCGACTTGGTGCTGTATGCCACAGGAGCGGCAGCGTGTTCCACGGCAGACCTTCTTGTGGTATTGGAAAGCATCAACACCTCACTTGACAATATAGAGAAGCATCTGAACAAAAGCTACTTTGAGTCGTGGCGATACATCCAAGTGCGTATCGGCTATTGGAAAGAAAAGGTTTACCGAACCAAAACCAAACAGCAAATATTGGAAGATGCCTTTGGACGGTGGCGAGTGGCAGGGAAACTTGGATATTAGTTAAGTGAAGAGTGAAGTATGAAGAATTCATTTGTTAGCAAACAGTGAGAGTTAGTAACCCTTATATATAATAATGTATAGACATGGATAGAAAGAAAACAAAGGCAGGAGCTATATTATTGTTGTTGGGCATAGCCATGAAAGGCAATGCCCAGAGTTATGTGACATACAATCATGACAGTTCGAAAAAGAACCAGATAACGGTAATGGAAATCGGTAGCGGAAGTCTGTCACCAGAATTGTACTATCAGTTACTGCACAGCAGTTACAAGAAGTCGGCTGCGAGTAAAAACAAACTTGGTTTTCGTACCACGGCAGGAATCGGAGCCTACAATCAAGTGGAATATGCCGAAGCCATCGACTCTGCCCTGACCAAAAGAGCAGAGATTGAGGCGTTGAATATGGCAGACCGTAAGATTGACCTTGCATGGAAAGTGGAAGGAAGCAAAATCAACAGCAAGATGAATGCCTTCAAGAGCAACATCGACCGCATCCTGCCTGTAGGCGGATCCATCGGTGACAAGCAACGCTGGACAGAATACTATCATGTCTATGAGACAGCCATCAAAGCCACCAAGGATGCCTATATGCCCAATGCCAAGCGTAAGAAGATGTACCTACAGATTTATGCAGATGTGGCAAAACAGAACGAGACACTTGTGAAGCAACTGGTGCAGATGTCGAATGCCAGCAAGACCAGGGAATTGTTGACAGCAAACGACAACTACCAGACCGCCAACAAACGAAGTATCATCAGCAGTGCATCCAGCAAATGGCGAGACGCAGGAATGGCAGTGAGAAACAACACATCTTCTGGCAATGACAATAATGAACCAGATGATGACAATGAATTGACAGTAAACAGATAAGAAGATATGGCAGACAACAGCAGTATATTATCCGACTTCGGCATCAACATCTTGGAAGAAGAGATTGATGATGTGATTTTCCAGACCAACGAGTTCCTGTGTGACGCTACTTTCACAGGCTCGAATGGACCTTTTTGGTGGGTCGTCCAAATGTGTATGGCACTCGCAGCCCTCTTCTCCATCGTGGTGGCAGCGAATATGGCTTACAAGATGATGGTGAAGCATGAGCCACTGGATGTGATGAAACTATTCAAGCCACTGGTGATAAGCATCATCCTCTGTTGGTGGTACCCACCAGCCGATACTGGTATGACAAATAGTGGTAGCAGTTGGTGCGTATTGGACTTCCTGAGTTACATTCCAAACTCCATCGGAAGTTATACCCATGACCTTTATGAGGCGGAAGCCACACAGATAGAGGACAAGTTTACGGAAGTTCAGCAGCTTATCTATACCAGAGACACGATGTACACCAACGTACAAGCTCAGGCAGACATTGCCCATAAGGGAACAACAGACCCGAATCTGGTGGAATCGACCATGGAGCAGACAGGTGTGGATGAAGTGACCAATATGGAAAAGGACGCAGCCAAGCTGTGGTTTACCTCACTGACTGCAGGAGCCGTAGTGAACATCGACAAGATAGTAATGCTGATAGCATTGATTGTCTTCCGTATCGGTTGGTGGAGCACCATCTATTGTCAACAGATACTGTTGGGAATGCTGACGATATTTGGACCGATACAATGGGCGTTCTCGCTACTGCCGAAATGGGAAAGTAGTTGGGCGAAGTGGCTGACAAGGTATCTGACCGTGCATTTCTATGGAGCCATGCTCTACTTCGTGGGCTTCTACGTGTTGTTGCTCTTCGACATCGTGCTCTGCATACAGGTGGAGAACCTGACGGCTATCACCGCCAGTGAGCAGACGATGGCGACATATTTGCAGAACTCGTTCTTCTCGGCAGGGTATCTGATGGCAGCAAGTATCGTTGCGTTGAAGTGTCTGAACTTGGTTCCAGACCTTGCGGCATGGATGATACCAGAGGGCGATACCGCATTCTCTACTAGAAACTTCGGTGAGGGTGTGGCACAGCAAGCCAAAATGTCGGCACAGGGGACACTTGCCCATGTGATGCACTGATAAAGGTAAAAAAGTAAAAGAGTGAAAAAGGTAAAAAAACGTTATAGCAATGATAATCAAGAATTTAGAGAATAAGGTGAAGTTGGTGACTATCATCTGTAGCCTGTTTCTTGTTGGGTGCGTGCTGATAAGTATCAGTAGCATTTGGACGGCGAAGAATATGGTGGTGGATGCACAGAATAAAATCTATGTGTTGGACGGCAATGTACCAATTTTGGTGCAGCGTACGACGATGGATGAGACATTGGATGTGGAAGCAAAGAGCCATATCGAGATGTTCCATCATTATTTCTTCACATTGGCACCCGATGACAAGTACATCAAATACACGATGGAGAAAGCCATGTACTTGGTGGATGAGACAGGACTGGCGCAGTACAATACACTGAAGGAGAAGGGCTTCTATTCCAACATCATGGGAACAAGTGCCGTGTTCAGCATCTTCTGTGACAGTATCAAGTTTGACAAGGAAAAGATGGAGTTTACCTACTACGGCAGACAGCGCATCGAGCGCAGAACCAATGTGCTGACCCGTGAACTGGTGACGGCAGGACAACTAAAACGAGTTCCGAGGACTGACAACAACCCACATGGATTGCTGATAGTGAACTGGAGGACCTTGCTCAACAAGGATATTGACCAGAAGACGAAGAGCAACTATTAAAGGTAAAGGGTAAAAAGGTAAAAAAGTAAAAAGAAATAACGATGAACACAAAAGGATTTAAGCAGATGCTCATTGGGGAGAAGATGCCCGACAAGGACGACCCAAAATACAAGGAACGCTATGAGCGAGACGTGAGAGCTGGAAGGAAGTTTGCCAAGATGTGCAGAATCGACAAGGCTGCAGCCAAGGTGCAGAAATTTGCCGACTTGCACAAGACAATGTTCTTGGTCATCGTGTTCGGATTTGTGGGTGTGAGCTTCAGTTTCAACATCTATCGCATGGCAAGAGCTTATCACTATCAGGGAGAGCGACGCACCGCCACGGAGCGGCAGGACTCGCTGATAAAGGCTCGCCATCAGAATATGGGGAATGCAAAGAACATAGTAAGAACCAATGAGGATGCACGCCATCCTCATAAAGACAAATAACGATGAAGCTGACAGAAAGAATCAATTTCAGACAACCCAAGTACATGCTACCTGCGATTGTCTATCTCCCACTGCTCGGAGCGTCCTACTTCATCTTCGACCTCTTTGATACCAAGGTGGCGGAGAAGCAAGATGCCAATATGCAGACCACGGAATATCTGAATCCGAACCTTCCACAAGCTCATATCAAGGGCGGTGACGGTATTGGAGGCAAGTATGAGAACATGTTGAACGCCTACGGCAAGATAGAAGACCATAGTGCCGTGGAGAATATAGACCGAGACAATGAGCAAGAAAAAGAAGAATACCAAAGCAAGTATTCGGATGCAGAACTGCAACAGTTGGATGCCGAAGCCAAGAGGCAAGCTGAACTGGAGAAAACGAGAGAAGCGCAAGAAGCCCATGAGCGACAAAGAGAGAATACTGCGTTGGCGGAGTTGAACAAGGCACTTGCCGAAGCAAGACTGAAAGGACAGCAAGCCACGCAACAGAACTCATCGTCTTCAGCAATAGCATCCGATGAAACAACAGCTACAGCCAAGGGCGGTATCAATATAGAGGGCAAAATCAAGGTGAATGAAAATGCCCGAAAGGAAGCAGACGAGAATGACAAGCCAAGTGAGGTGGTGAAAAAGGTGAAGACATCCTCAGACTATTTCAACACATTGGCAGTGAATGAGAAAGAGCCTACACTCATCAAGGCTATCATTGACGAGAATGTGAAAGCCGTGGATGGAAGCCGTGTACGTTTGAGACTGTTAGATGATGTGGAAATCGGTGAAATGGTGGTGAAGAAAGGCGCATACCTGTATGCCACCATGAGCGGTTTCAGTTCGCAACGAGTGAAAGGAACGGTAAAAAGTGTGCTGGTGGATGATGAGATAGTGAAAATCAATCTGTCACTCTATGATACAGACGGCTTGGAAGGCTTGTATGTGCCAAGCAGCCAGTTCCGTGAGACCACCAAGGATGTGGCAAGCGGAGCCGTGACCGGGAATGTGGATATGAATACCACCAATACTGGCAGCAGTTTTTCACAATGGGGCATGCAGACCATGCAGAATGCCTATCAGAAAACAAGCAATGCCATAGGCAAGGCTATCAAGAAGAATAAAGTGAAACTGAAATATGGCACCTTTGTGTATCTGATAAACAGCAAAGAGACCAAGAGTAAGTAAACATCAACATTCAAAGAATACGAATATGAATATCAAGAAGACCATTGGCGCACTCATGATGTGTGCAATAAGTGTCACTCCCCTGATGGCACAACAGACCAGTGCAGAGAGCTATCAGCCCAGCACCTACCAGGAGATGGAGCAGCTGACTGTGAACGAACAGGTGACTACAGTCATTACGGCAAGCGAACCCATCCGCTTTGTGGATATATCCACCGACAAGATAGCAGGAGACCAACCCATCAACAATACTGTGCGATTGAAGCCCAAGGAAGGAATGCATGAAGATGGTGAAGTGCTTGCCATCGTAACTATTGTGACGGAACGCTATCGCACCCAGTATGCGCTACTCTATACCACCAGACTGCAAGAGGCAGTGACGGATAAGGAGATACAACAGATAGAGAAGAATGCCTATAACAACCCTGCCGTAACTTTGTCCTCCACTGACATGGCTCGATATGCTCGTCAGATATGGAGTTCGGAAGCCCATGTGAATAACGTGAAGACCAAAGCCCATAAAATGGTGATGAGACTGAACAACATCTATTCGTCGGGTGACTATTTCTTCCTGGACTTCTCGGTGGTGAACAAGACGCATATGCCATTTGATATAGACCAAATACGATTGAAACTGACGGATAAGAAGACCGCCAAGGCTACCAATTCGCAAATGGTGGAGTTGCGTCCAGTGTTCACGTTGGAGCAGACCAAGCGATTCCGCTATGGCTACCGCAATGTGATAGTCATTCGGAAAATGACATTTCCGAATGACAAGAAGTTGACGATAGAGATGACGGAGAACCAAATCAGCGGACGCACCATATCATTGAAAGTGAACTATAGCGATGTGCTGTCGGCTGATTCATTCAATCCCATATTTCTGAAATAGAGCTACGCTAAGTGATTCAGAATAGGCAGTTGAAGACAACGCTCAATCTTAGCCAAGGTTTCGAGGGATAGGTTTTCCTGTCCTTTGAGTACCTTGGAAACATATTGCTGGCTACAGCCCATGAGTTCAGACAATCGCTTTTGAGTCATACCCAATTCCTCCATCTTGTCGAGCATCATCATTGCAATGTGCTGCGAATAGCGAAGCCATGACTTGTTAGCCATGCGCCACTCTGCATTCTCACGCCATTTGGATGGAGTTGAAGACTGATGTTCTCTCAGTTTGGAAACAATTTCGTTTGTAGTTCTCATAATAACCTCCTTTCTATATGATTTCATTTAAGAAGTCCATGAAGGAATCCTTGTCGGCAATATCGTTGTCAAGTAAGAAACGTCTCACCTTTTCCATTCGGGCGAGTTCAACCAAAGTATGTTCACGCTCCTGCATAGTACGAGTCAACTTGATTGCACCGCCAGTGATAATGTAAATACCCGGTTCGAGTTTGATGGCATAAATGCGGAGCCAAGAAGCATGACGTGGTGTATTACGCAAGCGTGCCTTCTCTTTGCCCAACAACATTTCCGAAGTACGACTATTCTCCAATGGGCGGAAAATCTTGTCAAGGTCAGCATCTGGAGAAATGTCCATGATGAGACATTGCAAGCGTTCGCTATCTTCAATAGTATCATAGATGGCTTGATTGACATCAGTGATTTTGAAGTAGGACGCCAAATCGTCAATGTTATGCTTGAAGAAGCTACGCAACCATGTAACATCGTTCCATTGCCCAAGAATTGAGTCAAGGACGTTGTCGAGGCAGTCATCATATCTGACAGCCCAAAGGTGCTCGTTTTCTGTAATCAGGTCGAATGTCATAATCTTATTGTTTTATAATGCAAAGATACAACAAATAATTGAGAAATACAACTTATAGGTTGATTATTTAAGAATATTTATGGAAGAAAGCAAGGAGTTACAAGGATTTTACAAGATATTCAGGGCGGTCATCTACATATCCGTGTTGATGGAGTTCTTTGAGTATGCCATAGATCCAAGGGCGATAGACGGCTTTGGCGGTGTGGTGTGCGACCTGCACGACCGCATTAAGCAGTGGTTCATCTACCATGACGGCAACCTGGTGTATAGCAAGGTGGTGACGTTCTTGTTGGTGTGCATCACCTGTGTAGGCACGAGAAACAAGAAACACTTGGAATTTGATGCCCGAAGGCAGGTGCTGTACCCCTTGGTGAGTGGCGTGCTGCTGTTGATATTGTCCGTGTGGCTCTTCGGCTATGCGATGGACACTCGTCTCTATACCCTAAGATTGAACACCATTCTCTATATGGTGACAACCATCATCGGAACGGTATTGGTGCATATCGCCTTGGACAACATCTCGAAGTTCTTGAAGGAAGGACTGATGAAAGACCGTTTCAATTTTGAAAACGAGAGTTTCGAGCAGTGCCAGAAGGAGGAATACAACAAGTACAGCGTGAATATTCCTATGCGCTACTACTATAAGGGTAAATTCCGCAAGGGATGGGTGAACATCGTAAACCCATTCCGTGGCACTTGGGTAGTTGGTACGCCTGGTAGCGGTAAGACATTCTCCATCATCGAGCCGTTTATCCGTCAGCACAGTGCAAAAGGCTTTGCCATGGTCGTTTATGACTACAAGTTTCCTACCTTGGCAACCAAACTGTACTATCACTACAAGAAGAACCAACAGTTGGGCAAACTGCCAGAAGGCTGTAAGTTCAATATCATCAACTTTGTGGATGTGGAATACTCCAAGCGAGTGAATCCGATACAGCAGAAGTATATCAATAACTTGGCAGCAGCGAGTGAGACCGCAGAAACACTGCTAGAATCACTGCAAAAAGGCAAGAAGGAAGGCGGAGGCGGCAGCGACCAGTTCTTCCAGACATCAGCCGTCAACTTCCTCGCCGCCTGTATATACTTCTTCATCAACTATGGTAAGGAGCCATACGACAAAGACGGCAAGATGCTGATAGCAGAGAAAGTACTAGACCCGAAGACCATGCAGATGAAACCGACCGGAAAGGTGTTTAACCATGCAGGAGAAGAAGTGGAGCCAGCCTATTGGTTGGGTAAGTATAGCGATATGCCCCATATTCTGAGTTTCCTGAATGAGAGTTACCAGACCATCTTCAATGTGCTGGAGACCGACAATGAGGTAGCACCCTTGTTGGGACCGTTCCAGACTGCCTTGAAGAACAAGGCGATGGAGCAGCTGGAAGGTATGATAGGCACCCTGCGTGTCTATACTTCACGCCTTGCCACCAAAGAAAGCTATTGGATATTCCACAAGGATGGTGATGACTTTGACCTGAAAGTCAGTGACCCGAAGAATCCAAGCTATCTGCTGATAGCCAATGACCCAGAGATGGAGAGTATCATCGGAGCATTGAACGCCCTTATTCTCAACCGACTGGTGACACGAGTGAACACAGGGCAAGGCAAAAATATCCCTGTGAGCATCATTGTGGACGAGTTGCCTACACTCTACTTCCATAAGATAGACCGACTGATAGGTACAGCCCGAAGCAACAAGGTGAGCGTAGCCTTGGGATTCCAGGAACTACCACAGTTGGAAGCTGACTACGGCAAGGTGGGTATGCAGAAGATTATCACCACCGTAGGCAATGTGGTGAGCGGTTCGGCACGAAGCAAGGAAACTCTGGAATGGCTATCCTCTGACATTTTTGGAAAGGTGGTACAACTGAAGAAAGGCGTGACCATCGATAGAGACAAGACGAGCATCAACCTGAATGAGAATATGGACAGTCTGGTGCCAGCCAGTAAAATCTCGGATATGCCAACAGGATGGATCTGCGGACAGACCGCAAGAGACTTTGTGGCAACCAAGACAGGCATGAATGGCAGTATTAACATACAGGAGAGCGACGAGTTCAAGACCAGTAAGTTCTATTGCAAGACCGACTTCAATATGGCAGACATCAAGAAGGAGGAAAGCGAGTATATGCCACTGCCCAAGTTTTACACCTTTAAGAGCCGTGATGAGCGTGAGCGCATCCTCTACAAGAACTTCGTGCAAGTTGGAGAGGACGTGAAAGCCATGATAGCAGAGATATTCAACAAGAAGAATGCCAAGTGACAATACATCAAAGTAAAACAAAACGAGATTCATGACAAGAAAGATACGGACATACATCATTATAGCACTCTTGCTGCTGTGCCAGAATATCATGGCACAGAACAAGACACCCACAACAGATAGCCCAAGCCAAAGAGACTTGGGCATCTTTGCATTACCACCCTTTGAGCGAGCCGTGCGGTGCATCAAGTATTATGAAGGGTGGCACGACATCAAGCGCAACTATCCCTATATCGGGTGGGGACATAGGATATTGCCGCATGAGAAGTTCAGGAAGAACCTCACCTTTCAACAGGCAGATTCGCTATTGCGCTCTGACCTGAGAAAACTCTGTACCCTATTCAGAAAGTACGGTAGAGACTCATTAGTCCTTGCCGTACTTGCCTATAATGTCGGTCCCTACAAGATATTAGGGAATGGAAAGTTCCCAAAGAGCCAGCTCCTGCAGAAAATAGAGAAAGGCGAAAGAAACATACGTTGGGAGTATCTTGATTTTTGCAGATATCAAAGACGTAAGATAGCCTCTATCTACAGGAGGCGACAGACAGAGCTACTATTGCTATACAAGCCATAGAAACAACATCGACGAAGTATTCCCAAATAGCTATCGATATACAACTACATTCTTGCCATACCGTTGCTTACATATATAATAAGGTGTAAATAACCAAAAAGCAACATTATTCACAAATAAAAAAGTTAGTATTATGGCAACAGTAAAAGTAAAATTCAGAGCATCCTCAGTGCCGGGAAAGGAAGGCACATTGTATTATCACCTCATCCACCAGCGCAACTTGCGCTGGATGAGTACCGACTATCAAGTCTTTCCAGACGAGTGGAACGACAAGAAGTCGGTTATCATTATTTCTAACCGCAACAACCGACAGGCACATCTGCAGCTCATCCAGTCGCAGATAGATTGGGAGATGAAGCAGATGCAACGTATCATCCGTGAAAAGGATGCAGAGGACATCCCTTATACCATTGGCGACATTGCCAAGGAGATACAGCAGCTGCCACCGAGCCAGAGCGTTTTTGCTTTCTTCCGCCAACAAATAGCCAAGAAAGAGCAGATGCAGTGCATCGGTACCAAGAACAACTATGCTAATGCAGCTAACCGATTTATGGAGTTTCGTCATCAAGAAGACCTGACCTTCTCTCAGATGACCAGCGAGATGATGGAAATGTATCAGGCGTGGCTATGGAACAGAGGTATCGGACAAAACACCGTGGCATTCTATCTGCGAACTCTCCGCACCCTCTACAACAAGGCTGTGGAAGCAGGGCAAGCTCCACCCAACGACATCTTTGTTCACGTGCAGACAGCTAACGTACGAACTGCAAAGCGTGCCATTACTGTAAAGGATATTTGTAAAATAGAAAAATTGGCCTTGCCAAGAGGTTCCTCCCTTGACAAGGCGCGAGACCTGTTTCTGCTTAGCTTCTATCTCCGAGGTATGGCATTTGTGGATATGGCGTTCCTGAAGAAGACAGACTTGAAATGTGGCTTGGTGAACTACAACCGTCGCAAGACCCACCAAAACCTCAACATTGAATGGATGAAGCCGATGCAAGCCATCATCGACAAGTACGCCGAACAGACCAAGGACTCTCCTTATCTGCTACCCATCTTGACAGGCAAGGAATCCTCTCCATACACCGCATACCGCAAGGTAGAGCATAACACCAACTATAACCTAAAGAAAATTGGTGAGATAGTAGGCTTGAAGATACCATTGACCACCTATGTGGCACGCCATACGTGGGCAAGCGTAGCCTTGCACATGAATATCCCGATAGCTACCATCAGCGAGGGTATGGGACACAACTCATACAAAACCACACAAATTTACTTGCAGTCTATAAACGTAGCAACCATCAATGAAGCCAACGAGCGGATTATAAGAAAGATCTTGAAAGAGTTGTAAATAAATAGTTATGTTTACCACACCACCATAATGATGGGGTAAAATGTTTAGCAAACTTCGCCCTTTCTTATGGTAAGAGAGCAAAAACAACCGAATAGACAGCAAATCTGCCATTTTGAGAGTTCTTCCGAGGCAGATTTGCTAAACAATTGTGTTAAATTTGGAAAGTGACATACAGAAAATGATAAAATTTGACACGTAATCCAACTATTTTTCGTACTTTTGCATCAAGTTGTATCTCTTACCATAAGAGTGTGCAACAAATGTAAGATAAAGATACATGTGCAGAGGCTGCAAGCCAAGCACTCATAATACGATTAAGATTATGCACGACAATAACAAATTGACTAGGCTTTCACAACCATCATGTATGGTTGTAGCTGAGGACATAAAGTAGATCAGAATTTATGAAACCGGATGGTACGAGTTCTTTTTCTACAGCCGACGAGAAACTTGTTTCTCCAAAGGGCAACCACGTTACAGAGCCAGACGCAAAGACTGGTTCTGCGATAAAGAAGTGTCGTCAATCGGACGGAACAACATGGTCTTACATCTTCGTTCATAACAGTAAAGTGAGGAAGTTGGAAGTGCTATTAGAGAATGACGGCAGAACCTATTTTGTGCATAAGACAGTCCGCTATTTCAGGAAACTTGGCAAGCAAAAGGTGCAGCATCAGGAAGTGCCGACCGTCAGCGGTCTGGTCTTCTTCCAAGGTTATCCCCAAGAGATACAAGCCTATCTCGACAATAAGTTCCCACATGCTCGCCTATGCAAGAATTGTAGCACAGGTAAGGTGGCAGAGATACCCGATACGCAGATGCAACCCTTCATGCGTGTCGCAGAGACTTCACCTGAGCGCATCCGTTTCCTGCTACATCCTTACCATTATTATGCTCGCAATCGCATTCTCCTCCGTATCACCACTGGTGAGATGGCAGGACTGGAAGGTTACATCATCCGCATCGACCGAGACCGCCGCTTGGTGATGGATGTAGGCGGACTGAGCGTAGCCATCAGCGGCGTTCATGCCGAGCACTTTGAGGAAGTGGAGCAAAGCAAAACCTCAATCACTCATGAGAATATCTTCTATCAGCGCAACCTGCAAGAGCGGCAAGTACTGATAGACCGCTATTTCCATCCTGTGAAAGACGATAAGGAAGTGGCGTTGCAGGCAGAAAACATCGACTATCTAAGAAAATACGCCTTGGATGAGGTGGCACACAATCGCATTACCTTCAATGACACATGGAATATCTATTCCTTCATCATTGAGGAGATTGGCTACTATTATTCACCATTCATAGAACAGTTTAAGGAACACCTCGACCCTATCATGCGTGAAGGAGGTAAGGTACTCCAAGAAATGGAACAGATTATCAAAAGTCCTCATATCAGTCCTAACGACAAGACCAGATATGAGAATGATTATCAAAGACTCTTGTCGCAATATGATTATCTGTTCTAAAGATTCATACATCATACCATGACCGATTTCGCAACTTTTGCAAAAAAGATTATCAACGAGCTTACGAAAGAAGGTAGAAAGCATACCGCAGAGACACGCAAGTATTCAGCCAATCGCCTATTGATGTTTATGGCCGACAAGCCCACACCTATGGATAAATGGGACGAATTGTTTGTTCAAGACTACGAGACATGGCTGAAAACACAGGGGCTGTCGGCATCTACAACCGCTTTTTACCTGTCGCAATTGTGTGCATTCTATAAGCAAGCTGTAAAAAGAGGAAACATACAAGAGCAAGACATTTTTCGCCTGGTAAACAAGACGCCATCGCCAAAACCTGCCGTCCAACAGTTTCCCTCGATAGCCGAGTTGCGCTATTTGCAAACTCTCAATCTTAACAAGTCGCAGGATTTCGCTCGAGACATGTTCCTGTTCTCACTTTATGCAAGAGGCATGAACTATGTGGATATGGCATATCTGAAGAAATCTAACGTTAAAGACGGAATGCTCACTTACATTTCCCATACATCAGACAACAATCCTGCTGTCACGATCAAATGGGACAAGGCAATGCAGCAAATAGCCGACAAATATACCTCCGACACAGAGTATATGTTCCCAATCATCACCAAGGAAGGAAATGCTGATGAAACAGAACAAATAAAACGAAGTCGCCATAATGCGGTATACAACTTGCGTTCTATTGGCAAGCAATATAAATTCAGCGTGTCCCCAACCATCGCCATGACCAAGGACTTGTGGCGCAAGATTATGGATGAGGTAAGTGTGAGTGAGGTGATATAATTACAGTTGAATACAATTAGACTATAAAGAAAAAATGTTTCTAAGCAAAATAACAGTACAGAACTTCCGTCTACTTAGAGATTTCACTGTAGATTTGGAACAAGAGCTATCCCTTATCATTGGAAAGAACAATTCTGGTAAGACATCGCTCTTGTATCTTTTGGATAAAACATTCCATTGGAGAGATAAAGGCGGTTGCATCCATATAGATGATTTCAATCTTGACTACAAGAAATCATTGGTTGACATGTTGACCAAAGATGAAGATATCAATGAGGATGATTACCAAGAAGATGGCGTTAGACTTCGATTATATATAAAGTATAATGACGAGGATGACTTGTCAAATGTCGGTTTAATCATGATGGATCTAGACGAGAATAACTATTATGTCGTTCTCGGGTATGACTATGTACTTCCTTATGATGCTTATTGCAGACTCCGAGAAAAAGCAAAAGTCAATGCAACAAAACATGGAACGAATATATGTGAGGAAGTTGAAAATCTTTTAGATAAAAGTATAGCCAACTATTTTGTGTTACGCAGAAAATCTGTTGCATACGATTCGACAACCAATAGAACTAATGAGAATGATTATATTGACTTGAAGAATCGGCCTCAATTTCATGAAGACGCATTGATTTCCATTGGTTATATAGACGCAAAGCGTCAAGTAGCCAATAAGGAAAATGATAAAACTTTGTCTTTGCAGACTGCCGAACTTTTTGAACAGTTGAAATCTGAAGACAACGAAGAAGCTCTTGACAATTTCATACAAACGATTTCTGACTCAGACAAGAAGTTAGGAGTTGTATATAGTGAAATGTTTAGTTCCGTTCTTGGAAAAGTGGAAGAAATGGGTGGCGTTAAGCCGAAGGAAACAAAGCTTATGGTTACTTCTTCCCTAAAGCAGCAGAACCTTCTAAAAGGAAATACCAAGGTTGTTTATGAACATACAGGAACCCAATTGCCAGAAGACCATAACGGATTGGGATATATGAATTTGATTTCTATGATATTCCAAATTGAAATCATTCGTCAAATTTTTACGAAAGGGCGTAATGGAAAGATGGCAGACATTAATCTGCTCATCATAGAAGAACCCGAAGCTCATACGCATCCGCAGATGCAATACATATTCATCAAGAACATCAAGAAATTGCTGAATGCGCCATTGACAACAAAAGACGAATCTAGACAAATTCAGTCTATTATCAGCACCCACTCTTCTCATATTGTATCAGAAAGTGAGTTTAGTGAAATAAAATACATGAGAAGAGCAGGAAATGAGGTGACAGCAAAGAACTTGAAAGACTTGCAGAAAGAGTATGATAACGATGAACAGCAATGGTATACATTTCTGAAACATTATCTGACACTCAGCAGAAGCGAATTGTTCTTTGCCGACAAAGCAATATTCATAGAAGGAGACACAGAGCGCATACTTCTACCGATTTTAATGAAGAAGTTAGACCAAGAAGAGCTGTGTGATGAAGATAAAAATGAGCTACCACTCTGCAAACAGAATATTTCTATCATAGAGGTAGGTGCCTATTCGCACATCTTTGGAAAATTCATCAACTTCATAGGATTAGAAAAGGCTGTTGTATTTACAGACTTGGATGTTGGACATAAAATAAATGGCAAAGGTCATATCCTTAAAACAAAATATGTTGACTCTGATGCAATGCTGACATCCAACAATGCCCTGAAAGAATATTTTAAGAATTTGAAAGATGGTAATGATTTGAAAGTAAACAAATTGCTCTCATTGACAGATAATCAAAAAGTATTCAGTTGGAATGCAGTAGAATCCCAATGGAAGCAAGATGAGAATGGCAATATGAGAGTTTGTTTTCAAATGAACGAAAACAACTACCAGGCAAGAACATTTGAAGACAATTTCTTTGCTATTAATAAGGAATTCTTGCAGAACAACAAATCGAAAATTCGAGGTTTGGATGAAGGAGAATTAAATGATTTCTTAGATACGACCAAAGATGTTGATGCGTATGATTTGGCAGAAAATGGCATTGAGAGCAAGGCGACTTTTGCGGTTGAGATAATATACAACAGCAAGAAAGACGGCAACAAGGAATTCTGTGGTTGGAATATACCACAATACATAAAGGACGGTCTCTTATGGATCAGGAAGTAGAAAAAATCATCGAACATATAGAAAAAGGAGATAATTTTCTCCTTAGCGGTGGCGCTGGTAGCGGAAAGACTTATTCTTTGGTACAAGTCATACGTGAGGTTATCACAAGACATCCGTCAAGTAAAATTGCCTGTATGACCTATACCAATGCTTCTGTCCATGAGATAGAGCGACGAGTTGACCATTCCAATCTTAATGTTTCGACTATTCATGATTTTCTGTGGGATAACATCAAAAACTTTCAACGTGAGCTTAAAGCTACGTTAATAGAAATGCTGAACACAGAAGATTCTGGAATATCATTAAATGGATATGAAGGAGAAGTTCCATCAAATTTCTTCGACAAAGATAGAGAACCTGACTTTGCCATACAATACAAAGAATACCTAAAGCTTCAAGACGGCATTATCTCACATGATGAAGTATTGAAACTTTCGGAAAGGATGTTTTTCAAATATCCCAAGATTGTGTCTTTCGTTAAGTCTAGATACCCTTTTGTCTTTATAGACGAGTATCAAGACACCAATCCGCTTATTGTCAAAATACTGTTGGAATACTTTCCAAAAGTTAGCAAAAAATGTGTCGTGGGTTTCTTTGGAGATTCCATGCAAGCCATTTATGATGATGGTGTGGGTAATATTGACAGCTATCTTATGACTGACGAGAATCCAGATGGTTGTGTGTACGAGGTACAAAAGAAGCAAAACCGAAGATGCCCTCTATCTGTTATTACTTTAGCAAACTTTCTTCGTTTGGATAGTTTGCGCCAAGAGCCTTCCACAGACTTGAAAGCTCCTAATATGACAGTAGATGGACATGTAAAAGAAGGTACTATCTTATTTTATTATTCCGATGAAGACAAAACTGATGTTTTGAAAGAAAAACTCACAAGCGAATTTGGATGGAATTTTTCAGACACGGGAAACACAAAGGAATTACGGTTGACTCATAATCTGATAGCCAATGAAGCTGGATTTGAAACCTTGATGCGGATACATGATTCGGATAAAATTATAGAATATGGCAAAAGAATAAGGGACTATGCCAAAATGAAGGGGGTCCTTGATGACATTAAGCCTCAAATATTGGAAGAATCAATAAAAATATTGTCTTCAAGATTTCCTGATGACAAAAAGAAATGGTCACCTACCAAATCGCAACAGGATTTCATTAATACAAATTCGGCTCTTTATGCAGAAGCATTGACTATGCCATTTGAAAGCATTGCGTGTTATATAGATAAAGACCAATTGTTGGATGATAAATCCGAAGAGGATGCAGGCAAAGGGACTGGTTCAAAGTTATCTCCGCTCAATCTTCATTTGCACAAGATAGAACATTGTATTCAGTTGTATCTTGACAAAGATTACAATGAGTTCATGCGCTTTACAAGTACAAAACAGATAACAAGGGCAAGGCAGAAAAAGGAACTTCGAGAAGGAATAGACAGAATTGTCAATTCATATAATGATATGACTATTTCAGAAGTCATTGATTTAGCTGACAGTTTGGGAATTTGCGTTAAAGACGACAAACTAAACTCTTATATTGAAAACAATCCCTATCTCTGGTTACGAATAAAAGAGGTTAGTTACAAGGAGGCAAGAAACGTTTACGACTACCGTATGGGAAACAAACCTTTTTCTACGCAGCACAAGACAAAAGGATTGGAATACAACAATGTGTTGGTGATATTAAAATCTAATTGGTCTAACTATGATTTCGCCTCCTTGTTTTATGATAATGGCAAAAAAGAATCCATCGTACAGCGAACAAAGAAACTTTTCTATGTTTGCTGTACGAGAGCGAAGGAATGCTTGGTTGTTTATTATCCGTCAGCATCCAATCAAGTAGTAGAAGGAGCAAAAAAAATGTTTGGTGAAGGGAATATCTATAAAGTATAATGAAAAATATCTTAGACAAGACATATAAAGGTGTTGTAGGCAAAAAGTTGCTATACCAAGTATTCTGCTGTATATCGCCAACAGCGATGGGCATTATTCTTTCCTCTTCCGCAACAAAAACGTGGATTATAAATAATGTACCAGAATGGATGAGGAATTTGTTATTGGCAGGATGGTTTCAAGTTGTTCTGATAATACTTTTTGGTATAATAATACCATGTTTGATTTCTGGTCTGATAGAATATTTGGAATACAAAAATAAAAGAACTGGATATGAAATCCTATTATGTCTAATGTCAAATATAGACAATGCTGTTAAAGAAAAAAGACAGCGATATAAGGAGGTTCGTAAATCAAAATACAAAACTGATAGTACCATTTTCAGAAACATATCCAAGCCGAGAGATCAAATAAGAAGTCTTTGCAGAGCTTTTTGTGTGATGATGCAATTTCTCACTAATGATGAAATGGTAAAATCCTCAATTCTATACTGTAAGAACTCTAAGATTGGAGATGTTCTTGCTGTTTGCGGTGAAGATAGTATCAAGTGTCAAATTGAAGAACTGAATAACAAATCATTGGCAAAAGACGTAGTAGAAAAGGGGAAATCTATAATCGTCAATGATACTGATAAAAGCGAATTATTTTTCAAGCCTAAAGGCTGTAGAGCCAAGTCAGCTTTGGCTATGCCAGTATTTGATGGAAATGAATTATTATTTGTTGTATGCTTCTCGTCTCCGAACAAGGACTGCTTCAAAGAGAAAAGAATCGCAAAATACGAACAAATTATAGAGGAAATTTCTGATAGAGTATTATTGGAATGGCATCTTCATGAACTATTAAAAATGGGAAAACAATGAGAATAGGGAAAAAGAAAAATAATGGTAAAAAAACTATATCTCACAGAACTTCTTTTAGGTCATTAACCATATCTAAGAAGAGTTCTTGTATTAAACATACGGAAATTCACATAGAAGAACAATGGGATACTGTTTATGTGAGCGCAAAGGAATTAAAAGCAAGTAGAAACGAGATATTACAAAACATGAAGTCTTTAAGAAATATTTTTGGAGATTTTTGAAATTAAAAAACATCTAATACACAATAGACTTTTTATGGTAAAAAGAAACGTAGCCCTCATTACGGGCATTACAGGTCAGGATGGCTCTTATTTAGCAGAATTGTTGTTGGAAAAAGGTTATGATGTACACGGCACTATCCGTCGTTCATCTACAGACTTTCGTGAGCGCATTGCTCACTTGGAAGGTCGCCCAAACTTCCATCTTCACTATGCCGACCTCGGTGACTCAATGAGCATCATTCAGGTGATGAATAAGGTAAAACCAACAGAAGTGTATAACCTCGCAGCACAAAGCCACGTACAGGTAAGCTTCGACTCTCCAGAGTTTACTGCTGATGTGGATGCCACAGGTGTGCTCCGTATCTTGGAAGCCATCCGTCAGTGCGGTTTGGAAAAAACTTGCCGCATGTATCAGGCTTCAACATCTGAACTCTATGGTAAGGTGGAGGAGGTTCCGCAGAACGAGAACACACCGTTCCATCCTTATTCTCCTTACGCTGTTGCCAAGCAGTATGGATTCTGGATTGTGAAGGAGTATCGTGAGGCATACAATATGTTCTGTTGTTCTGGTATACTCTTCAACCATGAGAGTGAGCGCCGCGGCGAGACTTTTGTGACTCGTAAGATTACGCTTGCTGCCGCACGTATCAAGCAGGGCAAGCAGGAAAAGCTGTATCTTGGCAATCTTGACTCGCTCCGTGACTGGGGCTACGCTAAGGACTACGTGGAGTGTATGTGGCTCATCCTTCAGGCTGAGAAGCCGGAGGACTTCGTCATCGCTACTGGCAAGCAGCATTCGGTTCGTGAGTTCGCTCAGTTGGCTTTCCACTATGCCGGTATCGAACTGAAGTGGGAAGGCAAGGACGAAAACGAGAAGGGCATTTGTTCTGAGGGCCCGGAGGAACTCATTGGCAAGACCCTTGTGGAGGTGTCTCCTGACTTCTATCGTCCAACCGACGTGGTTAACCTCTGGGGTGACCCTACAAAAGCTAAAGCCAAGTTAAATTGGAATCCTAATACCACATCATTCGAAGATTTGGTGAAGATTATGGTTGAGAATGATATGGCAAAGGTTGCGGCTGAGGATGCAGGAATGAAAGTTCGTACCAATCTCGCCGAATATTTGGAAAAGGGAATTGTGAAGTAATATGTTAGACAAGAATAGTAAAATATACATAGCAGGACACCACGGACTTGTGGGTTCTGCTATATGGAATAACCTTAAGAAGAGGGGGTATAACAATTTGGTGGCCCGTTCTCACAAAGAACTCGACTTGACCGACCAGTATGCCGTGCAGAAGTTCTTCGATGAGGAGCGTCCCGATGCTGTTGTCTTGGCAGCAGCTTTCGTGGGCGGTATCATGGCAAACTCGCTTTATCGTGCCGATTTCATCATGCAGAACATGAAGATGCAGTGCAATGTGATCAGCAATGCCTACTCGCATGGTGTGAAGAAGCTCCTCTTCTTGGGCAGCACCTGCATATATCCCAAGGATGCACATCAGCCAATGAGCGAGGATGTTCTCCTGACTTCCCCTTTAGAATACACCAATGAGGAGTATGCCATCGCAAAGATTGCTGGACTGAAGATGTGTGAGAGTTACAATCTCCAGTATGGCACCAACTACATTGCTGTGATGCCAACCAACCTCTATGGTCAAAACGACAACTTCCACTTGGAGAACAGCCACGTGATGCCAGCCATGATGCGTAAGATTTATCTAGCCAAGCTCATCCATGACGGTGACTGGCACAGCATAGAGGTGGACATGAACAAGCGTCCTATCAACCCAGACGACAAGCTTCGTGCCATTATCGGCGATGGCAACGTGGACGGCCATAACGAGCATGAGCGCATCTTGAAGGCATTGGAGTTCTATGGCATCTATAATAATAAGGTGGTGCTTTGGGGCACTGGCAAGCCTCTCCGTGAGTTCCTTTGGAGCGAGGATATGGCTGATGCCAGCGTGCATGTACTCCTGAACGTAGATTTCAAGGACATCATCGGCATCGAGAAATACTCTTCCGTATTCTACGGAGCGAAGGCCGATGGAGCTGTTGATAGAAACAACTCCGAGGGCAGAGGTGGAGCCATCCCATCACTCGGCGAGATTCGCAACTGCCATATCAATGTTGGTACAGGCAAGGAGTTGACCATCCGAGAGCTTTCAGAACTTGTTCGCAAGGCTGTTGGCTTTGAGGGCGAAATCGAGTTTGATTCTACCAAGCCAGATGGTACCCCTCGCAAACTCGTCTCCGTAGATAAACTTCACAGCCTCGGCTGGACTCACAAGATTGAGATTGAGGACGGTGTGGAGAAACTTTTTGAGTGGTATCAGGAGAGCCTGAAGAACTAAAACTGTCGATAAAGAGGTGAAACTAATGTACAAAAGTACTCAAATCATAATCATGGCTGGTGGCGTAGGTAGCCGCTTCTGGCCAATGTCAACCCCCGATTACCCAAAGCAGTTCATTGATGTGATGGGCGTGGGGCATTCTCTCATACAATTGACAGTAGATAGATTGAAGCCAATCTGTCCTGTCGAGAACATGTGGGTAGTGACAAACGAGAAATATATCAGCATTGTTAAAGAGCAAATCCCTGACATGCCACTAGATAACATATTAGCAGAGCCGGAGGCTCGCAATACCGCTCCATGTATTGCTTATGCCTGCTGGAAGATCCAGAAGAAGTACCCTGATGCCAATATCGTGGTGACACCATCCGATGCCCTCGTCATCAACACGACGGAATATCAGCGAGTATTGAGCAAGGCATTGAGCTATACTTCCGATAAGAACGCCATCGTCACCATCGGTATTAAGCCAAGCCGTCCAGAAACAGGCTATGGCTATATCGCTGCAGCAGAGCCAACATCCGTAGATGAAATCTATAAGGTTGAAGCTTTCAAGGAAAAGCCAAATCTGGAGACTGCCGAGCAATATCTTGCTGCTGGTAATTACTATTGGAATGCCGGAATCTTCGTATGGAACATCGATACCATCAGCAAGGCAATCCGTACCTTCCAGCCAAATCTTGCCAGTATCATGGACGAGATGGCACCTTCTTTCTATACCGAAAAGGAGAAAGAGGTAGTCGGCAAACTCTTCCCAACCTGCGAGAAGATAAGCATCGACTATGCAGTGATGGAGAAGTCGAAGGAAATCTATACCTTGCCAGCCGAGTTTGGCTGGAGCGACTTAGGAAGCTGGGGCAGCCTCCGAACCCTGCTTCCACAAGATGAGAATGGCAACGCCAAGGTAGGCAAGGACATCCGCTTGTATGAATGCAAGAACTGCGTGGTTCATACAGCCGATGAGAGTAAGGTAGTTGTGCAAGGCTTGGATGGGTATATTGTGGCTGAGAAGAATGGACGATTGCTTGTTTGCTCTTTGAAGGAAGAACAGAGAATTAAGGAGTTTGGCGAATAGTATATAAGAATCATCATGCATAATGAAATGAATAATTATGTCTTAGGAAAGTTGCAGTAAGCTCCATAGGATAGGCAACCTTACAATTCTTGGTTTCAATAAAGTATAATAAACAGTTATGATGGAAAATATCTATATATGGATTTTGTTTGTGGTTATTTGTATAATCACTATAATTCCCGCATTTATTTTTTTCGTAGCATTTTTAAATGATGATGACGATGAAGCTGGGAATTTTAGCTACTTGATTCCTTTCTCTGCATTGCTAATGGGACTGTTTCCTTTAGTAGGAAGTCTTGTTATAAATGTTGAGGTGTTATCTCGTGCTTATTGGATTGCAGAGTTAGTCATATTGTCATTGTTGTTTATAATCTTCATTTTCCATGTAAAGCGCAATCCACATTATTTATTAAGTTTATTGCTAACTATTGGCATAGATACGATTGTATTCTTTTCGCATTCATCAATCATGATAAAGCAGGATTTACCATATTATGGTAACTTCTCGTTTGAATTGCCAGAATCCTTATACTCTATTTGGTTACCAGTTCTCATTATTTCATCATTTTTTGCCTTTATTTTGAAACGCAAGGAGACGAACTATATTCATGTTCCCAAAAACGCTGAGATGAATAAAGAGACTAAAAAAAATGATTCCTTTTCGGAGATTCTGGTTAGAAAAAGTATAGAGAATCTTACTGAGAAATTTTCGATGCAGAATGAATATATGATGAGCAGGATGGAAGTTCTGTTTAATCAAATTAATAGAATCAATATAACGTCAATGTCTGTAGGGGATAAAAAGAACAATGAAAAAATCTATAGACCGATGTTGGAGCAACTGCAATCTTTATCTTCAAAAGTTGATATGCTATTAAATATGCAAGATGACCAGAAAGATGTGATAGCCAATAATGCTTCAAATATAATGATGATTAAGGAAATCACTCATTTTATAGCAACGCCTTTAGCAAACATAGAGTCAAATTGTAACTTGCTCCTCGATACATATAATTCTAAATTAAAGAAATATGAACAAAATACAGTATGGATAAACCGAATTTTGACAGCAGTATCTATGTGTAAGGGAATACTCGAAACTTATCGGGAAATTTATTTAAGCACGAAAAGTGATGAAACTTATAGTCTTAAAGAAATAGTTAACGACTCCTTTAATATCTATATGGAAAGAGATAAGAAGAAACTTAAATTGAATACCAATATTAAAGACTCGTATCTTTCCTGTAGTAATTATTTTATGATGTCGTTAATTATGCCATTGCTTTCTAATGCCGTCACCGCATCAAGAGAATCATCAACAATAGAATTAATAGAGTCAAATGGCATAATACGAATATCAAATACTTGTCAAAGTGATGTAGATATAACACTGTTTGAAACAGATGGCTATTCAAGCAAGCCTAATCATTATGGATTAGGATTATATACAGTAAGACATTTATTGGCCAGCCGTAAGATGGGTAAGATGAAATGTCGAAAAGAGAATAATAGAATTATTTTTGAAATACCTATAAAACAGCAATAATATGGCAAATGAAGTTGAGATATTGGTTGTTGATGACGATAACGCAGCAGCACAGAGCTTTGCGGAATTAATTTCTTCCAAGTTAAAAATTGCGACCTCTGCAAGTTCTGACCCCGATGAAGTATTGTCAATAATCCGCACAGGATCGGTCAAGGTAGTCGTTCTTGATGAAATTATGCCTCAAATGAATGGAACAGAGCTTTTCTTAAAAATACAAAAGATAAATCCTCATATAAAGGCATTGTTGTTAACAGGTGAAGCTGATGTTTCAGACATAATTAAGGCAACCAAGTTGGGCTACACAGATTATTTGCAAAAATCTAAAATTGCAGAATTACCAAGTAAGGTTGTCGTTGCTTACACTCAATACGAAATTGATATTACTAAGCAAAGTGGAAAAGAAATAAAATTAAGTGTCTGGAACCCCACGAAAAATGGCTTTGGGTTATATCGATATTATGTTAGTTCTGTGGATTTAGAATCAAAAGAATTTTTATTCGAAGATAATTGGCAAACCAAATTAGAGTTGGATTCATCGGAACAGGTACAAGAGATGTCGTCTGAATACACGGAAGAATGCATAATAAAAACAGGTACAGAATTTAAACATTCTGCAAGTTTTGGCTTCCAAACAGGTAAGCTTACAACGTTAAGAAATCAATTGGACTCTGTCGTAACAAGTCATATTGACAGTTCTATCTCTTCTACATTGAAGAAAAATAGGAAAATTACAACAACATATCGTCTTCAAGATGGTCTTGAACCTGGAAAGCAAGCGATAAAGAAAGTTTTTGAACTCAATCCAGTTTATTATAAATTTAACATTCTTCTTAGAAAGCAGTGCAGATTTTGTGGTAATACAAGGATGCTTCCTTTAGAAGTTTATAAACGCATACCAAAGGTTGCAACTCGGGTAACAATATATTATGCAGATGGTACACACCGTGTTATTGAAACAGGTATTGTAACTATAAATCAATAGAAAACGTAAATGTCACATCAATCATCCAATAATAACAAGCGAATAGCGAAGAATACGCTGCTTCTATATATCCGTATGTTCTTAACTATGGCAGTGTCACTCTACACAAGTCGTGTAGTGTTGAAAACACTGGGTGTCGTAGATTATGGTATATATAATGTAGTAGGCGGCATCGTAGTGATGTTCGGCTTCATAAACAGCTGTATGTCTTCAGCAACCCAACGTTTCATTACTTTTGCTTTAGGCAAGGGTGATATGAAGCGGTTGCAGACGGTATTCAGTACGAGTTTGCAGATTCACGTAATCATTGCTGCAATAGTATTTGTATTATGCGAATCTGTGGGGTTATGGTTCTTTTACACACAAATGCAGATTCCTGCGGAAAGGATGACAGCAGCCATGTGGGTGCTGCAATGTTCCGTACTTTCAACTATTGTGATGTTTGTCAGCGTACCATACAATGCGGACATTATTGCGCATGAGAAAATGTCCGCTTTCGCCTATATCTCCATTTTGGAAGTTTTACTGAAATTGGCTATATTGTTTGTTTTGGTTCTTTATCCAATAGACAAACTTATACTCTATGCCATATTATTACTGGTAGTGCAAGTCATCATTCGTTTTTGCTATAGCATCTATTGTGATAAGCACTTTTTGGAAAGTAAATACAAGCGTATCTGGGATGGCAAGCTCTTTAAGGAAATGATAGCTTTTGCAGGATGGAGCTTGTGGGGGCATATGTCAAGTGTATTTAATTCTCAGGGACTTAACATGCTTCTCAATGTGTTCTTCGGTCCAGTGGTAAATGCGGCACGTGCTGTAGCTGTTCAAGTTCAGAGTGCCATCATGCAATTTACGGTAAACTTTCAGATGGCATTGAACCCGCAGATTACGAAGACTTATGCACGTGGAGAAATGGAGGAAATGCAGAAGTTGATATTCCGTAGTGCGAGATTTTCTTTCTACTTGATATTCTTCATATCCCTTCCTGTATTGTTTGAAACGAACTTTATCTTGTCATTATGGTTGGGCGAAGTACCAGAAAATACGGTTGTATTCGTTCGCATCATTCTTTGCACCTCAATTCTGACTTCTATCAGCAATCCTCTGATGGTGGCATGTGGTGCGACAGGCAAGGTGAAAAAATACCAAGCTGTTTGTGGAGGGCTTTTATTGACCATACTTCCCATATCGTGGGTGGCATTAAAGTTTGGTTGCCCGGCTTGGGGAGTCTTTGTCGTTCATTTTCTCGTGGAGTGCATTTGCTTGTTTGCACGTATGATACTCTTGCGCCCACTCATTGGTATCAAGGTTATGTCATATATCAGAAATATCTGGATTCGAATAATAGTTGTTGCTGGTTTATCGCCAATCATCCCTGCTATTGCTTATCTTAAAATGGATGACACTGTTCTGAGATTTTTCATAATAGGTTTCTTGTGTGTGGTATCCGTAGCATTGTTTACATATACCTTTGGGTTCACAAAGCACGAAAGATTGGTCGTTACAGATAAAATACAGAATAAAGTCTTGGGACTTATTCATAAAAACGCTTAAACGAAAATATAAATGATAAAACTAGCGGATAAAGAAAGTTGTACAGCTTGTGGGGCATGTGCTTTTGTATGTGCAAAGAATTGTATCACAATGATTGAGGATGAACATGGAAGTGTTTATCCGAGTTTAGACTCCACTAACTGTGTGGAATGTGGAAGGTGTCAAAAGACATGTCCTATTCTTTCACCATTAGATGTAAATACCCCTCAGATAGCATATTCGGCATGGAGTTCTGACGAAAAAGAAAGGGAGACAAGTGCCTCTGGTGGAATTGCAGCGGAGATCTATAAGAAAGCCGTAAGCGAAGGCTGCGACATAGCAGGAGCTGTTCAACAAGACGATTTCAGTGTCGTAATGCAATTGTCGTCAGACGAAAAGGCAATTCTGAAATTCAAAAACAGCAAATATGTTTTTAGCGAAGCATGGCATGTTTACCAAGAGATAAAGCAAAGTTTAAAGGCAGACAAGAATGTCGTATTTATTGGATTGCCTTGTCAGGTAGCTGCTTTGAGGAAAATTTTCAGGGAAAATGAGAAAATATTGTTTGTTGAAGTCGTTTGTCACGGAACTGCTCCATTCTCCTATTTGAAGCAGCATATAGAGCATATTGAACATACGAAAAACGAGAAGGCGATTAGGATGTCTTTCCGTGACCCTGATACATATACATATACATATACATTTACATTATATAATAAAGACGGCAAGAGATTCTATGCAGAAGTGCCTCGTAAGACGGACACTTACCAATATGCATATCACTCTACTATCTCATATCGAGAAAACTGCTATCATTGTCATTTTGCAAGAGAACAGCGTATAGCAGACATTACTCTTAGCGATTACAAAGGATTAGGAAGAATGGCTCCTTGTTCTTATGGAGAAACAAATGTTTCTTGCATCTTAGTTAATACAGAAAAAGGAAAGAAGTTCATTAAAGAAATGATACAAGAAAAGCGTATTTACGCTGATGAACGACCTGTACGAGAGCCCATAGAAGGTGACCCTCAGTTGCGTCAGCCTTCCTTGAAAGGTGCTGCTCGTATGGATTTTGAACGCTTGATTAAAGTGAATGACTTTGAGACGACCATGCAAATCGTAATGAAACGTGATAAAAGACGTAAGAAGATTCATAAGATTTGTCATTTTTCAATAGACATCCTAAGAAATATTAAACATTCGCTATCATAAAACACATGAATATGGAAATCAAGAATATTAGTAAACTCAATCATGATTTATGTTGCGGATGTGAATCTTGCGCTCAGAAATGCCCGAAGCATTGCATCTCCATGATTGAAAAAGAAGATGGATTCCTGTATCCTCAGATAGACAATTCCTTGTGCGTTAATTGTGGATTGTGCGTCAAGGCTTGTCCTGCATTGAGTGATGAGGTAGCTGCTAAACCATACAAGGCATATGCATTGTTCAACAAGGATGATGATGAACGTAGAGAAAGTTCTTCTGGTGGTGTTTTTATATCTTTTGCAAAAAGAATGATAGAGGAAGGCGGTGTTGTTTGTGGAGTTGTCTTTGACTCCCGTTGGATGCCGCATCATGTTTGTGCTGAGACATTGGAGGATATGCGTCCTATGATGGGAAGTAAATATGTGCAAAGTAGAACTGATAAGGTTTATCAAGAATGTGAGGTATATTTAAAGAGCGGAAGGAAGGTACTTTTCACAGGAACTCCATGCCAATGTTCTGCCTTGCATACATTCTTGCGCAATAAGGAGTATCCCAACTTGTTGACAATAGATGTCATTTGTCACGGTGTGCCAAGTCCTGGTGTGTGGCAAGAGTATTTGAACGAGACCTTTGGAGAACAATCCTCTTGCCGCCGTCAGGCGGCCGATGGGAAAAATACCGTTTTGAATTCATCTCTAAACGCAAAGTCCCCCATAGGGGACATTAAGTTTAGAGATAAAACTGATGGATGGGAAAAATACCGTTTTGTTGTCCGACCTACGTCCGCCTCTAAGGCGGACCAAAATTCCGTTTTGTTGTCCGAACCTCTAAACGTCAATCTCTATATGAAAGGTTTCCTTTCTGATTTGTATTTGAGGGAATCTTGTTATCAATGCCCAGCACGTCCATACAAATCTTTCAGTGATTTGACCATCGGCGATTTTTGGGGTGTTGACAGATTAGGTTATTCGCACTTGAATGACCATAAGGGTTTGAGCATCATGGTAGTCAACACGCAAAAAGGTGAAGATTCATTTGACGAATGCAAGTCCGATTTCAATTGTGTGGAATTGTCCATCGATGAAGCGATTAAGAGCAACTCAAACATTATAACCCATAAGCGAGTAAAGAAAGTAAAGCTAATCAGCAAATATCAGAAGTACAGAAAGACCATGTCTTTAGTGGATGCTGTTAAGAAAACAACGCATGTATCATTTGTATCTCGTAAGATGATGGGAATAAAGTATAGATGGGAAAAATTAAAAAAGATAATTATAAAGAACGACAAATAAGATGAAGAAAAAAATAATAGGTATGGTAACGCCTCATTATGCAGCAAATTACGGAGCTAAAGTTCAAGCTTTTGCCTTGGCGGAGTCTCTGCGTAAATTGGGGTATGCCATAGAATATATTAATAGGCGACCAGCGATTGGTGCTTACTCTGACACCAATCCTGTATTGCGACAGCTAAAGAAGGCAGAAGAAATATACAACAGAAAGCATTTCAGAGAATTTGAGGCAAAATATCTACAGCCTCAATCCCCTGCAATATATTCTTCCGATGAGTTCTCTAAATTGACATTAAGCCGCTATTATGGTTTCACCATAGGTAGCGACCAAATGTGGCGTGACAATTATTTTCGTCCCGACTTTACCCCTGTTGCCTATTTGGAATTTGCAAAGAACTATGATGCCAAGAAAGTGGCATACGCTGTGTCGTTCGGCAAGGGAACATGTGAGTATCCAGAAGAGCGAAGGGTATATATTGAGAGTTTGATTAAGAAATTTACGGCAGTCTCCGTAAGAGAGAAGTCAGGCGTGGAGATTTTAAAGAGTACATTTGGCGTAAATAATGGTGTGTGGGTTTCTGACCCAACACTGCTTCTTGCAAAGGAAGAATATATCCGCTTGTTTGGTCTTGTCCAGCAGACTCAGCCACGTAACGAGACAGCTACATATATTCTTAGTGATAATTATAAGGCCAATGGTGTTTATGCTGCTATTGGAAAGGCGATAGGTCTTCCATTAAATCACTTCTTAAAACCAAAGAAATACAGAATATTATATAATCATTACGTTAATCGTTTGCCATTTTTCAGAAGAATGCCTTCTATTGAAAGTTGGCTTGATACAATACTTAATGCCCAATATTTTGTTACGGATTCTTTCCATGGAACTGTGTTCGCAATCATTTTCGGAAAACAATTTGTAACCTTGGACAATTCTGTAGGTGGCTCAGAACGATTGACATCCCTGTTAGGTCTGCTGGGCTTGCAGGACAGATTATTCTCCTTTTCCGACTCACCTAGCGCAATTGCTTCAAAGGTTAAAGAACCTATTGATTATGATGTCGTGTATTCTAAGTTAAAACCTTTCGTAGAACATTCAAGAAAGTACTTAGAAGATTCATTCAAATAAATAAGAAAATATGAAAATAGGAATAGCTACAGTGTGGAATGCCAACAACAATGGCAGCTTTTTGCAGGCATACGCACTCCAAAAATATATTGAGCAATTAGGTCATGAAGTGAAAATGTTGAAACTTGCTGATTTCGCTCATGGCGGTACGGAATATAGTGATACTTTCTGGAACAATCTCGAAGGTCATCACTCGTTGCTGAATGTGTCTGAGGATTTATCTGAAGAATTTGACGTGATTGTTTATGGCAGTGATGAGATTTGGAGCATGTTCGGCGAACTTGTCAATCCAATATTTTGGGGCTATGGCTTGAATGCCAAACGCAAGATAACTTATGCCGTAAGTGCTCAAAATCTAAACATCAAAAGTGTCTTGACTCATCCATTTACCTATTTGGGAATAAGAAAGTTTGATAAATTGTCTGTTCGGGACAAGGTTTCGCAAAAAAAACTTTCTTATCTTACAAGAAAGTCTCTTTCTATGGTCTTAGATCCTACTTTCCTCATCTCATATGATAGTTGTAAGGCAGAAAACACCATAGGCAAATACCTGTTGGTTTATACATACGGATTGGATGCCGAAAACGCAAAGAATATCAGACGCTTTGCTGATGAGAAAGGGTTGAAGATTGTTTGTACAGGTTCTGACAGACCTTCAGAATGGGGTGATATCAACATCCCTGCAGGACCTTTTGAGTGGATTGGACTTATACACAATGCGGAATATATTGTGTCTAGCACTTTCCATGGAACAGTTTTCTCCATTATCTGCAAAAAGCAGTTCTTTGTGGTTGGTACAAATTCGGGAAAGGTGAATGATTTGTTGGAGAGAACAGGATTATGTAATAGAAAGACCACGGATTTCTACCAACAAGAATCAATCGATTACAAGCAGGTTTATAATAGATTAGATAAGGAAATTTCGTTTTCAAAAGATTTTTTGAAAGCAGCATTAATTTAAATATACGGCATGAAAGAAGTAGCATTCTATCTTGACAACAGTAGTCTAAGTTCTGTTGATTTAAGCAATTTACTTGGAGGAAACCCAGGTGTCGGCGGTACGGAATACCAGTTCTTGCTTGTTTCTTATTTATTGGAGCAAAGAAGTAGTTCAATAAGTCCTACATTGGTGACCAGATGTAAGATATCTGCTCCACATAAGAAAATCCACCAAGTTGCAAATTTGAGCGAACTATGTGACTACTGTTGCGCTGAGAATATAAAGACGATAGTCATGAACCAACTTGTCTTTGATGAAAATGTGCTTGACAAGTACAGGGGCAAGTTTAGCATTGTTCTTTGGGATCATAACGGAATGAAATTGCGACGACTCAATGTTGCAACTTCACGAGAATATGTGAAACGCATTGTTTGTTGTGGGCGTGAGATGTTGGATATGTATAGAGACCATCCTGCTACGCTCAAGTCAACATATATTTATAATATGCAGCCTATTCAGCCCAAAGAATGGTATGAAGAGCGTATTGATAATACAGACAATCATAATGTTGTCTATATGGGCTCTATTAACAACACGAAAGGATTCCATGTTTTAGCACGTTCTTGGAAAGGCGTATTGGAGCAGATTCCAGATGCGCAATTGTATGTCATCGGTTCGGGTAAACTTTATGATAAGAATACGCAGTTAGGTAAATATGGCATTGCAGAAGCCGGTTATGAGCAACTGTTTATGAAATATTTGACGGATGGAAATGGGAACTTATTAAAATCCGTTCATTTCTTGGGATTGATGGGGAATGAAAAGTTTGAGGCTTTAGGTAAATGTAAAGTTGCTGTACCTAATCCTACAGGTGTTAGCGAATGCCTGCCATTGACAACAATGGAAATGCAACTCATGGGATGTGGCATTACCACCATATTCCATCAAGCATACCTTGACACAATTTGCAACAAGCAATGGTTGTATCATCGCTGCCGTCAATTGGCATCATATATTGTAAATAGAATCAATGCTCCAAGGGATAATTATGATGAACTTTATTCATTCATTTCATCTCGATTTGGCATTGAAAGCAATCTTGTCCGTTGGGAGAATACATTGTTGACTTTGAATGAGAATTTGAAATTAGAGAGCTATAGTGAGAATCATTATCAAATGAAACCATTAAAAGATTTCATCTTGAAGCTGAAATGCAGATTCCCATTATTAAGTAATATCGTGTTGGTGCGCAATTTTTATCACGTGTGGCAGCATCGAGTTACCAAAAGCAATGAATGGTAAATTTATATTTATGGCATTATGATTTATGTATTAATTCTATTCTTGTTTATTAATAATGTATTTGGCATATTCCCTATTGTCGCTTCTTATACAGTACCAGTCATTATATTATGTGCTTGGAAGGGTTTTAGTAAGCCTACTATTTACAAGAAGATATTTTTATTGATACTTTTAGGGTTAGTGTTGAACTTATGCTCTTCACAATTTTTTAGAGGTCAGTCTCCTTGGGATACCATTCGAGCTATGCCTTCTTATTTTGGTCTGCTGTTTTATTTTTATCTTAAGCAGAAAAATATTCAATTATGGAGAATGGAAAAAATTTTATTGGCATTGATTTATACTCTTGACATTCTCTATATAAGCCAGTATTATCTATATACATTGTATGGCTTGAATTTCATGCATCTTGACGATTGGATGCTGGGTGATTCTGAAGGTGGAGTTCGACTCCGCATTGTTAGTTCTAGTTTATATCTTGTAGGGCTGTTCTATGGATTAGTGAATTGGTATGTAACACGAGAAAGGAAATATCTCATTCCATTTTTATTGGGTCTTTTTATTATGTTATTGTCTGGGTACAGACAGTTCATTGCTTCTTTTGTTGTTGTTGCTATTTATATGTTGTGGAGAATTGACAAAAGATTTTCCACTAAACAAATCGTTACATTGGCAATGGCTGGTGCTGTTTTTTATGGAGCACTACAAATACCTGCTGTTCAAGAAAAAATTCAAGGAATGAAAGAACGTTCAGAAGGCAATCAATCTTTGGATAATGAAGATTATGTTCGTGTAGTACAGTTTGAATATTTTGAGCATCAATTTTTCAAAAGTCCTATAGAACGTGTTCTCGGCGCAGGAATTCCGCTGGCATCATCAAAGTACGGTAAGGATTTTGAACAAGAAAGATCACGTGGTATGCAATATGTTGATTGGTCATTCCTTGGCGTATCATGGATGTTAGGTACAATCACAGTGATAGGCCTTATTTTATTAGCTTTGAAAGTCGTCTTTTTGAAGGTGGATAAACGCTATACATTCTTTTCACTTTATTTTATCTTCTTGCTGATTTCAATTACTAATTTTGAATTCTTTCGAGACGGAAATTTCTTAGTTCATGCCATCATGTTATATATGGCAGAACAAGCTTCTTTTCAATATAAAAATAATGAATTAAAGTATGATAAGCATTATAATACCACTTTACAACAAAGCTGAATCAATAAAGACAACATTGGAGTCTGTGTTATCACAAAGCTATACAGATTTTGAAGTCCTCATTATAGATGATGGTTCGACTGATGATAGTAAGAATATAGTCAGTGAAATCCATGATGATAGAATCCGTTATATTTATAAAGACAACGGAGGTGTAAGTTCGGCTAGAAATTATGGGGCCATGAACGCAAAATCCGAATGGCTGTTTTTTCTTGATGCAGACGATTTGCTTTTGAATGGTACTTTAGAAAATTTAGAGATTTGTAGGAAACAATATAAGACAGTACAAGTAGTAGTTTCGGGATTTGTTATAAAGCACGGGAAAACAGAAATGGAACAATACCCTTTAACAGAAGGGAAAATTACAAACCCACTAAAACAGTGGTGGCTGAATTCAATTTTTCCTCGAACAGGAAATTTTTTAATCTCTAAGACTGCATTTTTTGCGTTAGGGGGCTTTGATCAAAGAATCTCCTATAACGAAGATTTTTCTTTTGTTTTAAGAATGCTTAACACTTATGAAGTTGCATGTGTCCGTCATCTTTCCATGATATATACCGATGATTTTAAAACTTTAAGCGTCAAAAAAACGCCATTAAATGTAGAATTAGGTAACTACTTGTCAGAATTGTCAGTAGAAAATAAATATTCTAATTATTTCATTTATTGGCAGTATGTTTGGACTGTGCAGAGAAGACTAAAAATGAAAGATAATTATTGCGCAGAAAAAATGAAGAAAGAACTTGACTCCCGTTTTTCAGCATATGATAAACTTCGTAATAGGATCATGCAAAAGGTGTCTTCCATTTATAGAATAATTCATAAATAAGTTTTAGTGTTATGTTGAAGCAATTATTAAAACTCATCTTTTTTAAGTGGAACAATAGGAACAAAAAAGTTTTTTTGTCATGGAAATCAAATATTCTGAAAGGTTCTATTTTTGAAGGGTATAATAAGGTGTGGAATGGAACAACTTTTGGAGGACAATTGGGGCGGTGTTCTTATGTCGGTTCAAATGGATTTTTAAGAGCAAAAGTTGGGCGGTTTACCTCTATTGCTTATGGGTGTGTGTCTGTTACTGGTAGGCATACATATAAGGAACCTTATGTGTCTACTTCACCTCTTTTTGTTTCAACAAAAGGTCAGACTGGGATAAAAATAGTAGACCATGATTTATTTGAAGAGATGCCTCAAGCTGATGCACAAAACAATTTTGATGTAATTATTGGAAATGATTGTTGGATAGGTTATAAAGTCAGTCTTGTTTCAGGTGTAAAGATAGAAGATGGTGCAGTGGTTCTTAGCCATGCTTTTGTAACAAAAGATGTTCCTCCTTATGCAATTGTAGGTGGTGTACCTGCTAAAATTATTGGGTATAGGTATGAAAAGGAAATAATAGAGCAACTTTTAAAAATTAAATGGTGGAATTTTCCTATGGAAAAGATAATCGATAATAAAGAATTGTTTTTAGACATAAAGGCATTTATTGACAAATTCAAAGATTAAACTATGAATATTAAATCAGCTTTTTATCGTACATATAACTATCTCATAATGCTATATGGGGGGGGCAAGAATTGGTTCTCGCTCCAACATCAAGTATAGCTTGTTTTTTAAGAAATCAAAGAAGAGCCAAGTTATGATTGGTGACGACTTTACTTTCTTTAGCAGTGGCAATCTCAATCCGCTTAGTCCGGAACGGAAGGGAGCCATATTTGCAGAAGGTGATGCAATTATAAAAATTGGCAATATGGTAGGAATGTCTTCTACAGTGCTATGGGCAAAAGTCGGAATTACGATTGGTGATAGGGTTACAGTTGGTGCCAATACTGTGATATTAGATTCTGATTGTCATTCGCTAAACCATCTTGACCGTTGGACAGAGAATGACATGAAAAACTGCAAGTGTAAGCCTATTGTAATAGAAGATGATGTCTTGATAGGAACAGGATCTTATATATTAAAAGGTGCTCATATTGGGGCGAGGTCTATTATTGGTGCTGGTAGCGTAGTTACTTCTAATATTCCAGCTGATAGCATAGCAGCAGGTAATCCTGCAAGAGTAATAAGAAAAATTAATCAAAAGTAATAATTATGATTACAATGTATATAGGTGGTGGCTTGGCGAACAAGATGTTTCAATACGCCTTTTCGCTTGCCATCAAGAAGAAGGGATATGATGTGGTGTACGATACAGTCTCATTTAAGACGGAATTTGTACATGACAGAGTGGAACTTGATGATATTTTCACTAATGTCAAGATGAACAAAGTATCAAGAGTCTGTTATTGGGCTGCAGGTAAACAAGGAAAGCTACCAAGATTGGTAAAGAGGCTTTGTCCGCAATATGTAACGGAGCATGCTTATCTCTTCAATGATAAGGTATGGGAGCAAATCAAGAAGAATTGTTATGTGGAAAGTAGTTGGCAGGATGAGAATTATTTCATCAGTGCTGCCGGCGAAGTGCGTAATGCGTTCAAGTTCTCACCATTTGAGGACAAGAGAAATCAAGAGATAGAGCAAGCCATGGCATCTTCTAATTCCGTGGCTATACATATCAGAAAGGGTGACGGTTATGGTACTTGGAATATATTCAGCAATACCTGTCCTAAGGAATACTACGACAAGGCATTGGCTTATATTAAGGAACATGTGGAAAATCCGAAGTTCTTTATCTTTACAGACAGTCCTGATGTAGTTAAGGAGTATTTGGACATTGAAGACTACACTTTGATTAATTGGAATCCTACGTCAGGCAAGGGGAACTATTGGGATATGCAGTTGATGAGTTGTGCCAAACACAATGTAATAGCCAATAGTACTTATAGTTGGTGGGGAGCATGGCTGAATGCCAATCCTGAGAAGATTGTCATTGGACCAAATTACTGGTTTAACCCGGAATGTCAGTATGCCCACATCAATCATATTATACCTAATCATTGGATAAAGCTATGAGAATTATATTTTTACATAGAGTTTGGCCTGTATATGGTGGTGGTGAGACGGTAACTATCTGTCTTGCCAACGAAATGGTAAAGAGAGGCATAGATGTGCATGTTGCTTATTTCAAGGATTCTGATAAGTCAAAGGAATTGCCATTTATAGATACGAGAATTAAAGCTCATCGTATTGATGGGGTGAAATTCAATGAATATTCTGGTGATTTCTTTATCAATAAGCAGGATATAAAAACAGCATCAGATGGCTTGCTTTCCTTGATTAAGGAATATCAAATAGATATTGCGCATAACCAATGGTGGCCAGTAGAGTTTTTGCAGGGCATCAAAGACAAGTCAAATGCCAAGATAGTGAAGACACTCCACATGGATGTGGACATCAAAAAGGCATTTGATTTCTCTGGTGTGAAGGGAAGTGTCTTGAAACTCCTTTACCCGATTTATCGTTTCGCAGAGAAAAGAAAGAATATCTGGCGATGCAATAAGTATTATGATTACAGTGATAAGTTCACATTCTTAGCTCCTTGTTTCTTAAAATCATACGCTGCTTTGTGTGGCAAGGATGAAAATGATAACAAACTCGATTTTGTTTACAATCCATTGACATATAACACTCCCATCACCCCAAAGGAAAGAGATGCAAAGGAAAACATCGTGCTTGTGGTTGGGCGATTGAGTGAACGGCACAAGAAAATCACCAGAATCCTTGAGGCATGGAAACATGTGGAACTAGACAATCGTTTTGCAGACTGGAAGCTCCAGATTGTAGGTGATGGTGAGGATAGAAAACTTTACGAGGCTATCATCCAAAATGATTCTCTTCAACGTGTAGAAATGCTCGGATTCAAGCAGCCTCTTCCTTATTATAAGAAAGCAAAGGTCTTTCTGATGACTTCTGCATACGAGGGATTTCCAATGACATTGGTTGAGGCTCAACAGAATGGTGTGGCTCTTTTAGTGATGGACACTTATGCATCCCTGCATGAAATAGTTGACGACAATGAAAATGGTTTGTTGGTGAAGGATGGTGATGTTGCTGATTTCACTGAGAAACTGAAGCTGCTGTTGGAAGATGAAGCTTTGAGAAAGCGACTTACAGACAAAGGATTGCAGACCTGTCAAAGATTTACAGTGGGCAAGGTCGTGGATAAATGGGAAACTATATATAACAACTTACTAAGCTGATAAAGACAATGAATATACTATATTTAACTTATGCCAATCCGGAGAGGGAAAATCGTGGAGATCACAGGTATTCTATGGACACCTTGCGAATCTTTAAGCAAGACAGTACTCATATACACTTGATGGTGATGGAAGATCCGGATAACCCATATGACAATAATAATTCTTTGCTGAATGCTTATTGTGATAAAGTAACGGTGGTGCCATTTAAAGCAAAATCATTGGCAAGAATGGTTTTATCTAAGTATCCCGCTTCGATAGAGAACAGATATTCCAAGCACTTTGTAGATGAGGTGAAAAAAGTTCTTGATAACGAGCATGTGGATATTATTGTGGTCAATCATTTCAAACTTTCATATATCATTGAGTTTCTGAAAAAGTATCCACAAAAGAAAGTCATTATCACTCACGATATTGAGCAAGATTTGTCAAAGTCAGTATATCTGGGAATGGCAAATATCGCCAAGAGAATCATTTACTTCTTTGACTATATCAAGGTTCATCATTACGAAAACAAATACATCAGGCAATATGACCTGATTACGGCAATTTGTGATGCGGACAGAAAGTTTTTCTCAGATTCGACACACAAAGAAACAATCCTATTGACTCCAATTGTTGATATTCAGGGAAGCGTAATAGAAAACGACCATAGTACTACAAAGAAAAAGGAAGTGATTGTTTGTGGCAACTGGATGTGGGGGCCAAAGTTGGAAAACTTGAAAATGCTCCTGGCAGCCAAGAACTTTGATATGCTTAAAGATGCAAATATACATGTAACTATCGTCGGTCATGCTGACAAAAAGACAATCAAAGAGGTGATGGCTAAGCACAGTAATGTGACGATGACAGGTTCTGTCGATAGTGTCTTGCCTTATTATAAGGGTGCGGATATTGCATTAGTACCAGAATTGCTTGGAGGAGGGTTCAAATTGAAGATTGCAGAAGCTGTTTCACAAAACGTACCGTTCATAGCAATCAAAGAAGCACTTACTGATGATGATATGAAAAATGGAAAGAATTGCATTTGTGTATCTAATTTTGAAGAAATGGTTGCTGCGACAGTCTCGTTGCTAGCATCAAAAGATGAACTTGCAGAAAATGCGAGGGCTATGATGAAAAAGAAATATAGTTTGAAGTATAATCAAGAAAAACTTATAAAATCATTGAAATGAACGTAATAAAAAAAAGATAAGACTCTCTTGATGCGGTAAGAGCCTTTGCTGCAATAGGCATAGTGATGATGCACGTGTTGGGACACGTTCCATTGAAGATGAGCCAAAATTTCATAACAACATCTCTGATTCCTTTCTTTTGTGATTTCGTTATGCTATTTATGATAGTGAGTGACTTTTCACTTTCATGCGGTTATTACAAGAGGTTCAAAAGTGGCAATATTTCTATGAATGATTTCTATAAGAAAAGGTACACCCGTATTTTGCCTTTTTTCGCATTCTTATGTGTAGTTGACTTGCTTGTTAGCCCAAGTATAGGCTCTCTCTACGAGTTTTTTGCCAATATAACCCTATGTTTCGGATTTTTACCGAATTATGGGGCCATTACGGTTATTGGTGTCGGATGGTTTCTGGGAATTATCTTTGTGTTCTATATGCTTTATCCTTTTTTTGTGTTCTTGATGGACAATAAAAAGCGAGCATAGATTAGTTTTTGTGTCTCTACATTGTTAGCAATAGTAGCACTGACATATTTTGAGTCAGATAAATATGGAAATGTTCTTATTGACAGAAAGATTTTGGTGGTCGCTCCATTCTTTCTAAGCGGTGGTCTGTGCTTTCTTTACAAAGAGAGTATAACAAAGTTTGTATATAGCCAGAAAGCCATTTCTGGAATCATCGTATCGGTAATATATTTGATGTTCTTTGTATTTCCTTTATATAAGGATGGTAAGGTTCAACTTTTGCTAACAGAGGTAGTCTTATTCTCGTCATGGATAGTTTGGACTATAGGAACCAACAACAAATTATTGGTCAATAAGGTGACAAAATATCTCAGCAACATCAGTATGGAGATTTATTTGTCGCACATGATGATTTATAGAGCTGTTGAAATGGTACATATTAAAAGGTATGTCAAGAATGGAAATATGCTGTATATCATAACTGTTATCCTCGTAATGGGGGGGCAATTTGCTTTGCACATATCATGAAATTTTATATACTTAAAAAGATTACGAGTAAATTGTTTTCATTCAAATAACTTTTAATTAAAGTCTCATGGTGGTTAAACCCTATGTATTGTTCATTTTGAATACTGTGTTAATGGAATATGTGATGACTTTTTACAAAGAGGCAAAATATGATTCTGATGTGATTCAAAACAAAAAACATAGATCTTATGAAAATAGTTGTAACAGGTACTCGTGGTATTCCTAATATCATGGGTGGAGTTGAGACACATTGTGAGGAATTGTTTCCTCGCCTTGTGTCTCGTGGTTTTGATGTAATACTGATTCGCAGGTCGAATTATGTGCATGATGATTTGATGGAGTGGAACGGGGTGAAACTTATAACTTTGCCTTCACCCAAGAAGAAGAGTTTCGAGGCGATTATCCATACCTTCCGTGCCATTAATAAGGCAAAAAAGTTAGGGACGGACGTGCTGCACATCCATGCCATTGGACCTGCTTTGCTTGTGCCATACGCCAAGTTGTTAGGAATGAAAGTGGTGTTTACGCATCATGGTCCTGACTATGACAGGGACAAGTGGGGATTTGCCGCCAAGACAATTCTGAAATTAGGTGAGCGTATGGGCTGCATGTTTGCCGATGATGTCATCGTCATCTCGAATGTCATCAAAAACCTCATTGCTCGTAAATATGGAAGGACGAAGAATGTACACCTTATATATAATGGTGTGTCGGAGCCAGAAATTTGCGAATATCCCGAATACTTCAACGAACTTGGAATAGAGAAGGGCAAATATGTCTTGGGCATGTGCCGTTTCGTTCCGGAAAAGAATCTCCATCATCTTGTTGAGGCTTTCGTGAAATGGAAGAAATCACATGGTGATAGGGCGGGTATAAAGTTGGTGTTGGCTGGAGATACCGACTTTGAGGATAGTTATTCTTTGGGATTAAAGGAAATGGCAAGGAAGAATGGAGTTGTGTTGACTGGATTTATAAAGGGTAGAAAACTTCATTCGCTGTTGACGAACTGCTGTTGCTATTGCTTGCCTTCTTCGCATGAAGGTTTGCCTATAGCTTTGTTGGAAGCAATGAGCTATAGGGTGAAAGTGATGGTTAGTGATATTCCTGCCAACTTGGAAGTGGGTTTACCGCAAGATGACTATTTTCATTGTGGAAATGTGGATGAACTATCAGAGAAACTTGGAAAGATTATCGATGCACCATTGCAACATGTGGATTATGACATGAGCAAATATGACTGGAATCAGATAGCTGACGAAGTAGGTGAGGTGTATCAAGGGGCGAGGAAATGAAATGATAGTGTCAAGACAACTAAAGATTTTCATTGATTTCTTGCGATTTAGCATCAGTTCAGATTCTTTACCTCCTACTTCTTTAAGAGAGGCTGATTGGAATGATATATATGCTATTGCTCAGAAGCAATGCTTGTTGGGCATTCTCATTGATGGAATAGAAAGATTGCCTGCGGATAGTGGGATAAGCAAGGAACTGCTGTATAAATGGATGGGGCAATGCCAACAGTTGGAGAAGGCAAATATACAGCTGAATGATGCTGCCATTCAGGTTTCTGAATGGTTTCGTAAGAAGGGGTTCAGAACGTGTTTGCTGAAAGGACAAGGAAATGCGTTGTTGTATCCTAATGCTTTGCACCGCACTCCAGGTGATATCGATATATGGGTGGAAGGGGGCGACAAACGGGTTATCTCTTTTGTTCGCTCTATCTCTCCTCATGAAAAGGCGTGCTATCACCACATCGAGTTCCCAGCGTATAAGGGAGTGGAGGTAGAAGTGCATTATCGGCCGAGTTTCTTGTTTTGCTTTAGGCATAATAGAAGACTGCAAAGATATTATGAGAAGGTAAAGGAGGAGCAATTCTCGCATCGGGTGATGTTGGAAGGATATGGCGAGTTAGCTGTTCCGACTGCAGAGTTTAATATCATCTTTCAGTTGACGCATATCTTCGCGCATTTGATGAATGAGGGGATTGGATTGAGGCAATTGCTTGATTACTATTTCGTATTGTTATATGCAGATATGAAGGATGTGGCAGAATTGCAAAGGAATTTGAAGCATATAGGATTATGGAAGTTTGCTGGGGCTGTGATGTATATCATGAAAGAGGTATTCGGCATGGCAGAATCTAAGCTTATTGTTCCTCCAAATGAAAAATATGGCAAGTTCGTGTTGAATGAAATTATAGAGGCTGGTAACTTTGGAACTTATGATAAGCGCAACCGCTTCGGTCATTCAAAATTAGGGCATAATATCCAAAGAATTTACCGAGATATCAGATTAATGAGCTATTTTCCAGCCGAGGCTCTGAATGAGCCAATCTTCAGAACGTGGCACTTCTTCTGGAGAATGAAGAACAAGAAATAATAGATTTACGGGTAACAGCTCCTCTCTCCCATTTTTTGAGCTACTTTTCGGGAGTGGAGTTTAGTAGCCCGTTTTCTCTTCTATAAGAAATAGACAGAATGCAAATAAAGAAATTAGAAAAAGAACTATCTGAATATGTAAGCGAATGGCTTGATGCACGATGGCAACATTGGTCTTTTGTCTATACATCCATTCATCGGGATAGAAGAACAGGTATCTATAGATTGAAACAAGGTGAAAAGCTTTTGGATTACCTAAATTCCATTATGGGGATTATTGAAGATCATTTGGGTATGGACAAAGGACAACACCTGATTCCTTCAAAGTTTTCTTCTATCAATCAATTCGCTCAGTTCCTTCAGAATTTCACTCAATATCTTCGGGACAACTATTATCTTATTGAGACTAACTTCAATAAGGAGCAAACAGACATTATCGTTGCTGATATTGCTAATATGGTTAATGAGATTATTGAGATGTCAAATCGATGCTTGGACATTATATTGGTTGATGACAATGTTCCAATACCATATCAACAAGTTAAGAAAAGCTTGTATAATGGCGATGTCAAAGAGTTCATCAGTCTGATTAATAGTATTATAAAGAGCATACCCTATCTCATACATAAAGAGAAATTCAATGAGGGATATTTCCATTCTTTCTTCCATGTTGCATTAACGTTGATAGGTATGCGTCCTTTATCAGAAGTGGCTACTTCCGATGGTAGAATCGATATGGTTATAAACTGTCCAAAGACTATTTATATCATGGAGTTCAAGTATTCACCGAACGACAAAGATTTGTCAAAGGTAGCTTTGGAGCAAATCAAAAGTAAGAAATATCACCAATCATATATCATACAACAGAAACCTATTGTTGGAATAGGATTTTCTTTTGGCGAAGGAACAAGAGAAATCACAAATTTTACGGATGAGGCATTATATCAGCCAGAACTGAATCTCGATAATAGGGTTTTATGAAGAAATATTGTTACGTTTGTGGAAAGGAGCTAAGTGAACATCCATCTTTAGATGAATGTAAGTGCCATGATGAGCATATCATTCCGAATGCAATTGGTGGTCATTTGACATCACGGGATTTTTTATGTGAATCATGTGGAGGTGGTTTATCAAAAGGAGATAAGGCATTTACAGACATATTCGCACCTTTTATTGTATTTCTAAACCAAGCAGGACTTCTTCGTTCATTAGATAGAGATAATGTGGACAAAAAGGTATTGCCTGGAAGTATCTTTGAAAATAACGAACTTTCATCAACGCCAATTCATAAGATTAGGTATCAGAAAGGGAAAGCTGCTCCTTGCAAACCTTTTTACCGAATAGATGAAACTAATAAAAAGGTATTCCTATTTGCAGAAAAGAAGACTGCAAAACATTATCGTGCGTATGTTGAACAGCAAATGAAAAATGATGCCAAGAATATTGATCAATACCACTTTGAGGTGTTTGACGATTTGAGCAATTTAGGATTCCTTGGTATCAATTTTTCAAAAGGAAAACCAAATTTTAACCAAGACTTAAAAGATGGTTTGTTAAAGATTGCCACCGAAATTGCTCTATATGCAGGAGTAAAACGTGAAGATTTAGCATCTGTATTGGATATTGATGAAAGTAAAGGGATTTCAACTTATAAGATTAACACTTATATATGGCCATACACGGCCCAATCTTTGCCTGACATACTGTATGAGAATGAAAGATACAAGATAGATGCAAATTATCCTGCACATATACTAAAAGTGTTTACTGAAACTAACACAGAAGGCGGTAAGAGTTTACTTTGCTACATAGAATTATTCAGCACATTCCAATATTATGTTCTCTTGAATGATGATTACAAAGGAAAAGAAGTTGATTTTACATACGCTCAGAAATTAAGCCCTAACTATGTTGAGTCAATAGAAGATTTGGAAGCAATGGACAATAGCGACTTGGACATAGCAATTAGAGACGCAAAATTATCAAGAGAAGAATTGAAGGGACAATCAAGAGAAGAGATTTGCGCTAAGATATATGATGTTCAACGTAGAAGGGGAAGTGAGTTTAATTTGAATGCAGCTGTTATAAAGGATTATGAGTGGATTTCCAGGCAAATACTTCTAACCCTTGCTACTATTGTAAAAGAAAAGCATTGTACATATTTATTGGATTCGACCTTACGTTCGTTTGTGAAAATACAAAAATCACATAAATACACTTGTCAAGAAGTAATGGATGCGTTTGCAGAACAACCAAAGGAAGCATATTTCAGAAAGATGGCAATTGTAAAAGAAGAAGGACAACTTGTAGCACGCTCTTATCCAGAGTTGTGTTTACAACTTTATAATAAACACCCAAAATATGTACAAGAATATACAACCGTAAAATTTTCTCAATTATCAAATTATTGCTATAAGAAAGATGGCGTAAAAACCGAATGATTTGATAATGATATAGAATAGAAAAGCAATAAAATGAAAACAATACGTTTACTACAACTTTCAGATATTCATTGGAAGAAGCAACTTGACGCCGCTGATGATTATACAGACATAAGAGACCAAATGCTACAAGATTTGGAGTATTATTGTAAAGGTACTGGTAATAGCTTTGATAAAATTCTCATTTGCGGAGATATTGCATTTAGTGGTTCTGTAGATGAGTATAAACGAGCTAATTCATTTATCAGAGACCTGTGTAAGACCGTTGCTTGTAAAAGCGAAGAAGTTTATACCGTTCCTGGGAACCATGACAAGAATGTAAATGAACATCCCAAATGCGTGAGAGAATTCATTCATCAAGCTATATCTAATCGCGGGAATGATTGTGATTGGTTGTGGAATAAGATGATTGACGAAGATTTTTCTTTCATCAAGAAATTGTATACCCCTTTTAAAGAATACAATAACTTCTGTAATGACGAGAGAGACAATGCTGAACCTTTTATGCTTAGAGCTTTAGAAATGGATGTTGATAAACATAATGATGCAGAAATGTTTTGGCATTCTGAATTTGAAGATGACCTCGAAGGCTATCAAGTCAATTTGTATGGCGTGAACTCAGCATTGATTAGTGATTTAAATGATTATGACCCAGATCCCAATAGAATAGACGGACATCGTCTTTTCCTTCCCCAAATAGCGTATCGTGGTGCAAAATGTAAGGATGGTATCATTAACATACTGATGTGTCATCATCCATTAGATTTCTTGCTGAATAAAGATATAATAGCCAAAGATTTGGATAAAAGGTATGCTTTGCAGCTATATGGACATGTTCATATAGCCAACAGTGACATAAATAACAATGCAGTGCATATATACTCTGGCTCTTTAAATCCTGGAGATGTGAATGATAACACATATAAACCAGTCTATAATATCATAGAACTCTCCATTGAAAAACATGATAATAAAAACGATGTATTGAAAGTAGATTTGAGGGTTCAGAAGTATGATGGGGAACAATTTGTGAAGGATGAAGAACAATCCAAACCATTTAAGGTTACATTGAAAAAACATGATTTATGGAAGGATGGTAATAAACCAGCGGTAGGTATCGAACAGAGACTTCCTGATGGTTTATCCAAACGTGATGTTAGACACATGTTTAAACAGTGTCCAAATTCAAAAGAGATAATACAAAAGATGTACCCAAAGATTGATTGTACAGGCTCTGCCTATATGAGAAATCAAGTGTTCTTGGAAAAAATCAGGGAAGACAACAGGTGGGTTGAACTTTATAACATGATAAAGTGATGAATAATGTAATAAACAATATTCTCATGCAATGTGGTCTTATTGTACCACTTGAAGAGACAGAAACAGACGTATTGGCAAAAGCCTGTTCCGAATACATTGGTAATGGGTCTTTTTCTTTCGGTGATTTTGAGGAATTGGTCGATTGCTATGTGATGAATCGGGAATGTAAAGAGTTGAACGATTTCGTAGCAGAATACATTTCAAGCAATGGCTCGGGAAACTATAATTTTCCTAAACGTATAAAATGCGCACTTGTTTTCTATTGCATATATTTGGCTATAGAAGAATGTGATAACGACAAGGATATAGCATTACGATCATTATCGTTACAAAACGTTATGATTCAAGTGCATGGAAATTGGGAAAAATTAAATTATCAAGATGTACTCTATAAGCTATATTTTAAATATGACCAATATGCAGAGGGAGAAGTAATCGGTGAAAAGAAATATCCAAGAGACTTTGTACAATCAATGTTTACTGGAAGTTTTCGACAAGGTGAAACTATCTCCGATGATATATCTGATAATATCCAATCTTTGGCATTGATGGCATGGGATGAAGAAATGTCTCAATTCATAAAAGGAATAAAAGAAACGAATGATTTCTTGAAGATTCAATTGATATTGGAACATTATTTTATCAACAAACCGCAGATACCTCAAAGAGAAAACTTTGTGGAGTTAATGCAAAGTATTTTTCCACGTGGTGGAAATGGACAGAAACAGAAGATAGAGAAAATCCTAAAAAACTTGGCAGAAACGGATGTGTGCCTTGTTGATGACATAAAATCTGGTTCATCTTTGATATTGCATGAAATAGTAAATGCAAGAGATAATGAATATGGCGATTATCTGAAAGACTTTGAACTGAGTCCAAAAGAGTTCTTAGTTTACTTATACCATGAACTGCTATTGGAAGACTTATTAAAGGAATAACACAATGGAAGATAAAAAAGATATATTAGAGTCATTAGCTGGTGTTGCGCTAAAGCATGAAAATGTCATGAAGGATGATGCAGCAGAAATTGCTGCACAATATTATTGCGATTCCTTGACTGATGAAAACATTAATGATGTATTAGGTGATTATAATACTCATCTTGTAACTTTAGTGGGGTTTTCGGAAGTTGGAAAATCAACATTTGTAGCTTCTTTATATCATAAGCTTATGTGTACCGGAGAGATTGATGGGTACAATTTCATTGACTCTGACACTTATGTTGGATTTGAGCGTAGGGCTTATATTCGCAATGAATCATTAAAAACTTCCAACAGAAATTCAAGAACGACAACATTGGAAGGACAATTCTTGACCTTAACTTTGTCAAAGGATAATAAAATTAATAAACTTATCATTTCTGACAGAGCAGGAGAAACATACAAGAATAGTTACACCAGTAATTTGTCAGATGTTAAACAAGATAAAGGATTAATCAATTCGCATCATATTATTTTCTTTATAGATTCTTCATCCGTAAATAACGAAGATGACTATAGCGATTTTTGTGATGATTTTCAACTTTTACTCAGCCGTATGGCATCGGCTAGGGTATTTAAAGTTCCAAAAGAGTACGACATCATATACAATAAGATTGACTTAAATCAGACAGATGAGATTAAAGAGTTGTATAAGAAGCAAAGCCAAGATTTGGAAAACAAGATGAAAGTTGATTACGGTATCAATATCTCACGCAAGTTTGAAATTGTTGCAAACGACATGAAAGACCAAGGCTTGGGTGATGTGTTCAAGTATCTTGTAAATACATTGGATAGTCATACAAATTATCAATATAAAGAATCCAATTGGGTGAAAACATTGTTGAATGAATAAGGAGGAAGGCATATGAATATGACAAAATGTATGATTGCAGGTTTGCCTGGTTCAGGAAAATCCACCTATATAGGTGCTTTATGGTATTGTTTGATGCATCCTGATAATATTGAAGACATAAAATTGGTAGCCGATAAGATGAATTTGGCAGATGACCTTACTGTACTAAACAGATTAAGCGATGCTTATAAAAACATGAAGCTTATTGACCGTAACTATTCTGACCAAAATGAATCTGTTCAGATAAATCTTAAGGTAGCAGATTCTGACACAAAAATACAAGTTGAGGTGCCAGACTTTCTTGGCGAAAACTTTCGAGACTTAGTCGAATTGAAAGAATCAGAACTTGTTTCGGAATGGTTGAAAGATACAGATACATTGGTATATTTTATGAATGAGATTACACCGCCTGAATTTGAAGATGACCATGGACCAGAAGATGACGAAAAACCTATGCCTGCTAAAGAAGTTCCGCAATTTTCAGTAAAGTCAATCTCTGCAGTGGCCATGAATATCATGGTGCTAAAATGCTTGTTGAGCAAGAAAAGTTTCAAGAAAGTAGTGATTGTATTATCTTGGTGGGATCAGAAGACCAACAATGGAACAACGAAAAATAACCCCCAAGAATATTTGAAAGAGAATTCTCCCGCATTGTTTAATTTTATTCAGCATCATATTCCTAATTTTGAAATTATAGGCCTGAGCGCACAGGGGCAAGAATATCCAACAAAAGACCAAGGAAATTATGAAGCAACAAAAAAAGAAATTAAAGCAAAGACGCGAGAAGGGAAAAGATCATTTGTTGAAATAGGAGATGAAATTGTACATGATTTATCTCTACCATTATATTTACTTATAAAGGAATGATTATAGAACAGACTTTATATGGCTATAACAAAGGCCATGGACTATTGGCGAGTTCTTTTCCTGTAAGACCGAACAACGACTCATCTTTGATGTCAGTTCTAAGTGATTGGACAGGTTTCAGAAATGAGTTAGGAGAAGATTCGTACATGACCTTCTACCCGTTATCGAATGGTGAAAAATATGCTTTCGCCAAAACATGGTATGCGGATGAAATGGAGCGCCCTGGCTGTGTTTGGACTCACACTCTAATTGTTGATTTAAAAGACATGGATAGAAATTTTGACTTTAGAGTGTTGAACGATTACTTTAGGCGACCTCAAAAAGACGAGTATGATTTCTATCAACATAAAATAGAAATCGATAATTTTGAAACAAGATATTCCAATGTCGTATTTAGTATGTTCGATGACACGTCCTTGCTGGTTCTTTATTTACTTTTACTTGGAAATAATAAGAACCTTTTCATCTATATGGACAAGGATCAAAGAGCTTATGTCGCATTATGTTTCTATCTACTTCAATATCTTCCTTTAGATATTTTAAAATGGGTCTCATTGAGCACTGGGTCAGTTTCTCGTAGAAAACTTGGAAGTGAAGACTTTTCTATTCAATTTACAGATAATATCACCAATATTTCTTTGTCTAATGCTCCTTGGGATGGTAAAATTGCCAAAGAGAATTTCACTAATGGATTATTGTACATATTTGAACAGTCGAAAAAAGAGAACGATACTTTTCCGAGTTTAATAAGATTATTTAGGGAAGATATTAAAGATGAGAAAGAGAAACTATTTGCATTTGCAATGTTGATGAAAGAGCTAGATACGGCATTAAATGAAAATGTTGGAGGAAAAGAATACGCAAACGTTTTATCCTTGTTGGAAGAATATTTTCCGGAACAAAATGAGGGTATAAGACTTAAAAGCAACTTTCTTTCCGAGAAAATATCTTCTTTGTATGGAACTGAGGAAGATTACCTCTTTCAAATTGCATCTTTGAAAAATGATACCTTTTTACATCCTTTACTGACTCATTTCGCTCAAAGATTAATGATCTTAGACAAAAATCGTCATAAAGACTATGTGGCTTTGATTGATAAAATTGCAAAGATAGAGCATCCGAATGTAACTGCATGTAATGGCTTGATATATGCCATTGACCACATGGAAGAAGAAGAATTACTTAGGATGGCAAGTAATAATTGGGAACATGTATTGCCATTTCTAAATAATAATGAAAGATTTTTTGAAACTGGTATATGGCTGCGATTGCCTGCAAAACAATTCAATGATATATTCTTGTTGTATCATAGTAATAGTTTTGAACTTTTCAAACATTGGGATGAATTACTGAAAAAAGTGTTAGCTTCGGAAACACTTACAGAGGAGAATATTTCTTCACAATTAGTAATGAATGCTAAAGATGCTGTCAAAATAATATTTGATTCAGCAAACGATTCTCATTTTTCGATTGTTTCTCCGTTCTTGCTTCTATCTTGTATGCAGAAAAAACAAGATTTTTTAGCTTGGTTAGGAAAGCAAAAAAATATCAATGAGCGAGTTGAAAATTTCATTATACATCAAATAGATCCAACTGCCATTTATGTAAAAGAGTCACAATCTTGTTCTTGGAGGGCATTGTTGGAAGCAGATAATGGAGAGAAGTGTATAGACTTCTACTTGTATTTGTATCTACTTGCGCATAATTGGAAAGACAGACAATCTGTAGAGATGCTGAAACATAGTTTTTACCATATATATCAAGACTTGAGTAAAAGCAAGTTAAGCAGTAAGGACTGGGATAGAATTAGTAGGGTTACACCGAATCGTTATTTCATTGCCAAATGGGATAAATGTAAAATTTTAAGTAGAGGGCTTGTAGATTATCTAAAGGATTGTGACGTCGATATAGATGAGATACGTGTTTTCTCGCCTAATAAAAAGGTAAACAACCATTTGGTTCATTATTGGAATAAAAACTGAGATTTTTATGGGATGGGTAAAGAATAAAATGATGGAAATGCAAGATAATGGAGACTGGCCAAGTCATGATCTTGCCGACAAATATGTTTGTACTTGCCATTTTGAAGACAAGTACTTAAACGAAATAATACAATCACATGGCAAACAAGGTACTTGTTCTTATTGTGGAAAACAAAGTGTTGTTTGTGATATGAAGACCTTATGTGAGCAAATAGTTTGGAAAATAGGTCTCTATTACCAGCCATTAGATAATGCTGGCTTGTACTTAGCTGATGATTTTTACGATGACGAACAAGAAGTAATTCCTGGCTTCAAAAGAATAGGTGAATATGTTGTGCCTAACAAATTGACATATTTTGATTCGGTAGATGAGCTAATGGATGGTCTTTACTTGATTACAGATGATGATGATTTGAATGATGACATCAAGAGTTGTTTTACGACAGAACAATGGATTAGTAGCGACATTAATGATGAAGATAGAAGAATCAAATATGCTAACCAATGGGATAGATTTGTTGATATGGTAACACATCATGGACGATTCACCTTTCTTGCCACTCCTGAATTTAAAAATATTATCCAAGAGAACAAAGGTAAGTCAGATGATATACTGAGTGTATTGAGTGATTTGATAATAGAACAAGGATTGGTTAAGACACTCTCCAAAGGAATGAAGTTGTATCGTGCTCGAAAAGTGGATGATGCAAAAGTTGAATATGCCTTTGAGAACATCACATCACCGCCAGATGATTGTGCATTCCCAAATAGAATGAGTCCTGCAGGAATTTCTATGTTCTACGCTTCGTTTGAAAAAGAAACTGCTTCGAACGAATGTATCGGCGGTGAGTCAAATGGACTCATTGTTGGTACTTTTGAAACGGCAAAAGATTTGAAGGTGATAGATTTGACAACTATACCTGAACAATCGTTTTGGGTGAAGAATTGGCAGGAAAATCAGTTCTTACACCATTTCAATGAAAATATAACCAAAAGAGTTGACCCTAAAGATACCAATCATCTTCAATATATACCAACACAAGTGTTTACAGAGTTCCTTCGCTACATGTTTCGAGATGACAAAGGGCAACAAGTAGATGGACTGATATATGGCAGTTCCAAGACAAAGGAAAAGAATATTGTACTGTTCTGTAATCAGAAAGAAAGTGAGAAATTCGTTGATAAAAATGTAAAGATAGAGAAGTTTGAACGAACTGTTAATTGGAAAGCATTGGAATAATAGCATAAAAATGGAACCAAATAACACCCAACACAAATCATTCCTCTGGCACCTCGACTTCGAACCATTCACCTGGCACACCTTCTACGGTGAGCAATGTCCGCCATTCGTTACAGAAGAGAATAAGGAGGCATGGCGACGCTATCTGACAAAAGTCATCAAGAAGCATCTAAAAGCAGAGGTGATGAATACACCTGAGTTCAGAGATATTGAACTCCAGATAAGGGAAGAAAAGCTGCTGTGCATCAAATGGGACGAGAAGAGGAAACGGTCTATGGAGAAGCAACGGTATCGCGCCAAGATGGAGCGACCGAGAATCAACTATATTCCCAAAGGGCTGAACGTGGACTATGAAGAGGAATACTCCAAATATCTGATGCAGGAAGTAAGCTTTGAGCCAAGGGACAATGATGACTTCATGGCTCAGCTACGTCTGCTGGAACGATGGCATAAGAAATCCATCCCACAGATATTGGACAAGAACAGACCTGATGCAGCGTATGCCATCGCTATGGCGTTGTGCAAACATATACCACTGCTCATCAACAGAGATGACATACAAGAACTGGTAGGCGAATACAAAAGACGTATCGGAAAACTGATATTCGACAGCTATCAAGCCCTGGTGGAAGCTGTCAAGATATGGAACCACGAGGAGAAACGCCAGGAAGTATGCCGCTATATCAAAGAGACAGCAGGACAATACCCCAATCATCGAGGCATGAAGAAGAAGTTGATGGACTTGATGCCAGAGATACCATTTGAAGGTGAACCGATGGCTGTGACTCGTGAGCCAAACGACATGGAGAAATCACTCCTATAAATTATCAACTACACCAATAATGAAACAGAAACAATGAGAGAAGCACCTATAATTTTACCAGTGTTCACAACCAGTGTGCCTTTGGATTTTCCATCTGAAGGCACGTTCGCGTTCAATAAGAAAACCCATAAGCAGTTGGAGGTGACGGTGAGAATCAACGAGCACCAGTACTTCAACATGAACTTCCTGAATCATGACGGATATATCATGGCATGCTGCAGATGGGCGCATGTATTGGACTTTGCAGAGAACGGTTATGACCGTTACGAACAGATCATCAAAAAACATTTCCGGAAGAAATATCCTGTCATCAGCAGTCTGTATGGACAGCATACCGATACGGCTGAGGATATCCATATCTCCACCATCGGCTTTGAAGGAAATCCCAAGGAGTGGTATATCTCCATGCGCATCTATGGAGAAAAGTTCGATGATCTGCTGCATGGCAATCTGCTGATGAACGTAGCATTTGCCTCTGCCGTGGGTAATCTGTGCATGGCAAGCGTGGACGTGTTCAAAGAAATCATGAAGAGCGATGCCAAGCAACCGAAGATATTGCTGAAGAAGTTGACAGGTATCGACGAGATAGACAAGAACTTTGACTTCGGCAATTATCTGGATGCCCGGAATCCTGAGACAGGCGAGATTATATCGACCGCAAGAGAAGACGGTAAGGCTTCGGGAGTGGAGTTGCCAGAGGAAATAGAGATGCCAGCTTGCATGGAAACATACCCAACCAATATTTACATACCGACATTTATGGAATCGCTGAATGAAAAGGAATTTGTTACTTTCTGTAATGCCCTTTATTTTGAAATCATGTCAAAACAACAAGCCCTTAAGGATGTTGGCTTTGCCAAAGATCGTGACTTTCAATACTTGGAGGAATATGTTCCTGCTGTTGGTGATAAATTAATAGCAGGAGAAGAAGCCAAAACAGAACGACTACTGATAACCTCTACAGTTTTTCTCATGATGTCGAGTATGCGTAAGTCTTTGTATGATGAATTGTACCAGATTAAAGATACAGAGACTGAGGAAAATAAACTCGCTATGGAATTGGATGGGTATGTCAGAAAATTGATTTGGCGCAATTGGGATACCAACTACTTGGAGGAACTTGTAGAGCAAATTGAAAGCAAGCAATGAGGGAAATCAAGCTATTTGATTACCAAGAGGATATGAAGGAACGGATTGAGAAGGCGTTGCGCCTTCATCGGTCCGTGATGGCACAAATGCCAACGGGAACAGGTAAGACATATCTGTTAACAGCAGTTATAGACTCTTTCGTGAGCAATAATCCCAAGGAGAAAGTATGGATTGTAGCCCATAGAAGAGAGCTTGTTTCGCAGATAGACGAAACCGTAAGAAAGTTCCATTCCTATTCCGCATCAAACACCTCTTCCCTATTGTCTTCCGTCAAGGCGATGTCGATTCAGTGGTTGATGAGACACTATGACGAGATAGAGGAAGAACCAGGAATGATAGTGATTGACGAGGCGCACCATGCCCTTGCCAAGACCTATAAGAAAATGTGGGAGAGATTCCCGAAAGCTAAGTTCCTGGGACTGACGGCTACTCCTTGCCGATTGAACGGCAAAGGATTCACAGACCTGTTTGACGTGTTGGTGCAGTCATGGAGTGTTCCTGAGTTTATCAGCAAGGGAAGATTGACAACATACGATTTCGTGAGCATCAAGTCGGATGGTGTGACGCAACGGCTCATCGACTCCTTGCAGAAGCGAGGGGCAGATGGTGACTACCAGAACAAGGAAATGGATATGTTGCTGAATAAGAAACCGAGTATCGAAAGGCTCTATCGGAGTTTGGAAGAATATGGTAAAGACAGAAAGGGCATCGTGTATGCTATCAATATTTCTCATGCTCAGAAAATCACAAAACTATATCAGGAACATGGTGTGAAAGCCATAGCCATAGACTCGAAGACACCTGCCAAGGAAAGACAACAAGATATTGAAGCCTTCAAGAAAGGCGATATCCAAGTGCTGGTGAATGTGGACATCTTCTCGGAAGGATTTGACTGCCCGGATGTGGAGTTTGTACAGTTGGCTCGACCAACATTGTCACTTGCCAAGTACCTGCAGATGGTGGGACGAGGATTGCGAGTAGCTAAGGGAAAAAAGAACTGTGTGATTATTGATAACGTGGGACTGTATCGGGTATTTGGGTTGCCATCGCAAGTATGGAACTGGAATGCAATGTTCGAGGGAAAACTGAAAGTTGGCAAGAAAAAGGAGACTGCCAAGGAAAGAGAGTTTTTTCTGATGAGCAAGGAGCAAGACAATATTCAGATTAATCCAGACTCGGAAATGATGATGGTGATGAGCCATGAGGAACTGATGCAGTCGTTGGTGTATCAGGAGTTTGCGGATTGCAATGATGATTTTGCCATCGTCAAGTTACCAGCCGGAAAGATGACGGTGGTAAACCGGCAAGGGGAACAGGTGATAGAACCAGGCAACTATTATGAAATGAAGTTCTTGCGAGGTAATATCTTATCCTATCGACCTCGCAGAAAGACTGTGTGTTACTACGATCTCTTGGCGAGAGTTGTCATCGACGAGGACATTCATGCGAAGGATGCTCCCAAGGTAATCACTATTAATGAATGGGAGTTCGTCGAATATAATGGTCTCTTTAGGTCTCGTACCTACGAGAACTTTGCTTTACCTTATCGCCCTTCACAATATGATCTGTTGAACCGTGGGCATTACTTGATATATCACAATAATTATTCCGTAGGAAGTGGTTGTCAGGTATGGTACTATTATGAAGGCGGTGACGGTTTGATGCGTAAGGATTCTATAGATAGTAAGGATGTGTGCTTTTTGCGTAATGACTATAAGCATGTATATTGGCTATGTGCTAAACTGTATGGACGAAATATTGTTGTCATGGACAGCAAGCAGGACTACTACATGGTGGATTCAAATATGAAGAAGACCTATATAGGATGCAATAATCCAAAGAATGAGAAGGAAGATTTAAATGTCGTGATGCCTCGCATTGGCAAGAAATACTATCATGAGATGATGTTGCAAAAGAAGGAAATGGAAGCAAGCGAGATGCTTCTTTTGCGTGAGAAGTCAGAGGCAGGACATGTGGAATTGTATCAGGCAGGAAAGAAATGGGGAGTGAAGGTAGATGGTAAAGTTATCGTGCCACCCCTCTACCACAGCATAGCGCAACCTGTCGGTGCCTATTGCGCCTTTGAACAGGTTCCCAGACATTGGGGCGTTATGACATTAAAAGGAAAAGTGATTGTTGATGCAAAATATGAGAAGGTGGAGATTCGTTACAATGGAATCGCTGTGGTAACAGGCATCACGGGAAAAACACAGACAATCAATCTGAAATGACGAAAGATATTCAGCTTTTTGATTATCAGGAGGACATGGTGAATAGAGTGCAAGAAGCATTTAGACACCATGACTCTGTGATGGTACAAATGCCGACGGGAACGGGAAAGACTCATGTGCTTGCAGCCATTGTGGGGTTGTTCCTGAAGAAGAACGTATGGGTGGTTGCCCATCGCAGAGAACTTGTATCACAAATCAAGGATACGCTTGCAAGATTCTTTCCAACCTTGGATTCAGAGAAAATCCAAGTGTCATCTATACAATGGCTGTCAAGACACTATCGAGAGATAAAGGAGAAGCCGAGTCTGATTGTGATTGACGAGTCACACCATGCGTTGGCTGAGACATACGCTGAGGTAATGAATGCCTATCCGAAAGCGAAGAAGTTGGGACTGACGGCTACACCATATAGAATGAACGGCAAAGGATTCACGGATTTGTTTGACATGCTGTTATGTTCTTGGAACATGGAAAGGTTTATTGCCGAAGGGCGGTTGAGCCTGTATGACTATTACTCCATCAAGCCTGATAGTGTTGCCCAGCTGTTGATAGACTCATTGCAGAAGCGAGGAGCTGATGGTGACTATCAGCAAAAGGAGTTGAACGAGGTGATGGATGTGAAGCCGTCACTCGAAAGACTATGCCTTACCATCAAGGAGTATGTGCCAGGAAAGAAAGGTATCGTATATGCTATCAGTATTCAGCATGCAGAGCATATAGCAGAGTTCTATCGAGAGAATGGCATCAAGGCAGTGGCGATTTCGAGCAAGACACCGCTTGCTGAGCGACAAGAGCTTATTGAAAGATTCAAATCGTCCTCGCTCTCCTCTTCCCTAAATTCCACTTCTGATGATATAGAAGTGTTGGTAAGTGTGGATTTGTTCTCGGAGGGCTTCGATTGTCCTGATGTGGAGTTCATCCAATTGGCAAGACCTACGCTGTCATTGGCTAAGTATATGCAAATGGTAGGACGCGGACTGCGAGTAGTAGAAGGTAAAGAATACTGCGTGATACTGGACAATGTGGGACTGTATAAGCGATTTGGATTGCCATCTGTGGATAGAGATTGGCAGAGTATGTTTGAAGGACGTACTTCTCTGGAAGACATTCTGCAAGAGGCATGCATGCAAGTCAATAGTCACAACTGTAGGATGGATGTACTGATGGACGGTGATGAGGATATGATGAAAATCATCAACCATGAGCGCCAACAGCAGATGATTATAGACACCTATGGCTATCAGATTGTAGAAGACGAAAAAGGACTGAAAGGCATCAAGGATAAGGATGGCAAGATGATATTGGAATGCCAATACAAGAAGATAGAAGTGACCAACGATGGCTTTGCCTATTGCTACATAAGAAAGAAAGTAGGTAGGAAGGAATGGATTGACTTGCGGAACAGGTTGTGGTTTGCCAATAAGCCCCAAAGTGTGAAGCTGATGGGCATCGACTTCTGTACAGAGGATGGCAAAAAGCTGTACCCTCGCATCCTATCGAAGTATATTGATGAAAAGACCTATCTGACTGTGAAGACCTTGGAACTGCAAGTAGGAACAGGACTGAGCTGGAAGCATAGATTTATTCCTTGGGACGAGCCGAATAAGGTGTATATGTATAAAGAAGGAGAAGGCAACTCACGACTGTATATAGATGAGAATGAGCAGTATTTTGTACAGAAGAACATCGACAGAAAACTGGAGAAAGTGGATTCTCGTGAGGAATTGGCTGTGTTTGCTCAAAAAGACAAAGAAGAAAGGGAGGAAAGCTTAGAAAAGCTTAAGAATTCATATAAACTTTATGAATATTATCCTGTCGATAACTTCTATTCTGTCAAGAAATATCTTGGAACAGCGAAAGATAAGATAAGAATCGAGAAAGACGGCATTTGGTATGTGGAGGATGCACAGGTTAATGAAAGCTTTTGGGTTGACCCTGTCACACATAGGAAACATTATACAAGGCCTGTCCTGTTTAGGCGTGGTTATCTGAACATCATAAGGGAAGGCGACTGGTGTTATGTGAGAAATATCCCTGGACTCATGAACAGGCCATTAAGGCAATGGGAAATTGTGGCAGATGACAATATCTGTGTCATCAATAATACGTATCTGATAGAGAAAAGTGAGACTGATCAATGGTATAAGATATGCAGGAGAACAGATGACTTCACTTACTTTTCTGTTTTGGCATGCTATTATGAAAGTGAAATCATCATGGATGATACAGAGATCCAAATTACTCAATTTGATGGTGAGGGCTTGAAAATGACCCAAGAAGGAATGCCTTATACACCAATTGTGATAAAAACACGTAAAAGAAGTAGATGGCAGTGACGAAAACAGACCGATGTGAATAAGAGTTCATGTCGGTCTGTTTTCGTTATAACGGAGAACTGTTAGCTGTGAAAAGGATGGCGGGATTGATACTCTTGCCATCCTTTTTGCATGTAAGATGGAGATGGCTGCCAGTGCTGCGACCAGTATTGCCAGTAACACCAACAATGATACCGGGAAATACACTTTCACCTTTACGGACTATGATTGAAGACAAATGACAATAGCTGATATAAAACTTGCCATGCCTCAATGTAACATAGTTGCCAGAACGATTGTCATACCCAACCTTTTCGACAATACCATCCATCATGGCATAGGCAGGTTCGTTCTTCGCACGAAGATCCAAACCGTTGTGCCATGACAGTTTGCCTGTAAATGGGTCACGACGATAGCCGTAAGGGCTGGTGACTTTGATTGATTTCAGTGGATAAGTGATGCTTGGATAGCTGCTTGTCCACTGTTTTTGTTTGCTATCCACAGAGTCTGTTTCCTGTTGAAGTATATTTGCTTGTATAGAATCTACAGGTTGATTGGCAGGAAGTAGAAACTTCTCCTCCACTTTCCTGACTTTGTAACGGCATACGTTATTGCTGACGGTGTTGAACTGCGCCTTTGCATTCGATACCGCCAGACAACTTATTACCCATAATGCCACTATTTTCCTTTTCATGGTGCAAAGTTAGGGAAAGAAATCAAGAGTGATACACGATGCTGTAAAAGTATAACATAAAATAAGATTAAAGTATGATTGAGAGTATGAAGTGATGATATAATCATAATAAAACGGAAAAGATTGGGCAGAGGAGCGTAGGCTTTCTTGTATTCATTACTCTTGGGCTATCTTTGCATGGCTATATGCAAAGTATCATTCAAAATATAATCAGAATATGAAAAGAAACTCATTTGAAGAAAGCGAAGTGCCGTATCAGACACTTGCAAAGTTCGGTCTTACCCATGAGATGATAGAAGACCTTCCGATGCATGTCTTGGATGACATCAGCAATGGTCGTCCATCGCCAGTGTTGCCTGTGAGCATGGAAGTAAACGAGGGCTACAGTATCAAGAGCAGAACCCGATTTGCCTTGGTAAGAATGGCAGACGGAAATGTGGATGTGATGTTCTATCCTGTGTTGAAGTACGCCCCATTGGACAAATTCACCAAGGAGCAGCAGGAACTGTTGAAGCAGGGCAAGGCTGTGGTGGCAGATGTGGATATGCCAGATGGCACACATGTCAAGGCATTCATACAGATTGACGGAGAGACCAACCAAGTGATGGCTGTGCCGACACCAGTGATAGGCAGAAACCTACAGGTGCTGTCCGACGAACTTAGTCTTGGAGGAACGGAATTAAAGAGCATCCAAAATGGCGAGGCACTGACATTTGCCGTAGAAGACGAACCAGTGACCGTAGGCATCGACCTGAAGAGCGACACAGGCATCCGCTTCGCCAACGGCGATGGTGAGCAGTGGCGCAAGGAAGGCAAGCGAGAGTGGAACAAATACACCTTCGGCATCTATGGCTGTTGGGTAATGGATGATGACGGTAATCTTGACTATGTTCCAGAGGAGGAATATACCGAAGAACTGTGGAATGAGCAGAAAAAGGCTGCTGGAAGACATGCTTCTGCCGTTGCAAGAAAGTAAAGTGAAACATCAAATTTAGGGAAGAAATGAGAAAAGGACCTTATTATACAGAAGACATTCTCGTGGAGAAGATGCAGAGCGGCGAATACGGTTGGCTTGACTATGTGAACCATTTCAGTGAGGAATGGCAGAACGAGTATCAAGAATACTGCAAGGAACACGCCATGTGCATCGGCAACGAGAGTGCGGAACAGTTTGTGAAGTACAAAGACGAACTGTTAGTGCAAGGAATGGAAAAAGAGAACGCTTAATAAAATCATGCTATGGCGATAAGAAAGAACTTGAATCCAAGACAAATGGACTTGCAGCCAGAGATGCGTGACATCTTGATGCGCAATGGTATGCAAGCCCATATCATTGCCAACGGTGACGGTTATCAGTTAGCGGTACAGGGACATGACTCCCCACTGCTGACCTATAACCTCACCGAGAAACAGATGTTGGCATTGACCGATTGGGGAACCAACTCTGCCAACAAGAAGGCGTACAATGTCTTTACCAGCATCATCGGTAAAGACTTCTATATGCCGAGAAACCTTGTCCATGCAAGAAATGCCAATGGAAGAGTGGCTATGGGACTGCATGGATATAGGATTGGTACTGGAGAATACGGACGGTTGGGATGGAGTCCAGAGTTTTTAGGTTGGACACCGAGAATGCAGGACGGCTATCATCTACGCAGAGTCGGAGGACAGATGTTCTATGCAGGAGCACCAATGGTAGCGGAAAGACCAGACAGAAGGCTGAAACCTGGTGAGTTAACCTCTGGAGGTTATGGCTTTTACTATAAAGGACAGCAACAAGTAGCATCACAAGCAGATGTATTACAAAACCTGCAAGCCGTGGTGACACCTGTAGAGACACGTCCAAGAAGTCAAGAGCCAGCCAAACCCTACAAGGAACTGATAAGCTCACCTGTATATTTCTCCAACGATCAATGGCAGGAATGCCTGTCTTCACATGGTATCATCATCGATGAGAAGGCAAAGACACTCACCATCCAATCAGAAAGCACCAAAAGTGATATGGTGTATGACTTGACCGACGATGAATTGAAGGCATTGACCAACAATTCTGTCAAGCAAGTATCTGTAGCCAAACGACTGGATATATTGAATAATGTCATCAAGGACGATTTCACCGACAAGATAACGATGGATATGCTCAACAGCAAGGAGCGCATCCATATCGGTTTGCGTCCAGAGGTGCAACAGGAGTTGGACGGCAGGATGCAGTTGCAATCTACCGTTGAGCCACTGCAAGTGCAGCAAGAACCTATGAACAATAAAGTAGGTATTGTGGATGGGCAGGACTTGGACGAGAGCAAGGGGTGGTTCCGTGAAGTCAAGCATGGCAGAGAAGTAACTGTTGGTGAGATACGAGTGGAGCCAGCGGAGCAAGAAGGCAAATTCCGCATGACAGCCATCATCAACGGTGAGCGAGTAAGCCACGAGATAACGCAGAAGCAGTATGACAAGTTCATGGCAGTGGATGACTACCATCGCATGAAACTTTTTTCCAAGATATTCGGTGAGGTTGATATGAAAGACCGCACCAGTTTGGGAACCAAGATTGGAGCTGCACTGTTAGCAGGATTGGGTGTTGCTGCCGAAGTAGGCAGTGAGCTACATCGTCCACATGGCGCACCTGTAGTGATAGTTGACCACCATCATGGTGCAGCACCTGCGCCACCTCGTCCCTACTTCAAGCCAGGAGTAGATACGCCAATGGATGTGGCGGCGAGAAACTTTGAGGCTGCCATGAACCAAGAAGTATTGCATCCTCACATGGGGAAAGGACTATAACGGAATACGCTTATGGCAAACAACGAACTGACATATAATGATTTCTTACAGCGTCTGAACATACAGGAGCTGCTGGTGGACGCAGGCTATCAGTTGAACAAACGAGATGGCTTGCACTATCCGTCGTATGTAAAGGTGGACAGTCATGGACAGCGAGTGAGAGGCGACAAGTTTATTGTCACAGGCAATGGCAAGTGCTGTTTTCAGCCACCAGAGCAGAAGAACTACAACGTGATAGGTTTCATCAAGGAGCATCCGACACTGTTTGACGACTATAAGCCAGAGATGTCATTGGACAGACTGGTGAATGTGGTATGCAACAGACTGTTGAATAATCCCATTGATGTGCGTGAAAGCAGAGTGGCAGAACCCAAGCGAGAAGCCAAGCCCTTCAACCTGTCAGACTATGACATCTTGCGTTTCAACCCAAGGGAAAAGGACACCCAACGGAAACACTATCCTTATTTCAAGGAAAGAGGCATCAACATGGGGACCCAGTTCGCCTTTCACAAGCATTTCTTCTTGGCGACCAAGCGTCGAAATGACGGATTGAGCTTTGCCAATCTCGCCTTTCCACTATCCTTGCCGTCCAAGCCGGACAGCATCGTTGGATTGGAAGAGCGAGGCAGACCGAGACGAGAGGACGGCAAGGCATACAAGGGCAAGGCGGAAGGAAGCAACAGCAGTGAAGGATTGTGGATAGCCAACCTGACAGGTAAGCCATTGAAAGAAGCCACAAATATTCTATGGTTCGAGAGTGCCTACGATGCTATGGCAGAGTACCAAATCAATCCAGTGAAGAACGTGTATGTCTCGACCGGAGGTACACCGACAAAGGGGCAAATAAAGGGAATGCTGGAAGAGACCCGACAAGCGAACCATTATTTGGGCTTTGACAAAGACGAGGCAGGACGTGGCTTTGTGAAGAACTTCAAAGCAATCGCTAAGGAAATGGGATTTACAGACTTCACGGTGCAAGCCTTTCATCCTTTGGGACAATACAAAGACTGGAACGATGCCTTGCTTGGCAAACGAGACCAACGGTTGATAGACCAAGGAAAGATAGACTTCGACTATTTCGAGTTCGCCAAGGCGCAAGAGGCTGAGAGGCAACAAGAGCAAGCCAAACAGAAGGAAAAAGAGGAACAGACATCGGGCTTCCGCAGATGAAGCATGGTGTCATTATCAAAAAGGAGAACTATGCAGCAGACATATCGGTATAGAAACATCATCATCAAGCCCCATTGGATGCAGTTCGTTATTAACGAGCTGCACTTGCTTGTGCTTATAAGCGTAGGCTTTGTATATGCAGGTATTGATGATGCCGTTCTCTCCACTTTGGTGTTTGTCCTCTCGCTCTTGCTTTCCCTATGTTTGGCATATCGAATGGTCTATCTATGCAGGATGCGGTACATCATCAGTAACGAACAATTCGTGTTTGAGCATGGCGTGTTTCATCGTGAAGTAGATTATCAGGAACTATACCGTGTGGTGGATTTCAACGAAAGTCAAACTTTCATGCAGCAACTATTCCGATTGAAAACCGTGTGCATATATTCTGGAGACAGAACGACACCAAGGCTTGACATTATCGGAGTACCGATGAAGGAAAACTTGGTAACAACTATCAGAGAACGAGTAGAAACCAGCAAACGCAGGAGGAGCATCTATGAGATTACAAATAGGTAAGATATGGTTGATGGCAATTATCGGCATAGCAACGGCATCGGAAGCCAAGGCACAATTGGTGTCATCCAATCCCTTGGAATGGATGGCATTGGCAGAAGGCAATGAACTTATCAACAGTGAGATTGAAAAGCAAATCAACGGACAGACCAAGACGGCGTTGTTGCAGAATACAATGGCTGCTGAGTTTAACCAGATACACAAATGGGAGAAGAAATACAACAGCTACTTGAAATCAGTGAACGGCTATGCCTCTTCGCTGAAAGCATGTACCCATCTGTATGATGATGGCGTGAAGATTTTCATCACGCTCGCCAAGTTGAAGGCAGCTATTGCCAATAATCCGCAGGGCATTGTGGCAAGCATGAGTATGAATAACCTGTATATCGAGACGGCAACGGAATTGGTATCGGTTTTCAATCTATTGAACGATGCCGTGGCGAATGGTGGCACAGAGAATATGTTGACAGGAGCAGACCGCTCCAAGACCTTGTGGGCATTAAACGACAAACTATCTGCTTTCCAAAAGAAGCTCAACAAACTGTATCTGAGCATCCGCTACTATACAATGAGTGATGTGTGGAACAATGTCACGGCAGGGATGATAGACAGAAGTAATGGTGAGATTGCTACGCAAGCATTGGGACGGTGGCGGAGAGCTGCCAAAGTCAGTACACCATAATTATATAAAAGCATTCGAGTATGAGAACATGGATATTTTGCTTTGTCATCATGTTGCTTTCTGTCTGCAAGATGCAAGCCCAGAACGACCCTGTGTTGGCAGGAATGATATACGCCTATACAGACAAGGCTGAAAAGGAGTTGAAGAACCAGGAGAAGGTGATGCTGATGCAGACCACTGGTCATATATGGTTGAAAGAGGAAGTGGAAGGAACCACCAATCTGCAACGAGAGTTCAACAACTACTTGGACTCGTTCCGCTCCATCGTGGTGTATGCTGCACAGGTATATGGCTTCTATCACGAGATAGACCGACTGGTGGATAACTTGGGAGGATTCTCCAAACAACTGGATAAACATCCGAGCAATGCCCTTGCTGTGGCACTGTCAGCCAAGCGCAACAAGATCTATCGGGAGTTGATTATGGGCAGCGTGGAGATAGTAAATGACATCAGGCTTGTATGCTTGTCGGGCAACAAGATGACCGAGAAAGAACGAGTGGAAATCATTTTCGGCATCCGCCCCAAGCTGAAGGTAATGAACAAAAAGCTGCAACGGCTGACCAAGGCGGTGAAGTACACCTCGATGGCGGACATCTGGGCAGAGATAGAGGAAGGTAGCCACGACAAGGCAGACAAGAAAACCATCGTGAAGGACTGCATGAACAGATGGAAGCGAAACGGAAAGATCAAATAGCAATAAAAAGATACGACTATGAGTATATGGGCAAAGATAGCAAAGTATGGCGGCAGTGCCTTGAAAGGTGCAGGTAGTGTCGCCAAGCAAGGACTGAAATCTGCAAGCAATACGGCTGTGCATCCCACCCAAGCACTAAAAGGCGCAGGAAGTGCGATGAAAACAGCCGCTGTGGGCAGCGCAGCAGGATATGTGGCATGGCAGAACCTTGTCAACGACAAGAGCATGGTGGAGATAGCCAGTGATGTGGTGGTAGGAAAAGACACCACGGAGAAAATATCCGAAGCTGTTGAAGACGTGAAAGGACTGAAGAACAAGGCAGGAGAAGCTGTGGATGCTGTGAATGGTGCCATGGGCGACATCAACAGTAAGTGGAGCGGAATGAGCAACTTCTTCCGTGGCATCTTCGGAGGCAACGGACTGGAGATGTTCGGCAACTTCTTCAAGAACTTAGGGAAAGGAAACGTGTCTGGACTGAGCCTTGCAGGACTGGTAACAGCAGCGTTCCTCACTTTCGGACGTTTCGGATGGCTTGGCAAGATAGCAGGAGCCATGCTCGGCATGATGCTCATCGGCAACAATTCCAATATCAAGAACATTGTCAGTGGTGATGGCGGTCAAGGAAGAAATGTGAACGAAGCAGAAACGACCACACGCAGTGGTGGCATGAAACGATAAACATAAAAACGACAACAACATGAGATATACAGAAGAAATGATGCTGCAATCAAAAAGCGGCTTTTGCATGCCCTTTGAGGAGCGAGGCAAGGATGTGGAACTGACACTTGGCTATGGCAAACAGAAGCATCCTGTAACAGGAACCGTGTTCTTCCATCACGGACTGGACTTTGAGGCAAATCACTATCTGCTGTCTGCCTTGGCAAGCGGAACGGTATCGGGCATTGGCAATGATGCGACACACGGCATCTACCAAGTGATACGCTACGGCAAATATGAAGTGACCTACGCCCACCTTGCCAACGTGTTCGTGAACTTCGGACAAACCGTGAAGGCAGGAAACATCGTGGCATTGAGCGGTGACAGACTGCATTTCGAGGTGAAGTTTGACGGCAAGGAAATCAATCCGATTGATTTTCTGACCATGCTATATGGCAATGTGAAGGCAATGGAACAGACCGGTAAGACAGGTTTTCCTGAGTTTGAGACCTACGACATGAATATAGCCACACAGTATGACAAAGACCAGAAAGAGATAGAAGAATTGATGCTGCGCTTCATGCCATCGTATATGGAAGACCTGTATAAAGGTATGTATGTGACACCGCAACATGCAGAGCAGTCGCTAAGGAACATCTTTACCTTGTCAGCGGCGAAACACTATTTCTATGATGCTATGCCATCCATCAGCAATCCGTTAGGCATCGGGCAGAGAGCTATGCCCTTGGCTTGCAAGGTGCAGAACCTGCTGATTGCGGATTTCTTGAACTATCTGGCATTGCGGCATGGCATCTATCTGTCCACATTGAGCGAAGTTCTAAAAAAAAACTCCATGACGAAGCCATAAGGACGAGTGGCATCATCGACCCGCTTGCTGAACTGGACATCGATGTGCAGAGCTTTGATATTCCAAGGTTGGTGAGCGTCTATCCCGACCGTGCAGGAGTGAGATGGTGGACAAAGGCGTGGTTCAATAACCGAGAGGAAGGAGAATGCTCCGTGGAGATAGAACTGCAGCAAGCCATCCTCTTCATCCATGACAGAATAGAGAAAGACGCTTGGCTGGAGGAATACTTTCCAAAGCAGATGGAAGTGTATCACCAAGCCATCGAGCAGACAAGAGAACAGATATTAGGTCAACTAAACGTAACGCTATAATGAGTACTATCAAGAACCCGACACGCTTTGCAGAACTGGAGTATTGCCTTCAAGGATATTTTGACGGCAAGCTGGCACCTGTGATGAAACAGGTGCGAGATGACTTGACTCACAAGCAACTGGAGGAAAGAGGCAGATACCAGAGCAGTTTGGCAGGAGTGCTTGCTTCTGCCAATCCGTATGCCGACAACACCGAGTTTGTTCTAAAGCAAACAGGCAAATGGAACAGCAAAACCACGGAGGACTATCTGGCGATGTGCAACCAGAAGATATGGAAGGACAAAAACATCGTGAAGGATTTGGCTCTTCTTGCTGGCGAGTGGCGCAATGCCGTGGTGAAGGAAATTGGACGAAGCAAATATGACGCTTTGTCGAAAGCCTGTGGCGAGGACTTGGCATACGCATACGTTGTGCAAAGGATGGAAGACCTGATGATTGGAAAGCTCGTCAAGGACAATACACCCAAGTCAACGATGGACTACATCTTGCGAAAGGCAGCACAAAACAGCATCTGGGGACTGCAAGAAGAACTGATGAAGTCACCATTGACGGCTGAGATAGAAGCTCGTGGCGAGAAAGCCTATAAGCCAAGCAAGACGGAGAAGTTTGCTGGAAGGGCTACCGCCTCGGTAGTGGATGCCGTGACCATGGGCGGTATCGGTAGTTGGAAGTCATTGGCAACTTTGGTGGGGAGCGACATGGCATTGGGTTATATCCTCGATTCCAAGAAGGGAAACGCAGAACAGCGGAAAGAGCAAGTGATGGAACTGAGCATCAGCAAGGGTGTGTTCGGACAAAACGGCAATGCCTTCACTGGTTTTCGCTCACAAGCCAAGAAAGTGAATGCCACCGACAATGGCTATGTCAAGACGCTCAACAGCAAACTCCATAATAAGATACATATCCCACAAAAAGCATTTACGCCTATGGCATGGACAGACAACAGTTTTAAGTTTCCTTTCCAAAAAGAGCAAGAGAAACGGAACAATCCGAAATACAAGAATGTACCGCTGATAGTGGCACCCGGCAAGGAAGATGCCTATCTGGAAGAGAAAGCCAAGCACGACGCAGCCAAGGTTGCAGAAGCTGAGCGTATCATCAAAGAAAGAAATGAGACAGAGGCCCTACAAGAAGATGCAGAACAGCAACAATCGGAAGATACGCAGCAGGAACAGCCAGAGCGTGACAACAGCAACGGATGGGAAGGACTGTTGAAGAACTTCGGACTGAATGGTTTCAGCGACATCGGCAATAATCTCGGCTATGTGATAGCCATGTTGCCCGACATCCTTGTCGGTATGTTCACAGGCAAAACGCAATCATTAGGCTTGAAGGACAATATGATGCCGATAGCCGCCATCCTTGCAGGAATGTTCGTGAAGAATCCGCTATTGAAGATGACACTCATCGGTATGGGCGGTGCCAATCTGCTGAACAAGGCAGGACATGAAGCATTGGCAAACAAACAGGAAGGCAATGATGGAAATGCTGTATCATACGGTAATACAACAGCACAAGCAGTGCAATACAAGTCCTATCCAAACGAACCATTGAATCCCCGAATAACCAACCCTGTGCTACAAGGCAACTGTTTAGTGGCAACCATCGACCGAGTGCCATACACCATCCAACTGCCAGAGCATGTGGTTGTAGCATATCAAGCAGGAGCCTTACCACTCAACACCCTTGCCAATGCCGTGCTTGCCAAGAGTGACCAGATGAGACAGATGGCAGAACGCAACTATGGCGAGCAAGAAGTGAGAAGTGTGAGAAACGAGACGATGGAAAACGCAGAGCAGCGAGAAGTTATTCAACGTTCAAGATAATAGAAGAAAACGTAAAACAATCATACAATGAAAGAGAAAAGTGCACAAGAGAAGAATGCGGCGGAGCGTCAGGTGTCACTGATTACCGATGCCCTGTCGAAAGCAGCTGGAAACAATGGAGTCTGGCTGAACGAAGAAGGAAAGCAATATCCACGTTTCTATCCCAAAGGAGCGGCAGTGAGTCCGTTCAATGCCATGGTGTTGGGATTAAACTCAGACAAGAACGGATATGCCACCAATCTGTACACACTGTTCAGCGAAGCCAAGAAACGAGACGAGGCGGTGATGGCACATGAAAGAGGCGTACCCTTCAACTGGTATGCATGGAATAAGTATGTGAACCGTCATAATCCGGAAGACATCATTGACAGAAAGGACTACCAGAAATTGTCGGCAACCGATCAGACACAGTACAAGGGCATCCATAATCGGGAGATACGAGTACTGTTTAACATCGACCAGACCATGCTGCCATTGAAAGACAAGGAAAAGTATGAAGAGGTGGTGAAGGCGAATGTAGGTGCCAATGAAGATAAAGCCTTGCGCAGTCAGGTGAAAGACTTCATCCAGAAGATGAAAGACAACCTGATGGCCGTGCGTAAGGACGGAAGCGGAGTGGCGCATTATGACACAGAAAAAGATGCTGTGTATATGCCAAAGCAAGAGAACTTTGAGCAATATAGCGATTATGTGCAGGAGATGTTGCGCCAAGTGGTGACAGCAACAGGACACCAGCAGCGACTGGCAAGAGAAGGCATGGTGATGAAGAATGGCATCGCACCATCTGAGGATGCCGTGAAGCAAGAGAAACTGGTGGTGGAATTGGCGTCGGGCATCAAGATGATGGAAATGGGAATGTCAGCTAAAATCTCCAAGGAGAATATGGGAATGGTGGACTACTGGAACCGTGAACTGAAGGAAAATCCATGTCTGATAGATGCCATTGAGAGTGATGTGAACAATGCACTGGACGTTATCCGTAAGGCAGAGCGTGGCGAGAAAGTGGAGTATTCATCATCGAAGAACGAGCAGCAGACCAACGAGATGCAATCGCAGACACCCAAGCATTATTTTGTGGCAGACGAGATAGCCAAGCAGCCAGACAGTGAGCAGAAATTTGTGGTGATTGTTAGGGATAAGGAAAATAAAACAGCTGATGTTGTGTTGCCAGCAGGAGCATCATTGGATGTGAACAATGAGGTGTCAGGCATGAGTAAACAGCGCATCGAACATGCCTTACAGAAAGAAGGATTGGAAACAGTGAAGTTCTACAATCCGGATGGGGCATTAGGTTATCGACATGATGACAGCTATTTTGCAGGAAAGGACATCACGGTGGCAAGGTTGAAAAACTGGAAGTTGGAGGACATATCAAAGATTGACGTGTCGGATGCTGTAGAGCAGAGTAAGCAAGTGGGCTTCGACCGCATTCAGATGGTGCAGGACGACAACAAGCGTTGGGCGATGTACATCAAGCCAGAAGGACAAAAACCTTTTTCTATCTATCCTGACAAGGCAGATCTGAACCGCTTCTTCACAACATTGAAGCAAGCGCAGGACACAATGGACAGTCTGCGAGTGGAACTGGCACAGAAATACTATGCTATGGCAGCGGTAAAGCCAGATTTGAAGATAGACCTGTTCGGTAGCGGCCAGCATAATGAAATGGACTTGAATCGCATACAGAAAGTGAATGTGTTCAAGGCGAAGAATGATGTCATCCTATGTGCAGCAACCATCGAAGGCGAAGAGAAACTGACGCCTCGTGTAGTATCTCCAGGGCAATGGCAACGAATGTGGATTGCCGAGGACAAAAACGAGTATAAGAAACATCTTGCTGCTACTTTGTTTGCTGACATCCTGCAGAAAGGACAGGTGCAGGAGCAGACTGCATCAGAAAAGCAAGTTGAGGAAACCGAGGTGAAGCAAGAAACACAAGTCTCCACCGACAAGCATGAGGAAGAGCATCGAGAATATCATGGGGAAGAGAACGAGCAAGCTTCCTCTGAGGAAAAGAAAGATATTAGGAAAGAAAAGGAGGCGACTGTTCAAAGAGATAATAACGCTACTGTGGAAAAGAAGGAAGAGACCAAGGACTCTCCCATCATGAAGCAATGGAAGGAGCTGAAAGCCAAGCATCCAGATGCTTTGTTGCTATTTCGTGTAGGTGATTTTTATGAGATGTATGAACAGGATGCCAAGCGAGGAGCGGAAGTGCTGGGGATTACATTGACAAAACGAAACACCCAAGCTGGTCCCTACATGGCTGGCTTTCCACATCATGCACTTGACACCTATCTCCCTAAGCTTATCCGAGCAGGAGAACGAGTAGCTATCTGTGATCAGTTGGAGGCACCCAAGCAGAAGCAAGAGGAGCAAAATACTGAGGAACAACAGCGTTCTAGCGGTATGAAACGATAATAATGATGAGATATAGACATGAGCAAGAATCAGCAATACGCAGAGAAATATGCTGCCGAGGCGATGGAGCAGATGAAACGATATGGTATTCCAGCCTCCGTCACCTTGGCACAAGGCATATTAGAGAGCAGTAACGGACAAAGCGAGTTGTCGCAGTTGGGCAACAATCACTTTGGAGTGAAAGCATCGGGCAGTTGGTTGAAGAATGGTGGTGACTATCTAGTATATACCGATGACAAACCCAACGAGAAGTTCTGTAAGTATGCCACGGTGGGTGACTCGTATGAGCATCATTCCAAGATATTGAAGAACAGCAGTAGATACAATCAATGCTTCAAGCTATCTCCAGATGACTATAAGGGATGGACAAAAGGCATTGAGCGTGGTGGTTATGCGACCAATGGAGGGTATGCAGCAAGTCTGCAAAAAATCATAGAGGCAAATGGGCTGCAGAAGTATGACCAGCAGGTGATGAAGGAGATGAGGACAGAAGGTAAGAAGTTCGGGGTAGAGCAAAATGCAAGGAGTTCTACATCGGCTTCGGTATCATCAGAAGACACTAAGAGTGTAGGAAGAGCATCGGCTTCATCTCCAGACAAGCAGATTGCATCGCAAAAGGGCAATGGACAGTATTCATTTCCTGTGAAAAGAGACGATTTTCTGTTTATTACCTCGCCATTCGGTATGCGTCAAGACCCTATGGACAAAAGCAAGCAGCAGATGCACAAGGGAATAGACATCAGAGCCAGAAAGGATGATGTGCTGGCAACCGAGAACGGTGGCAAGGTGGTGGCTGTGAACCATAGCACCAACACAGGAGGTGGCAAGTCGGTGACAGTGGAATATGCAAGAACGGACGGAAGCAAGGTGCAAACCACCTATATGCATCTGGCAAGCATTGCTGTAAAGGCAGGTGATGAGGTGAAAGCCGGGCAGAAATTAGGCGTGTCTGGCAATACCGGCACACGCACTACTGGCGAGCATTTGCATTTCGGAGTGAAGAACATATCGGCAGATGGTAAAGTAAGAGACGTGGATCCTGCATCATATTTGGCAGATATTGCACAAAAAGGTAATCTGAAGCAGCAGGCATTGTACAATGGGCACGACCTGTTGGCAAAGTATAGAGACAACAGTTCGGGAGTAGATACAAGTCTGTCGCCTGATGATTGGATGAAGAAGCTGTTGTCATCAGAAGATGCAAGCACAGGACTATCGAGCGCAGACCCCATCATGAGAATGGTAACGACGATGTATGGCAGTCTGCTTGCCCTCGCCGTACAGATAGATAACAAGAGCGAAGAAGAACAGAAAGCGCAAATCTCAGAGGCTGTGAGCAAGAGACAGGTGGATTTGAAAACATTGTTGCCGACCATGAAAGAATGCGTGCTGAGTGTTGGAGAAAATGGAAAGGCCGTGTTGCAAGCAGATAACGGCACGACCAAGGTGGCGAGAGAACTGACCAATGCCGAGTTTAGCAGACTATCGCAGGTGTTGGGTGACACCAATCTGAGCAATGAAGCAAAAAAAATGCGCATCGCTGGAATGGTGAATACTATCGTGCTGACGCAACAGGCATCGCAAAACTATGAGCAAGTTCTGGAACAGCAAGAAGGTCAAAGTCAGACAATGCAAAGAAAGTAAGGACATGAAGGAAAAAATGAAAAGATTGTTAGCGGTAGCGGTTCCTCTATTGATGGGATTGACGCTATTTACGGCAGTGGCATACGGTGCCTATCTGTTGGGTGGAGTGTATGCAACTGTCGGATATATCGGGTTCAATGTTATGGTGGGAGTTTGGCTGTTTCGAGAAATCACGAGAGCACCCATGATGGATGATTGACATTTGGAAATAATCAGATACTTGAAGATTCCACATCTTGGTCGATTGAAAACGAATAAAAAAGTATTTGAGCTATGATTAAATGTAACGTAAGTGTGTGCGGAACCGTCAGCAAGGCTGCAGTGGTTCGCAATGGGAAGGACGGAATGCCTTTTACGACATATTCCGTGGATGTGGTGGTGCCAGCCAAAAGTGGTATCAACAAGACCGTGATTGTCAGTTGCATCATGGATGGTGACGATTCGGAAGGTATTGTCGTGGGCAACCGCATTGAGTTGAAAGGTGTGTTGACCTTCAAGAAGAAAGACGACAACCTGTATTTCAACTTGAAGGTATTGGAAGTGAACCTGTCTCCCGTATCGGAAAGCAAGGATGGCATCGTGGGCGACATGGAATTCAAAGGCAAGGTCGGTAAGGACATTGATATGAAGAAAGGCAAAAATGGTAAGGCTTTCCTGATGTTTTCTGCTTTCAGTGCAGAGAAGATTGGAGAAGAATTTGCCTTTACATGGGTGCGCTTTGTCCGGTTCTCGGAAGAAAAGGAAGAATGGCTGCAGTCGAAAGCCACCATCGAGGCAAAGGGCGAGTTGGAAATCTCGGTGTATAACGACAGACTCAACTTAGGCTGCAAGGTGGCGGAGTTGAACCAGTGGGAGAAGAAACCGTATCATCCTAACAATTAGCAAGTATGGCATATTACAATAAGAGTCCACAGAATAATGGCGATGGAAAGAATGCTGAAGACAGAGCCTTGGACACCTTCGCCAACATGATGATTTTATGTTGAGTTCAACATAAAATGGGGGTGTAATTTAAACTGTGTCAAGGCTTGTTCTTAACTTTCATTCCCACTCCC